>Ga0163144_10008748_pt1 | contig 21867 bp, 16 predicted proteins | sample OliLak19BULKMAT1_FD_123175 | JGI IMG/M metagenome (GOLD analysis project Ga0163144, IMG submission 123175) | Freshwater microbial mat bacterial communities from Lake Vanda, McMurdo Dry Valleys, Antarctica - Oligotrophic Lake LV.19.BULKMAT1 | ecosystem: Environmental > Aquatic > Freshwater >... | reverse complement strand
CTCCGCCACCTCCGCCACCTCCGCGCGCACCGCCGACACCCTGACCGTCTCCGCCCTCGCCGCCCGCATCAACCAAACCCTCGAAGGCGGCTTCCCCGCCACCGTCCGCGTCGTCGGCGAGATCAGCAACTTCTCAGTCCGTACCCACTGGTACTTCGCGATCAAAGACGCCAGCGCGGTCGTGAACTGCGTCATGTTCGCAGGCCGCGCCAAGGCCGCCGGCTTCGTTCCAGAGCAGGGCCAGCAGGTCGTCGTCACCGCCCGCGTAGAGCTCTACGAGCCCTCCGGCCGCCTCACCCTCAACATCGAACGCATCGAGCCCGTCGGCGCTGGCGCTCTCGAGCTCCAGCTCCGCAAGCTCATCGCCGAGCTGCGCGACGCCGGCTGGCTAGACCCCGCACGCAAACGCCCGCTGCCCACCTTCCCGCGCCGCGTCGCCATCGTCACCAGCCGCAAGGGCGCCGCCCTGCAAGACGTGCTGGACACCATGCGCAAACGCTGCCCCGCCGTAGAAGTGTGCCTCGTTGACGTGCTCGTCCAGGGCCCGCAGGCCGCGCCCGCCGTCGCTAGCGCCATCCACTGGCTCGCCCAGCACCACCAGCGCCTCGCCATCGACGCGATCTTGGTCACCCGAGGCGGCGGCTCCATCGAAGACCTCTGGGCCTTCAATGACCGCGCCGTGGCCCGCGCCATTCACGACTGCCCGATCCCCATCGTCGCCGCCATCGGCCACGAGACCGACACGACCCTCGCCGAGCTCGTCGCCGACCTGCGCTGCGCCACACCCACCCAGGCCGCCATGGCCCTGACGCCAGACCGCGCCGCACTGCTCCAGCAGAACACGCAGGTCGCCCGCCGCCTCGCCCTCGTCGCCCGCCGCACCCTCGCCGCAAGCAAAGACGTTTCCGCCCGCAACGCGCGCGACCTGACCACCGCTCTCCGCCAGCATCTGGGCCTGCGCGCCCGCGCCCTGGCCCACCGCTCCGCGCGCCTCGAGCGTGGCCGCCCCGCCAACGTCTACGAGCGCCGCCGCTCACAGCTACGCCAGAACGCCGCCCGACTCCAAGGTGTACTCGCTGGGCACCTGCACGCCGCCCTCGCGCACCACACGGCACTTCAAAACGCCCTCGTCGCCGCCGCCCGCGCCGCCGTCAAAGAGCGCGCCCGCGCCGCCGACGATGCACGCCGCCAGCTTGAGCTCATCGGCCCCGCCGCCGTCCTTCGCCGCGGCTACTCCATCACTCTCGGCCCCACCGGCCAAGTCGTCCGCACACCCACCGACGTCACCCCGGGCCAGAGCATCACCACACGCCTGGCCGAAGGCGAAGTCCAGAGCGTCGTCGGCCAAAGCCTGCTCGTTCCACTCCCCACCGGCCGCAAACGCAAGCCCAAACCCGACTCACCCCCCGGCCCCAGCCTCTTCGGCAACCCATAGCCCGACTTGCCGCTTCTGCCCGTTCACCTAGCCCAGGCCAGGATTCCATCCTGCCATTTCTCCGTCTCGCGTGCGGCAGGATTCCATCCTGCCATTTCTCCGTCTCGCGTGGGCAGGATTCCATCCTGCAATCGGGCCAACCGCCCGACCCTCCTTCCCTCCCTCCTTCGTTCCCTTCCCACTAAACTCCGCCGTGACCACCAAGCCCAACGACCAACAAGACCACGACGCCCCAGAGGCCCTTACCTTCGAGCAGGCACAAGAGCAGCTTGAAGCCATCATCGCACGCATCGAATCCGGCGAGGCCGGCCTCGAAGAAGCCATGGCCAGCTATGAGCGCGGCGTCCGCCTCCTCAAACACTCCCGCGCACTGCTCGATAAAGCCGAACAAACCTTCACAGACCTCTCAAGCCAGGTTCAGGCCGCCGCCAAAGACCCCGCGCGAGATCTTGATCGCTAGCCATCGGCTGTCCCTTGCGCGCACTGGCCGGACGGCTTCCAACCCGCCTTGCCTTGTTGCCTCGCGTGGGGCAGGATTTCATCTCGCCATCGCTCCAACGCCTCAACCCTCTTCTCCTGCGCGAACCCTCCGCGCACTCCGCGTCACTCTTCGCTCTCCACCGCTTCTCCCAGACGCCGCCCCCAACTGCCGATACTCCAACCGCCCACCCGCGCCCGCGGCCCGGACGGCTTCCCCATGAACTACGAGACCACACTCCGCATCCTCGAACTCATACCACTGGTGTTCGTCACCATCCTGGGCTGCTGCGTCGGCTCGCTCATCAACGTCCTCAACTACCGCATGCCCCTGGGCCTTGACGTCGTCACGCCCACCAGCCGCTGCCCGCACTGCAGCACCAAGCTCACCTTCCGCGAAAACGTCCCGGTCCTCGGCTGGCTCTGCCTCCGCGGACGATGCCGCTTCTGCGCCTCCAAAATCAGCAGCGAGTACGTCATCGTCGAAGCCCTCGTCGGGCTCATGTACGCCGCGCTCTGGGTCGGCTTCTACATGATCCCCGCGCCCACCATCTTCCTCGGCATCCCCCTGCACGCAGTCACGCCAGACTGGGCCCGCCTGGGCTGGCAGACCACCTGGCCCTACTACATCATGGTCGCCGGGCTCTTCTCATGCCTGCTCTCGATGACCATCATCGACGCTCGCACCTTCACCATCCCCGTCGCCCTCACCACCGCCGCCGCCGCCATCGGCCTGCTCGGGCACATGGGCCAGTGGGGCTACCTCCAACTGCTCGGCAGGAGCTCATCGGGCATCAGCAACGGGTGGCTCTGGTCCATCCCCACACCCATCAACTTCGCCAACCCAGACGCACGCTCGCCAGCTGACCTGCTCTTTACAGGCTGGTGGTGGGTCGGATCCTCACTTGGCGCAACCCTCGGCCTGGGCGTCGGCCTGCTCATGCTCAGGCTCAAGCTCATCAAACGCAGCTTTGACAGCTACCCCGCCTGGGAACAAGACCAGCTCGACCGCCAACGCGCCGAAGCAGCATCGACCCCCTCCGATTCCGCCGCCCCGACCGCACCCACCACCGAAGACACCGACCCCACCATCCTCTGGACCGCCTACCCGCACGCACGCCGAGAGATGGTCCGTGAGCTCGCCTTCCTCGCGCCCGCCGCCCTGCTCGGGGCCCTCGGCGGCTGGCTCGCCACCGCGCTCGCCTTCACACCGCCGCCACCAAACCTCCCGCAAGACGCCGTCTTTCTCGGCGCCGCCGTGCCACCGCTCTGGCTCGTCGTCCTCACCGGCGTGCTCATGGGCTTCCTCATCGGCGGCGGGCTGGTCTGGGCCATCCGCATCTTCGGCACCTTCGCCTTTGGCAAAGAGGCCATGGGCCTCGGTGATGTCCACCTCATGGCCGGCGTCGGGGCCTGCCTGGGCTGGATCGACTCGACCCTCGCCTTCTTCCTCTCCGCGTTCATCGCCATGCTCGGCACCCTCGCCATGGCCTTAACTAGAGGAAAGGTCCGCAAAACCTTACCCTACGGCCCGTGGCTCGCCCTCGCCACACTCATGGTCTTTGTCCTCAAGCCCATCGCCGAATGGGGTATTTCTCGACTCGTTAACGCCCCACAGCCGATCTCACTCCCGTAGTCACGCACCGCCACGACACGCTGCCCACACGTGGGCGGCGTACAACTGGCGGTACGAAGGCGCAAACCGAAGCCCGCGCGGAGCCGCGAGCACACAAACCGACGCACGGAGGTCTGGCATGCAGCGTTTGATGAACCGGTCAAAGGTCTTAGTTGGTCTCGCACTGGTCCTTCTCGCCGGCGGAGCCGGCCTGGGCGGGTGCGCCGCCAAAGAGCAGAAGAACGAGGCCGAGGAACTCCGCAACCAGAGCACCCAGTTGCTCAGTGAGCGCGACGAGCTGCAGAGCAAGCTCGAGCTCGCCACCGGCGAGGTCCGCCAGGCCCAGGCCGAGCGCGACGCCGCCCGCCGCGAGGCCGAGGCCGCCCAGCAGCGCGAACTCGCGGCTGGCCAGCAGGTCCCGCAGACCTTCACCCCCAGCAACGACCCCACATTCCCCCGCCGTGACACCAGCCCGTCACGCCCCGAGCGCGACGTGGTCATCACCGTTGCGGGTGATGTTCTCTTCGGCCCCGGCTCCGCCAGTCTCTCCGCCGGCGGCAAGAAGGAACTCGACCAGGTTGCCCGCACCATCCGCTCCAGGCACGCCGGGCACGAGGTCCGCGTTGAGGGCTACACCGACTCTGACCCCATCAGGCGCAGCAAGTGGGGCAGCAACAGAGAGCTCAGCCAGGCCCGCGCCGAGGCCGTCGAAAACTACCTGGTCACCAAGGGCCTCTCAGGCTCGCGCATCTCGGCCAGGGGCATGGGCGCCGCCAAGCCCAAGGCGTCCAAGGCCCAGAGTCGCCGCGTCGAGATCGTTATCCTCGCCAAATAAACCAGCGAGCGTCGAATACACCCCCACGCCCGGCCACTGCCGGGCGTTTTTCGTTTGAGCCCCGCACAACCCCGGCGCGCCCTTATCGCCCGCCGACTGCCCGCCCGAGGCCTGCGCTTGCCAGATCGCCCGCCACGCCCTATGCTGGCGGTCCATCCGCGGGCCAAAGGGCCCTATGGGCGATTGGCGCAGTTGGCTAGCGCGCTTCCTTGACATGGAAGAGGTCACTGGTTCGAGTCCAGTATCGCTCACTTCTCAAACGCTCAACGGCCCCTTGGCCTCGCTCGGCGCAGGATTTCATCCTGCCACTCTTGTGAGCTCCGGGCACCGGGTTTTCAATCCAACTCTTCCCCCATCAGCGCAGCCAACAACGCGACCATTGCGGCCGTCCGCCCACTTGTCGCCGTCACTCGTCACTCGTTGCTACGCACTCAAGAAAAACAGGGGAACTAGGATTTGAACCTAGGCTAACTGAGTCAGAGTCAGTTGTGCTACCGTTACACTATTCCCCTAACACCAACCGCCCGGCGTTCATCTCGCCGCCAACGTCACCATCCTCAACGCGCGTCCTTCGACGCTCGATGGGGTCAAGTCTACGCCCCTGCTCTTAACTCTTCAACGCCCCCGCGCGCCTACTGCCACTCACGTCCCGGTCGGACGGATCGGCGTCGCACGCCCGTAGATAGACCGCCCCGCAGGCCCCTCGGCCCCGTTTGGCGTCCCGTTGCCATTCTCAGCGCTTGCGTTAGGCGTACCGGCGCTCCCCACCGTGGTCGAAAGCCCCGGCCCAGCAACCCCCGCAACCCCTCCCAAAACCATCCCCGCACCCTGGCCGTTCGCGCCGGTGCTTGCAGCGCTGCCCGCCCCAATCAACGTCGTCGGCCCGATCGCCTGCGCGCCCGCGCCAATACCCACACCCACACCCACACCCGCGCCAATGCCAACTCCCGCGCCACCTATGGCGCGGACCCGCTCGGTCGTCCGCGCGCTGCGCAGCGTGTCGATCCGCTGATCAAGCTTCCCGAGGATCAACTTGACCTGATTGAACGTGCGCTGCGAAGTGCTCATGGGGTGTCTCAGTGTGCGGACGCTCTGCTATCGGGGCACCGCGCCCACCGCTGAAGTTGGTACTCTCCGCCCGCCGCAACCGCCCGGCAACCCATGCCGGTTGTAACGACACGGCAAACACGCACATCAATTCGCCCCGCAAACCCGCCCCGCCAACGAGAACACACCCCAGCGGTCATACCCTTTCTCCGAATGCCGCTGCTGACCTCCACCAACCTCCAGCTCGCTTACGGGCACCGCACCATCCTTGACGGGATCTCTCTGTCCATCGAGGCCGGCGAACGCGTCGGCGTAGTTGGCAAAAACGGCGGCGGCAAGTCCAGCCTCATGAAAATCCTCGCCGGGCTCATGAAGCCCGACTCTGGCGACGTCTCGCTCGCCCGCGGCGCCCGCGCCGGTTATCTGCACCAAGACCCCGTGCTCGACATGAACGAGACCCTCCGCGGCGAGGCCGAGGCCGCCTTCGAGCACCTGCACAATCTGCACCGCCAGCTCGAAGCCATTTACCACGACATGGCCGACGCCGAGGGCGTCCAGCTTGACAAGCTCCTGAAGCGTCAAGTCGAGCTCGAAGAGCTGGTCAACGCCGCGGGCGGCTACGCCATCGACCACAAGGTCGACGCCACCTTGCACGGGCTTGGCTTCACCGACGCGCAGTTCACCACGCCAGTCAGGGGCCTTTCGGGTGGGCAGAAGGGCCGCCTCTCGCTGGCCAAGCTGCTGCTCCAGCAGCCCGACGTGCTGCTGCTTGACGAGCCGACAAACCACCTCGACATCGCCGGGCGACTCTGGCTCGAGCGTTTCTTGGTAGACGAGTTCCCCGGTGCCGTGCTGCTGATCAGCCACGACCGCTACCTGCTTGATGGTGTCGTGCACCGCATCATCGAGCTTGAGCAGTGCCGCCTGATCGACTACCCCGGCAACTACGAGGCCTTTGTCGAGATCCGCGCGCAGCGCCGGCTCAGCCAGCTCCGCGCGTTTGAGAACCAGCAGACGCGGTTCAAGAGCGAGGAGGCCTTCATCCGCCGCTACCGCGCCGGGCAGCGCGCAAAGCAGGCCCAGGGGCGCCTTAGCCGCCTGACGCGCGAAAAAGAAGGCGCGCTCGAACGCCCCATCGAGCACTCGACCTTCCGCCTCGAGCTGCCCAAGGCCCCGCGCTCGGGCGAGATCGTCATGTCCGCCCGCGGCCTCACCAAGCAGTATCCCGACGCCGAGGGCGGGCTCCGCACGCTCTTCCGCGAGCTTGATATCAATATCGGCCGCGGCGAACGCTGGGGCATCGTCGGGCCCAACGGCGCGGGCAAGACCACCATCGTCCGCGTCCTGCTCGGTGAGCTTGCGCCCGACTCGGGCGTCGCACGCCTGGGCTCAAACCTCTCCGTCGGGCACTACCACCAAAGCCACGAGCACCTCGACAGCACCAAGACCGTCATCCAGCACCTGCAGAGCGTGATCCTCAAGGAGGTCCCCGGCGCGGGCTTCTCCGAGCAGCAGGCCCGCAACCTCGCCGGCGTCTTCTTGTTCAGCGGCGAAGAGCAGGACCGGACCCTGGGCACGCTCTCGGGTGGCGAGCGATCAAGGGCCGTGCTCGCGGGCCTGCTGGCCAGCGCAAAGAACCTGCTGGTGCTCGACGAGCCGACCAACCACCTTGATATCTCGAGCGCTGAGCGCCTTGAAGATGCGCTCGCCGCACCGGACGAAGAGTCTGGCGAGGACGGCTTCGAGGGCACGCTGATTCTCATCAGCCACGACCGCGCGCTGATTGACTCAACCTGCGAGCACCTGCTGATCCTTGACGGGCTCGGCGGTGCCGAGGTCTTCCACGGCAACTGGACGGAGTGGAACCGCAAGCTCGCCGAGCGAGCCAAGGCCGCCAGCCAGGCCGTTGCCGAGACCAAGGCGCGCAAAGAGCAGGCCGAGCAGCAGCGCAAGAATGCCGAGGCCCGCAACGCCGAGGCCCGCAACGCCGAGGCAAAGAACGCGGACGCGAAGAGGTCGTCGGCGCCGAGCCAGGCGAGGCCGTCCGGCGCGCACCAAAGTTCATCCCACGGCAAGCCCAACGGCAAGCCTCACAACAAGTCGCGCTTCAGCCGGTTTAGCACCGAGCAGATCGAGCAGAAGATGGGCACGATCCAGGCCGAGGTCGCGACCATCGACGAGCGGCTCTCCTCGGCCGAATGCTGGAAGGACGTCCCGCTGCGCAACAACCTGCAAGACCAGCGCGAGCGCAAGCAGCAAGACCTCTCTGATCTCGAACAGGAATACCTGCAGCGGATGGAGTAAGGCAACTTCTCTTTCGTAACGCGGAACTTTCCCCAGTCCTCCAAACTTTGTTGGCTCCCGCCGACCTGCGGACAGGCGGACCTCAGGGCCGGCGGGCTGGCGGGCCGGCGGGTTCTGGCCGTGCGAGAAGTTTACTGCCGCTCAAGAGCCTAAACGCCGCGGATTTGCTGCGAAACCTGTATCTGCGCCAGGATCGTCACGGCGGGGTCGGGCGGTACCGCAGGGTGGGTCGGGGCTTGCGTGGCCCACGATCGATCCAAGGGGTTTCGGTGCCTGGGGCAAAGTGTGGCGGGCTCTTGGTTTTTCTTGCAAGCCTATCTGAATCTGGTACGCTGCGCAGTCGGGCTTGGGCACTGGCGCGGCAACACTCTTTCGCAGAAGGCCGTCTCTCGGCCACCGCGTCAGTGGTCAAAGGCCCATGTAGAACAGGACAACAGCATGAAAGCGATTACACTGGCGTTGCTCACGGCCGCGGGCTCTTGCACGGCGCTCGCCGCTCCGCGCGAGACGGTCACGTTCACCGACGTCCCGTCAATCACCCACCAGGGCCTGGTCGACAACGCCACGCGCTCGCAGGCGTTCACCGGCACCTACACCACCAGCCACCTGACGGTGAGCGGGACGATCGTGGGTCGGCGCGGCGCGACGTACGCCAACGAGGCGTCGATCATGGTTACGCCCCCGGGGGTTGGGTCGGTCCCGTTTGTCATCTCGCCCTTTACTGTCCAGACCTATACGTCGCCGCTGAGCACGCCGACGGGCTCGCTGGCGATCCCGGTCTCGGGGCTGACCACGGCGGGGACGTGGGGCTTTGAGTTCTTTGAGATGTACGATGATGCGTCGCTGCCCACCGGCACGTTTACCGACGCGCGTGACACGACGTGGCAGACCGTAACTGTCACGCTCAACGACGGCGCGGTGCCCGCGCTGCCGCCGGGCGGGGGCGGCCCGAGCGTGACGTTCAGCGGCGTGCTCTCTGACGGGACGGGCGGGACGGAAGTGCGCAACTGGAACGCCAGCGCGACGCGGACGTACTCGGGCCTGCGTTACAGCGGGTATGTGACGGCGCTGCGCGGCTTGCCGGGCGCGCCGACGCAGGTCGTCGGCGGTCAGACGCGGCAGGCCGCGATCCGCGTCACGCCCCCGGGCGGCGGCGTGCCGGTGGTTGTGCGGGGTGTGAGTGACTTGGCATCTTCGAGCTTGGCGGGTGGGTTCATCGCGCTGCCGGGTGCCGGGGCCGGGACGTACAGCTTTGACTTTTACGAGTGGGACGGCTCGGCCGCCAACTCGCTGGGCGACCAGCCCGGTGGGGCCGACAACGTCTGGACCACGGTGGTCTTCGAGCTCGCTGACGTACCGCCCCCGACGGTGACGACGGCGTTCGGTACGGTGGGTCGCAACCCCGACGGGACTGAGCGGCTGTACACCAACAGCTTCGGGCCGGTGACGGGAACGCGGTGGATCAGCTTTGTGACGACCGCCGCGACAACCGCCGCGGGCACCAACTATGTGGATATCGACAGCAACGGGTCGAGCGGTGACACGATGATCGGGCTGTTCAATGCCAACGGCGGGCTCTTGTCGTTTGACGACGATGACGGCGTGGGTGTGGCGAGCTTGCTGACCTTTGGCAGCACGACGCCCAGGCCCCCGCAGGGGTTGGAGTTGCCGCGTGACGGGTTCAACGGCGAGCTGCCCGCGGGGACGTACTATCTCGCATCAGCGCCGTACTTTGCGACCTTCGCAACGCCGTTCACGGTGGTGCCGGGTGGCGCGGCGCTGAGCTATGTGATCAATCTGCGGACGAACCTGCCGAGCGGGCCGGCGGCGTGCGGCGCGTCGGACGTGGCGGGCAGCGGCCAGGCGGTCGGTGCCGACGGCGAGCTGACGGCGGACGACATCATCGTGTTCATCGGGTGGTTTGTGGGCAATGACGCGCGGGCCGATGTGGCCAGCAGCGGCCAGCAGCCCGGGGGCGACGGCGAGTTCACGGCTGACGACGTGATCTTGTTCATCAACCGGTTTATCGCTGGCTGCCCATAAGGGCGTGGCGGCATGGGTGATGGTCCGAGAAGCTGGGTGATCTGACAAAGAGCCCCCGGGGGACGAGCCCGGGGGTTTTTCGTTGGTCCGGATGAAGGGATGGGTGCGGGATGTCGACGGGATGACGCAGAAATGTTAGAAAGCGCTTGCGGACTCTGCGTGGCGGTGGTAGCTTTCTGGGAGCTGCGCGGTTTCGGCATTGGCGGTCGGCCGCTTGCGCGTTAGATGTGGCCCAAGTTGTTGGGGGTTGACGGATGAGCGCGGGATGGCAACGGAACTGTGAACGGTCGGCGAGTGCGTGACTTGCCGGGCGTTGAACTCTGAATCGGTCGGGCTTACCTGTGTGGTGTTTGGACGTCTTTTTAAGCGGAGGGCTCAATCATGAAGAACAGCATGTACATGGCGGCGTTGGTGGCGTTGGCCGGCGGTAGCGTGGCGCTGGCTGCGCCGCGTGAGAGCGTGACGTTTTTGGCGGTGCCGAGCGACGGCCGGATCGGCGACGCGGCCAACACGATCCTCACGACGACTTTTAACGGCAGCGATGCGGGCGGCGCGTACACCGCGCGGTTCCTGACCTTGAGCGGTGCTCAGACTGAAGTGAACACGTCGACGCTCCAGAGCGAGGCGGCGATCCTGATCACGCCCCCGGGCGGAACCCCGTTTATTGCCCGGCCGATCGTCACGAGCGTGATGGGGACTGAGATCATCCCAGCGGGCTCGTTTGTGATCCCTGTGGGGTCGTTCACGACGGCGGGGCAGTGGAGCTTTGCGTTCTTCGAGCTTTTCGATGATGCGGGCCTGGACGCGAACTGGGACACGATCACCTTCACCCTTGACGACGCGGCCCCGGTGACGGGCGCGGCGCCGGGCGCATTGCAGAACTTCAACCTGGCGGACGTGGTGGTCGACGGCCCAGTGGGCTTGCCCACGACGCGGACATTTACGGCGGCGGCGGGCGACACGGTTGGTTCGATCCGGTTCTCGGGTGTCGGCACGGGCCAGACGGCGAACCCTGCGGTGAACAGCGACGTGAACCCGCTGAGCCGTGCGCGGTTCCAGCTTGTGGCGCCGGACGGGACGACCGTCAGCGGCATCGGCACGCTGTGGGGTACAGCGACGCAGTCGAGCAGCACGGCTGTGGTGACGGTGGGCATCCCTACGACGGTGGCCAGCGCCGGGGATTGGACGCTTCGGACGTGGGACACCGGCGACCTTGCAGGCGTTGACAGCACGCTGAAGAGCCTGACGGTCTCGTTCTTGCCCCCGCCGGACGCGCTGACGAACAACACGCTGATTGCGCTGACGGAGGGTCAGTTCGGAACGGCGACGCGTTCACTGGCCGTCGGCGGCGTGACGTGGTTCGCCTTTGACCTGCCGACGATGCCGGTGGGCAGCGTGGTGGACATCGATACTGAGGGCTCGACGCTGACGCCGAACAACGACACGGGGATTGCGGTGTACCGCGGGACTGGCGTGGTCGAGGACACCGACAGCAACGACGGGACGAACCTGCTGTCGGCGATCTCTTACGGGCCGGGCGGCGTGACGGGCTCTTACACGGCCAGCGGCGTGCGTTTCAACGGGCGCGACGGCACGGCCAGCGGTCTGGGTGCGCCGGGGCGTTACTACGTGGGCGTGGTGGGCGGTGATGTGATCACCGCGGTGCCGGCGACTTTCCAGGCGAACTTTGTGACCAACCCGACGCAGAGCAACAGCGGCAACGTGCAGCTTCGGGTGCGGTACTTCACGGCCGGTGCGCCGAGCCAGACGCCCAGCGCGACAACGATCAACCTGGTGGAAGGCGGCGCTTGGGCGAGTGCCTCGGCGACGGCTGGGATCAGCGATTGTGTGTGGTTCACGTTCACGACCCCGGCGATGACCGGCACGGGCGCGATGGACATCGACACGTTCGGGACGACCCTGAGCCCGCTGAACGACACGGACATGGGTCTGTATGGGCCGACGGGCACGCTGATTGACGGCGACGACCAGGACGGCCCCGGCTCGCTGAGCGCGCTGAGCTACGGCGCTGGTCGGCGCAACGGGACGGGCGACGGGTTGCGGTACACGGGTCAGGACGGCTCGACGGCGGGCACGGCGGGCAACGTTGGGCCCAGCACGACGTACTTCCTGGCGGTGGGCACGGGCACGTCCTATTCGCACGGCAGCACGTTTAGCGCGCAGCCGACGACGGGTTCTTTGAACAGTGGCAGCGTGACGGCGCGGGTGCGTGCGTGGGCGAGCGGCGCGCCGAGCGACCCGGTGACGCCGCCGGCGTCTGAGGAGGTCGGGTTGGTCTCGACGCTGACGCCCAACACTGAGCGTGTGATCACCCGGACGAACACGGTGACGGACGGGAACCTGGTAACGTGGTACCGGTTCAACACGACCAGCGCGGCGCTGGGCGCCAACGGGCTGTACGTGGACATCGACACCGAGGGGACGGCCCCGGGCGTGACCGAGGTTGTCGGCGCCTTGGTGGACAGCGAGATCGGCCTGTGGAGCAGCATTGGCCTGCAGGGCGGCAACGACGATGACGACGGCGCGGGCTTGCGCTCGGCGCTGTCGTACGGCTCAACGGTGGCGCGCGTGGCGATTGCGCCGGTTGCGCCGGCGGCCATCGGTGTGCCGCGCGACGGGCGCGACGGGCCGCTGCCGGCGGGGACCTACTACCTGTCGGTCAGCACGTTCAACACGGTGTACTTCGCGGCAGACTTCTCGCTGACGCTGCCAGCCGACCGTTCGGCGAGCATTGGCGACCGGCTGGTGAACTGGCGGACGAACCTGCCGGGCGGTCCGGCTCCGTGCGGCCCGTCGGACATCGCGAGCGCGGGCCCGGTGGCGGGCTTCGACGGCGAGCTGACGGCGGACGACATCATCTTCTTCATCACGGCCTTCACCGGCGGCAACCTCGCGGTGGCGGACATCGCCGGGCCCGGCCCGTCGGTGGGCGCTGACGGCGAGCTGACGGCGGACGACATCATCCTGTTCATCAATCGGTTCACGGGCTTCATCCAGAGCGGCTGCCCGTAATGATGGTGGCGTTGAGCCGGTAGTGGCTTAGAGCTTGTGAGACACAATCGCCCCCGCGTCACCATTGGCGCGGGGGTGTTTCGTTTTGAGAGCAGGTGCGTGAAGGGGGGAGTGTCGACGAGGGACAAGCGAAGAGGGAAGAGCGAAGCGGGATGAGGGTCGGGCCAATGGGCCCGATGGCAGGATGTAATCCTGCCTCACGGGTAGGCAAAGGCAGGCAGGATGTAATCCTGCCCCACGGGTAGGCGCGGAGGCGGGTCAGTCTTGGTCGGGGGTTTCGGGCGGGTTGAGTTTGCCGGCGAGGAGGAGTTCCCAGGCGGTGGCGATGGCGGAGCCGCCGCGTTCGGTGTGGGTTTTTTTGCGGGCCTGGTCGATCATGGATTGGACGTCGTGCGGTGGGAAGAGCCAGTTGCGCCCGCCGTGGCTGGGGCCGTTGATGCGTGAAGCCTTGCGGATGGCGTCGAAGATTTTGGGTGAGACGTCGGCGGCGGCGAGGAGCTGCTTTTTGGTGAAGCCCGGGCCGGCGTACCTGAGTTCTTGGCCTCTGCGCATGGTGTGGTCCTTGTTGGTGGTGGCGGGGTAGAGGTGCTTGGTTAGAGGGTGAGGACGGCCAGGACGGGGGCGTGGTGCTGGACTCGTGCGCGGCCGTTGAGTGCGGGCAGTTCGATCAGGACGGTGAGGCCGACGATGGTGCCGCCGAGGCGTTTGACGAGCTGGGCGCAGGCGTCGAGGGTGCCGCCGGTGGCGAGCAGGTCATCAACGATGACGACGCGCTGTCCGTTGGTGATGGCGTCGGTGTGGATCTCGACGGTGTCGGAGCCGTATTCGAGCTGGTAGCTGACGGCGTCGGTGGTGTGCGGGAGCTTGCCGGGCTTACGTACGGGGACGAAGCCGGCGGAGAGGGTTTGTGCGAGCGCGGTGCCGAAGATGAAGCCGCGGCTCTCGGCGCCGACGACGATGTCGATGTGCTGGCCGCGGAAGGGCGAGGCCATGAGCTCGATGGCCATGGCGAGTGCGCGCGGGTCTCGCAGGAGTGGTGTGAAGTCTTTGAAGAGCACGCCGGGCTTGGGGAAGTTGGGCACGTCACGGATGAGGGTGTGGAGGCGGTGCTGGAGGTCTTCGGTGATCATCGGTGGTGAGGGTATGTGGGCGGGTTGGGGTGGGGCGTGACGGCGTGCGGCAGTGGGGGCGCGTGGGAGTCGGGATTGGCGGAACTATGCTGGGCGCATGAGCGAGACTCAAGGGTTGCCGACACTCACGCAGGTGCAGTTGCTTCCGGACGCGGAGCTGGTGTTGCGGTACAAGACGGGCGTTGAGAACTTTGACGCGCGGGCCGTGCGGCTGAGCGATGCGGAGCTGGATACTGCGTTCTTTGCGGAGGCGGGGGTGGGGACGTGGCCGTGCCGGGTGCTGCTGGGGCATTTGGCGGACGCGGAGCTGGCGTTTGTGTTTCGGCTTCGGAAGGTGGTGGCGGAAGAGCACCCGGTTCTTGAGGCGTGGGACGAGGGTGCGTTTATTGATTGCCAACGGATGTACGGGACGCCGACGACGGGCGCGCGGTTCCCGGTGGGCGCGTTTGTGGCGGCGATCCACACGCTTCGGCTGTGGACTGGGACGTGGCTGGAGAGTTTGCCGGCGGAGGCGTGGGGGCGGACGGGCCTGCACGTTGAGCGTGGCGAGCAGAACCTGCGGCTGATTGCGCAGTACGCGACGTGGCACCTTGAGCACCACGCGTGGTACCTCAATGCGAAGGTGGTGCGGCTGCGTGGCCCGGCATGAAGGCTGTGGGGGGCGCGGGGGGCGCGGGCGGCGTGGGGGCGGAGTGCCTGCCAGACAACGAGTGAGCCGAGCGCGTCGGCGAGGCTTTCGACGGCGTCTGCGATGAGTGCGGTGGAGTTGCCCAAGAGGCCGGCGACGAGCTTACCGAGGGCGAGGATGATGCTGGCGACGAGGGCGATGAGGGTGTTGCGGAGCAGTGCGCGGCGCGGGGGCGTGTCGGGAGTCTGAATGGTGGTGGGCTGGTTGGTGGTGGGCTGGGTGAGCAAGGCTCTTGAGTTTACCGGCGGCGGTGCGGCTGTATACTGGGCCCAGCATGGATCAGGGTGCCTTGCAGAGTGCGGCGGGGTTGGGCGCGGGTGCCGCCGGGGGCGAGTGGCTGTCACTGATTGCGCCGGCGCACAACGAGCAAGAGAACATCGGGCCGCTGGTGGCGGAGGTGGCGTTGGCGTTTTTGCAGCTTGAGGCGATGGGCGTGCGGTGCGAGCTGATTGTGGTGGACGATGGGTCTACTGATGGGACGCGGGCGGCGGTGCTGGCGGAGGCGCGGGGGCGGGCGTTTGTGCGGTGCGTGGCGATGAGCCGCACGGCGGCGGGCAAGGGCAACGGCCAGTCGGCGGCGTTTTACGCGGGTGTGCGTGCGTCGCGCGGGTCTTTGGTGGCGACCATCGACGCGGACTTGCAGAACGACCCGGTGGACCTGATCAAGATGGTGGCGAAGCTGCGCGAGAGCGGGGCGGACATGGTGCAGGGTGATCGCAGCCACGCGCGCAAGGACAACGCGGTACGGCGATTTACGAGCGTGGTTGGGAGGTTCTTTCGGGGGCTGATTTTGGCGGACGCGGTGCGCGACACGGGTTGCAGCCTGCGGGTGCTGAAGCGTGAGTTTGCGGTGGGGTTGCCGTTGCAGCTGCGCGGCATGCACCGGTTTATTCCGGTGACGGTGGCGGACCTGGGCGGGCGTGTGGTGGAGATGGACGTGTCGCACCGCCCGCGCGTGGCGGGGACGACAAAGTATGGATTTGGGATCTGGCAGCGCGCTATCCCGGGGCTGATTGACTGCTTTGCGGTGCGGTATATGCGGAACCGGCGGCGGAGCGTTGAGAGCGTTGAGCTGCCGCTGGCGGGGGCGGCGGGGGTGCCAGGGTGAGCGATGGTGTGAAGCGAAAGGGCGTTCGCTGGGAGCCTGTGGCGGCGATGATCGCGCTGCTGCTGCTGGGGGCGTGGGTGGCGTTTGCGCCCGACGTGCCACAGGAGCGGCGTGACGGCGCGACGCGGGTGAAGCTGACGATCGGGAACCTGAAGGGCGCGGTGGACTGGATGCCGGCGCGGAAGGCGAGCGGCGACGGCGTGGCGCTGCCGTCGCGGGACTTCTATTTGCACTATCGCGATGGGACCAGCGTGGGGCCCAAGAGCGCGGCGGAGATGGAGGCGGTGGTCGGGCGTGCGGGGATGGTGCATCTGACGCGGGTTGGGAGCAACGATCTGTTCAGGCTGCTGAACGTAACCGGGTGGATCGGCGTGCTGTGGGTAGCGGCGGGGTTTGGTGGGCAGCTTGCGTTTAGCGGGCGGTGGCTGCTGCAGTGGTTTATCAGCGAGAAGAGCAAGAGCAGCACGGTACCGGTGGCGTTCTGGTGGCTGAGCCTGGTGGGGAGCGTAATTCTGTTCGCGTATTTCGCGTGGCGTCAGGACCTGGTGGGGACGCTTGGGCAGACCAGCGGCCTGGTGATCTATGCGCGGAACATCAGGCTGATTGCGAAGCAGCAGCGGCGTGAGGCGCGGGCGCGGGTTGAGGGGCCAGATGCGCTGCCGCCGAGCGCGGGGTGAGGGGGAAGGGATAGAGGGAAGAGGGAAGGGCTGTTGGCCCGATGGCAGGATGTAATCCTGCCCCACGTGATGCAATAAGGTAGGCAGGATGTAATCCTGCCCCACGCGAAGCAATAAGGCAGGAAGGTTGGAATCCTGCCCCGCGCGGGTGTTACGCCTTCGATACCTGCGCGTCACGGCCGGGTAAGGGCGGCCTCGACGGCGGGCATGAAGTCAGTCTCAACCACGCGGTCCCAGCTCATCAGCCCGGCGAGCTTCTGGCCAAGGGCCAGGTGTGCGTCGCGCTGGGCCTGGGTGGTGGGCAGGCGATCGGCGAGCTGGGCGGCGAGCTGTGCGCAGAGACGGTCTTCAATCTCCAAGCGCTGCGCGTCGGTCATGTGCTGGGCGGCGTGGGCCTGCGCGTCGGTGGGGGTTGGCGCGGTGACGCCGGCGAAGTCAGCGGGGAGGACCAGGTCGCAGCGGTCGAGCTTGAGCTCACTGATGGCGCGTTTGACCAGGCCCATGCAGCCACAGACGGTGCTGGTGACGCAGATGGCGCCGGCGTGCAGGGGTTCGAGCTGGGCGATGCCGAAGGGCTCGTAGGTGCTCATGCCCAGTTCGACATCGGCGGCGCGGCGGAGGTCGGCGGTGGTGAGGGCCTCGGGCGCGTTTGGGCCCAGGCGCTGGCGTGAGAAGCCGAACTGGTTGACGAGGATGGCGTGGACGGAGCCGCGGGTGCCGTCTTTGGCGGTGTCGAGGCTGGCGTTGAAGGTTTGCATCTCGCGGTAGAGGTCGATCTCGGGGCCGACGAGGTCTGGGTAGCCGAGCTGGTGGGCAAAGGGCCAGCGGTAGCGTTCGGCCATGCTTGAGGCCTGCATAAAGCTGCGGGTGGGCGCGGCGCAGGTGAGCAGGAGGTAGGCGGCGGTTTTGCCCTTGGCGGCGAGGTGCTTGGCGAGGTGCTTGCAGAGCGTGAGGTCACGCCAGAGGCCCTTGCTTGGGACGGGGCGCGTGACGTGGGTGAGCAGGTAGTCTGGGCGGTGGCCCAGGGTGGCGGTGAGCCACTGGTCTACAAGTGCACGCGAGCGTGCGCGGTCAGCGGGTGTGACGGGGCGCGCGGGCAGCCCGTTGTAGACCACGCGGGTGCGGCTGGTGCGCATGGCGGGTGAGAGGAAGCGGAGCTCGTCGGCGGTTTCCGGGCCGACGGCCATGACGCCGTCAAGGACGTGCGTGCGTGAGACCAGTGCGTGGCGGCCGAAGTCCGATTGATCGCCGAAGACCTCGCCGACGCTCTGGTTCTTGGCCATGGCGTTGTTCATGGCGGGGTAGAAGGCGGAGTCGAAGCCTGGGAGGTGCTCGGTGATGCGGCGTGCGGTGCTGCACTCGTGTGCGTGGAAGAGTGTGCGGAAGCGAGCGCGGTCACCGCCACAGCGCAGGGCGGTGGGCACGCCCATGAACTCATGCGCGATGACCACGGCGGGCGGCGCGCCTGAGCGGTTGCTGCCCGGGCCGGCGGCGAGGGCCAGCAGGCTGCAGAGGGCGTGGTAGGCGGGGGCGGCCAGGCGGGTGTACTCCTCGTAATCCCAGGAGTGCTCGTAGCGCTGGCTCTCGATGCCGTGGTGCTCGTGGAGGAACCACTTGAAGGTTGAGAGATGATCGCGGTTGGGGTTTGAGACGTCGAAGAGCAGGAGGTCTGCGTCGGCGGTGTTGTGCTCATCACCGGGGGCGTGGAAGGTGCGCGAGCCGTAGACGATGCGGGTGCCGAAGGCGTGCTCGATGGGCGAGAGCAGGGCGCCGAGGCCGACGGGATCGTGGCGGTCTGGCCCGCTGTAGTAGCAGGCGGTGGGGTGCTCGCCAAGGCGGGCCATGGGGTCACTGACGGCGCGGTCTGGGTACGGCAGTGGGCCGACGAGGATGGAGCGGCCGACTTTGGCGCGGTACTGGGCGCTGGTGAGAAGACCTTGCAGGACGGTTCCGATCCCGCCGAGGTGATCGACCGCCTCGTGGGTCACGTGGATGATCGTGTGCATGCGGAGTGATTATCGACCGATTGGGTCTGCGAGTTGGAGGAGGGCGTGTAAAAGCTGGCGCGGGTGGTTTGGCCCCGCTGCGGGGGAGAGTTGGAGGTGCAGCGTGGCACCGGCGCGTGTGATGACCAGGGCGGGGGTGCCGGGCAAGCCAGGCCCGTTGCCTGCGATGAAAGGGGCCGTGATGTGGAGGGCGTCAGCTTCGGGGAGTGTGGCGAGCAGGGCGGGCAGATCAGTGCTGCGGGCGAGATAGGTGTGCGCGGGCGGGGTGGGGGTGATGTGTGTGATAGAGAAGACGCCGTGCTCTGCGAGAAAGCCGGCGAGCTGGGAGCGCAAGTTCAGCGGCAGCGCGATGGTGAGGGCGTGAGAGGAGGCGGGCGGTGTCATTGGGGGGTGGACGGCTGGTCAGTGACGGCAGGAGCGGGGCCGGCAGGAGCGGGGCTGGTCGTGGTGACAGGACTAGCGGGAGCGGGTTCAGGTTCTTCGGGGACCCAGAGTTCGGCGATATCTTGGCCGTCTACAAGCTGGCGCATAAGCAGGAAGAGCAGCGTGCCGCTGGTGAAGAAGAGGGAGATGGCGTAGGAGACCAGCAGGAGCCAGGGGGCGGCGGACCACAGGGCGACCGAGGCGAGGGTGATGCGGAGGTGTGAGCGGTCGGTGCTGCTGGCTTGGAGAGTGTCGGGGACTGGCGTGTTGGTGAGCGCGGCGGCGAGCTGGTTGGTTGCGAGCAAGATGGTGAAGCCGACGCCGAGGGCGATGAGCGCGACGGCGATCGAGACAAGGGCGTACACGGCGTAGCGCCCGGGTTTGGCCAGCACGTAGGCGAAGGCGCGGTTGGTGGCATCGAAGGCGTCTGAGCCTTCGACAGCGAGGGCGGGCACGAGCATCGGGGCTGCGAACACGTAGAGCAGCATGACCAGCACCAAGGCGAGGGCGATGGCGATAAAGATGAAGAAGGCCAGCCCGCCGGCGACGGCGGTGATGCGCCAGTCGAAGATCAGCCGGCCGACCAGTGCGGTGACGGCGGCGACGATCCAGACGGCGGCGACCGGTGCAACGACGACGCCGACAAGCCCGAGGGTGCGCGACCAGGCAAAGCGGTGGGCCTTGCGCCACGGGAGTGTGGCGCGGAGCGAGACCTCGTAAGCGACGGAGCGCGAGACGGCCCCGCCGGTGATCGCGAGCCCGGCGGCGAGCAGGGGCAGGACGATGACGACGGCGGGCCAGTGGGCGCGGAGAAGCTCGAGCGGGACGCCTAGGAAGAGGTCGTAGAGAGCGCGGGCGGCGAGGGTAGCGTTGACGACGTTAAGCCCGAACAGGCTCGAGAGCAGTTGAAAGAGCTGAGGGGTGAAGCTCTGGCCGAGCAGCGCGATGGGGCCTTGGGGCAGGTTGTCGCCCGCGATGGCGGTGTAGACGCGATCGATGACGACGGCGGCGAGGACCAGGCCCAGGCACATGATCAGGCGGCCGGGCGCGGCGGCGAGGCGATAGGAGCGCAGGAGCTTGGGCCAGAGCAAGTGCGCCAGCAGATCATCAAGGGTGATGGGCGAGCGGTGCGTGGGCAGGAGCCCGTCGCTGAGCCCCGATTGGGCGTGGGTATTCCGACGGGTTCTCATGGTGGGCTCCGGCGGATGATAACGGCGAGTCTGATGCGGGGTGTTACGGGCCGGGGTTTGGCGGGCGACCACTCGAGAAAGCTGGAACTACGGCGGTTGTTTAGTCCGTTATGGACTAGGATCGGCGTGCCTTGGGTTCGACAAAGTGAGCGTGCATGAACTCAGCGGACGAGGTTGACCATCGAGGGTTGGGCGTGGTCGGCGCGCCTGCCATAAGTGGCGGTGCGGGCGCAGAGCCCGGGGCTGGCGGCGGCCCTGTGGCGGCGGGTTTTGCGGAGGAAGTGCGCCAGGTGGCGATGGGAGTTCGGCTGGCGCTGGCCGAGGCGCTCAACGCGTGCGGGGTGGACGTGCGGCGGCCGCAGGAGCTTGGGCGTCAGCTGAAGCTTGACAAGAGTCTGGCGTGGAAACTCTCACGTGTGGTGACGGACGAGGACCCGCTGGCGGCGGTGACGCGGCTGCCGGGCCGGTCTGGCGCACGGCTGATGTTCACGGCGCTGGAGCGCGGCGGTAGCCCGCGCGCGCTGAGCGAGCGGCTGCAGCGCGCGATGGAGAGCTTTGAGCAGGCGATTGAGACGCACGCGGGCGACCGCGAGGCCTTTGAAATGATGCTGGCGGAACTGAGCCCGGCGGGGCAAGCGCGGCACGAGGTTTATCGCGAGATGGCGTTCAAGGGCGCGAGCGCGACCTTTGGTGTGCGTGCGCGGGTTCACCAGGCGTGCCAGCTTGTGCGGCCGACGGTGGGGCAGCCCGGGATGCTGGACATCGGAACGATCAGTGGGCTGCTGGGGCTGGTGCGGCTGCGGACGCAGACGCCGTGGCCGATAGCGCAGATCCGCAACTTCAGTGGTGACGGGGCGGTCAAGCCCAGCAAGGCGCTGCTGCCGATGGACCCTGAGGGTGTGACGGCTGAGGGGATGATGCTGGTGCGTGAGTTCAGCTCAAGGTCTTTGCCGCCGCTGCGTGCGGTGAGCCCGCACCCGGGGTTAATCCGGTTTGAGGTGCAGGGTGACGCTGTGGGTAAGACGGGCGCGATTGACTGTATTTCAGGGTGGTATGAGCGGTCGACGGTCAGCATGTACCGGACCGAGAGCGACACGCTGGGTGAGCACCTGGTGCACACGGTGACGCCGTGCGAGGTGCTGTACTTTGATCTGGTGGTGCATACGTCGATGACGTTTGCGTTCAAGCCTGAGGCGGCGGCGTACGGGCTGCTGCCCGGGGGGCTGACGTACCCGCAGGACGGGCGTGATCGCGGGCGGATTCCGCTGGAGGTGCGGGTGGAGTGCTTGGAGGTGGACGATCTTGCGCGGGCGACGCCGGAGATCCCGCGGTATGACCATTTGGTGGCGATGGGGATTGCGCGGCTTGGTGGGCAGCCCGGCGAGTTCACGGTGCGTCGGGTGCGGGTGCCGTATCCGCCCATGCCGGCGCAGGTGGTGCTGCGGTATGAGCTGCCGAGCAGGTGAGGGGCGGAGATGAAGTAGAGTAACCAGGGCAGAGTGACTGGTTACGTGCCGGTCCAGGCGCGGATGCAGATGCTGTCGTTCTGCCCGCCGAAGCCGAAGCTGTTGGAGAGGCAGACCTTGACGCCGCCTTTGGCGGTAAGGTCTCGCGCGGCGTTGGGCACGTAGTCAAGGTCGCAGGCGGGGTCGGGCTCGCGGAGGTTCATCGTGGGCGGGACGACGCCGGTGTGCATGGCCATGACGCAGGTGATGAGTTCAACGGTACCGGCGGCCTGGATGAGGTGCCCGAGGGTGCTTTTGACGCTGGAGAAGGGGACGCGTGGTGCCAGGTCGCCGAAGAGGGCTTTGACGGCGCGGGTCTCGATGGCGTCGTTTTCTTTGGTGCCGGTGCCG
>Ga0163144_10008747_pt1 | contig 21867 bp, 17 predicted proteins | sample OliLak19BULKMAT1_FD_123175 | JGI IMG/M metagenome (GOLD analysis project Ga0163144, IMG submission 123175) | Freshwater microbial mat bacterial communities from Lake Vanda, McMurdo Dry Valleys, Antarctica - Oligotrophic Lake LV.19.BULKMAT1 | ecosystem: Environmental > Aquatic > Freshwater >... | reverse complement strand
GGTGTTGGTCGCAGAGGGCGAGGGTCAGGTGGTGCTCAAGCTGGCCGACCTCGGGCTCGCGACGCGGGCGGCAGGCGGCAGTCATGCGCTCGGATCCTCGCGCCGATCGGCGTCAGCTCGCCAGTTCGCACGCGAACCGTGTCCGCGTCGACCTGCTACGGCGGGACCGGTCACGTGTAGGTGCGAAGTTCGCCGCGGGTCGTGGGCGTACGTCGGCGTACGACGCGGGAACGTGTCGTCGCAAAGCGGGCGAGTCCTGGGCCGAGGTTTCGCTAGTTGGTTGAAAGACCCAAAAGACCCCGTAGACCCTCGGGGTCATCGGAGGAATTATGGGCGGAACTGATTTTGGCCAGGCTTGCAGATGGGTGCTCGGTGCAATGTTGCTGTTCGGCGGCGCGTGTTTCGCTGAGTCCCCGAACAGTACGGAGAGCGACGAGACGGGGACGACGGGGACGACCGGCGTCGGGTCGTCGGATTCTGGATCCGGTTCTGGATCTGGGTCTGAGTCCCCGTCAGCGGGTGATACGTCGACGATGGGCGAGACGTCGGCGACGACCGACACGACGACCGACACGTCGACCGGTACCGGTGCGACCGGGGAGATTCGCGCCGTGCACGCGGCAGCCGGTGTAGGACCGGTCGACATCTACCTCGCGGGCGACGCGACTCCGCTGTTCGACGCGCTCGCGTACGCGGGTGCGAGCGAGTGGGTGGAAGTCCCGGTGGGATCGTGGATCTTCGAGTTTCGCCCCGCCGGTGCCGCTGCCGACAGCGCTCCGGTTCACATCAGCGTCGCGGTGTCCGTCGAAGAAGCCGAGCGGGTCACGGCAATCGCCTCGGGGCTGATCGATTCGGAGGATCGCGCTTCGGCGTTTCGGGTGGTTGCGCTCGTCGAGGACTGGGGCGCGCCGTTGGCGGGGCGCGCTCGGGCCCGCTTGGTACACGCCGGCCCCGATGCACCCACGTTCGGCGTCGACGGGGTCGACGTCGATGCGCCGCTCGAGCGCTTCGAATCGAGCCCGGCCGAGGGCTTCGGGCTCGACGCCTCGGGAGGCCAGAGGCTGCGACTGCTCGAGGACGTGCCCGTCGACCCGTCGACGATCACCAGCTTCACCGCGCCGCCGCTCGTCGAGGGCGACGAGGTGCTGCTCATTGCCGCCGGTAACTTGAGCTCTCTCGCGCGCGAAGCCCAGGGGTTCTCGGTCGTCGCCATCGGGCAGGGCGGTGCGCTCGGCGTCGTCCGACAAGATCCTCAGCTTTTCGTTCTCCACGGATCGCGCGACGCGGGGAGTCTGGAAACCTGCGCTGGCGACACCGAGCTCGCGGCCAACGTCGAGTACGGTGAGATCCAGTCGGCCCGCGTGTCCCCCGGAACCTACGACGTCAGCATCCACAACTACCCAAGCGGATGTGGCGGGCAGGTGTTCAATACGAACTCGACGGGTGCGCTCGAAGCTGGGCAGCGGTACCTGCTGCTCGTGACCGGCGAGATCGCCCCCGAAGACGCCGGAGAGGCCGGCATCCAGGTGACGACGTTCGACGACGTGTTCACCCTCGACGACGAGACAAGTGCTCGCCTGCGGTTCGTGCACGGGGCATCGTACACACAGATCTACGTGGGCTCGGTCGTCGATGACGTGATCGTCTCGGCGAACGTCTACACCCAACCCATCGCCTGGAGCGTGGAAAGTGAACAGGTGCAGATCATGGCGGGGGTCTACCTGCTGGGCATTGCCGACGCGGCCGGGAAACCCGAGCCGCCCTACGCACCTATCGTCACGGTTTCCTTTGCGGCGATCGGCGGCGCACGGCAGTGGGTCATCGTGGCGGGAGATCCAACCCCAGAGCCCAGCGACGGAGGTCTCGCTGGGGGATTCTTGCAGGCGATCGTCGTCGAGACCACGACGCCGCAGTGGGCGGTGACCATCGTCGACGTGGAAATACCTCTGGCCGGGTGAGACGCGTTGCCGCGGATCGGTCGCGGCTGTCCGAGCCTTTGACGAGCAGGTCCACGGCTCAACCCGACCGAGCGCCGGTCGAGAAATCATACCGAGCCCTCGCCTTGCGCTCGTCGGCGACCGCATCGACCGCCGCTGCGGCAGCATCCGCCGCAGCTTCCTCGCGCAGGTTCACCACGAGGATGTTGCTGTCGCCCAGTGCGAAGCGCTCGCGCTCTGCCGTCGCGATCTCCTCCGCGAGCTTCGCCTGCCTCGCCGCGATCGCAGCTCGCTTGTGCGCTGCCTGCATGTCGGCGTGTGCGGTCCCCACGTCGACGCGTACGCGCTCGCCGAGGAAGCGACGCTCGTCCGCGATGCGACGACCGTTCGCGCGCGCGGTCGCGAGCTCGCCACGAGCGGTGCGCAAAGGGATCGGGATCTCGAGCGACGCGCCGATGCCCAGCTCGGCCGGACGCAGCACATCCGGGCCGTCGCCGAGGTCCTTCGCCGCGTACGCCTGCACCGCGAGCGACGGTAGCCGACCATTGCGAGCCAAACGGACGTCGAGCGCCGCCGATCGAAGGCGCGCGGCCGCGATGCGCAGATCGGGACGTCTCTCGATCGCCGCGTCGGCATCCTTGCCGACGTCGACGGGTTCGTCCACCCCAGTAACGAGCAGTCGAGGTGCGGCGCCATCGTCGGGCACCCGCGGCACCCCCTCCCGCGTGCGCAGGAACAACGACAGCGCCAGGGCCGAGACATCCGCATCGCGCTGGGCACCGACGACGATCGCTTCGCGCGCTGCGATGACGCGCGCGTTGTCCAGCGCCTCGATCGCCGCGGTGTTGCCCTCGGCGATCTGCCGTCGCACGCCTTCGTCGCGATCACGCGCGAGCCCGAGCTGGCGCTCGCGGATCTCGGCGCGCCCAACGGCCGCTGCCCAGTCCCAGTAGGCGATCGCCGCATCGCGGGCGAGCTCGAGTGCCCGCTGCTCGCGTTCGAGCCCGGCGATCTCCGTGTCGATGTCGGCCTTGCTTCGCACGGTTCGCGGCGCATCGACCAGCGCATCGCGTAGTACCGGAACCTCGACGCCCGCTCGAAGCTCGCCGCGATCGGCCGTCGCGAGCTCTCCATAGTACAACGGAATGTCGCCGCGCCCCAGTCGCCAGCCGGCGAACGCGACCATGCCCAGCGCAACCGTGCGCGCCCGGATCTCGGTGTCGACCACGCCGTAGCGATAGCCGCCGAGCGGAGTGCCCGAGCCTCGCGCCCGCAGTCGTGGATCGAACGCGCCGCGGGCAGAAAGTCGTCGCCCGCGCGCGGCCTCGATCGACGCGTCGGCTGCGTCGAGCAGCGGGTGATGATCGCGAACCGATGCGAGCACGACACCCAGCTCGAGTGTGGGTGATGATCGCTGAGGCTGCGCGCCGACCCCCTCGGTCGTCGGCGCGACCGGAGGTGCCATCGCGATGCAGCTCCACAGCGCGAGCCAGCTCGCCGCGGTGGTGATCATTCGTCCTCCTTGCCTTTGCCCTTACGGACCTCGGGCTTCTTCGAGCCGCCTGCCTTGTCGATTCCGGGATCCGCGGGCGCTTCACGAATCGCCGGTGGGATCCCGTTCCACTGTCGCCACAGCTCGTAGCCGAGGCGCACGTTGTCCAGCAGGATCCACCCGTTGACCTGCACACCCTGACGCAGAAATCGTGCCTCCGGCCACACCTCGTCTTCGTCGTCACCGCCGGTGGGAATCACGACGACGCGAAAGTGACCCTTGCCGTCGTCGGTCGCGTCGACGAACGCGACCTCGGCCGCGAACGTCCCGATTGCGACGGACGGCCAGCCGACGAACTGCACCGCCGGCCAGCCCTCGAACTGCAGGCGAACCACACGGCCCGGACTCACCAGCGGCACGTCGTTGCCGTCGACCCAGATCTCCACGGCACGCGCATCGGTTTCCGGCACGAGGATCACGATCGGATCGCCCGCGGCCACGAACTCGCCGCCCTGCTTCGCGACCAGTCGCAGCACCGCGCCGGGGCGTGGCGCCGTGATGCGCATCGTATGCTGCCGCGCGACCTCGACCTCGCGATCGGCCAGGTCGGCCTCGTACTTGCCGACGTCCCCCTTGATCGACTGCAACGACCCACGGGCCTTCTCGATGTCGGCGGCGGTGTCCGCCTCGAGTCGACGTCGCTCGGCTCGCAGTGCCTTGATCTCGCCTTCGGCAGCGCGCATGGTCGCGCGGGCCCGCTCCAGATCGGCGGTTGCGGTTTCGGCGGCGAGCTCGGCGAGCTCGAGGTTCCGCGTCGAGGTCAGGCCGGCTTCGGCGAGTGATCTCTGGCGCTCGAGGTTGAGATCCGCAGCGCGCTTGCCGGAGACCGCGGCGTCACGGGCTTGCTCGGCAGCGGTCAGTCGATCGAGCCCCATGTCGATGCGGCTCGCCGCGGCCGACAGTGCCGCGGTCTGTGCGGCCTCGAGCGCGATGATCTGCTGCAGCATGACGTTCACACCATCCTTCGCGGTGTCGAGTCGGGTCTCGGTGGAGCTTCGCGCGCGCTCGAGTCGATCGATGAGCTCCGGATCGTTGTCGGAGATCACGGCGAGGAGCTGACCCTCTTGCACATGCTCGCCCTCCTCGACGTGCCACGCGACGACCCGCCCGGCGATCGGTGCCTCGATCGATTGCTGACGCTCGAGTGGTGCATACGCGATCACGCGGCCGGCTCCCGTGACCGACTGCTGCCACGGTGTCACCACCAGCGCGATCGCGAACAGTACGAAGGCGAGCCCGACCAGGCGTCCCGCGATCCGCAACGCGCGGCCGGACGGCGTCATGTCGAGCCCGAGCTCTTGCCACGCCGAGGAGCCGTAGCCGTCCGATTGATCCGCACGGCGGTCCACCGCAAGAGGTGTCGTCATGATTTGCTCCCGAGCGCCGCGTCGCCGAGTGTGAGCACGTCGGTGCAACGCGCGAGCACGTCGGCGTCGGACGTGACGACGACGACGGTCCACGGCGCAGTGGGCGACAGCACGTCGTCGAGGATCGCGAGCTTGCTGGCGCGGTCGACCCCGAGCCCGTCGAGGGTCTCGTCGAGGAGCAACAGCCGCGGTGATGCGACGAGCGCACGCGCGAGCACGAGCCGGCGCTGCTGCGACGACGACAGTGGCGCACCGCTCGGCTGCATCGCGGTTGCGAGCCCCTCGGGCAGACGACGGATCACCGGCTGCAGACCCACGCTCTCGATCACCGACTCGATGCTCTCGATGGGCGCATCCTGATTCAGGAGCCTGAGGTTCGCGACGATCGAGCCAGCGATGAGCTCCGCGCCTCGCACCAGCAGCACCGACTCGCGCACGGCGGCGAGATCGAGCAGCCGCACGTCGCAGCCATCGAGCTCCACGTCGCCACCGGTCGGGTTGCGCAGGCTCGCGAGCACGTCGAGCAGCGTCGACTTCCCGCAGCCGCCCGGCCCGCACACCGCGACCCTCGCACCCGCCGGCACATCGAGGGCGACGCGCTGCAGCACGGCGGCGGATCCATATGCGAACGACAACTCATGCGCGCGCAAGCTCGCTGGCTGGCTGCGACGCGCCGCATCGCGCGGCAGCTCGCCGCCCCGGCGCTCCGCCGGCAGATCCACGAGCAACCCGAGCTTGGTCGCCCCCTGCACGAGGTCGTAGACCGCCTCGAGCTGCTTGCCGAGCTTGACCAGCGCGACGGACAGCGACGCCATCACGAGCTCGGCGGCGACGAGCTGCCCGAGCGTGAGCTGGTTGCGCAGCACGAGCAGGCCGCCGAGGCCCAGCAGCGTCGTCGAGCCGACGACGGCGAGCCCGATGCCTCCGCCCGATTGCAGCAGTAGCTTGCGAAAGTGGCGGCGTCGCGCGTCGAGATACCGACGTACGAATCGATCGGCGCGCGTGAGCGCGAGATGACGACCACTCGCGGACTTGAACGCCATCGGGATGCGGGCGAGATTCTCGAGCCAGCCGACCGCCTGGTACTTCGCCCTGGATTCGTCGAGCGCGCTGTCCACTGCGCCGCGTCCGACGACGAAGATCACGACCGCGAGCGCGGTGACCAGGACCAGGGCGAACGCCAGCAGCAGCGGGTGGTAGAACGCGAGCAGCGTGAGCCCGAGCAAGGTCTGCAGCAGGAGCCCGACGCCTCCGACGAGCACCGCCGCGAGCGACTTCTGGATCGTCGGCACCTCGAAGAATCGATTGATGAGATCCGGTACGTGCTGGCGATCGAGGACCGAGTACGGCATGTCCACGAGCCGACGCGCGACGTCTGCGACTGCGCGGCTGAACACCCGCTGCTGGATGACCTCGACGACCCACGTCTGGAGCAGTCGCAGCACGCCGCCCGCCGCTGCGGCGAGCGCGAAGAGCACCGTGAGCACGACGAGCGGCTGCAAGATCGAGCCGAACGCGACGGTCGTCACCAGTGCCTGCGCTGCGATCGGCAGCACGAGTGCGAGCGCGCCGATGGCGATGCCGTACACGATGGTCACCCAGATGTCGCTCCGCTCGAGGTGCACGAGGCGGCGGATGCGTTGCCATGGGGTCAGCGTGTGGTGCGGATCGGCCATCGCAGAGAGCGGGGCACCGACGGCGACCACCAGGGCCCGCATCGTCGCTCGCGATGTCAGACCGAGCCCTCGGCGCAGCGCAGACGCAGACATGCGCCGTCGCGTCATGACGCCGCCGCGACAGATCGCGACGTCGAAGCGCAGACCTGGGCGACCGAGCCCCACGACCAGCGCATCACCCATGTCCGATGCGGCGGTCGGCCTCGCGATCCAGACCGAGGTCTCGGTGTTCGGTGGGAGGTCGACCCAGCGCGCCTCGAGGCCCAGCGTCGCGAGCGCGCGCGACAGCCCGCCGACCTCGCCGTCTGCACCCAGCGGCAGGTCATCGGACCCCAGCGCCGCCGCGGACTCGAGTGGGTCGCACGCAACCCCGAGGCGACGCGAAGCGGCCTCCACGGCGAGTCGTGCGTCCTCGTTGGCGATCGTCATGGTTTCGGTCATCGGGTTTCCTGCAGCGCCAGGCTGCGCTCCACCGCACGTGCGATCCGGTCTCCGGTATGGGCCGCGGCCTCGAGGTCGTCACCCGGATCGGGCGCGGAGATGATGAGCTGCGGGCCGCCCTCGACCTCGACGCGCACCACCCAGTGCAGCGCCATCCGCCCCGCCTCGGTTCGCATCTCTCGCCAGAGCACGACCTTGCCGAGTCGGTGAGAAACGCGCGCCAGACCGATGGTCAAGCGCTCGCGCGTCACGGCGACGAGGGCAGGGGCGAGCCCGGTCTTCCACCGGATCTCGAAGCGCATGGGACGGTTCGTCTCGAATATGCGATGGAAAATCGTTCGTTCCAGTAGATAATAAACGACTTTCGCTTAGGATTGAACTAAGAATCGGTCGACCACCGATGCAGTGGCTCAACTACCATCACCTGCTTTACTTCTGGACGGTCGCGCGCGAGGGCAGCATCGCCGTCGCGGCCAAGAGCCTGCGGCTCGCGCAGCCGACGATCAGCGCGCAGATCCGCGTGCTCGAGGAAGCGCTCGGAACCCCGCTGTTCGTCCGCGCGCACCGCAGGCTCGAGCTCACGGAGTCCGGGCGCATCGTCTTCCGCTACGCCGACGAGATCTTCGGGCTCGGTCGCGAGCTGGTCGATGCGCTTGCGCAGCGGCCGCAGGGCAAGTCCATCGTGTTCCACGTCGGCCTCACGTTCGTCGTGCCCAAGCTGATCGCGTACCGGCTGATCGAGCCCGCGCTCGGCCCCCAGCCGCACACGGTCGTCCATGTCCACGAAGATCGGCTGTCGCAGCTGCTGCCGCGGCTTGCCAACCACGAGCTCGACGTCGTGATCTCCGATGCCCCGATCGCAACGGAGAGCACCGTGCGCGCGTTCAATCATCCGCTTGGCAGCAGCGGCACGACGTTCTTCGGCGTGCCGGAGCTCGCCACGAAGTATCGTCGCGGCTTCCCTGCGAGCCTCGATCGTGCGCCGATGCTGTGGCCCATGGCCGGTAGCCTGCTGCGCCGGGATCTCGAGCGGTGGTTTGCACGGATCGATGTCGCGCCCGCGATGGTGGCGGAGTTCGACGACAGCGCGCTGCTCAAGGTCTTCGGCCAGGCCGGCCGCGGCCTCTTCGCGGGGCCGACCGCGATCGAGAAGGAGATCCGGCAGCAGTACGATGTCGCCGTCGTCGGCCGCACCGACGAGGTCGTCGAGCGCTTCTTCGCGATCACGGTCCAACGCCGAATCGTCCACCCGGCGGTGAACGCAATCTGTCACACGGCGCGCACCGGGCTGTTCACCACGGCGTGATTGCAGTCGGAGTGCTCCCCGCGCGCAGCACGAGCCACGTCATGCTCGCGAGCGCGCCGTCTCACCGCGTCGCAACCATCGCCGAACGGGCCGCCGCGGAGATCGCCGCGACGGCAGGATGGGTGATCTTTCGTTCGAGGCTGATCGCATAGTAGCGATCGCGTAAACTGGCGCATGTGCCGATGAGTCGAGCCCCGTACGCGTCAGCCAACGCGTCGCGTACGACCAGTGGAGCGAAGAAGGCACCCAGCCCGCCGAACGCGAAGGCCTTGAGCAGGGCGCTATCGTCGAACTCTCCGACGACGCGCGGGACGACGCCGTTTGCCTCGAGCCAGACGTCGATCGACCGACGCAGGACCGTGTGCTCGCCGGGCAGCAGCAGCGGCGCACCATCGAGCGAGCGGGGAAAGCCGGGACCAATGCGCGACGCGAGTGGCTCCACCGCGAAGACGCCGACCTCCGACTCTCCGAGCAGATGGTTGTAGGCGCGCACGCGAACCGCCGGTGACATCGGCGCATCGGCGAGCACGAGATCGACCGCGCCCACTGCCAGGTCGGCGAGCATCCGGTCGACCGGGCCCTGGCGTACCACGAGATGAGGAGGGTCGGGGCCGCGCAGCGCAGGTTCGATCAGTCGACACGCGACGAGCTTCGGCATGACATCCGCGCAGCCGACAACGAGGCGCAGTTCGCTGGCAGAGACGCGCCCGGAGGCGAGCGCGAGGATCTGCTCGCCGAGCGCGAAGATCTCGTCGGCGTGGTCGAAGACGCGCCGGCCCAACGGCGTCACGCGCAGGGTTCTGCCGCCGCGTTCGAACAGGGGCGCGCCGATCTGTGATTCCAGCTCGCGGAGCTGGCCGCTGACTGTCGGCTGCGCCAGCCGGAGCTTACGCGCCGCCGCCGTCACGCCACCTTCCTTGACGGTCATCCAGAAGTAGAGCAGGTGGTGGTAGTTGAGCCAGTTCACTGGTGCGCGCGCTGATGAGCTTGCGTCGGGTCGTGCGCATCGGCAACGGCGGAGAAGCCGACGTCTCGAATCGAGTCCATGGAAGGAGGCTTGCGCTCGATTCGTTTTTTCCGCATGATGACGGTCGAAGTATCTCATGGAACTTCTGGTCGATCGGCGCAAGCTCTCGTCGCGGCGGTCGAGTGCTCGGGGCCCGCGGGCTCGGACGACGAGCGCAGCTGATGCCACGAATCCAACATCATATTGTTCGGCGATCGATGCGGCGCGCGCAGCGATCGCTTCGGCATGCGTGGGCGGAGCGATTTCCCGAGGAATCCGAGCTTGAATCGATCGCGCTGTATCGCGTCGTCGATGCTGGACCGCGCGCGGGCAGCCGGCCCCAGCTCGTGCTCCGCGACGATGCGCATCGCCGTTACTTGTTCAAGCTCGCGCCGGTCCAGCAACTCGCGGCCGAGCAACTCGCGTTTCGCGTGCGCCGGCTCGGGCGTCGCCTGCATGTGCCGTCGGCCCGCCGGACCCTCGATCTCCCGGGTAGCGCGCGCGGGGTGGGGTTGGTCCAGCCCATGCTCGACATCGTCGGGGCCCTGCCGAAGCGCCCTGTGGACTGGTCGTCGGTGCAGCGCGAGGCGATGCTGGCCGAACACCCCTGGGAGTGGCTGCTCGCCAACCTGGACGCGCACATCGATCAGTACGTCCTCGTCGGCGAGTCTGCGCTGCCGATCAACATCGACTGGGATCACGCGTTGTTGGATCTGGCAACCACGTCGTTGACCCGATTCAATCGGCGATCCGTCACGGTGATGCCGGTGCGAAACCTGCTCTACGCCGACTATGTGGCCGGCCGCCTGCAACTCGACTTCTACAGCATGCAGGTGCAAGCGCACCGGATCGCGGCGATTCCGTTCGACGAGATCGCGACGCTGCTCGAGCGTTGGGCAGTGGAGGCATCCGCTGGTGATTCATTGCGGGGTCGAGTCGTGTCCGCGATGCGAATCCGGCATGCTCGCATTGCGGATGATTTCGATGCATTGATTGATGGGCTGCGACACGAGCGATATGACGCCGTCGGCCGGACGAGGCCGGCATGGGCACGACTGGCGGCACGGGTGCAGGACCAGTGGCAGGGCTTCGCGGTGAACGTACTGCACGATCGGGTAGTGCGGCCGTTCTTGGCCACCTACCGCCGTGCACTCACCGTGCATGCGCGACGCACTCGAGATCAGGGCTGAACGCGGCTGCGCGAGCGCTCACCAGCGGGGCACGTCCGTCGAGACCACGACCGTAAGCAGGGAGAGAGCAAGCATGAGCGACGCCGAGCCACCGCGACCACCCGAGGCGTGGGCGCCTGCCCAAAGGCTGATGCACACGCTGCTCGGCCCGATCGAGCGCTTCATCCACGTCGAGGCGGCCAGCGGCATCACGCTGATGCTCGCGGCCCTGGTCGCGCTCGCCTGGGCGAACTCGCCGTGGGCCGCAGCGTACCACGCGACGTGGGCCACGCAGATCGGGCTACAGATCGGCGATCTCGTGCTGGTGCGACCGCTGGGCTGGGTCGTGAACGACATCCTGATGGCGGTGTTCTTCTTCGTCATCGGCCTCGAGATCCGCCGCGAGATCGCCTTCGGTGCGCTCGACACCTGGCCCAAGGCCGCGATGCCGCTCGCGGGGGCTCTGGGCGGCATGCTGGTGCCCGCGGGTCTGTTCGTCGCGCTGGCCGACGGCGATGCGCGAGTCGGTTGGGGCGTGCCGATGGCGACCGACATCGCGTTCGCGCTGGGAGTGCTCACCTTGCTCGGCCGACGCGTGCCCGCGGTCCTGCGGATCTCGCTGCTCGCGGTCGCCGTGATCGACGACCTCGGCGCCATCATCGTCATCGCCATCTTCTACAGCAGCGGTAGCGTGTGGTTGAACCTCGCGCTCGGCGTCGCTGGGCTTGGTGCCATCTGGATCCTGCAGATTGCCGGCGTACGCGCCCGCGGCATCTACTTCGTGCCCGCGCTGGTCGTTTGGATCGGCGTCTACACCGGCGGCCTCCACCCAACGATTGCCGGCGTGCTGGTCGGCGTGATGACGCCGGTGCGCGCGTGGATGGACCCGAGATCCCTGGCCGACGTGGTCGCACCGCGCCTCGCCGCCGCGCGCGAGCAACCGGCCGTGTCGACCGACGTCGCGCGTGTACTCGAGCACGCGAGTCGCGAGTCGCGGTCGCCCGCGGCCGACCTCATCGATCGCCTGCATCCGTGGGTCGCCTTCGCGATCATGCCGGCCTTCGCCCTCGCGAACGCCGGGGTGCCCCTGGGCGGTGGCGGCAGCGGCGGTTTCGCGGTCGGCATCGCGGTCGTGGTCGGCCTCGTGATCGGCAAGCCGCTCGGCATCGGCTTCGCGATCACCCTCGTGACCAAGCTCGGCATCGCGCGGCTGCCGAGCGGGATCGGGCTGCGACAGATCGTCGTGCTCGGCCTCGTCGCCGGTATCGGCTTCACCATGTCGCTGTTCATTGCATCGCTCGCCTTCTCTGACGCGGCGTTGCTCGACGCGACCAAGCTCGGGGTGCTCGTCGCCAGTGCGATCGCAGCCGTGCTCACCCTGGTCGTCGGTCGCGTGTTGCTGCCGCTGCCGGTCGGCGAACCCGAACCGCCCGACCGGCAGTGAGGCGTTGCACTGCTGCGATCTCGCGAGCGGACCCGCTTTCGTCAGCACTCACACGCGCCGCACTCCATCGAGATCGCGCAGAAACATCCAGCGCTCTGGACGCACACCCCTGCGAGATCCGTCGGCGTCGCCGTCACGGGCGTCCACTCGAGCTGTGTCGACCCGAGCGTGAATGTGGGGATCCGCGCCTTGATCGCGACAGGATCGAACATCTCCTCCGCCGCGAGCACGTCGACGAGCTCGAACGGAATCGGCCGCAGATTCATCTGCACGCTGACGCGATCGACTTCGCCGTCGACATGCCACGTTCGCTCGCGCCAGGTCGTCTTGTCGAACATGAGCCCCGCCTCGGCCGCCACCGGGAGCAGGTTGCTCTCGATGCTCGTGATCTCCCAGAACATCTTCGCGGGCTTCCCGTCCGCACCATACCCGTAGTCGCGGAAGACCCACATGGTGGGGTCGGCCGCTGCGGCGACGTCGACCGATGCGTCGGCCGCAACGCTGCCGGTCGTGAGCACCGCGACGTCACCGTCGAATGCTTCGAGCTCCACCCATGCGCGGCGATCCAGAGCGGCGCCGCTGGGCCAGAAGTGGCCGGCCGCTTCGTTGTGCAGCCAGACGTCGATGTTGGTTCCGCCACCGTCCGCCGGATTGACGCACAGACCCATGCACACGGCCGGCCCGCGCATCGCTTCCATGCCCTCGAGTTGCGCGGCCTCCAGCGCCGGAGCTTGTTCTGCATCCGGGAAGTCGGTCAACGCGACATCGACACCGACGAATGCGTGATCTCGGAGGGTGCGCTGCTGCACGCCGGGGTAGTCCGCGATCGGCGAGCCCCTGCCGCGCATGTGGCAGCCGCTGCACGTCAGCGCGAGTGGGAAGTCGACGAGGGCAGGGTCCGATGGCTTCGGCGTGTCGTAGAACGAGCCGACCCACTCCTTGTAAGTGCGCTCGAGCTCGACACCGTGGCCGTTGACGATGTCGTGGCAGCTCCCGCACATGTCGCCCGCCGCGAGGACTGCATCGTCCATCAACGGCGAGTATTCAGCGTCGTGAAAGTCGTTCGCGACGGGATTGGGGATCTTCCCGCGCATGATGGTGTCCATCGCGAGCGTCAGCGGATTATTGTGCGTGCCGTCGATCGACGCGACGTTGTGACAGAAGTAGCAGGTGACGCCCTTCATTGCCTGCGGCAGTTCGCCCAGGTTGAGGCCGTCGATGGTGAGACCGAGCGTCACTGCCATCGGCGCGTGACACTTCACGCAGAAGTCGCCGAGCGTGCCGCCGGTCTCGCGCTGCCCCTTCGCGTTCATCGCGAGGAAGATCGGATCGTCGGCGGCGTACGCATGCATGCTGCCCTGCCACTGCTCGAAGTGGATCGGGTGGCACTCTTTGCAGGCCTGCGGATCGAGCATCTCCTCGGGAACGCCGGCCGTTTCGTCGCTCGGACATGCGGTGACGACAAGCGTGGCCGTGATCGCAATGCGTCTCATCGAGTCGGTGGCCGGGCGCGGGGCACTGGGCTTGCGACGGCGAACGCTCACGCGGTTCGCAGCTTACCCGATCGTCCGTTGCGCGCCGCCGTGCGGCGAACGGCAGCAGGGTACACGCGCGCTCCATCCTCGTTGTAGCCCCGCGGTGCGTGCATGCGAGCGAGGAATGATGCGTCGGTGCATCGATTTTCTCGATGGGCGCGCGTGGCGGCGACACTCGTCTTCACCGGTGCGATCGCGTTCCACGGCCATGCGTCGACCCACGCACCTCGGGACACGAACGATGGATGTCGCGCCGCAGACGGCCACCGGATCGATGTGGCGCCCGCCATGGTGGTCGAGGTCGACCACAGCGCGCTGCTGACGAATCGGCCATCCGGCGGTGAACGCGAGCTCCCAGACGGCACGTCGTGAGCTCTTCACCGGGTGAGCACTTCGTGGCGAAGACCACGCACGTTCACGGGCGTCGGGCGCGAAGATAAACCGATCACCCCTTGTCGTTTGTCCAACCTCTGCCAAACCCTGGACAGAAGTTGAACTTCAAGCACGAGATCATCATGAACAAGCTCAGCCTACAGGTTCCGTTCTCCCTCCTTTGCGCGTTCGCACCGATCGCATGCGGTGACGACGGCGACGGCGACACCGGCGCTGCCACCAACGACAGCAGCGGGACGACCACCGATACACCGACGACCGACGAGCCGACGACGGACCAACCGACGACGGACGAGCCGACGACCACCGAGGCACCGACGACCACCGAGGCACCGACGACCGACGATCCCGACTCGTCGTCGACCGATCCGGACACGACCGGCGAGCCCGCCGAGACGGCGTCCGTCAGAGTCATGCACCTGGGCGTACGTGCGCCGGCAGTCGACGTGTTCGCCAACGGCGCGGGTCCCGTGTTCGAGGCGCTCGAATTCCGCAACAGCACCGCGTACGCCGACGTCCCGGCCGGCGACTACACGTTCGAGGTCTCGGTGTCGGGCTCGCCGGCGTCCGAGGCCGTGCTCGCGCCCGAGCTCACGCTCGATCCGAATACCTCGTACACTGCGATCGCGATCGGCGATCTCGAAGAGACCGACGGGGCACCGGGCCTCGCAGCGATCGCGATCGTCGACAACGCCGAGGGCATCGATGCGGCGAACGTGCGCATCACCGTGATCCACGCCGCGCCAGCGGTCGGCCAGGTGGATGTCTGGGAGATCACCGGCAAGCCGATCGCGCTGCTCGAGAACGTCGACTACTCGACGTTCGGTACGCTGCCCGACATCCCCGCGGGCCCGCTCGAGATCGGCATCGACGTCGATGACGACGGTGAGCCGGACGTGACGTTCAGCGTCGACACGACGCCGCTCGCCGGCGCGCAGATCAACGTGTACGCGAACAACGACGCGGACGGGAACGTTGCCCTGATCGCGCAGCTGCAAGACGGCACGGTGTTGCCGATCGCAGCGAACTGATCGCGGCGGAGTGCTTCGGGTGACTCGCCGTCGAGGACGGCGAGCCACGCCTGGCGCGTCGGCGATGTCGATCGTCGGTCAGCGCGTCGGCACCACGCGCCACACGCGGCCGACGACCGACCCGCCCGTGAAGTACACGTCGCCCCAGTTGTTCCACCCGTTGCCGGTGATCCCGTTGTCCGGGTCGATCAACGCGCCGAGCGACTCGAGCGTGGCGCCATCCCACCGCAGGCCGCGGACGTCCGCGTTGCAGTAGTCGGAGAACATGAAGATGCCGTCCCAGTCGGGGACCTCGCAGCTGCGATACACGCCGCCTGCGATGACCGAGCAGTCACCGCCGTCTTGGCTCGTCTCGAACAGCGGCATCGACAGGCCGTCCGCGTTGACCGCGTTCGGCGCGAGGCCGTCGTTGCAATCGCCGGAGTAGCAGTGGAAGCCCTCCATCGCGTTCCAGCCGTAGTCGCGACCGGCCTCCACAAAGTCCACCTCTTCCCACGCGCTCTGGCCGACGTCGCCGACCCACAGATCGCCGGTGACGACGTCGATCGTCCAGCGCCATGGATTTCGGAAGCCCATCGCGTAGATCTCGGGCGCGTACTCGGGCTGGCCGACGAACGGATTGTCGGGCGGGATCGTGTAGTCGAACGGGCCGTACGTCGGGCAGCCGTCGCACGCGGGCGTGTCGTCCGGTGAATCGTCGGGCTCGACGCCGATCCGCAGGAACTTCGCGAGCAGGATGTCGTTCACGCGCGACGTGCTCTGCGTGCCGCCGTCGCCCATGCCGATGATCAAGTAGCCGTCGTGATCGAACGCGATGCTGCCACCGTTGTGGTTGAACTCGGGCTGGTGGATCTCCAGCACGATGCGCGCCGACAGTGGATCTGCGACATAGCCATTGGTCGGATCGAGCGTGTACTCGACGATCTTCGTGCGCCGCGGATCGGGCGCGACGTAGTCGACGTAGATCCGCGGGTCGTCGGGGAAGTCGGGATGGAACGCGAGCCCGAACAGGCCGCTCTCGCCGCCGTTCTCGACGTCGTCGATCGTCAGGATCTCCGGGTCGGCCGGTGTCGTCGTGCCGGGCTCGATCATCACGATGGTGCCAGCGCGCTCGAGGACGAACAGGCGATCGGGCTCCGTCGGATGGCCCATCGCGAACATCGGCTCGTCCACGTCCTCGGCGACGACCTCGAGCGTCCAGCCGCTCGGCGCGTCGACCGGCTCGTACGGACACGGCGGAACGACCGGACCGGTGTCGTCGCCGGTGCTGGTGCTCTCATCGCCGACGGTCGTGGTCGCGCTGTCGGTCGCGCTGTCGGTCGCGGTCTCGGTGATGTTCGTTGTGCTCGTGTCGTCGACGCTCGTCGACACCGTGGTCGAGACGGTGGTCGAGACCGTCGTGTCGTCCGTCGTCGGATCGCTCTGTGTGGCGGAGGTGTTCGTCGAACCGGTGCTCGCATCGGTGCCGCCGGTGGTGCCGGTGCTCTCGTCGCCACCGCCGCAGCCGGCGAGCGTCGTCAGGAGGATCGTTCGCAGCGTGGAGCTCGACCTACGCAAATGCATGACGCCGAGCGTAGGCGATGCAGCACATCGCCGTCGAGCACCGAACGGTGCTGCACTCGACGTCGTGCCGCTTACCAAGCGTGAGTCTCAGAGCGCGGCGGCCGAGTCTCGCGCGGCGCGTTGCATCGCGGCTTCGATCGCGGCGATCACGTCGTCGGTGCCGAACGGTTTTGGCAAGAGCACGCCCGGTAGCGCGGCGGCGTCGACGTCGCGCAGGAACCCCGACACGAACAGGATCGGCAGGCCCGGCCGCATCGCGAGCACGAGCGCTGCGAGCTCGCTGCCGGTGAGCCCGGGCATGAGCACGTCCGTCAGGAGCAGATCGCACGCGACGCCGGCCTCCATCGCGCCCAGTGCCGCGCGCGGGTCCGCGAACGGCACGGCGTCGTGGCCCGCGCGGCGCAGCACGAGCACGAGCGTGTCGAGCACGAGCGCGTCGTCGTCGACCACCACGATGCGCAAGGCGCCGGGCACACGCGCCTCGCTCGGCCCCGAGAGCTGTTGGGTCGCTGCCAGCGACGCGCCGGCGAGCGAGGCCGGCACGCGCGGCAGGATCAACGAGGCGCATGTACCTTTGCCCTCGCGCGACCAGAGCCGCAGCGCCCCGCCCGATTGCACCGCGAAGCCGAGCACCGACGGCAGCCCGAGGCCAGTCGCGTTCGATCGCGTCGAGTAGAACGGCTCGAGCACCTTCGCGAGCCGCTCGTCGGCGATGCCGACGCCGTCGTCGCCGACCTCGATCACGACCCAGCCGTAGGTCACGTCGTGCGGTAGATCGGGCCAGCGCTCGCGGGCCTCGGCGTCGGGCCGCGCGAACGAGCGGATCGTGACCTTGCCGCCGCTGGGCAGCGCATCGCGGGCGTTTAGCACGAGGTGGGCGATCGCGAGGTCGAGCGCAGGTCCATCGGCACGCACGTGCAGCGGCTCGTCCGCCGTCTCGATGACGAGCGTCACGGTCGCGGGCATCGACGGCAGCAGCACGCCTTCGAGCGCGGCGATCCGTTCGTCGGGATCGACCACGTGCGCATCGAGTTGTTGCCGGCGTGCGAACGACAGAAGCTGAGCGGTGAGCCTCGCCCCGCGCTCGACGCTCGCCTCGAGCACCCGCGTCGTGGCCATGCCTTGCGGCAGCAAGCTACTCGCGCCGCGGATCGCCGCGAACAGGTTGTTGAAGTCGTGCGCGACGCCACCCGCGAGTCGACCGACCGCCTCGAGCCGCTCGGCGTCGGCGAGCCGCTGCGACATCGCGCGGGTCTCGGCCTCGGCCGCGAGTCGTTGATCGATCTCGCGCTGCAGACCGACGAGATGCGCGCGCGCGATCCGTGTGCGCCACGTCGCCGCGCCACCGACGATCGCGAGCAAGCCGAGCACGACCGCGATGCGCACCGACCACAGCTCGTGCCACGGCACTGCGAGCACGAGCTCGATCGCCGTCACCGGCGACTCGACGTTGGTCTGACCCGGACCGGCCGGGATCTCGTTCGTGCCATCGACGGCGAGCGGCACGCCGTCCATCTGCGCAACGAGCACCGTGACCGGCGGTGGCGGCGGAGGATCGTGCAGCCGAGCCGGATCGATCCGCACCACACCATCGATGGTCGGCAGCGCGAGCGAACCATTGCGCATGACGATGCCCGCAGGCTGTCCGCCGCCGTTGCCCTCGGGCGTCGCCCAGCGCCGCACGCCGACGGTGCGCGTGGGATCGTCGATCCAGGCCTCGAGCTGCGCACGCATGAGCCGAGTGAGCCCGCGATTGCCGTGCAGCCACAGCGCGCCGCGACCATCGTCGAGGATCGCGGACACGACGTCGTCGGCGAGGCCGTGCGCGCTCGTCAAGCGGCGGAAAACGCCGCCGCGCAGGATGCCGAGGCCACCGCCGTAGCTGCCGAGGAAGACGGTGCCGTCGGCGTCGACACGCAGCGTGCGGATCTCGGCGGCAGGCACGCCGTCGGTGCGCGTCCACCGAGTGACCTCGTCGCCGGCGATGCGCGTGAGCCCGTCTTGGGTGCCGAACCAGATCTCGCCGGACACGCCGCTCTCGATCGCGAGCACGCGACGATCACCGACGTCGATGCGCTCGAGCTGGCCCCCGCGCAGGCGAAACCCGCCGCCGGTGTCGGTGCCGACCCAAACATCGTCGCCGATCGGTCGGAGTGCGAGGATGTCGTGGCCGACATCCGCGAGCGTGTCGAGCGCACCGTCGGCGCTGCGCCGTGCGAGCGTGTGATCGATCGCGAGCAGGAGGTCGCTGCCCCGCCACGCCATCGCGCGCACGCAGCCACCGCTGATGCCCGTGAGCGCGCCACTGTCGGCAACGTGGACGATGCCGCCGGGATCGCAGCCGTAGCCGACGAGCAGCGCGCCGTCCTCGGCCTCGACGATCGGCAGCGCGCCCGTGTCGAGGTCGACGAGCCACCAGTCCTCGGGCACGAGCCGCACGAGCCCGTGACCATCGCTGCCGATCCACAGCGCGCTCTCGCGACCGATGAACAGATCGCGCACGCGACTGCCGACGCGATACGCACCCGGCTCGCCGGCGATGCGCACGCGATTGCCCGACGCGACATAGATGGTTCCGTCGGGTGCGACCGCGAGATCGTGACTCGGCTCGGGGTCGATCGTGCGCAGCGTGTCGTCGCTACCGAGCGCCATCACGCCGAGCTCGCCCGCCATCAGCAGCTCGTCGCGATGGATCGCGAGCGAGTACAGCTCGCCCGTCGGCTCGTCCCGCCCAACCGCGTGCGTATCGTCGACGCGCTGCAGACCCTCGACGCCGCCGATCCAGACCGCGCCGCCGTGCTTCGCGAGGGCGCGGGTCGGACCGGCCGCATCGATCGTCGTCCATCCGTCGTCCCAGCGCGCGAGCCCGCCCGAGCCGCCGACCCACACGCCGTCACCGTCGGTGAGCAGCGACCAGATCGGCGTGCCGATGAGCGTCGGCTCCGTCGGGAGCTGCAGGTCGTGACCGTCGGCGTCGATGCGAACGACGTGTCCGCTCTGCAGGCCGAGCCATCGCGTGTCGTCGTCACCAATCGCGAGCGCGGTGATGCGCACGCTCGACCAGCCGACGCCCTCGGTCGGCACCGCGACGTCGAAGCGCTGGCCGTCGAAGCGCGCGAGGCCGCCGAACGTACCGAGGTGCAGCCATCCGTTGTGATCCTGGGCGATCGCCGTCACCGATCTCTGCGGCAGGCCGTCGTCGATCGACCACGCGCGGGCGCTGTGGCGGTCGAGCGGCGCCATTGCGAGCGTCGCGACGAGAAACGGCCAGATCACCACGGCATGATAGCGATATAGGCCGGACCGCAAGTCGCATAACGGTTTCAACCAGACTGTGGCCCGCAACGGGCCGCAACACCGTCGACGTCGCTACAACTTCGGTCCGCGCTCGCGCGGAGCGCCCCAGATGACGAGCACGACGAGCTCCGACCGCTCCGCCACGTAGCGATAGTAGAGGTGGTGTCTCGTCTTCGGCAGCACTATGCGGCGCACCACGCCGGATCCGTGGGTCGCGTAGACGGTGCCAGCCTCCGGGTTGCTGCGGAGCAAGACCTCGGCGCTGGCAAGCTCGTCGAGGAACAGCATCGGAGCCGCGCGTCGATTCTCGATCCACCACGCGTTGATTCGCTCGATGCTTCGACGGGCTCGCTTGGAGACCCGAAACCTCACCGTGCGCGGAGATCCGCAAGCAGTGCTGCAAAGTCCTCGGTTTCCCCTGCATCTGTTTCCGCGATCGATGCCTCGAGCTCGCGATGCAGCGCCGCTCGATCTTCGTCGAGCTCATCCTCACCGGCGTTCCGTACTAGACCGTTGACGAGCTGGAGGTACACGACCTCGCCTTCGGGCAAGTCGGTGGGCTCGTCCAGGACCAGCCTGCCGTTGTGAACACGTGCCTTGAGCGGCGGCATTTGGAGTGCAGCCTAGCACGCGACCGCACCCGCGGAAGGCGAGGGGCGATCCGACGGCGAGCGGCTCGGCGGCGGGGACGGAGCCGGATGCGTCGACGCGAAACTGCAGCGCAACGCTCGGCTCCTACGTGCCACCGCAGGGGAGATCGGCCGGCAGCGTCGCGAACTCGCGACAGGTCTCGGCGACGCCGTTCGCCAGCGACTCGAGCTCCATCTGTCGAGGGGCGAGCGCGCCGCGATAGATCGTGCGCGAGAACAGGTACGTCGCGTACACCCACAACGCGATGACGAACGGGATCAGCACCGGCACGCCGAGCGCCGCGATGCAGACCGGGATGACCCAGGCCAAGCCGACCGGGAGTAGCCCGCCCATGATGCCGCCGTAGATCCCCCCGGCGAGCCCGCCCGTGCGTTCTTCGACGCGGATGAGCGTATGCGTCCGACGTGGCGTGACCACGACCTGCAGCTCGCGGCCGGTGCCGTTGCGTCGACGTGCGGCCCACACCAGCTCTTTGCCGAGCTGCTCGACGCCGCCTTCGGCTTTGGTGCGGCGCTTGATCTCGGAGACGATGTCTTCCCACGCGCGCGCGTCGACGCGACCTTCGATGCGGCGCTCGTAGACGAGCAGCGTCGGGCCGAAGATGCCGGGGTTGCGGGCCGGTGGTGTGTCGGGCTGGAGGCGGACTTCGGTCGCGGCGCGACGGACGAGCGCGCCGTCGATGCCGGCTTCGGTTGCGGCGCTCTCGAGCTCGGCGAGCGTCATGCTGCGCCCAGCCTGCGCTGCGGCGGCGCGGCTGAGGATCAGCCCGACCTCTTCCTCGGTGAAACGCTCGTCGTCGGCCATGCGGGGGCGACCAGAGAATAACACCGGCGGATCGCGATCATCCGTTTGGTCCCGTCGTCGATCGACAGCTCGCAGGTCTCGAGGGTTTTGATGCGTGCGATGTGGACCGCGCGGATCGACCCGAACGGCACACTGCGTGCTTCGGTGTCGCCGAACACGACGTCGTCGTCGTCGACCTGCACGAGCAGCTCGCGGCCGTGGTGACGCAGGGTGTGACGGGGCGCGGACATCGTGGGCTCCGCAGTGTCCCGCACTACCGCGACGAACGGTCGAGGCGTCGCAGCAGGTCGGCCGTGATCGCCCGCAGTGCGCCGGCGGGGATCTGGGTGCCGGCGGGCCGCGCGTGCCCGTAGTAGATCGCGTGGGTGGTGCTCGAGAACGGGGGGCTCGGCGCGGGCGCCCAGCGGCACGACGCCGAGCACGAAGGTGATGCCGTTGCGGGTTATCGCCACGTCCAGGCCGCCGTCGGCGGTGGGATCGATCGCCGACACGGACCAACCGGTGATGCGATCGCCGACACGCAACCCGTCAGCAACGGCGCGGCAACCGTGGCGGTTTCGTGCCGCGTGTGCTTAGCCACAAGCCGCCCCTCGAGCAGGTCGCGACCAGTCCACGCGTCCGTCACCTGCACGTTCGCCTCCGCGCTCATGCAGCGCACGGTCACCATCCAGCTCGCTCTCGTGATCGACATCGTC
>Ga0163144_10008746_pt1 | contig 21867 bp, 15 predicted proteins | sample OliLak19BULKMAT1_FD_123175 | JGI IMG/M metagenome (GOLD analysis project Ga0163144, IMG submission 123175) | Freshwater microbial mat bacterial communities from Lake Vanda, McMurdo Dry Valleys, Antarctica - Oligotrophic Lake LV.19.BULKMAT1 | ecosystem: Environmental > Aquatic > Freshwater >... | reverse complement strand
ATCGACCTTCACCGCAGCGTTCTCTTCCGCCAACTCGCGAGCGCGCTCCAACATCCCCTCCAAAACATCAAGGTCATCAATGAAGTCTTCATCGAAGTGCTCGCCAATCGCACCTTCAGGCAAAGGAATCGTTGCGTGCGGAGGATTGCTGACGCCACCGCGCTGGTTGCCGCCAAGGTCAAAACAAAACTCAACGTAAGGTGACGTCACGTCGTCATCCTGGCGAATGGTCGCGACCATCAACCGGTCGTCGCTTAAAAACACCTTCAACCGCGATTCGGGAAGTTCCTCAATCAGAAAATCGCCAATCAACTTGAACCCATTCCTCTCAATCCACTCCGCTCCCTCTTGAACGCCATGATCGTCGCCCCATACTCCCTGAGGTGCTCCGACCATATGAATACGCATCGGCGGTACCGAAATCTTCGTGCCCTCGTCAACATCGCGATAATAATCAGCATCGATCGAACCCCCGTTAAGCTCCTCGAATTCGCGCAGCGACTGCCGCACGCGCTTAGTGATGCGCCGCGCGACGGCAAAGTAAAGCACCATGACCAACATGATGCCCAGCACAACCACCGCTCCAATTGTTGCTAGAATTCCAAGTATGATTTTCAACAGCAATGTGACACCCAAGCGCTTTGTTTAACAAGAGATAACCCGCCCAGCTATGATGCTCTATCAGTGTAACGTTTTTGATTTGCCAGTGCTTTCACTCAACCAGCACTTTTCGCTCAGATTGCTAGGCACCAGAGAAGCTTGCCTGACTGTGAAATTTGTTTGCGAGTGAAACTTAGCGTTAGTAAAAACCACCCCCCGTGAAGCTCAGATTCGATTGAGGTTTGAAAAGATGCGTTGGATAGTTAGCCTGTGTCGTGTGCGTTTGAGCTTAGGCGCCAACTTGGTTGCCAACTCGGTTGCCTGTTGGAGAGTCAGGTTGAGAGCCAGCTTGGTAGCCTGCTTACTTATTTGCTGGCTCACCTGCGGATCAGCGATCGGGCAGCAAGCACCAACTTCAGATGCAGATTCAGTCGACAAAGACTACTCCAGCGAACTTCCTCGCATCCCATCCAAGACGCCCGACGAGGAGCAACGCAGCTTCGAAGTGCTACCGGGATTCACAGTCGAACTTGTCGCTGCCGAACCGTTGGTCACGGATCCAGTCGCGTTCGCGTTCGACGAGCGAGGTCAATTGTTCGTTGTCGAAATGCGGGATTACAGCGAACAAGAAACCGAGTCGCTCGGCAGCATCGCTTTGCTCACGGATGTCGATGGCGATGGCAAGATGGACGAACGAAGCACGTTCGCGAGCGGGCTTTCTTGGCCAACCGCAATTTGGCCGTGGCGCGATGGCGTGCTGGTTGCTGAACCACCGCGCATCACTTGGTTTCGCGATACCGATGGCGATGGCAAAAGCGACACGTCCGAAGTCTGGTTCCAGGGTTTCCAGCGGACCAATGTTCAAGGGCTAGTCAATAGCTTGCGATGGGGTGTCGACGGTTACATTCACGGTTCCACCAGCAGCTCCGGCGCTGATGTGACTCAGAGCGATCATGCGGAAGCCAGCGTCCAACTGCGCGGTCGTGACTTTGCGATCGATCCACTCAAGAAGTTGCTCGAGCCTGAAAGCGGCGGCGGGCAACACGGTATGAACTTCAATCGCTGGGGCGATAAGTTCGTCACCAGCAACAGCGATCACTTGCAACAAATCATCGACTTGGACCGATGGCTCAGCGAGCATCCGGCCAGCGTCGCGATACCAAGCCTCCGTCGCAGCATCGCCGAAGATGGCCCGCAAGCCGAAGTGTTCCGCGCCAGCCCCATCGAACCCTGGCGCATCGTGCGCACGCGTTTGCGGATGAGCGGCGTGGCGCCAGGCATTGTCGAAGGTGGCGGTCGAGCTGCGGGATACTTCACGGGCGCTACCGCTACTTTGATCATGGACCACGAAGCTGGCTTTGGTGCTACAGACTTGGACACGGCTCTTGTGTGCGATGTCGGAAGCAACTTAGTGCATCGCAAACAACTCCGGTCAAACGGTTTGTTCTGGACCGCTAGCCGCATGGACATTCAATCCGAACTGCTAAGGTCGACAGATGTCTGGTTTCGACCTGTTCAACTTGGCGACGGGCCGGATGGTGCTGTCTACATCGCCGACATGTACCGCGAAGTAATCGAACATCCGAAAAGCCTACCGCCGATGATCAAAAAGCATCTCGATCTCACCAGCGGCCGCGATAAAGGGCGAATTTGGCGGCTCAAACCGAACGATCTTGCTCAGCGTTTACCCTTCCCAAACAAAACGATCGCTCAATGCACTAACCAAGAACTCGTCGGTCGCCTCGCCAGTCCCATCGCATGGCAACGGCGCAGCGCTAGTCAAGCAATCGTTGAGCGTGGCGCACAAGAGGTTGCACCAGAGCTCAAAAAACTCGCCGCTTTATCGATACCAGAAGCCCGCATCCTCGCTCTGCATTGCCTTCAGCGACTCGGCCAACTCGATCAAGCCACTTTGACCAAAGCGCTCGAGACTGTCGAACCGAATGTTCAACGTCATGCAATCGCACTCGCTCGCCAGGCAGGTTTTGCAATGTCGATATTTGACTTGCTGCTTTCAGCAACTGCCTCCGCAGAGCCTTCCGTGCAGTTGCAATTGGCGCTCATCGCTGCGGAGTTGCCCAAGCCACAGCAATTGGAACTGCTTCAGCGATTGATGGCCGCTCGCGAACCACTCGTCCGCGCGACGATAGTAACCGCTGCTGGCAACGCAGCTCCGCAGTTGATCATCGGTCGACAGTTCCAACCGCAGGAATTCGGAGCCTGGCTAGAACTGATGATGCCTGCATGGACAAAGACCAGCGGCGAGCAAACACAACAAATCGCTACAGCACTTGCATCCGGCCTCGCCGACAAAGCCACCCGGCCAAGTTGGCTCGCTGGGCTCCGCAGTCTCCCCGCTGCCTCCGATGCTCAGCGTTTGCTCAAGCTCGCCGACCCTCAAGCAGCTCAAGCTTCCATGAACTTCATCGAGCAGTCCATCCACGAATCCATCACCAGCCATGTCGAATCCGCTGAATCGGTCGCTTGGCTCGGCCTGCTCGATTCAAAGCCACAATTGCGATTAGCCAACGAGCTGCTGCTCCCCGCTAACTCGGAATCGCTTCAGCTCGCCGCCATCGATTCTCTGCTTTGGTCAAACCCAACCACCGCCAGCCAACTGTTAGTCGATCGCTTTCAATCGTTTACACCCGCTCTGCAACGAGCCGCACTCAACGGACTGCTGCGCTATCAAACGACGTTGCCGACCTTAGCGCGCGCCATCGAGTCCAAGAAAATCCTGACTGCCCAAGTGCCGCCAGACCTGCGAGTTCGCTTGCTCGCCGCCAACGACAATCCGCTTGCAAAGCAGTTTGCCGGTTTGCTTCAAAAAGTCGCCGCTGATCGAGAAACCGTGATCAGTCAATACGCTTCCTCGCTAGTGGATGGCGATGTGGCAGCAGGCAAACTGGTTTTCAACCGAGTCTGCGCCCAATGCCATCGACTCGATGACATCGGTAACGACGTCGGACCGCCGCTCAAACAACTGGCCGACAAAAGCCCAATGCAACTTCTTGAAACGATTCTCGACCCCAACCGTGAAGTAGATCCAAAGTACGCCAGCTACTCAGTACTCCTACACGACGGCCGAGTCTTTGCCGGCATCATCGCCGAAGAAAGCTCCTCGCAACTCGTACTCGCCGAAGCCGGAGGTAAAAAGCACACCATCGCACGCTCCGAGATCGACCAGCTTCGCAGCACCGGAGTTTCCCTAATGCCCACAGGACTAGAACAACAAATTACACCAGAGCAGATGACCCAACTCATCAGTTTCCTAAAAAAACGTCAACCACCAAGTCCTGCAAAGTAGGCCGTAACAAGTAAAACGCCGTGAAAAGACCTTGCCTGATTTGAAAAAAATCAATGCTGAAACGCAGAGGCGCAGAGAGCGCTGAGTTGAAGTTGCGGACAGAAACTCTGCGGGCTTCGCGGCTCTGCGTTTTAATTCAACCGCAAGGGCATATTTCGGTGTCGAACTGGCGAGTTGCGAAGGGGGCTAAAGGGAGTGAGCGAGGGGAGTTGCTTGTTTACTTGTGGGAACGAGCGCGAACGTCCATACTGCTGCTACTTCAAGTCAAGAGGTTCATACAAGTCGAGGTTGCCGTGGCGCAGGAAGTTCGTTTTCTTTTGTTCGATGTTGAAAGCGTGGCAGATGGCGACTTGATTAACACGACCAAGTACGCGGGTGAAGGGTTGTCGAGTGCGGAAGCGATTTTGAAGTTTCGCCAAGAGTTGTTGATGACTTCTAGCCGAGACTTTATTCCTTACACTTATCATCTGCCCGTTGCGGTGGTGATTGCCAAGATACGGGCGGACTACAGTCTGCTGGACATCGTGTCGCTCGACCAGCCGCATCATCGGCCGCATGTGATTACAAAGCACTTTTGGACGGGCTGGGAAGCGTATGAACGGCCGACTTGGGTGACCTTCAATGGGCGAACGTTTGATTTGCCGTTGATGGAGCATGCAGCCTTTCGCTTTGGAGTGGCGCTGCCGCAGTGGTTCAATTTGGATGCGAGAACTTATGATCAGCATCGCAATCGATACAATCTGCATTCGCACTTGGATCTGCACGAGCTGCTGACGAACTTTGGCAGTACGTGGTTTCGCGGCGGCTTGAATTTGGCGGCGGCCTTGCTGGGAAAGCCTGGGAAGATGAGTGTCCAGGGCGATATGGTTCAGTCGCTGTATGATCAAGGGAAAATTTCGGAGATCAACGAGTACTGCCGCTGTGATGTGTTAGATACTTACTTCGTGTTTTTGAGAATGTCGACCTTGATGGGCAAGATCACTTTAGCTGACGAGCAAGATCGAGTTCGGTCGGCTAAGGAGCTGATTGAAAGTCAGGCGGCGCAGCACCCAGCGTATCAGCAGTATCTCGAGCAGTGGGGCGATTGGTCGAACCCGTGGGGTGAAGAAATAGCGGCGACGAAAAGCTAGCAGGCTTAAGGCTACGAAAAGTCGACTTTTTGATAGGCGTCTCGAAGCGTCAAAGATGTTTTGATGCTTACCAGTGACAGGGCTTGATCGATGCCAGTGACAACTCTTAGCAGCCATAGTCCATCGCTGGTTCGCGTGCGTTGTTCCACGTGAGGTTCATCTTGAGCGAAGACGAGATACTCTTGAAGTGATGGGATCTGGCGGTAGTGGTCGAACTTGGTGCCGCGATCAAAATCAGCAGTGCTCGGTGAAAGAACTTCGACGAGTAGTACAGGGTTGGTAATCACGTCATCGGAAGCGCCTTGAATTGGCGGGCAGACAACGGAAACGTCTGGGTAGGCATGATAACCGGTGGCTTCGATGTGAACTTTCATATCGCTGCCGTGTACCTCACAGCGGTGTCCCTTGAGCATGTGTTGGATTTCGCCAAGTACATTTGAACCGATTAGACTGTGCCTGCGAGTTCCACCGGCTTGCGAGAAGACCTCGCCAGCGAAGTATTCGTGGCGTTCGGTTTGGGTATGTTCCCAAGCAAGATACTCTTCAACAGTCATTTTTGAATCCAATTTTTCAGCAGCCCTCATAAGTCGTCACTTAAATGTTTAGGGTGAGCCAGTGCTTGCGATGGGCTGGTGCATGGTTTGAACCAAATTAACCAGCGTTCATTTTTAAGTCGTATGGGGCTCCGGGTGGGAGTTATCAGGATCGCGATGCCGTGGGTAGCACCAACCATGATTCCGGTGACCTCTGCCGTGATAATACGCTAGTCCCGTGATTCCTTAGTTCTTCCAGATCGGCTTCAGGTCGAGCTGAAATTCTGGTAGGGCCTCTTCGTTCGAAATCGATTCGGGGAATGTCAAAACTTCAATCGGCTTGCCAGGTTGGTAAACATGAACTTGGCGTTTCGACGGATCGATCAACCATCCAAGCCGAATTCCATTTTCCATGTAGGACTGCATCTTCGTCTGTAGTTCGTTGAGCGTATCACTTTCGGATCGCAATTCGATGACAAAATCGGGGCTAATGGGCGGAAACCTCTTTCGATTTTCCATCGACATCGCCAACCATCGCTCTGAAGCGATCCAGGACGCGTCAGGCGAGCGCTTCGAACCATCTGGGAGACAGAAGATAACCGATGAGTCGAAAGTGAAGCCTCCGCATCGCTTTGACCAAGCTTGCAACTGGAAAGTCAATTCTGCATTCCGATTGGACGATTCGCCGCCTGTTAGTGACATGATGAGGATTTCTCCGTTTGAATTCTGTTCGACGGCTAAATCGGGATTCAGTCGAACGAACTCTTCAAACGATTCATTCACGCGCAGAGTCAATGGAAGAGTGCTCAAAGGTTGGTGCGGGGTTTGATCTTCCCGGTCAGTCGCGATGGACATTTGTCGGTTTCTCCAGTTTCTGTTGAGTGAGGTGGCCCTAGTTTCACGGACAGTAGTTTCTCTTATTATGAGGTGGTGAAGCAACACCCTTAGAGAGAGTCACATGGTAAAAGCAAAGACTGCGACAGACTCGCATCACCAAGGGGCCGTGCCTTGAGATCAACTCCGTGAACGCTCTTTCATCTCGCGTTCGACGAAAACGCCCGAGAAGTTTTTTGTCGGTGAGTATTGCTAACTCGGTGGTTTCGTTTTTCAATGGCAATCCAAAACGCTCTAGGCTGATGTCGTTTCCGCAGGGGACGCATTCGCATGCGACCTGTTTTTTTAAGAGTTCCATTATGTAATGGCTTCGGAGGAGCAATCGGCACGCGAATTCTCCCGAGATCGTGTTTTTTTGAGAAGCTTCGCGAACCAAGCTTTAGCGAGTCTAAGGGGTAGCCGCTATTTTGAGGCAAGCAAGCAGGACTGTCGCTTAAGTCAGCAGCAGTTTGCGAGTTTGAGCGCGTTGGCGGCGGGCTTTGATGCGGAGGTAGGGGGGGACATGGTAGCAGCGATGGGCGAAGCTGCCGGGGATTGAATCGGGTTTGCCGTGGTCGGGTTCGGAAACGTCCTCGATGTTAAAACCGCTGCGGCAGATGCCGCCGAGCAGGCTGGCCCAAGTGTGCACGTATTCGCGGGTGTGTGGTTCGCGCAGCGGTGTGGGTTTGGCGGGCGAAGCGACGGGTGACGGGTCGTAGTAGGCGTGTTCGATGATGTACTGGCCGGTGTAGGTTTCGAGTGACGCTTGCAAGTTGGCGGGTTGTTTATGTTGGCTGACGTAGAGCCCACCGCTGCGGGTGACGCGAGCAACTTCTTGAAAGACGCGATCGATGCGCGGCAAGTAACAGGTGCTGACCGGATGGATAACTAGATCGAATTCACCATCGCGCAGCATGGAGAGATTGTCCATGGACGTCTCGATTGTGCGCAATTGTAGTTTGCGAGCTTCGGCGACAACGCGATCGTGTTCGAGCATCGCGGGGCTGAGGTCGACAACGGTGACTCGTGCGCCGCAAGCGGCGTACAGCGGTCCGTGTCGACCACCGCCAGCGGCCAAGCATAGAACGTTCCAACCGCTGATACCGCCTGGTAGCCAACCCGACGCATCGACAACTTGAAGTGGGTTTTGAAATTCTTCATCGCGAGCGACGCGGGTCAATGCGTGATCGTTCGCGGCCATGCGATTCCAGGCTTCGCGATTGTGTTTCAGGTTCTCGTCGTCGACGGGGTCGTGCAACTTAGCGGCTCCACAGTAGCGATTCGAGTTGCTCGATGGTTACGAACTGCGAGGTCAGCAGATTGTATGCGAGCAGCGGTTGGGTGGGATGATTGAGGGCGAGTAGCAATTGTTGCCATGGATCGCGGGGGCATTGCCCTTTGAGTTCGATGCGTTGAATTTGTTGGCCGAGGTCGTAGACCATGCCGTCGAGTTGCCAGGGGTGGGGCGAGTCGCCGGTCCAGACGAATGAGCCATCCATTTCGAAGTGTATGCGATCGATGGCTTGCAGTTTCTCGGCCAGTGACTCGAAGGTGACGTTGATGAGCGAGGGCTGCGGTTCGGCGAGCAAGTGAAGATGCAGTTGCGTTGAAAGATCAGACATTGCCATCGGACTCGACTTGTTCGGCCAGCCATTGGGCGTAGGCGGCGGAGCTGCTGTGGATTTCGACGACCAGGATTTCGGGGACGTCGTAGGGATGCGCTGCGTTGATAAAGTCAATCAATTGTGGCGCGGTGTTGGCGAGTGTCTTGATCGTGCAGCGCCACTCGTGAGCTTCGCAGACTTCGCCTTGCCAGCGATAGATGCTCAGGAGCGGGCCGTTAATCTGAACGCAAGCGGCCAAACGAGCAGCTACAATTTGCTTGGCCAAGGCGGTTGCGGCTTCGGCTGAGTCGACTGTGGTGGTGACTTCGACGATCGCGTTCATCATTGTCCGTTCATCTATCGGATGAGATAAAACATGTGTGGACGGTTTACTTTAAAAACGCCGCCTGACCAGTGGGGGCAACTGCTCGTACCGTTGCTGGATATTGAAGTTGCGAAGTCGCAATGGACGCCGCGGTACAATATCGCTCCGACACAGAACATTGTGGCGATTGCAGTCGATTGCGAAAGTGGCGAAACAATTAGGCGGCGAAACAAATGATCGCTTTGGGTGTTGAGATTGGCAATCGAGAGTGTTAGGGCGGTTGGCGAGTTCAACATGAATTTCCATTAATTGATGGCGCGGGGTGCTGTGCAGGTGCATGGCGTGGTGATTCCAGTTATGTTGGAACCGGGTTCTTCTTGTACTTTTCACGAGTTACATGTCGCGAATGAACTTAACCTGCACAAATCACGCAGCCATGCCGCTCGATAGTCACCGGTCGCAACCGATCGTCCGTGACGCAGTCAGGCCGGATGGCGCTCGTTGGCACTCTTATTCGGTGATGCTAAGTTCATTGCTGTTGAATAATGCGCTATTGCGGCCTTCGGCGATGTGGGGGCAAGTTAGTTGGTTGATTGCGATACTGTGCTGGCTCAGTTTCTATTCATCGAGTGCCAGCGCGGTTGATTTCGCTGAAGCGCGAGCCAAGTATTTCTCAGGCGAATATAAAGCGTGTATTGAACTGACTCGAGCTGAGGTCGACAAAGGGATTTGGAACGACTTTTGGTCTCGACAGTTAATGCAAGCGTTGATGACGGTCGGTCGCTATGAGGAGGCTCGGGATGTTTACAAGTCGGTGGAGACAAAGTTCGCGACGAGCATTCCGTTGCGAGTGTTGGCCGCGCAGGCTTATCGATTCAGTGGTGGCGCGGCGGTCGGCAAAAAATTGATCGACGATATCCCGGCGCTGATTCAGGCGACCCCTTGGCGGTTCTCGGATCGCGAGAACATGCTGGCGCTGGGAAAAATTTTGTTGGCAGATGGTGAGGACGCGCGCGTCGTTTTGGATGCTTTCTATGATCGAGCGTTGAAGAGCGATCCGAAGTTTGTGGATGCGCAAATTGCGATTGGCGAGTTGGCGATTGATAAGAGTGACTATCAAGAAGCGGTGAAGTCGCTGACTCGAGCGCTTGAATTGCGGCCTGAAGATCCGCAGATTTCATTTTTACTTGCGAAAGCGTGGGCTTCATCGGATGCGGAGAAGGCAACGAAGTACTTGCAAGCAGCGGTGGATTTGAATCCAAAGCATGTCGATTCGTTACTGATGCAAGCCGAGAACTACATCGATTCCGAGGCCTACGATGAGGCGGAGCGATTGCTGGCTTTGGTGTTGGAAGTGAACGTCCATCAACCGGAGGCCTGGGCGCTGCGAGGGGCTATGGCGCATCTAAAAGGCGACTACAAAAAAGAGGGTGAGTGTCGCACGACGGCTTTGGCAAAATGGCAATTGAATCCAGCGGTGGATCATTTGATTGGGAAGAAGTTGTCGCAGCACTATCGATTCACTGAAGGGGTCGCTTATCAGCGTCGCGCGCTAAAGCTTGATCCGGGGTACATGCCTGCCAAATTTCAGCTTGCTCAAGATCTGTTGAGAGTTGGCAAGGACGATGAGGGTTGGTCGATTGTGGACCAAGTTGGTGCGGCGGATAAGTACAACGTGGTCGCGTTCAACTTGAAGACTTTGCAAGAGCGGTTGTCGAAGTTTACGACGATGGAGTCGGATGGTTTCATTGTTCGTATGGATGCGCGCGAATCGAAGATCTATGGCGATCGAGTGTTGGATTTGTTGCGACGCGCCAAGGCGACTTTGTCAGAGAAATATGAGTTGCAGTTAACGGAGCCAGTGACGGTTGAAATCTTTCCGCAGCAAAGTGATTTTGCGATTCGCACGTTTGGTTTACCGGGTGGCGCGGGTTTTCTGGGAGTTTGTTTCGGGAAGCTAATCACTGCGAATAGTCCGGCGTCCCAAGGTGAGTCGCCATCGAATTGGGAGAGTGTCTTGTGGCATGAGTTTTGTCACGTGATCACTTTGCAGAAAACGAACAATCGCATGCCGCGATGGCTAAGTGAAGGGATCTCGGTTTACGAAGAGTTGGAAGCGAATGCAAGTTGGGGGCAGCGTCTGAATCCGTTGTACAAGAAGATGTTGCAAAGTGAAGATTTTGTGCCGCTTTCAAAACTCAGCGGAGCTTTCTTGCAACCGAAGAGTGGATTGCATTTGCAGTTCGCTTATTTTGAATCGTCGCTAGCGGTGCGTTACCTGATCGATAACCATGGGTTGCCGCTGCTGCGAAAGTTGTTGGTCGATCTTGGCATGGGTGTGCCGATCGAGGAGGCGTTCGCGCGGCGTTACGGGGATACGGCAGCGCTGGATGAGAGTTTCGCAAATTATGTCAAGAAGTTAACGGCAGAGTTTTCGCCGGCTGCGGATTTCAGTTCGGAAGGCTTGCCTCGTCGAGCTGCTGTGGCTGAGTTGAAAGAGGTGCTTGCGGAGAAGCCGAATAGTTACGCGGCGCAGTTGACGTTGGTGACACAGTTGATCTCGCAGGAGAACTGGCCGGAGGCTAAGTTGGCTGTAGATCGGTTGTTGGAATTGTATGTGGACGATGCAGAGCCGGGTGGTGGAATTTCGCTGAAGGCAAAGATTGCTCGTGAGTTGAATGATGAAGAGGCGGAGTTAAGTGCGCTGACGCGTTTGACGGAATTGTCGAGTGATAATGTGGCGGCGTTATTGCGTTTAATTCAACTGCATCGCGAGAGCCAGGCTTGGGAAAAACTGCGTGAAGCGGCGGGGCAGTTGTTGGCTGTGCAGCCGTTGATTACGACTGGTCATGAGGCGTGGATCGAAGCCGTCGAGAAGCTCGGAATGGCTGACGCGGCGATTGGTGCGTTGCGAGCGCTCCAGCAGCTTGAACCGCCGGACCCGGCCGATTTGCATTATCGATTGGCGCGGAGTTTGTTTGCGGTGGGAGAGTTGGATGATGCACGTCGTGAGGTTTTGTTTGCATTGGAAGAAACGCCGCGATATCGCGAGGCTCAAGAATTGTTGCTGGCCGTGAGTGAGGCTCGGAAGACGAGAGCAGATGTTGATCAAGCTGCTGATATAAAAACTGCACGAGCGGCGGATGAGATTGAAGTCATTGCGCCAGAGTTGGATGGAGTTCCGCCGGTTCCTGATAAGCCAAGGATTCTGCCATGAAGAGATTCAGTATTGTCGCGATGACATTGTTGCTGTTCGCGTCGGTTGCTTTCGCGGTGCAGCGTGGTGGTTGGCGGGGTGGTTACCGAAGCAGCGATGATCGCAATGGTGTGCCGGTTTGGGAAAGCAATGATAAGTTCCCGCATGATGTGTTCACGTTCGCGCGCGTTCGATACGACTCTTATGGTCGGCGCGGTGGGGGTTGGGCGACTGACTACCCGGATGCAGATCTGAATTTTTCGTTGCGATTGCAGCAGCTTACTTCGATTAAGGTCAATCCTTATCCCGTGATCTTAGAGCTGACGGATCCGCGGCTGTTTGATTATCCGTTCTTGTACATGATCGAGCCGGGTGGCATCACGTTGAGTGCGGCTGAGGCCGAGGCATTGCGAAAGTACTGCAACAACGGCGGCTTTATGATGGTGGACGATTTCTGGGGCGATTACGAGTGGCGAGATTTCGAGATGGCGATGGAGCAGGTGTTTCCGAATCGCAAGTGGGAGGAGGTGCCGCTCGAGCATGAAATATTTCAAATGGTTTATCCGTTGAAGGAGAAGCCTCAGGTGCCTTCGATCCATGCGTGGGCGCGTGGTGGATCGACGGCCGAGTATGGTCACGGAGGTGATACAGAAACGCCGCACTACCGCGCGATATTCGATGATGATCGACGCATTATGGTTTTCATTTGCCACAACACGGACTTGGGCGATGGCTGGGAACGTGAGGGTGAGAACCACGAGTACTTTGAAGAATTCTCAGTCAAGAAATCGTATCCGCTGGGTATTAACATCGTGACGTACGCCATGACACACTAGAGAAAAGGAAACAGCGCGTGAGCATCGAACTGCTCTCTGACGAGCAAGAACAACAAGTTGTCGAACATCTGCGGGCGAGTCGGCGGCGGATCGACCAAGAACTTTCTAAGACAATCGTGGGCCAGAAGGACGTGGTTCAGCAGTTGCTGATCAGTCTATTGGCGGGTGGCCATTGTTTGATCACAGGTGCGCCTGGGTTGGCCAAGACGTTGCTGGTACGGAGTGTCGCGCGGATCTTTCATTTAAATTTCCAACGGATTCAGTTCACACCGGATTTGATGCCGTCGGATATCACTGGAACGGAGATCTTGGAACAGCGGAGCGACGGGCGTCGAGAGATGATGTTCGTAAAGGGTCCGATTTTTGCGAATGTGATTTTGGCGGATGAGATCAATCGCACGCCGCCGAAGACGCAGGCATCTTTGCTAGAAGCGATGCAAGAGCATCAAGTAACGGTGGCGGGAAAACGCTATGTGTTGGAGGAGCCGTTCTTTGTGTTGGCGACTCAGAATCCGATTGAGATGGAGGGCACGTATCCGTTGCCGGAGGCTCAGTTGGATCGCTTTATGTTTAATGTTCTGATCGATTACTTGCCGCATAACGAAGAGTTGGAAGTGGTGATGCAGACGACATCGCGACGCGCGGAGGAGATTGAGACGTTGTTTACTGGCGAAGATATTCTGAAGTTTCAGGAAGTCGTGCGACGCGTACCGATTGCCCGCGAGACCGCTGATTATGCGGTGCGATTGGTGGAAGCGACACGGCCTGGTCGACCGGAAGCGACGGACTTTGTGAACAACTGGGTCAGTTGGGGCGCGGGTTTGCGAGCGGCTCAGACTTTGGTGCTGGGGGCGAAGGCGCGTGCGCTGCTTGAGGGAAGATCGAACGCTTCGATTGAGGACATTCGCGCTTTGGCGGCACCGACATTGAGGCATCGCGTGTTGCTGAACTACAAGGCTGAAGCGGAAGGTGTTTCGGTTGAAGATTGCATCCGCGCTTTGCTGGATAAGATTCCGCGTTGATGGAGGGGCGTGCAGGCAGGAGCCTGCTTGCAGTGCGTTACCAGGCAGAGCCTGGGAACGAGAAAAAGCGTGCTTTAAGGTGATGATTGATGTCCAATTCGAATTCAGTAGATCGGTTTGCTACGACGAGGCGTACGTTTATAGATGCTTCGTCGATTATGCAGATCAAGAATCTGACGATGCGGGCGAAATCGATTGTGGAGGGCTTTGCGAGCGGATTGCATCGCAGTCCGGTGCATGGTTTTTCAGTGGAGTTCTCGGAGTATCGACCTTATGTGGAAGGGGATGATCCGCGCGGCATCGACTGGAAATTGCTGGCGCGCTCGGATCGATACTATGTGAAGCAGTATGAAGACGAGACCAACCGTCGCTGTTACATCGCAGTGGACCAAAGCCTGTCGATGGATTACGGTTCGCTGGGATACACGAAGGCTCAGTACGCTCAGACCATCGCGGCCACTTTCGCTTATTACTTGACGCTTCAACGCGATGCGGTGGGAGTGATGACGTGCGGCAATGTGGGAGCGGATTTTCTTCCGCCTCGACATCGACCAGGGCATTTGCAGCAACTGATGCGGTTGTTGTCGCTTGAGAGTCGCGGCACGGAATCGAAGTTAGGTGAGTCGCTATCGCAGTTGGCGGGGTTGTCGCGGCGACGTGGTTTGGTGGTGTTGGTTTCGGATCTCTTGACTGACCCAGAGAGTTTGGCGCAGCCGCTGGGTTACTTGCGAGGTCGTGGGCACGAGTTATTGGTCATTCGCGTGATTGATCCGACTGAAGTAACGTTGGATTTTAAGCAGAGCACGATGTTGGTGGATGCTGAGACGGGCCGTGAGATGTATATCGATCCTGAGTCGGCACGACGCGAGTATCAAAATCGCTTCCGCGCGCATGAGGCTCAGTTGATTGACATTTGTCATCGTCGGGCCGCACGGTTAGTGACTATAAAGACCGATGAGCCGCCGGAATCGGCGCTGTTGGAATTGATCAATCGTCGCGCGACGGTCGTGTCACCGCTGAGTTCGGCGAATCGATCGCGGCGCGGGCCGGTGATGTCTTCAGGTTTGAACGCGTCTGCGAGTGGAGGCTGAGATGGGATTATTGGCACCACTTTATGCGTTGGCAGCGCTGGCCGTAATTGGCCCAATTGTATTTCATTTGATCAAGCGACAGCCGACGGGGCAGCAGCGATTCAGTTCGCTGATGTTCTTGTCGCCAACGCCGCCACGATTAACGCGGCGCAGTCGGCTGGATAACATTCTGCTGCTGCTGTTGCGAGCGCTGGCTATTTTGTTGATCACGGCGGCCTTTGCGCGACCTTTTTTTCGGCAAGAGAGTTTATTGGATCGCGATTTGAGTGGCCGAAATATAGCGCTGCTGATCGATACGAGCGCTAGCATGCAACGGGCGGATGTGTGGCGTGAAGCCAAGGATCAAGCGACTAAGTTGCTTGATTCATTGTCGCCGGCGGATCGCGTGTCGCTTTACACGGTTGATGATTTGCTGCGCACGTTAGTGTCGCTCGATACGGATCGCGCGACGGACGCGGCGAGTCAACAGCAAGCGGTTCGCGCATCGATGGCTGAGCTGAAACCGACTTGGCGAGGTTCGCAAGTTGCTGACGGATTGCGTACGGTGGCTGACTTGGTCCAAGCGGCATCGATAGCGGGCAGGATCGATGCTGCAGCGCAAGTTGAATTGGTTTTCATCAGCGATTTGCATAGCGGGTGTGGGGTCGAATCGTTGCAGGGGTATCCATGGCCCGACTCGATTCGGTTAGATGTTCGCCAAGTGCGATCGAAGGCACCAGGGAATGCTCGCGCGAGTTTGGTTTCTGGCGAAGCTGATTCTGGTTCTGGTGCTGGATCTAGCGGCGATGCTGAGGAACAGACGTTCAAGGTGCGCGTGGAGAACAATGCGGACTCGGTGGATGAATCGTTTGAGTTGAAGTGGATGGCGGCTGAAGTGGCGATTGCGGGGGCGCAGACGAGATTGCAAGTTCCGGCGGGTCAGGTGCGGGTGATTCCGATGCCAAGTCAACCGTCGAATGCAGATCGATTGATGCTGACCGGTGATAGTTGGGAGGGTGACAACGCGGTGTATGTGACGAAGCCGTTGCCGAAGCGAGAACGCATTGTATTTGTGGGTGAGCAAGCGAAGAACAAAGAAGATGATCTGGCGTATTTTCTGGAGAAGGCGCCGCTGAGCACTAGGTTGGTGCGGCGGACTGTTGAGCGAGTCGGTCGCAATGAGTTGAGCGCTTTGCTGGGTGCGAATCGAGCGACGGATGGGACAGTGGATGAAAAGCTGCAAGCGGTTGTCCTCGAAGCGCCTATCGCTGATGCAGATGTTGCAGCCTTGCGAGCGTTTGCGAGTAGCGGTGGATGCGTGCTGGTCAGCTTGGCTCGCCCGTTGTCGGATGTTGGTGCAACGAGTAAGGCGCTTGAAGACTTGTTGGCGGTTTCAAAGGTGAGTTTGAGCGAGGCGGTAACGAAGGATTTCGCATTGCTGAGTGCGATTGATTACACGAGTCCGGTCTTCAAGCCGTTTGCGGATCCGCGGTTCAATGACTTTAGCAAGATTCGTGTTTGGGCGCATCGTAAGTTAAGTTTTGAGCTAGATACAGGGTCGCTAGATACTGGGACAAGTGATACAGGGGCAAGTGCTGATGTGCAGACGATTGCGAGTTTAGATGACGGCTCGCCTTGGTTGTTGCGGTTGCCGATGGGTGGTGGCAATGTTTGGATCATGACGAGTGGTTGGCAGCCGGAGTCGAGTCAGTTGGGATTGTCGAGCAAATTTGTTCCGATCTTGATGGGGATGTTGGATCCAACCGGCAAGGCAATGAGTGAGCAGTCAGTGTATGCGGTCGGTGATGCGATTGCGGTGGACGATTTGCCAGGGGTATCGGTCACGGGGGTGTTGGTCACGGGGGTTGGCGGAGATGCAGTGGCCGTGGAAGTTAACGGCGGTTCGATACAACTCGATGCACCTGGGCTTTATAACTTGCAAGCTGAGGCTGTTCGTCGGCAAGTGGCGGTACAAGTGCCTAGCAGCGAGTCGCAGCTCACGCCGCTGGACGTGGATGTCTTTGAGCAGTACGGAGTTGAATTGGGAAAAGTGCAATCGGACGCTGAACGCAAGCAGTCAGCTCGGCAATTGCAAGCGACTGAGTTGGAGCAGAAGCAGCGAGTTTGGCAATGGTTACTATTGGCGGGGTTGGTGGTGTTGGGAATTGAAACTGGGTTAGCAGGTTGGTTGGCGCGGCAATCGTCTCGAAGCAACGCGATGCTTGAGCCACAAACGGCAGGATAAAGCTATGGATACTCGACTTCAACATCGTTTGTACTTGGTTGCGAAACGACTTTACATGTTCCAGCTTGGCTGGAGTCTGGCAGTGGTTTGGTTGCTGGCGGCAGCGATCGGTTGGGCATTGTTGCGGTCGGCTGACCAGGGGTCGTTGCCCGGTGGAGCGGTGTGGATTTGGTTGGTTGGGACCGTGTTAGTTTCTGTGGTAACGATGGTCTGGTTGCGAGTTCGGTTCCGGGATTTGAATTCGGTTGCATCGCGGGTGGAGAGCGAATTTCCATCGTTGAATCAGCGCTTGATCACGGCGGTTAGTTTGAGGCCGAACACGGCCAGCGGCAACTTTGGATATTTGCAGCGATCGGTGATTGCAGAAGCGATTCGACACGATTTTTCAAGCGGCTGGCACTCGTTGGTGTCGTCGAATCGAATGGCAATTTCTTGGTGCAGTAATTTGTTAGGGTTCGGTTGCTTGGCAGCGATCGCGATAGCGATGATGAATGTGCCTGGTAGGTTACAGCCGTTGGTGCCCGAGGAGCAAGGCGCGATTGCGAAGAGCGAGCTACCGGTTATTTTGCCAGGCGATGCTTCGGTGGAGCGTGGATCGAGTCTGATCGTGACGGCTAAGTTTGAAACGAAGATTCCGGATGCTGTCTGGTTAATTCAGAACGCGAGTGATGGAGGAGCCGAGGTTCGTTTGGCGATGAAACGATCTCTGAACGATCCGATCTTTGCGGCCTATCTTTATGACCTGAATGATCCGGTGCAGTATCGAGTCGAGTACGACGAGAAACGATCGGACACTTATCAGATCTCTGTGTTTGAGTATCCGCGAATGGTTCGTGCGGATGCGAAGTTGGAATATCCCGTCTATACGCAGCTCGAGCCGAAGACGATTGCGGACACGCGGCGTGTGTCGGCTGCGGTTGGCACAAATTTGACTTGGCAAATTTACTTGAACAAGCGGGTGGCGACAGCGGAGTTGGTTGAAAGTGAAGTGCCGGAGGCGGAAGCCAAGGCAATTCAACTGGTCGCGTCGCCCGAGCAGGCTGACTTGATGGAAGGTGGATTGGTGCTGGAGGAGTCGAAGACGTGGCTATTAAAATTGGTCGATGAGGAAGGGCGGGTGAATCAGCAGGAAGTTAAACTGAAGGCGAAGGCGTTGCCGAATGAGGCGGCTAAAATCAAATTGGTTTCAGGAGGTGATGTGCAAGTATCGCCGCTGCAAGAGTTTGATGTGGGTGCGAAGATCAACGACGATTTTGGAGTCGAGAAGGCTGGGATTGGTTATCAGTTTGCGGGTGGCGATGTCGTCGAGTTGACGGCGGTTGAAGCGACAGTGGGCGATAGCGCGTCGGGCATGAAGGCGGGGAAGGAAGTTAAGATCTCGAACTTGATTGATTTGGAATCTCTGAAGGCGGAGACCAATCAGTTGTTGTCTTATTATGTGTGGGCAGAGGAACGCGATGAGACGGGTGAGTTGCGGCGATCGGTGAGCGATATCTTCTTTGCTGAGGTGCGTCCGTTGGAAGAGATTTTTCGGCAAGGAGAGCAGCCGACGGAGGAAGAGCAACGTCAGCAACAACAGCAGCAGCAACAGCAAGGGTCGGAAGAGACTGAAGAGTTGTTGGAGTTACAAAAGCAGATCATTGCGGCGACTTGGAATGTGGCTCGGACGGCTAAGCGAACCGATTTGCCTGAGAAGGCGCGAGCGGATCTCGAGTTGTTGGCTGATTCGCAGACGTCGGCTTTAGAAAAGTTGGCTGAACAGGCTCAGGAGTCGACTGTAGCTGGGGCGGATGTGTTGATCGAGAATGCTGCGAAGCGGATGCAGCAGGCATCGGAGCAGTTGATCAACGCCGGTGCTTCGCTTAAGAAAGCGGACGTGCAACTAGCCCTCGGCCATGAACAAGCGGCTTACCAAGAGTTGCTAAAGTTGCAGAGTCGCGAGCACGAAGTAACTCGCTCTCAACAACAGTCAGGGCAGCCCAGTAAATCGCGGCGTGCTCAGGCTCGCCAGCAGCAGTTGGATCAATTGGAGCTGAAGAATCAAGAAAATCGGTACGAGAGTGAGCGGGCTGCTCAGGATCAACAGACTGAAGAGCAGAGCGCGATGCGGCAAGTGATCAGTCGGCTGCGAGAACTGGCGGCTCGTCAAGAAGATCTGAATGAGCAACTGCGTGAGGTCGAAGCGGCTTTGCAGGCGGCCAAGACGGAGAAAGAGCGCGAGGAGTTGCAACGACAACTGGAACGTTTACGCGAGCAGCAACAGCAGATGCTGCAAGATAGTGACGAATTGCAAGAGAAGATGGAGAGTCAGCCAAATTCCGAAGCCATGCAATCGGCTCAAGAGCAGATGGAGGAGACACGTCAGAACTTGCAACAGTCAGCTGAGGCATTGAATCAAGGGAACACAAGCCAAGCGCTGTCGTCAGGCACGCGGGCCGAGCAGCAACTGAACGAGATGCAAGATGACATGCGTCAGCAGGCAGCTAATCAGTTCTCTGAGACGATGCAGGAGATGCGACAGGAAGCGACGGAGATCGAGCAACGGCAGCAAGCTATCGTCGATCAGATGAGCAAAGCCGAGTCGAAACCAAGTGCTGGTTTGCGTGCAAGCGAGGAGCAGGTGGCTCCGCAACAGCAGATAGAAGAACAGCGTAAACAAGTTGAGCAGTTGTTGGAGAACATGGAGCAGACGGTTCAGCAAGCAGAGGAGGCTGAACCCCTACTGGCTCAGCGGCTTTACGATAGTTACCGCAAAGCTCAGCAGCAGAAGCTTGAAGAACGTTTGAAAGTCACCGAGCAATTATTGGAACGGAATTTGGAGCCGCAAGCCCGCGAATTGGCTGGGCAGTCGCTGACGGACGTCGGTGAGTTGCGTAAAGAGATCGACCAAGCGGCTGAAGCGGTACTTGGGAGCGAGGTGGATTCCTTGCGACTGGCGCTCAATCAAATCGAGAAGCTTAGTGATCAGTTGGAAAGCGAAATCTCTGAAGCAACTGGTCAGCCACGTGATGCGTCACGGCGCGGGGAAGCTGGTCAGGCAAGTTCAGCTCAGGGGGGGCAGGGCCAACAGCAAGGCGAGCAGCAGGCCGAGCAGGGTGAGCAACAAGCTCGAATGGGACAGCCAGGGCAGCCAGAACAGCAGGCTCAGCAGTCAGACCAACCCGGTCAGCAACCCGGTCAGCAGCAAGGTCAGCCGGGCGAGAAACCGGGCGAGCCAGGGCAACAGGATCAGCAAGGTCAACAGCCCGGTCAACAGCCGGGTCAACAGGGACCGCAACCTGGTGAACAGGGGCAACAAGCACAACAGGGTCAGCAGCCAGGACAACAAGGACAACAAGGTCAGCCAGGTCAGCCAGGTCAGCCAGGTCAGCAAGGTCAGTCAGGACAGCCAGGTCAACAAGGTCAACAAGGACAACAAGGACAACAAGGACAACAAGGACAACAAGGACAACAGTCGGGGCGGGCTGGTTTGCGGGGTGGGGAAGAGCAGGGGGCTGCGATGAACTCGGGCGTGGATCGACTGGGTGGCGAAGGGAATCAACCGTTCACGGGTGAGGGCTTCCGTGAATGGAGTGATCGACTGCGTGACGTGGAAGAGTTGGTGAGTGATCCTGACTTGCGGTGGCAGGCGACACAGATTCGTCAGGCGGCTCGTGAGTTGCGTTCTGAGTCGCAGCGTCATGCAAAGGTGCCTGAGTGGTCGTTGGTTGAACAACTGATTGCGACTCCGCTGAGGGAGCTGGAGAAGAAGGTTTCGGATGAATTGCTGCGGCGTGCGGCGAGCAAGAATGAGATTGTGCCTATCGATCGCGATCCGGTGCCAAGCGAGTTCAGTCGTTCGGTTCGTCAGTACTATGAGAATCTTGGGAGCGGTCGCTAATGCCATCCACTTCGATCGTGCTTGGAGCGCGTGATTGGTTACTTATTGCAGCGGTGATGGCGGTGGCGATCATTGCTCTGGCGCTCTGGAGTTACTCGGCTCGCGGGACAGCTCGGTACTGGACCAACTGGCTGGCGATGTTGGCGAAGACCACGGCCATTTGTGCTTTAGCATTTTGTTTGCTTGAGCCGATGCGACGTTCGGATAGACCGGTGCCGGGAGCGAACATTCTGGCGGCGGTTGTTGACAACAGTCGCAGTATGGAGATCAGCCCGCCGGGACAAGCGAGTGACTACTTGGCTCGGTTCAAACGGTCGCTTGATAAAGAAGCTGGTTGGCAGACTCGATTCGCGCAGGACTTTGACATGCGGAGGTACGCTTTTGATCAGCGACTGCGCGCGGTGGATGACTTCAGTGAGTTGAAGTTCGACGGCAATCATTCTTCGTTGTCGGAAGCGCTGCTGACTTTGCAAGCGAGGTTTGCTTCGCGCCCGGTTGCTGGGGTGATGTTATTCAGCGATGGATTGGCGACGGACGATATGGTAAAGCTAGAGGCGGCGAAGTTCAGCTTTCCGATCTATCCAGTTGTGAACACTCAGGGTTCGCAGTTGCAGGACATCTCGGTCTCAGAGCCGGCGGTTGCTTTGTCATCGTTTGAGTTAGCGCCAGCCACGATTGAGGCGACGGTGAAGTGCGTGGGCTTGAAGGGTGATGAGGTTGTGGTTCGATTGTTCGATGGAGAAGGGAAGTCGGTCGAGAAGCAGACGGTCGTTTGTGATGTGGAGTCCTTTGAAAAACGAGTTCGGTTTCAGTATCAGCCCAAATCACCGGGGCTGCAGTTTGCTCGCGTTCGCGCGATGCTTGGTTCTGAAGATGCGGATGAGGTGGCAAAGGCGAGTGTGCGTGAGGTGACGACTGCGAATAATTCGCAATTGGTTTCCATCAATCGTGGTGGCGGACCTTATCGAGTGCTTTATTTTGCGGGACGTCCGAACTGGGAATTCAAGTTTTTGCGTCGCGCGTTGGAAGAAGACGTGGAGATCGAGCTTTCGGGTTTGGTGAGGATTGCCAAGAAGGAAGCTAAGTTTGTGTTTGGCGATCGCGGAGTGGATTCGACGAATCCATTGTTCTCTGGTTTTTCGGAGAATGCGGATACGGCAGAACAATATGATGAACCGGTGTTGATTCCGTTGGCTGGGGCGGTTGAAGAGCTCAAGACTGGTTTTCCTAAGACTGAAGAGTCGTT
>Ga0163144_10008743_pt1 | contig 21868 bp, 24 predicted proteins | sample OliLak19BULKMAT1_FD_123175 | JGI IMG/M metagenome (GOLD analysis project Ga0163144, IMG submission 123175) | Freshwater microbial mat bacterial communities from Lake Vanda, McMurdo Dry Valleys, Antarctica - Oligotrophic Lake LV.19.BULKMAT1 | ecosystem: Environmental > Aquatic > Freshwater >... | reverse complement strand
GCGACGCCGTCGAGCCACGGATAGTCACCTTCGGCGAGATCCATGAAGTCGCGCACGATCATCTCGCGCTCGTCGTCCAGCCGGTACGGCCCCTGGTTATGCAGCGCGATGCGGCTCTCACAGGACACGAGGAATCCGTACTGCGAGGTCGCCGCCATGAAGGCCTGCGCCGCCGTGTGCAGCGGGTCACCTTCGGCGCAGTCGTGCATGTCGGCGTGGAAGATCTGCAACTTGCGCTCCGGCAGCACCTGCGCACGGTGGCCGAAGTCGCGGTTGGTCAAATGGCCGTCGTTGCGATGCCACGCCAGTTCGAAGCGCTTCCAGAAGTCCATCACGTAGATGACGTCTTCAACGGCGTCCTGCGGCCGAATCATGCCCATTGCGATCAGATACTCGCGGCCCAGCAGGTAGAACGACGGCAGGCACCAGCCCATCGAGGGGTTCTGAATCTTGATGCCCATGTTGCGGGCGCGATCGCCGATCTCCTCCGCCGACATGTGCTGTTCGATCTTCCGCAACAGCGACGGATAGCGGTAAAAGCACATGAAGTAGGACAGGATCATGTACGGCGACACCGGAAAAAGCTTCGATTCCTGCACCGTGCGCGTCAGGCACAGCCAGTAGGTCAGATCGGTGTTCTGCTGAATGAGGTTGTTCGTTTCGAGCAGCCGGGTGTAGGTAATGTCGTTCATCGCTGCTGCCTTACTTGCTCACGCGCCAGACGCGGGCGGTGGTTTCGACGCCCTTCTGGTAGTCGTCCGCCGTCTTCGCCGTGGCCGTCGATTCCATGCGCACGAGATCCCCTTCGCGCAGGCCTGACAGCTTCGAGTTCATAAAACACGGAATGCCGTATTCGCGGGTGAGGATGCCGAGATGCGAGCGCACAGTGCCACCGGCGCACAGCACACCGGTGAACTTTCCGAGGATGGGCGCGGTGAGCGTGCCGCCGGAATCGTCGATAACGGCGATCGTGCCGGGTGGCACGCCGTTCTGCAGAAAACCCAGCACCATCGCGCTCGACCGGATGTAGCGCGCGGTGCCCACGAGGTCGGTGTCGTACTTGACGACGTTGTCGCCGCAGCCGCGCAGTTCGAGGCCATGCGCATCGACCGGCGCCGTCGGCGCTTCAGGATGCTCGAAGCTGAAGGTCGCCAGATCTTCACCCACGCCCTGCGCCGCCGTGTAGGCTTCCGGACGCTCCTGCTGCGAGACGAGCGCAGACCAGACATACCGATGCCCGTAGTCGACGAGCTTGCGGTCGATGGCGCGGAAGTCTTCAGCGGTGATAAGTTCAAAGGCGCTGCCGAACACGAAGTCATCCCAGGACTGACCAGATTCGGCCAGCTTGCGCCGCACCAGTTCCTTGATGGCGCCGTGGAAGGCCTCAACCACCGGCGTGCCGCACTGATCGCCGTATTTGTCGGCGTCACCGTAAAGTCGGGCCATGGCGTGAACCTCGAACGATTGCGAACTCAAGCGCTTATCTGAACATGCATCGGCGCTACCGGAGCGGTCAGGACCGACCCCAATGCCAGCGCCAGGACTTGCCCGGGCCGAGCAGGTCTGATCGGCAATCAGGCGCTTTTCTCTGACCTGAAATCCGGGCTCGACGAGCGTGCCGCGAGTCTGACCAAGCCCCCCGGGGCTGTCAATCGAAGGGCGTTCGGTAGTACGCGATTGTTCTACAATCCGTGTTTATCGCATCGCAGCACGCGCGAGCCATGATGCCGGCAATTGACAGACTTCCGACGGCCCACTAGCGTGCGGCCGACGCTGTCCGGCATAAAAGACATCCCGATGAAAGCCCGCAAGTCCGCCGCGCCCGCTGCCGCACGTCAAGCGCGGCGCAGCGCAGGCATGCAGCCCGATCAGAGTTCGCCGGATCAGGTCGCCGAAGCGCTGCGTGACGGCGTGCGCACGGGGCGTTACGTGCCTGGACAGCGCCTCGTCGAAGCCGATCTGACCAGCGAGCTGCAGTTGAGCCGCGGCCCGATTCGCGAAGCACTGAAGCGATTGGCCGCGGAAGGCCTCATCGAACTGCACCGGCATCGCGGGGCCTACCTGCGTCAGCTGACGCGCCGTGAAGTGAATGACATTCTGACTATCCAGGAATCTCTGACCGGCCTCGCCGCCCGCCTCGCCGCCGAGCACATCCACGAACATGACCATCGCGCGCGCTTCAAGCTTGCCCATGCCGCACTGATGAAGTCATACCAGTCACGTGACCCCGGCGGCGTGCTCGATGCGCGCGTGCGCTTCTATGTCGAACTCGTCGCCATCGGCGGCAACGCGGAACTCACGCGCTTCGTGCCCATTCCGCAAACCAATCTGCTGCGCGCCCAGTTCGAACGTCACCTGCCGGCCGCCGAACGAGCGCAGCGTCGCAAGGACTATCCCGCCATGGCGCAGCTGATCCTCACTGGCAAAGGGGCGGCCGCCGAGGCCGCGATGCGCAAGCACATCCGCAACACCCGCCTCGCCATCAACGCGCTGCCGGACACGGTGTTTGCAAAGGACCTTGCGGTTCGGATCTGAGCCCTTCCCGTCGTGAGCAAGCCGCTCGCGCACGCCGCGCGTTGCGGGTTGGGCTGACGCTGGAAGCCCAACGCTGAGCGCCGCCAGCGCGCCCCGGCACCTCCGTGTCCAGACGCCCCCCGCCCTGTAGAATCATTCCATGCTCCGCCATGCCGACACGTTCCGGCTCGCCCTTCAGTCGCTGCTGTCGCAGCGGCGGCGCTCGCTGCTGATTTGCCTGGCGACTGGCATTGGCGTGGCCGCCGTGGTGCTGCTGACGGCGCTTGGCGATGGCGCGCGGCGCTTCGTGACCGGCGAGTTCGCGGCGCTGGGCACCAATTTGCTGATTGTCATTCCTGGCCGCAACGAAACCGTCGGCGGCCCGCCGCCGGTGATGGGCGAAACGCCGCGCGATCTGACCATTGGCGACGGCGCAGCGATAGCTCAACTGCCGTTGATTCAGCGTGTCGTGCCGGTGATGGTCGGCGCGGCGAACATCTCGACGATGGGCGGGAGCGAACGCGAGGCGATGCTGCTCGGGGTCACCAGCGACATGCTCGAAGTGCGGCATCTGCAGGTGGGCCAGGGCCGTTTCCTGCCGGCGCTGCCGGCCGATCGGGCGGCCGCCGTCTGCGTGCTGGGGCCGAAGCTCGCGCGCGAGCTGTTCGAAAACGAGTCGCCGCTGGGCAAATGGCTGCGCGTCGGCGATCGACGCTTTCGCGTGGTCGGCATTCTGGCCGGGACTGGCGTTTCCGTGGGCCAGGACTTCAACGACATGGTGCAGGTGCCGGTGGCCTCCGCGCAGGCGCTGCTCAACACGGAAGGCCTGTTCCGGCTGTTGATCGAGACTCGCCCTGGCGCGTCGATGACGCGCGCCATCGCCGACGTACGTCGGGTGCTCGCGGCGCGCCATGACGGCGAAGAGGATGTCACGCTGATCACCCAGGACAGCGTGGTCGCGACCTTCGACCGCATCATCCGAGCGCTGACTTTCGCCCTCACCGGCATTTCAGCCGTCAGCCTGATTGTCGCCGGCATCCTGGTGATGAACGTGATGCTGGTGACGGTCGCGCAGCGCCGCGGCGAAATCGGCCTGCTGAAGGCGCTCGGCGCGCGTCTCGACGAGATCAGGAACCTGTTTCTGATCGAGGCCGTGCTGCTGACGACCGCTGGCGCCGGCGCCGGGGTGCTGCTGGGCCAGCTGGGTGCGCTCATCGTTGGCGCGCTCTATCCGCGCTTTCCGATCGCCGTGCCGTGGTGGGGCACTGTATCGGCGCTCGCCACGGCCGTCGTGTTCGGGCTGGCATTCGGCGTGACGCCCGCGCGCCGCGCGGCGCAACTGGATCCGGTTGTCGCGCTGTCGAACCGGGGCGACTGACGTGCGCACGGGTGACCTCCTCGGCTTTGCGTTCGGCGCGGTGCGTGCGCATCGCCAGCGCTCGATGCTGACTGTCATCGGCATCGCGGTGGGCATTGCGACGGTTGTGATCCTGACCGCGCTCGGCGAAGGCGTACGCCAGTACGTGCTCGGCGAGTTCACGCAGTTCGGCACCAATCTGCTCGGCGTGATGCCGGGCAAGAACTCAACCTTCGGCGGCTCGGCGGGCACGATTTCAAGCACCCGCCCGCTGTCGATGGATGACGCGTTCGCGATTGAGCGCCTGCCGCTGATCGAAGGGGTGGTGCCGATGATTCAGGGCAATGCGAACATCGAGACCCTCGAACGCAGCCGGCGCGCCAACATCTTCGGCGTCAGCGGGCAGGTGCCACGCGTGTGGCAGGCCAATGTCGCGTTCGGCCGCTTCCTGCCCGACACCACGCTCGACGAGGCGCGCTCGTTCGCCGTGCTGGGCGCCAGGATGCACCGCGAACTTTTTCGCGGCGAGAATCCCCTGGGCGCGCGCATCCGCATCGGCACCGACAGCTTTCGCGTGATTGGCGTGATGGAACCCAAGGGCCAGATGCTCGGCTTCGATCTCGATGACACCCTGTTCATCCCGGTCTCACGCGCACAGCAAATCTTCAACCGCGAAGGGCTGATGGAAATCGATGTCCGCTTCCGCGCCGGGGAGCGCTCGACGCACGTGGCGGAGGCCATCACGAAGCTGATGATCGCCCGGCACGGTCAGGAGGATTTCTCGATTACCACGCAGGACAAGATGCTCGAGGTGCTGGGATCGATCATCGGCATCCTGACCGCCGGCGTCGCCGCCATCGGCGCGATCTCGCTGCTGGTCGGGGCGGTCGGCGTCGGCACGATCATGACGATCGCCGTCACCGAGCGCACGGCGGAAATCGGCCTGCTGCGCGCGGTTGGCGCCCGCAAGCGCGACATCCTCGGCAGTTTTCTGGCGGAAGCCGCGGTCCTGGGGGCCGTGGGCGGCCTGACCGGCATCGTGCTCGCGGCGATCATCGTGGGCGCGCTCAGTCTCGCCTTCCCGGCCTTGCCGCTGTCGATCGCCTGGCCCTACGCCGGCGCAGCACTCGGCCTGTCGATGGCTATCGGCATCGTGGCCGGCCTGTTACCGGCGGCCCGCGCTGCCGACCTCGATCCGCTGACCGCCCTGCGCGACGAGTGAGCCGGTGTGCTGCTTGCAGCCGCCGCGGCGGCTGCGGAGAATAGCGCCACCCTGTCTGTCTGGAGAGTCGCCATGAATGCTGCGGCGGAAGCCCTGTCCGATTCCTCACCCGCCGTCCTGCGACATGACGTCGACGGCATCGCCACCCTGATCCTGAACCGACCGGCGCAATACAACACGCTGTCGCGCGCCACGATCGACGCGCTCGGTGCGGCGCTGTCGGCCATTGGCGGCGAGCCCGCGGTGCGGGTGGTCGTCATCGCGAGCACGGGCCGCGCGTTCTCAACCGGCCACGACATGAAGGAGATGCACGCGAACCGCGAGGAAGCCTATCTGCGGCAACTGCTCGCGGACTGCTCAGCCATGATGCAGACGATCGTTGCCCTGCCACAGCCGGTGATTGCCAAGGTCCAGGGCATCGCGACCGCCGCCGGCTGCCAGCTGGTGGCCAGTTGCGATCTCGCGATCGCCGCCAACAGCGCGCGCTTCGCCACGTCCGGGATCAACTACGGCCTGTTCTGTGCCACGCCGGCCGTTGCCCTGGCGCGCAATGTCGCGCGCAAGCATGCGCTCGAGATGCTCTTCACTGGTGATTTCATCGATGCCGCCACGGCCGCCGCTATCGGACTCATCAATCGGGCCGTCACCGACTCCGCGCTCGACGCGGAGGTCGATACCCTGGCGCGGAAGATCGCGGGCAAGTCCGGCTATGCCATCAAACTCGGCAAGGCTTCGTTCTATGCACAGGCCAACCAGCCGCTGGACGCGGCCTATCGCTGCGCGTCCGCCGACCTCGTGCGCAACCTGCTCGCCGCGGACGGCATCGAGGGGGTGAACGCCTTCATCGAAAAGCGCGAACCGAACTATCGTCAATAAGCGCCGCAACGGGCGCTCGAACCTTCAGACTGCAAGGCACCAAGATGCATTCTTACGAACAGGATCTCGACCAAGTCCCCGCCAACCACGTGCCACTGTCGCCGCTGTCGTTCATCGAGCGCGCAGCGTCGGTCTACCCGCACCGGCTCGCGGTCGTGCACAACCAGGCGCACTACACCTGGGCCGACACCTTTGCCCGCTGCCGCCGCCTCGCGAGCGCGCTCGAGCGCCGCGGCATCCGCAAGGGCGATACGGTGGCGATCGTCGCCACCAACATCCCGGCGTTCTACGAATCGCTGTTCGGCGTGCCGGCCAGCGGCGCCGTGCTGAACCCGATCAACATCCGCCTCGACGCCGAAGCGATTGCCTTCATTCTCGATCACGGCGAGGCGAAGGTCGTGCTGGTCGACACCGAGTTCGCGCCGGTGATGAAGGACGCGCTGGCGATGGCGAAGGTCAAGCCGCTGGTGATCGACATCGCGGATGCAGCCGCGCCCTGCCATGACCGTCTCGGCCAACTGGAATACGAGGAACTGCTCGCCGAAGGTAACCCCGATCACCCGTGGCGGCTGCCGGACGACGAGTGGCAGGCGCTGGCGCTGTGCTACACCTCGGGCACCACAGGCAACCCGAAAGGCGTGGTCTATCATCATCGCGGCGCGTATCTGAACGCGATAGGTAACGCGCTGTCGTGGAGCATGCCGCTGAATCCGGTTTACCTGTGGACCTTGCCGCTGTTCCATTGCTGCGGCTGGTGCTTTCCATGGACGATCGCGATGCAGGGCGGCACGAATGTATGCCTGCGCCGCATCATGGCATCGAACATCTACCAATCAATTCGCGACTACGGAGTGGCCTGGTTCTGCGGCGCACCGATTGTGCTGAACTTCATCATCAATGCCGCGCCGACCGAGCGCTTCGAACTGACAACGCCGGTGCAGGTGATGACGGCCGGCGCCGCGCCGCCGGCGGCGATCATTGAAGGCATGGAAGCCGCCGGCTTCAAGGTCATCCATTCCTACGGCCTTACTGAAACCTACGGCCCGTCGGTGTTCACGGCACCGCAGCCGGAATGGGCTGGTTATACGCGAGAACAAATGGCGGCGCTCCGCATTCGCCAGGGCGTGCGCTACGCGGTGCTGCAGGATCTCGATGTGCTCGACCCGGACACCATGCAGCCGGTGCCGCGCGACGGCCAAACAATCGGCGAAATCATGTTCAAGGGTAACGTCGTGATGCGCGGCTATCTGAAGAACAGGCAAGCCACCGAGGAATCGCTCGCCGATGGCTGGTTCCACTCCGGCGATCTCGGCGTGATGCACCCGGAGAATTACGTCCAGATCAAGGATCGCTCAAAGGACATCATCATCTCGGGTGGCGAGAACATTTCGTCGATCGAAGTCGAGGAAGTGCTGTACCGGCACCCGTCGGTTCTCGAAGCTGCCGTGGTTGCGCGGCCGGACGAAAAATGGGGCGAGACGCCCTGCGCTTTCGTGTGGCTGAAGCAGGACGCACCGGCCGTGAGCGCCGCAGAACTCATCCAGTACTGTCGCGGCCACCTCGCGCACTTCAAGGCGCCGAAGACGGTCGTGTTTCGTGAACTGCCGAAGACGGCAACGGGCAAGATTCAGAAGTACAAACTGCGCCACGAAGCGGATGAGCTGGGTAGCCTGAGCTGAGAGATCGGGGGGACAGCCCGCCGACGCAGGTCATCAGGGCCCGGAAATCCCGGTCAAGCGGAGATGCTGAGATGGAACAAGACTGGGATCGGCTGATTCAGGGGGGCTTGCTGTTCGACGGCAGCGGTCACGCGCCGTTCATCGAAGACCTTGCCATCAGCGACGGGCGGATCGCTGCGCGCGGGGCGGCACTCGATGCCGCACGGGCCCGCGATGTGCGCGACGCACGGGGGCGCTGGGTGATGCCCGGATTGCTCGACATTCACACGCATTTGGACCTCGAGGTCGAACTCGCACCGGGCCTGAGCGAGGTCGTGCGTCACGGCAGCACCACCGTCGTCTTCGGCAACTGCAGCCTCGGCACGGCGTTTGGCGCACAGCGGCGCGGCGTGGACGATCCGATCCTCGACTGCTTCGCTCGCGTTGAGAATATCCCGAAGGAGATCCCGCGGCGCTGCGTGGAGGCCATCACCTGGCAATCGACCAGCGAATACCTGACGCACCTCGCGAGTCTGCCGCTCGGCCCCAACGTCGTCCCGCTGATACCGCATTCCATGCTGCGTATCGAGGTGATGGGCGTTGAGCAGTCGATCACGCGCCCGCCCACCGAAACCGAACTCGCGAAAATGGAAAGCTTGCTCGCGCAAGCAATGCAGGAAGGTTATGTCGGGTTCTCGACCGACAACATTCCCTTCCATTATCTCGCGAACCAGCCGCATACGGCGGCCAAGATCCCCTCGCCGTATGCGTCGCGCGACGAACAGAAGCGCCTGCTCGATGTCGTGCGCCAGCACGACCGCGTGTGGCAGACAACGCCGGACACCCTGAACCGCCTCGCCACGTTCAAGCGCTTCCTCTACACGAGCGGCCGGCTGTTCGGAAAGCCGCTGCGCACCACTGCGCTGACCGCGATCGATCTCGTGCACGAGCGCAAGGCGTGGAAGACTTTCATCGGGCTCGCGCGTTTCCTGAACTCCTGGGTGATGCAAGGGAAGTTCCACTTCCAGGTGCTCGGCACGCCGTTCAAGATCTGGTGCGTCGGCCCGATCAGTCCGGTATTCGAAGAGTTCTCGACGACGCGCCCGCTGCTCGAATGCGAGCTCGACGATCGCGAGGGTCGCCGGCGCATCCTGTCCGAACCCGCGTATGTCGAGCAGTTCGAACGCGACTGGGCGGACCGCAAGCTCGTGCTGACCTTCCAGCGCAATCTCGACATCATGAACATCGATGACTGCCCGGTCGCCGAGTGGTGCGGCGAAACCATGGGACAGGTTTATCGCCGCGCGCAGAGTTTCCTCGCCGGCAACGGGGCGGCCGCGCGCAGCGAGGCCGAGGCCGCCGCGTTCGAACTCGCCAAGGAATCGATGCGCTCGCAGCCGGCTTTCTTCCTGCATCTGCTGCGCGAATTCGATCGCGACATCCGCTTCCACTTCGTCGTCGGCAACGACCGGCCTGAAATCCTGGAGAAGCTGCTGTTCGACCGGCATACGCTGCCGGGCTTCAACGATTCCGGCGCGCATCTGATCAACATGGCGTTCTTCGACGGCAATCTGCAGACGCTGAAAGTCGCCCAGAAGTGCTCGCTGGCGCGCGTCGCGGAGGCGATCAGACGCCTGACCCGAGCGCCGGCGGATTTCTTCGGCATCGATGCCGGCTCGATTGCGGTCGGCAAGCAGGCGGACGTCACGATCATCGATCCGGCCGCGCTGTCGAGTTACGACACCGACCGCCATCGGCAACTGCTGTATCGGGAAGTGCTGCAGGACAAGCAGCTCGTCAATCGTTCGGACGGCGTCGTCGAGGCCGTGTTCATCAAAGGCACGCAGGTCTGGGAACGCGATCACACCCTGCCTGCGCTCGGCACGCAGAAGCTCGGCCGGCCATTGACGTACTCAGGGCGCCTGAACGCCTGAATCCGGCACCGCGGACACAGCGCCGGTGTGGCCCTGTGTCCGCGGCTTTTCGGTCAGCCGTTCGATAGCCTGCGCGCGGTGATCAGGCCGCGACAGGCACGCTGCGTGAGACGCTTTCCGCGGCGCGTGGCGCGCGAATTCGCAACACCCCGTCGTGCAACGCCGCCGTGGCGCCCTCGGGGTCCAGATTCCCGGGCAGTTCGAACAGCCGGAAAGCGCGCCCATGCGGGATCTCATCGGCGTGGATCTTCTCGCCATCGGTGCCGGGCATTGCGCAGCAGTTCGATTTGACGAGCACGCAACGGTCGGTCACCTGGACTTCGATATCGTCCCCCTTCAGACCAGGCATGGCGATATCAATCGTGAATGCCTGTTCGACTTCGGCAATCGTGGCTGGCGGTTGCCAGAACAGTTCGCGCTCGGCGGTGAGCCAGTCGTCCAGTTCGCGCACGCCGGGCAGGCCATGCGTCTCGAACAGTTCATAGGCTCGTCGGGTGATGGCGTCGCGCGTGCGCTGCAGTTCGTCATCGAGCGAATCGACTCGATGGGTCATCACTGCGTTCGCAAGACGTTCCTGGTTCAGGATGCCGGATTTGGCCATGACAATGATCCTCCATACCACACTGGGCGTTGCTGGGAAAACGTTGGCAATGGTCCTTGACCGATGGCGTGACGGACCCGGGTTGTTCTTGTTTGTATCGGCTTCCGCCGGGGCGGGAGCGGCCCTTATCCATGGAGGACCATGGCGAGTGACGCGAAAAGCTTAGCGCACCCGGACGCTTGATGCTTGACGAGGATCAAGGCGCGTCACTGGTGCGGGCGCAACAGCGAGCATGGGCACTGATTACAAGGTCCGGTGCTATCCGCGCCCCGATGTCCTATCTCAACACCGCATCCTGCGGCCGCAGCGCGCGCCGGTAGCGTTGCCAGTTCTGCACGTAGTGCTCGGCGGAACGGGTGAGGCCGGCGATCTGCTCGGGGGTCAGCACCCGCGCCACCTTGCCGGGCGCGCCGACCACCAGCGAGCCATCCGGAATTTCCTTGCCTTCGGTGATCAGCGCACCGGCGCCGATCAGGCAGTTGCGGCCGATCTTCGCGCCGTTCAGGATTACCGAGTTGATGCCGACCAGCGTGTTGTCGCCGATCGTGCAGCCGTGCAGCATCACCTTGTGGCCGATCGTGCAGTGGCTGCCGATGGTCAGCGGTAAGCCGGGATCGGTGTGCAGGACCGAGAGATCCTGCACATTCGAGTGCTCGCCGATGGTGATCAGATCGTTGTCGCCGCGGATCACCGTACCAAACCACACGCTCGCGTTGTGCTTCAGCAGCACGTTGCCAATCAAGTCCGCACTCTCGGCAATCCAGTAATCGCCTTCGGCCTGAACGCGGCGGCCATCGAGCTCGTAGATCATCACACTCTCCTCAGGCGTCAGCGAACAGCCATGGCGTCACGTCGCGCCGACGGGCTTCGTACGCCCGGATGGCCTCCGCCTGCTGCAGCGTGATGCCGATGTCGTCGAGCCCATTCAGCATGCGGTGCTTCAGCCCTGCACTGTACTCGAACGTGTGGCGCGTGCCGTCCGGTTCGGTGACGGTCTGTGTGTCGAGGTCGATCGTCAGCCGGTAGCCTTCAGTCGCCAGGCAGTCGGCGAACAGGTGTTCGACGACGGCCGCCGGTAGCGTAGCCAGCAGCAGCCCGTTCTTCGCCGAGTTGCCGTAGAAGATGTCGGCGAAGCTGGGTGCGATCACGGCGCGAAAGCCGAAGTCGTGAATGGCCCACGGCGCATGTTCGCGCGAAGAGCCGCAGCCAAAGTTGTCGCGCGCGAGCATGACCTGTGCACCCTGATAACGCGGCTGGTTCAGCACAAAATCCGGGTTCAGCGGCCGGCCCTCGTTCGCCTTGTCCGGCTGGCCCTTGTCGAGATAGCGCCATTCGTCGAACAGGTTCGGGCCGAAACCCGAGCGCTTGATCGACTTCAGGAACTGCTTCGGGATGATCGCGTCGGTGTCGACATTCGGGCGATCGATCGGGGCGACGAGGCCCGTCAGTTTGCGAAAAGCTTCCATGTCACTGCACCTCGCGCACGTCAACGAAATGACCGGCAATGCCGGCCGCGGCGGCCATCGCCGGGGACACCAGGTGGGTGCGCCCGCCCTGCCCCTGCCGGCCTTCGAAATTGCGATTGGACGTCGACGCGCAGCGCTCGCCCGGCGCCAGCTGATCCGGGTTCATGCCGAGACACATCGAGCAGCCCGGTTCGCGCCACTCGAAACCGGCGTCCATGAACACCTGGTCCAGGCCTTCGCGTTCGGCCTGCTGTTTGACGAGGCCCGAACCCGGCACGACCATCGCAAGCGTCACGTTGTTCGCCACGTGCTTGCCGCGCACGACGCTCGCCGCCGCGCGCAAGTCCTCGATGCGCGAGTTCGTGCACGAGCCGATGAACACCTTGTCGATCGCGATGTCGGTCAACGCTGTGCCTGGTTGCAGCGCCATGTACTTCAGCGCATTGCGCATGCCCGTGCGTTTGACCTCGTCGCTCTCCTGCTCGGGATCTGGCACGCGGCCAGACACCGGCAGCACCATCTCGGGCGATGTGCCCCACGACACCTGCGGCTCGATGCTGGCGGCGTCGATCGTCACGACGGTATCGAATGTCGCGCCCGGGTCGGATTTCAGCCCGTGCCAGTTGTCGACGGCAAGCGCCCACTGCTCGCCCTTCGGCGCGCCGGGGCGCCCTTCGACATAGGCTATTGTCTTGTCGTCGACCGCCACCATGCCGGCGCGGCCACCGGCCTCGATCGACATGTTGCACACCGTCATGCGCTCTTCGATGGACAGCGCACGGATCGCTTCGCCGGCATATTCCATCGTGTGTCCGGTCGCGCCGGCAGTGCCGATGCGGCCGATGATCGCCAGAATCAGATCCTTCGCCGACACGCCCGGGCGCAACACGCCCTTGACGTCGATCAGCATGTTCTTAGCCTTGCGCAGCACCAGACACTGCGTGGCCATCACGTGTTCGACTTCGGACGTGCCGATGCCGAAGGCCAGCGCGCCGAGCGCGCCGTTGGTCGCGGTGTGCGAGTCGCCGCAGACGATCGTCATGCCCGGCAGGCTCCAGCCCTGCTCAGGTCCGGTCACATGCACGATGCCCTGCCGGATATCGCCGATGTCGAAGTGGGTAATCTTGTGTTCGCGGCAGTTGCGGGCCAGCGTTTCGAGCTGCACCTTCGCGACCGGATCGGTGATGTTGCGGACATCGCGCGTCGGCACGTTGTGATCGGACACGGCCACAGTGGCCGAGGCGCGCCACAGCGCGCGCCCGGCGAGCTTCAGGCCTTCGAAGGCCTGCGGGGTGGTCACCTCGTGGGCGATGTGGCGGTCGATGTAAATGAGCGCGGAACCATCGTCGAAGTGCTCGACGAGGTGCGCGTCCCACAGTTTGTCGTACAGCGTCTTGGCGGTCATGGCGGGCACCGGAATCTAATGAAGAGCGGATTCTAGCAGCGCGCGGCAGCGGCGACAGCGTCGCGAACGGGCTCCTCTCGCGGCGCCGCAAAATCCCTGTGCGGAGGCGCGTGGAACTGAACTATCATGCCGAACTCCAAAGTGACGCCGGCCAACCCGAGGGATGCTCATGCTGTCGATCAAGCGCTCTTCCACCCTGCTTTCCCACTGCCTGCTGGCAGCCCTGCTGGCCTGCGTCCTCGTCCCCGCGCATGCGGATTTCAACGACGGCGTGCTGGCCCTGATGACGGGCGACCACGAAAAGGCCCTGAAAACCTTCGTGCCGCTCGCCGAAACTTCCGACCATGCTTATGCGCAGTACTTCCTCGGCCGCATGTATGCCGAGGGACGTGGCGTTGAGGTCAACCAGGAAGAAGCGGCGAAATGGTTCCGCAAGTCGGCCGAGAAAGGGGTGCAGGATGCGCAGTTTCGGCTGGGCGGCTGCTACGAGCGCGGCGAAGGCGTGCCGAAGGACATGGAATATGCGTACAGCTGGTACAGCGTGTCCGCGCATATCGGCAACCCGAAGGCGGCGGATGCAATGAAAGTGGCGGCCGGCAAGCTGTCTGCAGAAGAGGCTAAATCGGCGACCGAACTGTCGCAGGAAATGATTCGGAAGTACGGCAAAGTCCCGAAGGACACGAGCCGAACGGAGTAAGGACCCCGCCTCAGATCACCGTGTTGACGTGCATGCCCTTCCAGACCGAGGTGGCAGCCCCCCCCATCTGATCGAACATGGCGTAGAGCATGCCTGCGGGCTGTGGCCGCGATTGCGGACCGCCCCGCTGCTCCGCACTGCGCATTGGCCGCCCGGCTTCCTCCTCCCGCGACGCCACTGCATCGATGATGCGCGGTCCGCTCGCGGCTGACACCCGTGCACCCACTGGCCGCGGGTGGCGGGCCTGGCTGGCGGAGATTGGGGGAATAGCCATTGACATGGGGCGATCTTGCCTCAGTCCGCGCCGCTCTGCACGTTATTTTTGAGGCGCCGCCGGCCGCCCCACAGCGGCCTGGTCTGCCGCCACCAACTGCTTGCGCCAGACCTCAATCTGCTCTGCGTCGAAGGTGAGCGGATGCGCCGCCGCTGCGGCGCGAACCACCGCTGCCTGACGCTCGCCCAGGGCCTGCTCGCGCAAGGCCTGAACTATCTGCGGCCGCACTTCGTCGAGCGTTGGCACCCGCCCGGGCACCAGCGCCCCGCGCTGCACGAGATGCACGCCGGCCTCGGTTTCGATGGGGCCTACCGGCTTGCCCTGGGGGGCGTTCAGCAAGGCCTGCCGAATCTCGGGCTTCAATTCTTCCGGGGCGAGCAGGCCCATGTAGCCCCCATTGGCCCGGCTCGGGCCATGTTCCGATTCGCGACCGGCGAGCTCTGCGAAGCCGGATTGACCGGCCAACAGCGTCTCCAGTAACTGCCGGACCCGGCTCCGGGCGGCCCCCAGGGCAGCGGCATCCGTCGCCTGCGCGGCAATGAAAATCTGCCACACCGGTAGCCGATCCGGGACCGCGAAGCGCCGCTGCCGGGCGGCATAAAACGCTTCGATATTGGCGTCGGCGGGTGCGGCAAGGTCGGCGACGGGGACCTCGCGCTCGAGGAAGCTCGCGGCCAGCACGCGGGCCGCGGCGTCCCGCATCGCGGCCGCGACCTGCGGATCCGCAGCGAGGCCGGCTGCCTCAGCCGCGCGGGCGAGCACGTGCTGCTGTACCTGTCGTTCGGTGAAGGCCGCGAACGCGGACTCGTCGGCCAGCAGCTGCTGCCGCCGGGCCGGCGGCAAGGCGGCGAGGCCGGCGCGCAAGCCGTCCAGATCGGGTGTGGCATCAGCGCGCGGCAAGGTGGCGTCCGTCCCGACGCCCGGCTGGCGTCCGGCCGGCCACTGCGCGGCCCCCCAGCCGAGCACGAGGCCCAGGCCCAGTGTCAGCAACAGCTTCAGTATCGACATCGTGTCTGCCCCGCCGTTGTGCCTGTGCGCAGCGGGCTGAACGCTGCGGGTCGTCAGATTAAATGCTTGGCGTATAATCGGTTCGGTGACCAGGTTCGCTCGCCATCGTAACACCAGCACCACCCCCCACGGGGCCGTCGCCGACGATGGTCGCAACCCCGGCCTCGACGCTCACAGCCGGCGCGATCAGACATGAACGCCGACCATCTGGCGATCCTGTTCGCCGACATCAGCGGCAGTACCCATCTGTACGAACTGCTCGGCGATAGCGACGCCCGTAAGCGGATCGCCGACTGCCTGCGGCAGCTCGAGGAAGTCGTCGTCGAACACGGCGGCAAGGTCGTCAAGACCATCGGCGACGAAATCATGTGCACCTTCCCCGAAGTAGAGCCTGCGGTGATCGCCGCCTGCGGCATGCAGGAGATGTTCAATGAGAGTCTGATCGAGGAAACTGCCGATGGCCCGATTGCGCTCGCCATCCGGATCGGCCTGCACGCCGGACCGACGCTCGTCGAATCCGCCGACGTGTTCGGCGACGCGGTCAATGTCGCGGCACGCATGGTCGCGCAGGCCAAAGTGGGCCAGATCATCACCACGCGCAGCGTGATCGATCAACTGCCGCCGCTGCTGCGTGGCAACACACGCCTCATCGATCATGCGCCGGTCAAAGGCAAGAAGGACACCTTCGAACTGTTCGAAGTGATGTGGCAGCAGGATGACGTCACACGGATGTCGCCGGATATCATCGTCAAGCCCGCGCGCCGCGCGCAATTGGTGCTGCGTCATGCGGGGGAGACGATCGTCGTCGACGACAATCGGCCCCAGGTCGTGCTCGGCCGCAGCAAGACGGCCGACGTGACGATCCAGGAATCGCTCGCCTCGCGGCTGCACGCGCGCATCGAATATCGCCGGGGCAAATTCTTTCTGGTCGATCAGAGCACTAATGGCACCTATGTCCGCCACGACATCGATGACGCCTTCCTGCGCCGCGAGGAAGCGCTGTTGAACGGCAAGGGAGTGATCAGCCTGGGGCGATCGTTTGCCGAACAACCGCAGGATCTCGTCGAGTACGAGGTTCAGGGCACTACTGGCTGACGGGCCAAGCAATGACCTGCGTGATCGCCAAGCTCATTCACCACCGCGCCGGAACGCCTGACTGATGCACTGGCAGTCCGTCTCGGCCACGCACGTCGGCCTGGTGCGTCGCGTCAACGAGGATTCGATACTCGACCGGCCGGATATCGGCGTCTGGGCGATCGCTGACGGCATGGGGGGACACTCGGCCGGTGATCTCGCCAGCCAGATGCTGACCGAAGCCCTCGGCCGCATGCGCGCGCCGCCCGATCTCAGCACCCTGGTCGACTTCACCGAACACAATATTCTGGCCGTCAACGACCGCCTGATCGATCTCGCACGCTTCCGCCATCAGGTGATCGGCAGCACGATCGTCACCCTGCTGGTCAACGGCGGGCACTGTGCCTTTCTGTGGGCCGGCGACAGCCGGCTCTACCGCTTCCGGGACGATGCGCTGGCCCAGTTGACGACCGATCACTCGCAGGTCGAGCAGTATGTGCAGCAGGGCCTGCTGTCGCGCGAGGACGCGCAGATGCATCCGGACAACAACCTGATCACACGCGCGGTCGGCGCCACCGAAGCGCTGTTCCTCGACTGTGATATCACCGACCTCGTGCCCGGCGACCGCTTCCTGCTGTCATCCGACGGGCTCGACAAGCACGTATCGATGTCGGACATCGCCGATGGCCTGCGGCGGCTGGAACTGCCGCGCTGCGCACGGCACCTGATCAACCTGACGCTCGAACGGGGTGCCGCTGACAACGTGTCCGTGTGCCTCGTCGAGATCGTCGCCGACTGAGTGCCCCCCGAATCGCATGAGCAAGTCCCTGGTGCGCGCGCTGGCGCAGGCCTACGCCGAACAACGCATCGACCGTCGAACATACATTCGCGAGCGACGCCGCCTGATCGATGAAGCCGTGGCCGGCATCGAGTCGCGCCCGCCGCGCGTGCTGGAACCGGCGGCGCCCACACTCAGTCCGACCGACGTCACCGTCGAACTGCCACGCGCGGCGCGCGGGGAGAGCCCGTGAATACCCAGTGCCCCGTGAGGAAGCCCGCTTGAGCAACGTCAATCCGGCCGAGATTGCCAAGTTTTCCGCGCTGGCCGACAGCTGGTGGGACATGACAGGCCCGAGCCGCACCCTGCACGACATCAACCCCTGCCGCGTCGCCTTCATCGCCGGGCAGACGGCCCTGCACGGGCGCCACGTGCTGGATGTCGGTTGTGGCGGCGGCATCCTCAGCGAAGCCCTGGCGGCGGCCGGCGCCATGGTCACCGGCATCGACGGCAGTGCTGCGTGCATCGCGGCCGCGCGCGAACATGCAGCGCTCGGCGGACTGTCTGTCACTTATGACGCGGTCACCATTGAAGCGCATCGCCCGGCGCGGCCTTATGACATCGCGACCTGCATGGAACTGCTCGAGCACGTGCCTGCGCCGGCACAGCTGCTGGCCGCCTGCCGCGCACAGCTCGGCGATGACGGCGACCTGTTCGTTGCCACGCTGAACCGGACGCCGAAAGCCTATGCAGCCGCGATCATCGGCGCCGAGTATGTGCTGAAGCTGCTGCCGCGTGGCACCCATGATTACCGCAGTTTCGTGCGGCCGTCGGAACTCGCGCGCTGGCTGCGCGACGCGGGTTTCGAACTCGTGCGCATCGCCGGCCTGCGCTACAACCCGTTCACGCACCAGGCGCAGCTCACGCACGATGTCGCCGTCAACTACGTGGTGCACGCACGAGTCGCCCGATGAGCACGGCGCTGCGCGCGGTGCTGTTTGATCTCGACGGCACCCTGCTCGACACCGCCCCCGATCTCGCCGCGGCGCTCAATCGCACGCGGTTCACCTACGGCAAAGCGCCGCTGCCCTACGCTGACATCCGGCCGTGGGTGTCGCACGGTTCGTATGCGCTGACGCGCCTGGGCTTCGATTTCCCGGAAGACAGCGCCGAGTTCGAGACCGCACGCCTCGCGCTGCTCGATGCCTATCATGCCCACGTGGCCGATCACACCACGCCCTTTCCCGGCATCGACGCCGTGCTCGACGACCTGCTCGCGCGCGATCTGCGCTGGGGCATCGTGACCAACAAGCCCGGTTGGCTGACCACGCCGCTGCTCGCACGGCTCGCTCTCGCGTGGCAGCCGGGCTGCGTGATCAGCGGCGACACACTGCCCGAGCGCAAACCGCATCCGGCGCCGCTGTTGCATGCGGCGGAACTGCTGGGCTGCGCGCCGACGAGCTGTCTGTACATCGGCGACGCCGCGCGCGACGTCGAAGCCGGTCAGCGCGCCGGCATGCGCACACTGGTAGCGTCCTATGGCTATCTCGGCCCGGGCGAGGATCCGGCGAGCTGGGCCGCTACCGCTATTGTCGAAAGCCCGGCCGCGATCGTGGCCTGGCTTGCACTGCACGCCAGCCCGGGCTGACGCCCGATGGCCGATAACGCGCGCCAGCCAATCGACGACTACCTGCCGCAGCCCGGCACCGATCTTTACTATGCCCACCGCTATGCGCCACGCGCCCTGCAACCTGCACTGGCGCTGATCGAAGCGCTGCGCGGCGAAATCGCGCGCGTGCCAGCGAGCTGTTCGAGCCCGGAGATCGCGGCGACGAAACTCGCGTGGTGGCGCGAGGAGATTGCGCGGCTCGACGCCGGCGTGCCGCGTCACGTGCTGTGCATCGCGCTGAACGCCCGGCGGATCACACTGCCCGGCCTGACCGCGGCCGCCGCGGCCCTCGTCGACGGCATCAGCGCCCTGCTCGACCTCTCGCGGCATCCGACGCGTGCCGCGCGCAGCGCCGCCTTCGATGCCGCACATGGCCCGCTGTGGGCGCTCGTCAATGGCTTGTCCGTGCCCCTCGATGACGCGGCGGCGCACGCCGCTGCGCAGCTGGGCTGCCGCGTCGAGGAAGCTTATGCGCTGCGCGATACGCGGCGCTTCGTGGCCAGCGGCGCGGCGCTGCTGGCGCAGGACAGCGTGCAGTTGATCGAGACTCAGCTGGCGGGTTCGGCTCTCGACGACGCACAGTGGTATGCGCGCGTCATCGGCCACGACCTCGCGCAGGTGAGCAGCGCACTGCGCAGCGGGCTCGCCACGCTGCCAGGCAGACGCCGCCTGCGGCCACTCGCAACGCTGGCGCGGATTGCGCTGGTCACACTCGAAGAAGTGCAGGCAGATGGCAATCGCGTGTGGGTGCAGCGGGTCGAACTGACCCCGCTGCGCAAGCTCTGGCTTGCGTTGCGCGAACGCGCGGGTTTATGAGCCGGACTGCAGCGCCGGCGGTCGACGCTGCCACAACAGGCGGGCGCGCAGGCGACGGAAATCCGCGTCTGCGATGACATCAGGAGTCAGGAAGATCCCGACATCAACCTGCAGGGCACGCAGGCGCAGGATGGTCAGCCATGGCGAAATGACGGCGCCAGGGGCGAGCGTGGCGCGCTCGCGGCGCCCGTCACGCCACTGCAGCTGCCACTGGCCGGCACTGTCATAGAGCACGGCAGCGAGGCCGTCGAGCTGGTGCCGGCGATCGTCGAGCACCAGCACCAGATGCAAGGCGAGTGCGCCGGCCAGCAACAGACCGGGTGGGGTGAAGCCGCAGGCGATCACGGCCAGCAGCATGGCGCACCCATGGAGCAGACTCAGGCCAACGCGCAGGCGCGGCGAGTCTGCGGGCACGAGGCGAACGGCAGCGGAGAGCTGAATCATCACCGTTTCAGCATATCAGAGGCCTGCCTGGCGGCTTGAATTTTTCGGCCCCGGACAAGATACTGGTCGGTGCCCGTACCGTGCCGGATGGTAGATCGACCACGGGCACCTGACGTCCACTCCAGACCCCCGAGAGACCCGCACTACATGAGCGAAAAAGCTGCCAGCACGCCCACCCCCGAAGTGCCGGAGGTCCCCGCCGCCGACCGTCTCGAACCCGCGCCAGAGGCCAGGCCGAAGGAATACGGCGGCCCGCGCGGCCTCGAACCCACCCGCTTCGGTGACTGGGAACGTAAAGGTCGCTGCATCGATTTTTGAACCCGGGCAGCGCGCGCAGAACGTCCGGACGCTGCCGGTGCCCGGATCCGATTCAGACCATGACACGTAGTTGATGATGACCATGAGCAATCGACCGCTTTCGCCGCACCTGCAGATCTATCGGCCGCAACTCACCAGCGTGCTGTCGATCACCCATCGCATGACCGGCATTTTCCTGGCCCTCGGCACGCTGGTGTTGCTGTTCTGGCTGTCGGCCGCCGCTGGCGGGCCAGACGCCTACGCCGCCGCCCAGTCCGTGCTCGACATGGTCATCGTGAAGCTCGTGCTCGTCGGCTGGACCTGGGCCTTCTTCTACCATCTCTGCAACGGGCTCCGACATCTGTGCTGGGACGCCGGCTGGGGTTTTGAACTGGGCACTGCTTATGCCTCCGGGTATGCCGTGCTGGCCACGTCCATCGTGGTCACGCTCCTCGTCTGGGGCTATGTGCTGGCCGCGCCGGGCGGTGTGGCATGAGCCTGCGTAGCGCTCTGGGCCGCGTCAAAGGACTCGGGAGCGCGAAGGAAGGGGTTGGGCACTGGCGTGTGCAACGGCTGACCGCGATGGCACTCGTGCCGCTCAGCCTGTGGTTCGTGCTGAGCCTGCTGCGCGTGTTCAACAACAGTCACTCGGAAGTCGTGGCGTGGGTGTCGGCGCCCACTGTGACGGTGCTGCTGATTGCCCTGTCGGCGATGCTGTTCTGGCATCTGCAGCTCGGCCTGCAGGTTGTCATCGAAGATTACGTCCACACGCCGTGGAAACAGATTGCGATGCAGTCCCTGCTTCGCGCCGGAGCCGGGTTGGGCGCGCTGATTGCGATCGTGTCCATTTTGAAAATTTCGCTAGCACTGGGTTGATCGATGACTGCCTATCGGATCGTTGAACACAAATATGACGTCGTCGTCGTCGGTGCTGGCGGCGCCGGTCTCCGCGCGACCTTCGGCATGGCGGCAGAAGGCCTGAAGACGGCCTGCATCACCAAGGTGTTTCCGACGCGCTCGCACACCGTTGCGGCGCAGGGCGGCATGTCTGCCGCACTCGGCAACATGGGCCCGGATGACTGGCGCTGGCACATGTACGACACCATCAAGGGCTCCGACTGGCTCGGCGACCAGGATGCGATCGAATACATGTGCCGCGAGGCCGTGCCGGCGGTCATCGAACTCGAACACTACGGTGTGCCGTTCTCGCGCACTGAAGACGGCCGCATCTACCAGCGCCCGTTCGGCGGCATGACGACGAACTTCGGCGAAGGCATCGCGCAGCGCACCTGCGCCGCCGCCGACCGGACCGGCCACGCGATTCTGCACACGCTGTATCAGCAGTCGCTGCGCTTCAACGCCGAATTCTTCATCGAATACTTCGCGCTGGATCTCGTGATGGACGATGACGGCGTGTGCCGCGGCGTGATGGCGTGGAATCTCGAAGACGGCACCATTCACATTTTCCGTGCCCACTCCGTGGTGCTCGCGACCGGTGGCTACGGCCGGGCCTATTTCTCCTGCACCTCGGCGCATACCTGCACCGGCGACGGCAATGCGATGGTGCTGCGTGCCGGCCTGCCGCTGCAGGACATGGAGTTCATCCAGTTCCACCCGACCGGCATCTACGGCGCGGGCTGCCTCATTACCGAGGGCGTGCGCGGGGAAGGCGGTTATCTGACAAACGCGAACGGTGAGCGCTTCATGGAGCGCTACGCGCCGAACGCCAAGGACCTCGCCTCGCGCGACGTCGTGTCGCGCTCGATGACGATCGAAAT
>Ga0163144_10008741_pt1 | contig 21872 bp, 21 predicted proteins | sample OliLak19BULKMAT1_FD_123175 | JGI IMG/M metagenome (GOLD analysis project Ga0163144, IMG submission 123175) | Freshwater microbial mat bacterial communities from Lake Vanda, McMurdo Dry Valleys, Antarctica - Oligotrophic Lake LV.19.BULKMAT1 | ecosystem: Environmental > Aquatic > Freshwater >... | reverse complement strand
GTTGGTCAGGGCCCCTTATAAACCAGACCAAACAACAACTGCCAATACGCAATTGGCCTGGGCCACCGCCTAAACCGCGGTGAGTTCACGCTGGTCCACGACGCCTGCTAGTGGGTCGCCAGTGTAATGAGCAGGATGCGGTCCTTCCCTGTTATTCCGTGGGCGGGGGGCCTAAGACCGAACGGGGTTAGCCCGGAGAGCACGCGTCCATCGGTTTTCTCCAGGTAAAAATGAGGATGGGCTAAGCCTGTAGTGACTTCAGTCGGCGCCGTTTGGACGCGGGTGCAAATCCCGCCACCTCCACCATTTTAATGGGCGACTCACGCGCCGTCACGTTGCTTGGGTCGTATGGGCTCTTCGCGGGGCTGATCCTTCTCGTCGTGGCCCGCCCCGAGCTCGGCCCGGCCGTCATCCCGGCCTGCGGCTTATGCCTCCTCTGGTCGGACCTGCGCGAGGACGGCGAATCCCCGATCGTCCTGACCTTTCTCGCCACCGCGGTCGCCGCCGTGCTCATGGTCCGCTCCGAGTCCTCTCGTCCGCTCGTCGCGGCGGGGCTCGGGAGCCTCTGGCTCCTCGCGGGCGCGCAGGCCGCTCATCGCGGACGGCGGTTCACCGATGAGCGCGAGACGCTCCTCGAGCAGATGAACCTGCAGGACAAGATCCGCGACGACGAGCGCGACCTCAAGTATTACCGCGGCTACGAGGAGACGGTCGGCGTCGACACGCGGCTGCGCCGCGACCTCTCCGACGCGGCCAAGAGCCTCTCTGGCACGCTCGACGGGCGCGAGGTGCAGTCGCGGCTCATCCGGATCCTGTCCGAGCGCTTCCCGGCGGCGCGCGTGTCCGTCACGGGCGGCGCCGGCGACGATCCGCTTCTGCTCGCGGCCCAGCGCCGGCGCGGGCCGGTATTAGTCAAGGATGCCCGCACGGAGTCGCAGGTCGTGCCCGGGGCGCGCTTCATCTCGGGCGTCGCGGTCCCGCTCAAGGTGATGCGCGAGGCCGCGGGCTTCGTGAAGCTCGAGAGCGACGCGGCCGGCGCGTTCGGCCCCGACGAGGTGCGCACCGTCGACCTGTACGCGACGATGGCCGCGCTGTCGCTCGAGAACATCCGCCTCTACGAGAGCGTGCATCGCCAGGCGACCCACGACGCGCTCACCCAGCTCCACAGCCACAGGGCGTTTCAGCAGCGCCTGCAGGAGGAGGTGCTGCGCTCGGGCCGCAGCCAGAGCCCGCTCTCGCTGATCATGCTCGACGTGGACCATTTCAAGCGCTACAACGACACGTTCGGCCATCAGGCGGGCGACCAGTTGCTGCGCACGCTGTCCGCGATATTAGGGTCTTTCGCGAGGCCGGTGGACTTCGCCGCCCGCTACGGCGGCGAGGAGTTCGCGCTGATCCTGCCCAATTTCGTGCGGTCCGAGGCCGTCCAGCTCGCCGAGCGCATCCGCGCGCGCGTCGCCGAGGAGCCTTTCACGTTCAACGGCGCGGCCACGCGCGCGACGATGAGCCTCGGCGTGGCCTCCTTCCCCACGGACGCGACGACGGCCTCGCAGATCGTGCGCGTGGCCGACGAGCGCCTCTATAAGGCGAAGCACGGCGGACGCAATCAGGTGATCGGTTGAGGTTCGACTGGCTCGCGGCGGCCGTCGCGGTCCTGCCGCCGCTCGGGCTGTGGGCCGCCTACGCGCGGCGCCGGTCCGGCGCGGCCCTCTTCGCCTGCGCGCTCTCGCTGGCCGCCGGCGCGGCGCTGATCACCGCGGCGCCGCCGCGCGCGCGCGTCTCCGCCGCGATGACCGCGCTCTGGGGCGCGGCCGGGACCGCGCTCGCGTGGCGCCTCGCGAAGCGCCGCGAGCTGGACCACGCCGCCATGGTCGAGCGCACGGCGGCGGTGCGGACGCAGCGGGAGCGCATGGCCGCGGAGCTGCAGGGCCTGAAGGCCCGCGGCCTGAACGCCGAGCTCGCCCATCGCGAGGCGTCCGCCCTGTACGGGATGGTCAAGAGCCTGTCGGAGGCGATGTCGTGGGAAGAGGCTCGGCCGCGCGTCGAAGGCGCGCTCGAGCAGTACTTCGGGCCGAAGGTGGAGTACGCGCTCTACGTCGCCGGCCTGCGCGGCGAGGGCGAGGTGCGCCCGCTGACCGTGCGCGGGCTGCGCACGTCGCCCGGCGCCTCGTGGGCGACGCTCGAGCGGCTCTTTCAGGAGCAGGGCGCGACGGCGGCCGTCGCGCGCGCGTTCGAGAAGCCCGAGCGCTCCGTCGGCGTGCCGATCCGGGAGGGCCAGGAGCTGTTGGGCTATCTCTACGCGCGCGTGCCGGAAGGCGCCGCGCCCGACGCGTGGCTCGCGAAGACGCAGTCGTTCGTCTCCGAGCTGGGCGTGGCGTTCAGACGGGTCAAGCTTTTTCAAGAGGTCGAGCGTCTCTCGGAGATCGACGGCCTCACGGGCGTGCGCCGCCGGGGCGCCTTCGACAAGAAGATCGCCGAGGAGCTCGTGCGGGCCAAGACCTTCAAGACCACCTTCGGGCTCATGCTCCTCGACATCGACCACTTCAAGAGCCTGAACGACCGCTTCGGCCACCCGTTCGGCGACCAGGTTTTGAAGCGCCTCGGAACAGTCCTCAATTCCTTGGTATACGACACCGATTTCGTGGCGCGCTACGGCGGCGAGGAGTTTGCTATCGTCCTGCCCCGGGCCGAGCCGGCCGGCGCGCTGCGCAAGGCCGAGGCGATCCGGGCGGCGATCGAGGCCGAGCCTTTCTCGGTCGGCTTCGAGGAGCTGCGCGTGACGGTGTCGATCGGGCTGTCTCATTTCCCGCGCGACGCGTCCACGCCCGAGGAGCTGGTCGCAAGAGCTGACTCGGCCATGTACGCGGCCAAGGAAAGCGGCCGCAACCGGGTCGTCGACAGCGACGCCCAGCGACGTTTGAGTTGAATTAAGGAGCCTCCATGGAAGTTTCTGAGACCGCTGGCGCGCCGCTCGAGCCGCACGCCCTGAGCCCGCGCCGGATCAAGCGCCGTCTGATCGCGGGACTCATCGCCCTGCATGCGGCCGCGCTGCTCGCGTCGGTCGTCCTGATCGTGCGCGCCAAGGACGACGCCCCCAAGGGCGACCGAGGTTCCGCGAAAGGCCTGCTCAACATGACGCCCAAGGACTCGGTCGGCTGGGTGTCGATCCGCGGCCCGATCATGTCCTCCGAATCGGGCAAGCCCTGGGAGAAGGGCGCCGAGCAGTGGGCGCGCCGCATCGAGCAGCTCGCCGAGACGAAGGGCGTGAAGGCGATCGTGCTCGACATCAACTCGCCCGGCGGCAGCGTGGGCGCGGTGCAGGAGCTCTACACGCGCATCCTGCGCGTGAAGAAGGAGAAGAAGATCCCGTTCGTCGCGCTGTTCGGCGACGTGTCCGCGTCGGGCGGCTATTACCTCGGGGCGGCGTGCGACAAGATCGTCGCGCATCCCGGCACGCTCACGGGCTCGATCGGCGTGATCTTCTCCGTGTCGAACATGGAAGGACTCTTCAGCAAGGTCGGCTTCAAGATGGACCCGATCAAGTCCGGCAAGCACAAGGACATAGGCTCGCCCGCGCGTCCGATGACCGTCGAGGAGCGCAAGATCCTGCAGGATCTCATCGACGACGCGTACGGCCAGTTCGTGCAGGCCGTCGCCGACGGCCGCAAGATGACGGTCGAGGAAGTGCGGCCTTTGGCCGACGGCCGCATCTATTCCGGCAACCAGGCGCTCGCGCTCAAGCTCGTGGACCAGCTCGGCGACTCGGTCGACGCGACGAAGCTCGCAGCGCAGATGGGCGGCATCAAGGACGAGAAGCCGCGCGTGCGCCGCGACACGGAGAAGCTCAACGACATCTTCGAGCTGCTCGAAACGCGCGCGCGCCTGACGCTCGGAATGAGCGCGGCGGGCGTGACGCTCAACGCGGGGCCGGCGCTCCCGAAGGGCCTGCTGTACGCCTGGGCCGGAGGCTGGTAATGGACGCCGTCGAGCTCGTCTACGACTACTTCGAGGATCGCGCCCACGCGTCGGCGCTGATCCGGCAGCGGCGGCCAGCGGGGCTCGGCCTCGCGGGAATCTTGATCGGGGCGTCGAGCCTCTACGTCGCCCACGCGCTCGCGGGGCGCGCGATGATGCCGTTCGGCTGGCCGGGGCTCACGATGTTCCTCGTCTGGAGCGCGGTCACCACCTTCGTCGCCACGGCGCTGCTGCATTTGATCCTGGAGATGAGCGGCGCGCACGGCGACTCGCGGGCGCTGTTCGTCCACCTGGGCCTCGCCGAGCTCGCGTGGCTGGCCGCGGTCCCGCTCGTGCTGATGTGCCAGACCGCGCTCCCGAAGCCGGGCTGGGGCATCCAGCTCGTGTTCTTCTTCACGGGCTTGTGGTCCTTGTCGTACAAGGCGCGCGGGATCCGCGACGAATACGGCATCACCGGCGGGCGCGCGTGGCTCACGCTGGGCCTGCCGTACCTCGGGGGCGTGCTGGTAGTCCTCCTGATGGCGTTCCTCGCGACGGTCGGCGTGGTGCTCGCGGCGATCAGCTCCTGGGGCTCGTGAAGGAGCCCATCCCCGAGCTCTGGGAAGGCCTGCCCGTCGTGAGCGCGGAGGCGATGCGCGCGCTCGACCTCGCGGCGACGGAGACTCACGGGATCAAGGCGCTCGATCTGATGGAGAACGCGGGCAAGGCCGTCGCCGCGGCGTGCGAGGCGCTGCTCCTCGAGAAGGGGCTCTCGGTGAGCCAGGCGAAGATCGTGGTCTGCTGCGGCCGCGGCGCCAACGGCGGCGACGGGCTGGTCGCCGCGCGCCATCTGGCGAAAGGCGGCGCGACGGTCGCGGCGTTCATCTGCCCTCCGAAGAACGACGGCATGGGGAAATATCCCGAGCTGGTCGCCGTCAACCTCGAGAAAGCGAAAGCCGCGGGCGTCGTCGTGACGCCGGCGGGCCCGGGCTCGGAGCTCGGCAAGGCGCTCGCGTGGTGCCACCTCGCGATCGACGCGCTGCTCGGGACCGGCGCCACGGGCAAGCCCGCGGGCGCGATCCATCATATGATCCGCGAGCTCACCGCGGCGAAGAAGCCCGTCGTGGCCGTGGACATCCCGTCGGGCGTCCATCCGGACACGGGCCATCACAGCGGCGTGTTCGTGGTCGCCGAGATGACCTTGGCGTTGGGGCTTCCGAAAAGAGGCCTTTTGGCTCCGCATGCGAAGCCGCAGGTCGGAGTCCTCAAGGTCCTCGACATCGGCTACCCTCCCGCCCTGCTGAAGGGAAAGACCCTCAAGTGAAGGTTCTTGCCGCGCTGCTGCTCCTTCTGTGCGCGTGCGCCCGCAAGGACGGACCCTACCTCGTGCTCGAGACCTCGAAGGGCCGCATCGTCGCCAAGCTCGACGAGGAGCTCGCGCCTAAGACCGTCGCCCACCTGCGGGCGCTCGCGGCTCGCCCGAAGCCGTTTTTCGACGGGCTGATCTTTCACCGCGTGTCGCCCGGCTTCCTGATCCAAACGGGCGATCCGGCGGGCGACGGCAAGGGCGACCCGAAGCTTCCCGTGCCCGACGAGATCCGCGCGGGCGATAAATTCGACCGGCCCGGCCTGCTCGGCATGGCGAGCTGGGGCCCGGGCACCTCTCAGACCCAATTCTTCATCACGCTGGGCCCCGCGCCGGACCTCGATGGGCTGCACACGCGGTTTGGCGAGGTCGTGTCGGGCCTCGACGCCGCGTACGCGATCGCGGCCGTGCCGCGCGAGACCAAGGACGGAGTCGACCGGCCATACGATCCGCCGGCGCTCAAGTCATTCAGGATCGTGCCCTCCCGCCCGCGATAGAGCCCAGGACGATTTGGGCCGATTGCCTGGGCGAAGCGGGCCCTCCGGCCCGGGCCCGCGGCGGCGGCGCGTGGTACACTTTTCCCATGAACAGAACTATTCTCATCATGGCCGCCTTTCTGGCCGCTTCCCCCGTCCGCGCCGCCGCAGCGGACATCTGCGCTCCCTATGCCGCGCTCCTGAATATCGATTGGCGCCTGAACTACGAACGCCCCGACGGTCCGTCGCGCGCGGCGCGGCTCGACAAGTCGGAGTGCGCGACCGTGATGGTATACGAGAGTTCGCGCGATATGGACCCCACGCCGTCCGAGTATCCCGAGGCGCGCCTGCGTTTCTGGACCGACGGAAGCCCGTACGAGGTCAGCGTCGAGCTGAGCGGAGGATTTGCCAGCGTCGTGCTGGTGAAGCGGGACGGCGCGCAGAGCCGCGCGATGGCGCGCATCGACCGGCTTCCGGAGACCGAACTCGCGTCGACCGTGCTTGACTACATGGGCGACGTCGCCGACCGGGAATATCCCGAGCTTCGCGCCGGGCGCGGCTTGCGCAGGACCGTGCGCTCCGGGCGGGTGATCCTGACCCCCGTCAAACGCTGAGCGGGGTCAGTACGACGGCCAGAGGGCGTCCTTGCTGTCCTTGTGGGAGCAATCGACGAAGACCTGGCCCCAGCAGACCGACTTCGGGTCCGCGGCGTAGCCCCAGCCGCCCGTGTCCTTGAGCTTCGACGCGTCGATCTCGCTTCCGAACTTGGTGGGGGGACCGCAGACCTCGGCGCCGTAAGCCGTCCAGACCATCGTCTCCATGTGCGGGCCGACCTTGGCCTTCGGCATCGTCTGGACATATTTGGGAACGAGCGCTTCGAGGTCCGGAGGATAGACGCCCTCCGCGTCGCCGTAATAGATCGCCAAGCCGGAGCGCAGCATGCCGAGCCCTCCCTTCGCCGCGCCCTCGCTCGCCTTCGCCGAGAGCTCCTTGAAGCGCCCGAAGTTCCCGCCCGCCATGAAGGCCCCGGCGCCGATCGCGGCGGCCATGAGCAGAATGCCGAGCGCGCCCGCGGCCGCGAACGCGACCTTGCGCCCCTCGCCCACGCCTTCAACGTAGACGACGCGCGTGCCCACTACGTAGTCGTGGAGCGCGCGCTTCTCGGGGGTCGCGGCGATCATGTAACCGATCCCGAGCGGGATGACGCTGAGGTACTCGGACAGCGCGCGCGCTAGCGCGCGTCCGATGCCGATCGGCTCGCCCGAGACCGCGACGACCTTGATCCCCGCCGCCATCTTGCCCGGCGTCTGTCCGCCCTGCGAGATGAAGATGGTCTTGTACGCGATGGCGACGAGCACGCCGAGGCCCTGCACGGGAAGCAGCGCGGTCAGCGCCAGGATCAGCCCGTCGATGATGAGCGCCCCGCCGCGCACCCAGAAGCCGGCGCGCTGGGGCTCGGCGGCGACCACGGGCTGCGAGGGGAGGGCGGGTTCGTTTTCCATAAGCCAAACGTAACAGAGATTCCCGCTTCGCGCAAGCCTGCCAGTTTTTTCGCTCTTGCGTGAAAGTTCCCACCAACCTATACTTCCCGGATGAATCGATCTTTCCTCTTCTGCGTGTTTTTGGCTTCCTTCGGCTCGGCGTCTGAGTTCACGGCGAAAATCGACGCCGGCATAAATGCGAGCGATCCAAGAAAGGCGATACCGCTGATGGCGGCGGGGATCCAGGCTTGGGAGGACGCGGATGGGCGCAGACCCCTGCGCAACGCCTGCTACAACCTCGCGGTCAAACTCATGCAGGATGGAAACTATAAGGATGCTCTGACCTTTCTCGATCGAGCCGTCAAGATCGACCCCACCTTTGTAGAGGCCCGGGTCAATCGAAGCCTCGTTTACATCTTCCTTGGCGGCATCGAGGCGGGCATGCGCGAAAGCCTCGACGCTCGCCGCCTCGCTCCGGGTAGGCCGGAGGGCGCCATGAACGCTTGTTTGGCGTTGAGCTTGCTTGAAGACTTCGCCGGGGCCCTCGGCTACTGCGAAGAATCCGTAAAGCTCCAAAGCACCCAGGTGGGCCAATTGAATCTCGCGATCGCTTACGCCGAGCTTGGGCGTCATGCGGAAGCGGCGACCGCTATGGCCGCGGCCAATGCCGGGAGGAACGATTGGTTGTCGAGCTCAGATCAGACCGCGGCGCCGGTGATGGCCCGCGCCCAAGCGGCCTACGTCATCGCGCTCGCGGGACGCGTCGATGAATCGGAAAAAATATTCGCGGGGCTCGCCTCCGGAGGTGTGATGCCGGTCTTCACCTATATATACCGCGGCAGAGCGAAGCTCCGGCGCGGAGCTTTGGAGCAGGGGATCGCGGACTTGGACGTCGTGGCCGCGAGCGATACGGAGTCCGTTCGGATGCAGGCCCTCGCGATCCGAGCCAAGGGCCACGCGCGCGCGGGTCACGCCGCGCTGGCGGCGAAGGACCGCGCGGAGGCTTGCCGGCTCGGCTGGACGCCTACCTGCCCGAAGGCGAAAAAGCGCGCTCCGCGCGAAGAAGAGTAGAGCTAAGCCCGGCCCGTCGCCGCCCGCACCTTGGCCGCGATCGCGGCAAGCCGGTCCTTCACGCCGGGGGCGCGGCGCTCGAGCAGCGGCAGGACCTCGCGGCGCACCCAGTTGCGCGTGAACTTGGGGTCGGCGTTCGTCGCGTCCTCGCGCCACTTGAGGCCGTGCCGCTTCAGATAAAGGAAGACCTCGGCGCGCGTGAGCGGCAGCAGGGGGCGGATCACCTCGACGCCGGGGCGCAGCGCGCGGCGCGGCGCGATGCCGCCCAGGCCCTCGAGGCTCGTGCCGCGCAGCAGGTGCAGCAGCACGGTCTCGGCTTGGTCGTCGAGCTGGTGCCCCGTCGCGACAGCCGTGAAGCGCCCGCGGCGCGCGCGCTCGCCGAGGACGCGGTAGCGCTCCTTGCGGCCGGCCTCCTCGAGCCCGAGGCCGCGCTTGGCCGCGAGCGCGCGCACGGGCGCGCGGACGACGGCGACGCGAAGCCCCAAAGAGGCTCCCAGCTTCACGACAAAGCGGGCGTCGGCGTCGGCGGCCTTGCCTCGCAAGCCATGATGGACATGGACGAGCTGAACGGCTAAATCTTTTTTTCTTGCCTGGACCGACAGCCAATGCGCGAGGCACACGGAATCGGGGCCGCCCGAGACGGCCGCCAGCACGCGACGGCCCGGCGTGAGGAGACGGTGCGCGCGCTCGAACGCCATGAGCTTCGACCAGACGCGCGCGGCGAAAGCTTCGCGGTTCACCGGAACTGCGACTGGACCAGGAAGGCCCAGAGCGCGCCGGCGATCAGCAGCAGCGTGAAGTCGAGCCAGGGCCGCTCGAGCTCGCCTCGCCAGGCGCGCAGCGCGCGCCCTCCGACCAGCCACAGCGCGATCGAATAAGGGATGACGTAGACCCCCGCGCGCTGCCCGTGCAGCAGCAGGTAGACGGTCTTGTAGATCAGCGACAGCAGGATGATGAGGACCGGCGCGAACATGACGGTCAGGAGGGCTCGAGGCGGGGTCATCGGGCTATGATAGCCATTCCGGCTAGGGGGTCAAGTAGGCCATCGGCGCGCCGACGAAGAGGAGCAGCAGGCCCAGGAAGAGCGCGATCCAGCCGCCGGCGGTGCCGAGCGCGCGAGGCGACCAAACGCGCGTGAAGGACGTGTCGCCCTCGGGGACCTCGTTCTTGCGGATCAGCCGGATCCCTCCCGCCGCGAGCGCCGCGCCCGCCGCGGCGCAGACGACGACGGCCGCGGTCACGGCGCGGTCCGGGTCGGAGGCGGCAGGAACGCCGACGCTCCCGCCGCGGTGATGTCGACGGCCTGCCCGGCATAGTCCTTGATCCACGGCGCGTTGAACGCCGTCACGACGCTCCCGGCGATCTTAGCCTGGCTGTCGCCCAAGCCGGAGAGCGCGCCGAACACCCTTTGCCCGCGCGTGAAGTTGAAGTTGGGGTTGAGGCCCGTGATGCCGCGCGTGAGCTCGTCGCCGTTCGTGGCGAGCTTGGCCGCGTAGTTCTGGCCCGGGAAGAGCCCCATGAACCCCGAGCTGCGCAGCGCCTGCGCCTCGTGCGCCGAGTAATAGCCCGTCTCGAAGCGCTTCGCGAGCGCCATCGCCTGCTGGACCTCGGCGGGCTGGAGCGTAGAGGCGGTCTTGCCGAGCCGCTGCGCGGTGATCTCGAGCGCGTTGGTGCGGTTCGTGAACATCTGGACCGCGTGCGCGAACTCGTGGGACTCGCCGACGAACGGGCTGTACTTGATCGCCATCTCGTCCGCGATGAAATCGGCCTGGCCGATCTTCCCGCCCCGCTCGACGCGTATGACCCCGCCGAGGTTTGTCCGCGCGTATTGGTTCATCGCCTCCGTCGCGGCCGTATAGTTGCGCGTGCCGCCTTGCGCGAGCCCGGTCGCGACGGTCTCGGTGACCTGCGCGGAGCGCGCGATGACCGCCTCCGTCACGCGCGGCGCGAGGACATGGACGCCCTCCACCACGACGGGCTGTCCCACCTTCCTCGCGTTGTTCACTACGGCCACGCCGCCCGAGAGGCCGACGAAGTTCGCCGCGAACAGGCCCGCGTTGCCGACGGCCTTGACGCCCTCCCAGACCGTCCGGCGCGTGGTCACGTCCTGGCTCGCGGTCGCGTAGCCGAGCCGGCCCGCGCTGTCCTCGACGTCCGCGAGGCCGCTGAAGCCGAGCAAGCCGCGGTTGAGGTAGCCGATGCCCCGCACCAGCGGATTGCGGTCCGTGTCCTGCGACAACGCGGTCCAGTAGTTCAGCGCCTCGCGCACGTTGCCGGGGTTGTCCCTGACGACCTGATCCGCTTCCCTCATCGCGGCGTCCGAACGCTCCTGAACCGTGGGAGGCGGCGGGGACGTCGCGAGCCGGCGCAGGTACGACGCCTGCGCGGCGGGCACGCGGTTGAGCGCGGCGAGTTCCTCCGCGGTGAGGCGGCTGCGCTGGCCGTTCGGCAGCGTCGCGAAGCCCTGCGCGTCCGCGGTCACGATCTGCGTCTGGCCGAGAGCGTCGGCGAGCGCGATCGCCTTGCGGCCGAGGCCCTGGCGCACGTTGGCCGCGACGCCGGGCGACGTAAGCAGGTGCTGCACGACCTCCGCGTCGAGCAGGCGCGATTCCCGCGACCCGGCCCCGGCGGCCGCCGCGCGGATGCGGGGCACGCCCCTCGGCAGATAGTTCTCGAGCGCGGCCGCCACTCCCGAGGGAGTGAGGCCGAGCTTCTTCCGCGCGATGAGCTCGATCTTGCCGCGATAGAGCGCGATGTCGGCGGGGTCGGTGCACGGCGCCTGGCAGCCTTCCTGCGCGGAGCTCGCCGCCGCGACCACCGCCTTCAGGATGTCGTGGTTCGCGCGCAGAGCCGGGTCCGTTGGGATGGGCGGCAGCGCGAACGTCTGCTCGAGAGTCGGCTGGCCGGGCTTATGCGTCAAGAAGGAGCTTCCGACGTTATAGAGGAACTCGCCGGCTTTGAGCTCGAACATGGCGTCGTTCTGCCCGGCGGAAGCGAGCGAGGCGTTTAAGGCGAGAAGGAGGGCGGCGGCGCGAGTGAGGGGGCTCACACGCCTAGTATAACCCCGCAACCCGGATTGTCAATACCAATAAGTCCTGTAAATATATGCTAAAATCAAGTCATGCCCGTGATTCGTCCCGCGACGGCCTCGGATTTGCCCGCCATCACGGAGATTTACAATCAGGCCGTGCTGCGCGCGACGGGGACCTTCGACACCGAGCCCAAGACGCTCGACCAGCAGCGCGCCTGGTTCGCCGCTCACGGCTCCTCGCATCCCGTCCTCGTGGCGGAGGAGGCGGGCAAGGTCGCGGGGTGGGCCTCGCTCTCGCCGTACTCGGACCGCTGCGCCTACGCGCGCACCGCGGAGGTCTCCGTGTACATCGACGAGACGGCGCGCGGGCGCGGCCTCGGCGCGGCGCTGCTCGCGGCCGTCCTCGCGGCCGGCAAGACGGCGGCGATCCAACAGGTCCTCGCGCGCATCACCGAAGGAAACGAGGCGAGCCTGCGTCTCCACGCGAAGCAGGGCTTTTTCGAAGCGGGCCGCCTGCGCCAGGTCGGCGAGAAGTTCGGCAAGGTGCTGGACGTGCACATCCTTCAGAAGGCGCTCGCCCTGCTGCTGGTGCTCGGCGCGGCGGCCCCGGCCCGGGCGGGCGTCGACGAGCTCCTGCGCGAATCGGTCGTGCGCCTGACCGCGGGCGACGTCGCCGGCGCGCGCGCGAAAGCCGACGAGGCCGTCGCCGCCGCCCCGGGCGATCCGCGCGCGCAGGAGCAGCTCGCGAGCGCGGCGCTCGCGGGGCTCGACGCGGAGGCCGCGGAAGCCGCCGCTTCGCGCGCGCTGCGGGCCGGGGAGACGCCTTCGCGCCTGATCCTGCGCGCCAACGCGCGCCTCGCGGCGGGGAAACTCGAGAGCGGCGCCGCCGACGCGGAGCGGGCCGTCGCGCTCTCGCGCGGGAGCGGCCCCGCTCATCTGGCGCTCGCGCTCTCGCTCGAGCTCCGCCGCTCCAAGGCGGAAGCCGCGCGCGAATACCGCCGCGCCGCCGAGCTCGACGCGTCGTTGGCCCAGGAAGCCGGAGCCGGACTTCTCCGGCTCGACCCGCCCGCGCCCGCCGCGCCCGCGGGCGCGCGACTCGGTCCGATCCTCGTCATCCTCGCCGTGTCCGCCCTCTTCGGCTGGATCTTCGGGAAGGCCAGCGGCCGCGAAGACGCCGAACCGGAGGCGCCCGGGGCCAAGCCTCTCCTGCCCGGCACGGAGCGCCTGTCGCTCCGAGAGGCGCTCGCGGCCGCGGACGCCGCGGCCAAGGACGGCGGCGTCGATCCGCTCGCCCTTGCCGAGTCGCTGTACCGGCGCGTCACGGGGCGCCCCGCGTTTCCGCGCGGCGCGGATCGTTCCATGGGACGCTACCTCCCGGCGTCGCAGACCGTGAAGGGGCTTCCCGCCGGCATCGACGCGTTCTTCGCTCGAGCGCTCGATCCCAAGGCGTCGCGGCGCTTCGCGACCGCGGCCGAGCTCGTGGGCGCCTTCCGCAGCGTCGTAGATCCTCCGATTTTGTAGCCGGCGTCCAACAGCCGTTATCTAAAATTAACGGGAACGGCTTCGGAATTGTCCGCTCGAACGCGTATCCTGCGGCATGCGAACGAGCGTGAAGATCCTGATCGGCGCCGCCGTCGTCCTCGCCGGCGTCCGGGCCGCCCTGCCGTCGATCATCAAGAACAAGATCAACGCGAAGCTGGAGCGCCTCGAAGGCTGGGACGCCGGCGTCGGGGACGTCGACCTGGCGCTGCTGCGGGGCGGGCTCGTCCTTCGCGGCATCAAGGCCAAGGGCAAGAACTCGAGCCTGAACGCGTCGATCGCCCGGACCTCGGTCAACATCAGCTGGTCGAACCTGCTGCGACGCCGGTTCGTCGCGAGCGTCGACATCAGCCGTCCCAAGGCCAGCATGACGGTCCATCGAGCGGACAAGGAGAAGGCGAAGAAAGCCGCGAAAGAGACCGGCGAGAAGGCCGAGATCATCTTCCCGAATCTGAAGGACTTCTTCCCGTTCCGCATCGACCGATTCGCTGTGCGCGACGGAGAGGTCACGATCAAGGAGGACGAGCTCGAGACGAAGGTCACGGAGCTCTTCTTCGTCGTGAAGGGCCTGACGAACCTAGAGAAAGGCGCGCGCGCTCGCGGAGACGCGGGCGCTACGCTCGAGAAGGGCGGCACCGCGCGCTTGGATTTTCTCGTCGACCCGAGCGCGAGCCCGCCGAGCTTCTGGTTCGCGGCCTCCGTCAAAAAGGTCGAGCTTCCGGCGCTCAATCCCCTGCTGCGCTCCGAGTTCGGCGTGGACGTCGATAAGGGCGTCTTCGAGCTCGTCGCGGAGGCGACCTCGACGGCCGGAGGCTTCAAGGGCTACGTGAAGCCGTTCATCGAGGACCTCAAGATGGCCCCGACCTCCGGGAAGGGCAAGACCGCCGTGAAGGTCGTGAAGGAAGCGGTCGTGGGCGCCGTGGCGTCCATCCTCAAGAATAAGAAGACCGACGCGGTCGCCGCGAAGGTCGACTTCGAGGGAAAATACGACGACCCCAGTATCAGCGTCTGGCAGGCGCTCCTGTCCGTGCTGCGCAACGCCTTCATCAAGGCGCTGAGCCCGTCCTTCGAAAAAATCTAGGTCGATCTAGGTGACAGGCCCGCAAATTCGTTGAATTCTATTCGGAAAGTAATCAACGGATTTGCGGGCCTGTCACCAAATTCAGCGAGGCGGGGGGAAGGAGCGGGGTGCCGTCGGGACGGTCTGCCACTTCGAGCGGTCCTTCGGCGCGCGCATGAAGTAGTCCACGACGCCGCCGACGGGCTCTCGGCCGAACTTGCGGCTCGACGGGATCTGGGGCAGGCGCACGAACAAGATCGCGACGAGATCTTCCTGGATCATCTTCTCGAGCGGCGAAAGGCGCCGCCCGACCGGTTCCGCTTCGTGGGCGCCGGCAAGGCTCAGCAGGTCGCCGCCCACGGCTTTGAACGAGGCGCGCGGAAAGCTTCGCGTGGGCTCCTCGCGAAGCGACTGGTAGACCTGCTCGCCGGCGGCGGGATCCTTGCGCCCCGCGAGCTTAGACATGAGGCGCGCGATGAAAGACGGCGTCCCGCCGGTCTCCGGGAACTTCCAGCCTTCCGTCCGGACGGGGTCCGCGATGAGCGCCGTGCAGTTCTCGTGCGTGCGCTCGTACTTGAGGTCCTGCGCGTAATACTTCGCGTACTGCTCCGCGAACGCCTCCTGAAAGCGCAGAGGCACGCGCGCGTCCTTCATGATCATGACGAGCATGTAGGACGGGCGATACCAGCTCTGGCCGCTGTTGAGGTCCGCCATGTACTTGTCCATCGGGACCATGCTCGCCACGATGCCTTTTTCGCTGTACGAGTTCATGTCGTAGAAATTGTCGAACATCCAGTCCGCCATGCTTCCGTTGGGACCGTAGCGCCCCGTGAAAAGGCTCGAATGGCCCGCGAGAGCCTCGTCGTCGTCGCCCTGCGCGCCGTTGAGCATGAAGCCCATGACCGGCTTTCCTTCCCAGTCGCGCTTGGTCCCCTGCCGCTGCCATAGAAGCTTCGTCTGGAACGGCTTCACGGCGCCGCCCTTGTCCGCGGAGACGAGCTGATCGATGCCCTCGGCGTCGCGCGGGTCGGCGTACTTCAGGCGCGCGGAATCGATCCGGTAGTCCTCGGGCCAGATCGTGCGCGCGACCAGGGTCTTCACGCCGTTCATCATGACGAACTCGCCGCGGACGCGGACGGTGCGTGCCCGCATGTAGGCGAGGCTCGACGCGTCGAAGAAAGAGCGGTTCGACGCGATCTTGTCCGTGAGCGCGAAGGCTACGACGCTGCCGTCCTTGAGCTCGGCGGTCAGGCCGTCGGCGGACAGCCTGACGCCCTCGACCATCTCGTGCGACCCGATCCAAACGAGCCCCGCGGGCCCGGACTTCGGCGAGGCGATCACGTCGTCCGTGAAGTACCACTTGCCCTGGACGGGAGCGTTGCAGGCGACGCAGCGTCCCGTGCCGAGCTCGAAATCGGCCTCGGGATAGAGGCCGAGGAAGCCGCTCGTGAGATTCTTGAACGGGACCGGAGCGACGACGGGCGCCGGAGCCGCGGCCTGGACGGGGGCTTCGGCCGGAGGCGCGGCGGGAGGAGGAAGGATCGCGGACGCGCGCCGCGGCTGACCGGCGACGGGGGCCGCGACGCCGGCTCCGAACATCCGGATGCCGTCGAAAACGGCGTCGGGCGCGGCGGAGGCGGAGAGCGCGAGCGCGACGACGAGCGAGAGGGGTCCGAGGGGCTTGAGCATGGCGATATTATAGCCCGAGTCACCCGCGTTTTCGGCGGGGTCACGAAGCCATTACGAGTCCGTCATGGCGGGACCCGCGCCCCGGTCGTATCCTTAAAGAGAGAAGATCATGCGGTTCAAAGGGATCATGCGTTTCCTTAGATTGCGGCCCGGGCGCGTCGGGACGCGCCCGACGGCGCTGTCGGTCCTGACGGCGCCGTTCGCCTACGCCTTCATCGCGCCGCTCTTGATGCTGGACGCGTGCCTCTGGCTCTATCAGCACGTCTGCTTTCCGGTCCTGCGCATCGCGAAGGTTCCCCGCCACCGCTATATCGTCTTCGACCGGCAGCGGCTCACCTATCTCGGTCCCGTCCGCAAGCTGAACTCCCGCTACTGCGCCTACGCCGACGGCCTGTTCGCGTACGCGCGCGAGATCGCGGCGCGCTCCGAGCAGTATTTCTGCCCGATCAAGCACATGCGTCCGCCGGAGTCGCCGCACTCGCGCTACCCGTATTTCGCGGAGTACGGAAGCGCGACGTCGCTGCGGCGCGAGGGCCGCCGCCTGCGCACCGCGCTGCGGCATCCGGGGCACGAGGGGGGACAGTAGCGGCGCTTACCCGCAATTTACCGATCAGGGATTGACGACGGCCGCCGCTTCACCTACCCTCAAGGCGTGGGCCCCCTCTCCCTCGTCATCCTCGCGGCCTGCGCCGTCCAGGCTTCGGCCGCCGACGGCCTTCAGGCGCGCATTCACGAGGCGCGGACGATCATCCTTCCCAAGACCGTCTACATCCACGTGGTCGGGCGCGATTTCGAGACCGGCGAGGCCAAGGCGAGCATCTGGACGGGCTCGGGCGTGATCCTGTCGAGCGACGGCTACGTCGCGACCAACCACCACGTCCTCGCGCAGGCGCAGCGCGTGCGCGTCCTGCTCGCGGACCGGCGCTCCTATGAGGGCAAGGTCATCGGCACCGATCCTCTGACGGACCTGGGGCTGCTCAAGCTCGTCCTGGAGCCCGGTCACGCGCCGCTCCCGTCGGCCGAATGGGGAGATTCCGCGGCGCTGACCGCGGGCGACTTCGTGCTGGCGGTCGGTTCGCCGTTCGGCCTGACCCGCTCTATTTCCCTGGGCATCGTGAACAACCCCGCCCAATTCCTCGACGAAGACGAGGGCCTCTACAACTGGATCCAGACGGACGCGCTCATCAATCCCGGAAACTCCGGCGGCCCGCTCGTCGATCTTGAAGGCAGGATCGTCGGCATAAATACCAGGGGCGGCGCGGGCATGGGCTTCGCGATTCCGGGAGCGGCGGCACGCGGCATCCTTGCACGGCTCAAGGCGGAGGGGAAGATCGAGCGCTCGAAGCTGGGGCTCACCTTGAAGGCTCTCAGGGACTTCAACCGCGATTTCGCGGCGCCGGGCGAAAAAGGCGCGCTTATCGTCGGAGCCGACCCCGCCTTGGGGGCCGCGCAATTCAAGCCTGGGGACGTGCTCCTGTCGGCGGGGGGCGTTCCGACGAACGCGGCTTTTCCCGAAGACATGCCGGCCGTCAACCAGATCCTCGCGGGCTTGTCGCCCGGGCGCCCGGCGGAGTTCGAGCTGCTGCGCGCCGGCAAGAAGATGACGGTCGTCGCCGTTCCGGGACTGCGGTCTGCGGGCTCCGACGAACGCACGCTCGACGCCTCGGATTGGATGCTGACCGCGCGCGAGATCCGCGAAGGAAACATGCTGACTCGGCTGTTCCGGCCGAAGGGCTGCTACGTCCTGGGCGTGAGCTATAAAGGGAACGCGGAAAAAAGCGGCATCATGGCGCAAGACGTGCTCACGTCGGTGGATGGAGCCGAGATCTACTCGCTCGACGACCTGCGCCTGGCTTACGAACGTTCGCTCGCCCGCAAGGCCTCCGAGCGGCTGATCCTGGTCTCGGTCCTTCGCCGCGGAAGTCCGTTGAAGGTCGCTCTTGACTACACCCGTTCTAAGGCGGCCCGGGAGGAGGCGCGATGAAAGCCGCGGCCCTCCTCATCTTACTCGTGGGCGCGGACGCCGCAGCGCAAATCCCCAGCGACGATTCGTCGTCGCCGCTCTCGGCCCTAATCCTGACCGGCTCGGCCATACACTCATTGGCTCCCTTGGCTCTCGTGAAGTCGAGCGACGGGACGGCGTTCGTCCCCGAGATCTCGACGACCTCCGAGGCCGCGATGGTCGAGGACGCCCGCAAGCTCTTCGTCGAGCTGCGGTTTCGGCTCGCCCCTTACGACGCCTCGAGCGGCGTCGAGCAGGGACGTTTTTGGAAGCGCAACAGCGCATGGGGGCTCGAGCAGAAGGCTCGTGACCGCGTGTTCATCACGGTCGCCGGGGCGCGGAGCCCGGAGCCCGGCGTGTTCGCCGCGCCGCTCTTCGACTACGACATCGAAAGGCTCGAGGAGCTGACGGTCATCGATTCCGAGGGACGCGAGCACGCGGCGAAGCCCCTCGCCTCGTCGCGGCACGGCGAGGAGATATGGTTCTCGGCTCCGGGCCTCGCCAGCACGCCGACGCCGCCGTTCGTCCCGGGAGAGCCCAAGGGCCCCGCGCGTCAAGCGCGTTTGGCCAGCGAGGACGACGGCTCCCGGGTAAGCCTGACCGGCTGGTATCGCGAGGTCGAAGCTCCCACGCGGGGCGCCGTGTTCCGCGCGAAGTCCAAGGCCGCCGTCAAAGGCGAGTTCATCGACAAGGAGATCGGCATAGTCTTCGACTCGAGCGGAGCCTGGCGCGGCTGGCTGGGCAAGCCGTACGGCTCCCGGCAGTTGCTCTCGCCGCCGGCGCTGCGTGCGGACACGCTGTCCTGGGCCGAAGGCTTGCGTCTTAGGCGCGAGGCCGAAGCGAGGGCGCGGCGGACCTTACCCGTCCTGCGTCTCCAGTTCCAAACCGAGGAAAGCTCCGCGTGGGAGGAGGACAAGGTCTCGAAGGAGCGCGTGGACGTGGGGTTCCCTTTGGCGCCTAATCTGATCTTCTGCGCGCGCTCGCTGTCCCCGAAGGAGGTCAAGGCGCTGCGGTCGGTCGAGGTCGTCATCGACGGCAAGCCGATGCCCGCCGCGTTCATCGGAGTGCTGACGAAGGGAGTGGTCGGCTATCTCGTCGCTCCCGAGCGGCCGGTCGCGCCCCTCGAGACGGGCCAGGCGCCCGAGGACGGCGAGCTCGCCTTGGCCGTCGAGCCGTTCGCCGTGGCCTCGGTCCTTCAGGTCTGGGCCTACTTCGACCGGCTGGAAGGAGTCGAGGCGGGCTACGCGGGAGAGAAGCGCCGCAAGCCGCGCTATCTCGGCGCCGTCGGCGGAGTCCTCGCGGGCTTGAGCGGGCGCCCCGCCGGGATCATGGTCGAGCAGGCTCGCACCGAGTTCACGGCCGAGAAGCAGCGCTGGCAAAGGCCGGCGCCCCTCGTGCGCCTGCACTCGATCGAGGAGCTGGCGAAGGCCTTCGCCGATCCCGCGCGGGCCGTCGACTCGCGGCTCAAGCCCGACGCGCTCGACAAGCGCCGCGCGTGGCTCGGCGCCGAGACCCAGGACATCACGCCGGATCTGGCGAAGCTGCTGGACTTCTCCGTGCCGACGAGGGGGGGCACGATCGGCCAGCTCGTCGTCGAGGTCATCGCCGGCTCGCCCGGCGCGCGGGCGGGCCTCAAATCGGGCGACGTACTCCTGCGGCTGCAGGAGGACGGCAAGCGTCAGGCCGTCGTCATCCCGGCGCGCAGGCGCTTCGACGCGGGCGAATACGGGAACGCATCGGCGGGGCTCGCGCGATATTACCGCCGTCCGGCGACGGGGCTGGACGACGTGCTCGCGGACTTCGGCCCCGGCACCGGGCTCACGCTGACCTACGCGCGCGGGGGAAAGGAGCGCTCGGCCTCGCTCGAGCTCGCGGCAAGCCCTCCGGGCATCGAGACCGCTCCGAAGCTCACCGACAAGGCGACCGGGCTCTCGGTCAAGGAGATCACCGACGACGCCCGCCGCCTCCTGCGCTTGGAAAAAGGATTCGAGGGCCTTCTGATCTACGCGGTCGAGCCGGGCTCGCCCGCCGGAATCGCGGGCTTGTCCTCGTTCGGCCTCCTTCTCGCCGTCGACGGCAAGCCGGTTTCGACGCTGCAGGGCCTCGAGGCCCTGCTCGCCGCCAAGCGAGCCGCCAACGTCGCCTCGGTCAACGTCCGCTCGGTGTTCATGGGACAGCCGCTCTACGCGGATCTCCGCTTGGCGCCTTAAGTCTAGCGAAGCTGTGACATTGATAATGCCAGCGTGTTCCTTTGATACAATCCGCCCAATGCCCGAAATCGACAAGCTCGTCGCCGCGTTCGAGGATCCCGCCGTCATCGAGCTGATGATCAACCCGGACGCCTCCGTCTACGTCGAGCAGGCCGGGAAGGGCGTGTCGCCGCTGCCGTTCCGGCCGTCGCAGCAGGACATCGCCGCGTTCATCTGCGGCGTGATCGGCACGAGCGAGGCGTTCGGGCAGGAGCGGCCGTACGCCGACCTCTCGGCCGTGGACGGCTCGCGCGTGCACGTCATCGCGCCGCCGCTCGCGAAAGGGCTCACGGTCACGATCCGCAAGCGCCCGGCCAAGCGCCCGTCGCTCGACGAGCTCGTCGAGCTCGAGACCGTCTCGCGCCGCTGCGCGGACTTCCTGACCTATCTCGTGCGCCAGAAGCTCAACATCCTCCTCGTCGGCGGGACGAGCTCCGGCAAGACGACGCTGCTCGCGGCGCTCGCCTCGCTCGCGGGCGCGGACGAGCGCATCGTCGTCCTCGAGGACACGCCCGAGCTCGCGCTGCCGCAGAAGCACGCCATTTACCTGCGTACGCGCATGCGCGACGCGGGCGGCCGGTCCGACATCACGCTGCGCGACCTCGTCGTGAACACGCTGCGCATGCGCCCGGATCGCATCGTCGTCGGCGAGACCCGCGGGCCCGAGGCGTCCGACATGCTGCAGGCGATGAACGTCGGCTGCGACGGCATGCTCACGACCCTTCACGCGAACTCCGCGCGCGAGGCGCTCGGCCGGCTCGAGACGCTCGTGCTCCAGGCCGGCATCGACATGCCGCTCAAGGCGATCCGCTCCAACATCACGGCGGCCGTCGACTTCGTCGTCTTCCTCGCGCGCCTGGGCGACGGCTCGCGCAAGATCATGCAGGTTTCCGAGATCACGGGCATGGAGGTCGACATGGTCACGATGTCGGACCTCTATACGCTCGACGTTCGCAAGGGCGGCTCGGTCCTGGCCCCGAGCGGAGCCGTCCCGCGATTCTACGAGCGCCTGCGCCGGCAGGGCATCGATCCGCCCATGGACTTCTTTCGAACGAATTGATACTTTAGGCCATGGCCAAAAAAGTCCTCGTCATCGACGACGAGCCGGAAATGCTCAGCCTCGTCAAGTATACGCTCGAGCACGGCGGTTTCGAGGTCTTCACCTGCGACAACGGCCGCCACGCCTGGGACGAGATCACGAAGATCAAGCCCGACGTCCTCGTGCTCGACGTCATGCTGCCGGGCATCGACGGCTACTCGCTGCAGCTCAAGATCGCGGCCGATCCGGCGACGAAGGACATCCCGATCGTCGTGCTGACGGCGCTCGAGCCCTCGAAGACCCTTTTCCAGAAGTTTCCGCAGGTTCAAGGCTTCATGACGAAGCCTTTCAAGACCGAAGAGCTCCTCAAGACGGTGCAGGACGCCTCGGCTAAGGTCACGGGCTGACGCGGCCATGGCCGAAGAGCCGAGCTACGACGCGATCGTCGTAGGAGCCGGGCCCGCGGGCCTCTCCGCCGCGATCGTGATGGCGCGCGCCGGCCTGAAGGTGGTCGTCCTCGAGCGCGGCGAGTACCCCGGCGCCAAGAACGTGCAGGGCGCCGTCCTCTACTCGAAGATGCTGCACGAGATCGTGCCCGAGTTTTGGAAGCTCCCGGACGCCCCGGTCGAGCGTCCCGTCGTCGAGCAGAAGACCTGCATCACGACCGAGGACTCCTACGTTACGGTCGGCTACAAGTCCCTTAAGTTCCTCGAGGGCATCCCCAACTGCTACACGATCATCCGCGTGCATTTCGACCAGTGGTACGCGAAGCAGGCCGAGGCGGCCGGCGCCGAGGTATTCTGCGGCGTCATGGTCCGCGAGGTCTTGAAGGACGCCTCCGGCAAGATCACGGGTATTAAAACAGCAGAAGGTGATGAGCTCACGGCAAACGTGGTGCTCGCCTGCGACGGCGTC
>Ga0163144_10008736_pt1 | contig 21881 bp, 20 predicted proteins | sample OliLak19BULKMAT1_FD_123175 | JGI IMG/M metagenome (GOLD analysis project Ga0163144, IMG submission 123175) | Freshwater microbial mat bacterial communities from Lake Vanda, McMurdo Dry Valleys, Antarctica - Oligotrophic Lake LV.19.BULKMAT1 | ecosystem: Environmental > Aquatic > Freshwater >... | reverse complement strand
TGATGGCTGAAATAAAGGGAAAAGAGATCTTACCTGTTTATCTGTCGTCATTAGAAAAGGAATACCAATTCTGGATGAAAGGCGCTGATCTGTTATATGAAAACAATCATGCTCTTCATCATGCAGTGAGGATGAAGGATGGAGAAATATTGAATCGTTACTGGGATGCATTTGATACAGCAAGACCTGAATCATACAGGGAAGATGTGGAATTAGCACACCATTCATCACAAGCAAAAGAAATTGTGTATCGTCATTTAAGAGCAGGTGCAGCATCGGGCTGGGATTATAGTTGCCGTTGGTTTAAAGATGGGCAATCCTTTGCAACCATTCATACCACAGAGATTATTCCGGTTGATTTAAATTGTTTGCTTTATCATTTAGAACAAACAATTGCTGATGCATGCACTGTTGCAGGAAATGAAGTGAAGGCACAGAAATATATCTTATTGGCTGAAAAAAGAAAACAAGCGATTCACAAATATTGCTGGAATGAGGCTATTGGTTTTTTTACAGATTATGATTTTTCATCCGGTAAGCAGAAGCTTATAAAAACCTTAGCAGGAACAGTTCCTTTGTTTTTGAATGTTGCTACACAAGAACAAGCTGATGCAACAGCAACTGTTATTGAAAAAGAATTTTTACATCATGGCGGACTTACAACAACATTAGAAACAACCGGGCAGCAGTGGGATGCACCCAACGGCTGGGCACCTTTGCAATGGATGAGTATTGTTGGTTTAGAGAATTATGAACATCAGCACTTAGCTGAAACCATTGCCCGGCGATGGATTCAGTTGAATACCGATGTGTACAACCGAACCGGTAAGCTCATGGAAAAATATAATGTAGTAGATACGCATTTAGATGCAGGGGGTGGAGAGTACCAGGGCCAGGATGGCTTCGGCTGGACGAATGGAGTGTTGTTGGCGCTGATGAAAAAATATGCAAAGGAGAAATGAAAAACAGTTTATCAATAATTTTATTATTAACCCTGGTAATTAGTTGTTCAGAGAAAAGGACAACTAATGCTGAACAGGTATATAAATTCTGGTCAGGAACAAACTCTCCTAAGTGCCTTGCGACTTAAAACTGATAAAACACAACCTGCCTGACAAGCACGAAAGGGCCAATACAATGGTAAAGCAACATGTTTCCTTTTGTTTTGCAACAATTTAAAAAGGCAACATGGCAAGCTCTGAAAATCAAAGATTTGGAAAATTTGCTTTTGTGGGGAGTGGCGCATAATTTAGTGTTGTGTGTAACCCTGCCGGACACACCCAACTATTATGAACAGAAATCTGACAACAAAATTTAGTATAACAAACAGTAAAGCTGCTTCTGTTTTGACACTGCTTGTTTTGGCTTTTGTTGTACTGACTTTGGCACAAGATTTTTTACGGGCGGATTTAAAAAATACGGCATTCTATTTTTCTGAATCATTAATGTTCAGTTCGTTTTGGTGGCTTTTTGCACCATTGTTATTTGCTCAGTATTTTGTTGTTAAACATAAAAATAGGGTGGAGTTAAAAGTGCAAGCAGCTTTAATAATTTTGCCCATTTTTCTTCACCTGTTTGCCTTTCCTTTATTAGTCTGGTTACTTTCTAAAGTATTTTATTACTACACTTACTCATTTCAACAAACATTCAGATATACCTTATCCGAGAATTTGTACCTGTTATCGTTATTTTACTCAATCCCCGTTTTAACGCTTCAATTTTTTTTAAAAAAGGTAAAACGGGCAGAGCCAGCTTTTGAAACACAAAACAAGTGTATCGAAAACCAATTTATCAGTCATATTATAGTATCTGACGGAAACAGAAAGCAAAGCATCATTGTTTCCGAAATCCTGTATATTTCAGCAACCCCGCCTTACATTAATCTTCATCTTGAAGGCAAAAAATACCTGCACAATGAAACCTTGAAATCTGTTTCAATTAAATTGAACCCTCACCAATTTGTAAGAGTGCATAAATCTACCATCGTAAATATTAAAATAGTTACTTCTTACACATCAAGGCTTAATGGAGATTACGACTTAAAAATGAAAAATAATGAGCAGCTTCGTGTGAGCAGAAACTTTTCAACTAATTTCAAAAATCTGTTTGGCAAAACTCATCACTTGACAACAAAATAACCTCGTCTTACAATCAATGAGTTGCTTTAGAGTGCCTTGGTAATGAAATTTGTAAAAAAATTTAGTGATGCTACTAAAAACACATTTTTTCTCTTTAGCAATACTTACTTGCTTATTACAGAGCTGTAATGGACAAACAACATCAAACCTTAGTAATTCAACAGCGAAGGGCGGGGTTGTTGGTGGGCCGTTTGAAAATGGCGAGTTTATGTACATCGGTATGCCGGAAAATATCAACTTAGTTGACACCAGTGGAGGCTGGACACAAAAAGGGCAAAAACTTTTAATTACAGGAACCATTTACAAAATAGACGGCAAAACGCCTGCACCGAATGTGATTCTTTATTACTATCATACAGACATTAATGGTGTATATGCCGGCAAGCAAGGATTAGACCCAAGAGTATTGAGACACGGCTATATTCGTGGTTGGGTAAAATCAGATGCTACTGGTAAATATGCTATATACACTGTTAGGCCTGCCCCTTATCCAAATAGAAATTTTGAAGCACATATACATCCGTCTTTAAAAGAACCAAACATTGACAAAGAATACTACATTGACGAATTTGTGTTTGACGATGATAAATTACTGACAGGAGAGAAAAGAAAGAAACTGCTTAATCGTGGTGGCAGCGGTATTTTAAGAGTATTTAAAAAAAACGATATGCAAATTGCAGAACACAATATTATCTTAGGACTTAACATTCCAAACTATCCTGAAACCATAAAAGAAAAAAAACAATCAGGGCTTCAAATTGGCGAAGACCAACCATCATTCATGCCTTTTCATGCCTTTGGACCCGATAAAGGTTCGAGGGCTTGCCCGGTTTGCAAATATGGACGCTACCACGGTATCGTTTATTTTGTAGGCAACAATCCAAATTGGGAGGACATAAAAAAATGGCTTATATTTTTAGAGGAGCAAAGCGTTGCAAGAAGTAAATATTTGAAAGCCTATTTTGTTTATGGCAACAGCAATGATTATAGTAAAGACAAACGACAAAAACAGTTAGAACGAATTGGCGTTGATTTAAATTTAAAAAATATTGCCTTGACTTTTGTTCCTTCATTTTCTGACACAGAAAGCGAAGCAAACCTCAATAAGATTAACCAAAGTGTAGAAAATACTTTTATTATTTACCGAAACAGGACAATCTTTGACAAGTTTATTAATCTGAATCCTACAGAACAAAACTTCAGATTATTAGCGAAAGAATTAGACACAAATAAAGGCGACTATTTTGATTTAGATTTGCTACATGACGACACAGAAAAAAATGTTGACCTACATAGAAACCATTGAGTATTCGGGAAATTCACTTGTACAAGTCGTAATTATGGGCAAAAGCATTGCGACAAATGACATTCGAGACATTTTTAATTCTTTGGACTGCAAATCAGAAAAATTTAAAGAAGGATATTTTGTAATTGAAGTTCTTGCTGACAAACAATACGAACCAATTAAACAGAAATTATCAGAGCTTCAAGACAAAGGAATTATAGACTATGCAGAACCAGTTCTTTCTGAACAGCATCAATATTCACAGAAAGCAGCAGCCTACAACATGGTTTGCCAATATGGCGGGGCGACGAAAATATGCTCAACTTTTTGTTTGCCTTCAACCGGGTAGCAACCTTGCATTTAGTGTTGAACCTTACAAGGGTAACTGCAGTTTATTATTTACGAAAGAAGCACGAATTTTTAAAGGCAGGTTACAGCTACACAATATTAACAGTAAAATAAATGTGGAAGTAAAAGGAAATAGGATTGGTTCAATTTCTATTCCGCAACTGAAACAAATGATTTATCTATTTACAGCAGATGTTCAAGTATAGACGTACTTCATTTCTGGTTGTACTAAAAGTCACTCATACATTTACGTTTTTTAAAGATGACTTAGAACAAATGATGTAAACCATTTCTGATAAAGGCAAGCCAAAGACAGAAGAAACCAATTAAATTATTAAAGTTTATTAAATTTAGGTATGGAAGCGTTAAGAATAGAAATACTCAACCCCAAGGCATTACAACTCATTAAAGGTATGCAGGACTTAAAACTCATTAAGGTTAGTGATGACCCGGTTTCTGCATTGAAGGCTTATCTTAAAAAGGTGAGGCGTAATTCAACTACTGCACCAAGTTTGGATGAAATCACCAACATTGTTGAAGATGTAAGAGCAAAGCGCTAAGCCAAAAAGCAGGCTGCTTAAACTCATTATTGACACAAACCTTTGGGTTAGCTTTATTATTTCCAATAAACAAAGTTTGCTTGACCCATTTCTTTTTACCGAAGAGGCAAGACTTCTTTTTAGCACAGAGCTTTTCAGTGAAATTCAGCAGACGATAACAAAACCCAGACTCAAAAAATATTTTGGAACAAATGCCCTTGAAGAGATGCTTTCAACATTTGAACCATTTATAGACCTCATAGAAGTTGAAAGCATCGTTACTATTTGCAGAGACCCCAAAGACAATTTGTTACTTGCATTTACTGTTGAACCTTACAAGGGTAACTGCAGTTTGTTATTTACAGAAGCATCATTGCATTAACCTTCCAGCAACATAAAACCATAAGGAGGCAATACCAGGAATTCATGATCAGCACCTACTTCATATGTTTTTCCGCTCCAATGATCATATAATGTTTGTGGAGCGGTTCCTTTTTCTTTGAATGTATACCATGTTAAAAAAGAACTGCTGTTACTAAAGTTGAATACACAGAACAAACGTTGCTCATCATTCATACGTACATAACCTGCTATATGAATATTATGTGCTGTTAACCAAATAAGATTACTATGGTCGGCTACAACAGGGAGTTGATTGCGGATAGATAATAAATGTTTGGTTGCATCAAAGATGATCTGTTCAACAGTTCCTTCTTTTTCTATCTTTTTGTTTTTCTTCCAGTCAATCAGGGGCCGATGCATCCAGCGGTTATCGTAACTCTTTCCTTCATCCTTCAAGTAAGAATAATCGTTGGTATAACCCACTTCATCACCATAAAACATCATGGGCACACCACCCAGGAAAAAACTATGGGCTTGCATCATCAATATTTTTTGAATCGACAAATCGATGGCTGCTTTATCTTTTTCATGCAACGCCTTTTCCAATCCGCATAAAGATGCCAGCGAGCCACTGATGCGTGCATCACCTGTTTTTGGATTACTGGAAAACAACGCACCCACTGCCGGAGTGCCGGGATGTGCACCTGAATAATAATCTTTCAAAAATTTACGATGGGCATGGGCATTATAACCTGCCTGTTCAATCATATTGTCATCATAACCCAAACCAATATCATCATGACAACGTGTATAAGTGATCCATGAAGTGCCGTATGGTTTTTGCAGAAGATCATTTTGAGCAGCCAGCATTACTTTGGTATCACCTGTTCCAAGCATATCCCATTGCAATGCCATATGTGTTGCATTGTAAGCAAAGTCGCATTCACGGGCAGTATAATTATCTGTACCAAAATATTTCATGATCTCCTTTGGCGCCACAATCGCTTCGCCCAATAAAGCCATGCCCGGAGTTGCTATCTGCACACATTGTTTGATCAAGCGTAATAACATATGCGCCTGTGGTAAGTTTTGACAGGTTGTACCCAGCTTTTTCCAGATAAAAGCTGGTGCATCAATCCGTAATATATCAACACCTAAATTAGCATGGAAGAAGATTGTATCCAGCATTTCAATAAACACCAACGGATTGGTATAATTCAAATCCCATTGATAGTCGTGAAACACCGTCATCACCCACTTGTTGCATTCCTTAATGTAGGTGAAGTTGCCGGGAGAACTTTCAGGAAAGACCTCAGGCATTGATTTGTCATACTGATCGGGCAAGCTTCGATCGGAGTAGAAATAAAAATAATCCTGAAATTTCTTTTCACTGTTCTTTGCTTTCAATGCCCATTCATGTTTGTGCGAAGTGTGATTCAACACAATATCCAGCATCAGGTACATATTCCGCTTACGCATGGCTTCCTGTAATTGTTCAAGGTCTTTAAGAGAACCAAAACGGTCGTCTACTTTTCTGAAGTTGGATACAGCATAACCACCATCGCTTTCATGAGCAGGGCTTTCAAAGATGGGCATGAGGTGTAAAAAATTAACGCCAAGATTTTCGAAATAATCAAGCTTTGTTTCAAGTGTTTGCAGGTTGCCGCAAAAACGATCAACATACAAACTCATTCCATTGATTTGGTTACTGAGAAACCAATGCTGCTGTTCTAATTTTTTAAGATCCCTCTCTTTTAATACAACACTTCGAAGCTTGTATGCTTTAATAATTGTTTTGATTAAATCCTCAAACAATGATTCAGCAGCCGGATGGTGTTCGTACAACTGCAGGTATAATTCAAAGATGGCAGAAGTGTCGGCAAGGAACCTGGTGTAAAACGGATTATCTTCTCCAGCCACATCAATGTGATGCTCTTTGAGCAAGGCATTGATATGTTCGTGAACACCAAACGTGTACATAGTTGTTAATTAAAAATATCGTTGCTTAAATGTTTGAATGCTTCCATAGCCCCGAGATACTCACAGGTACGGGCACCTGCTTTGTTTGCATTGAGGATGATCTGTTTCCAATCTGTAATCGTTAAAAGGGCCATCTCCGCTTTTGATTTTTTACTGAGCTGATACAATACAGCACCGGTGAAAGCATCACCTGCCCCGGTTGTATCTACTGGAATAATGGGAATGCTTGGAATAATATATGTATGGCCGTTCAACCCCAGTAGCGTGCCATCCTTGCCAAGTGTAATAGCAAATACCGCCTTTGTTTTTTGAAGAAAGGCACTTGCTGCGCCTGTAACATTGGCTGCACCCGTGAGCATCATAGCTTCTTCATCGCTCACTTTAAAAAAATGACAATGCTCTAAAAAATACCAGGATTGATTGATAAACGAAACCGTATTGTTTTGAAACAAGAGGTGACGATAGTTGGGATCGAAACTGATGAACAAATCATTGGCAGCAGATTTATTCAACAGGTTGATGTATGCATCCTGTAAAGGGCCGGGTAAGAAACCTGTGGCCGAACCAAAGTGAACGATTGAAAATGAATCAAGATCAATAATATCCACTTCTTCTTTTGTTAGTTGTCCGTCGGCACCACGATTGAAATAAAAATCACGTTCGCCATTTTCCATCAGCGATACAAATGCGAACGTGGTGAAGTAATGATGATCCTGCAACAGATGTTTGGTAGATACTCCAAAACTTTTCATTACCGCAACAAGATGATCACCAAAAGGGTCAACACCAACTTTTGCAGACAATTCTACTTCACCACCCAACGCTGCAATGGCTGCGGCAACATTGGTGGGAGCACCTCCGGGTTTTTTTAAAAAATGTTCGCCTTCAGATAAAGGCTTGCCCTTATCTGTGCAGATCATATCGATCAATGCTTCACCAATACAAAGTATTTTCATTGTAAAAATGTTTAATGTCCGCCACCGCCACCAATAACCATCATATCATCATCCGGCTTTTTCGTTTTGATCAAAAGTGTTGCAGAAGCGGCAATTAATAAAAACACACCGGCAAATGTGATGGCTTTACCGGGATCATTATGTAGAAAGTTTTTTAAGATGTATCCGAATGAAAGATTCTGAATGATCATTGGTATTACGATCATCATATTAATAATACCCATGTACACACCGTAACGTTCTTTAGGAATATTGCTCACCACCATTAAATAAGGAATACCCATCATACTGGCCCAACCAATACCAAAACCGGTAATGGCAGGAAAGAGCAAATACTTGTTTTCAATATGCGGGAATGCGAGGAATCCAATTCCAGCTAATATCAAACAACTAAAGTGTACAAGCTTGGGTGAATAGCGTTTGGCAAACCATACCAATCCAAATGCACATAAAAAAGTAACAACATTATACCAGCCGTTTACTAATCCCGTCCAGCTTACTGCCTTTTCATAGAGATCAGGATTTTCAGAAGGCGACGTTTTATAAACAGATTGTGCAATGCTCTTGGATGAGTTTTGCCAATAACAGAACAGTGCATACCATTGAAACAAATACACCAATGCCAATTGCCACATTACTTTGGGCATGTCTTTAATGGCATGTGCAATTTCAATGAACGGAGAGAAAATACTGAGCGGTTCCAATTTCATTTTTTTCAACTCTTCATCTGTTGGTGGAATTTCGGGAGTGGTACGAATGCTCCACCAAATAGAGCCAATGGAACAAACGGCACCTAAAAAGAACGATGCAAATACCCATGTAGGAAGCTTCCCGGTTTTGCCAATAAAGATCAATGGAAAAATAAAGAGTGATACGTTGGCTAATGTTTGACCAAGCCCTGTAAAAAAACTCTGCGATTGAAAACCGGTTGGTTGTTGCGATGGATTTAATTTATCGGCAATAAATGCACGATAAGGTTCCATGGCTGTGTTGTTACCTGCATCTAAGATCCATAACAAACCTGCGGCCATCCATAAACTACTGCTGAATGGGTAAAAGAATAAGGCAATGCTGCAGAGCAATGCACCAACAAGGAAATAAGGTTTGCGTCGGCCAAAACGTGGATGCCATGTTTTATCGCTCAATGCGCCAATAATGGGCTGCACCAACAAACCCGTCATAGGACCAGCTAAATTGAGAAACGGAATTTCATCAGGACTTGCACCCAACATATCATAAATTGGATTGACAGCACTTTGCTGCAAACCAAAACTGTATTGAATGCCGAAGAAACCAACATTCATATTAATGATCTGCCAAAAGCTTAAATGAGGCTTGGGAATAGACATGCAGTTATTTGAGTGGTTGGTGGATCAATTATACGACTGCACAGCGGCAGCAATCGTGATGAAGATAAACCAAGTTTATTGTCGTTACTTTTCGCAAACGGTTGATGTTGGGAAAAAGGAAATCGTTTGTCATCTCGGCGAAGGAGAGATCTGTTTAACAGAAGTGCAAGTGACGAACAGATTCCTCGTGCCTCCCGTCTAAAGCGGGACAGGTCGGAATGACAAATCAATTCCTTACATCCAACACATCTCTCAACCCATTCCCCAATAAATTAAACGCAAGTACCAATAACATAATGGCAATACCCGGCGCAATAGCCAGCATGGGATTATTGGTAATGATAAAATTGTAGTTCTCTTTGATCATGAGTCCCCAGCTGGGTTGTGGCGGTTGCACACCAACACCAAGAAAACTCAGGCCGGCTTCAATCACAATGGCACTGGCAAAATTGCTGGCGGCAATCACAATCACCGGACCCATAACATTGGGAAGAATATGTTTGAAGATGGTTCTTGCATGCGAAAAACCCATAGCCTTAGTGGCTTCAATATAATTGAGCTCACGCAAGCTAAGTACCTGTCCACGTATGAGCCTTGCCACATTCACCCAAAGCGTTAAACCAACTGCAAGGAACACTTGCCAGAAACCTTTGCCTAATGCCAATGTAATAGCAAACACCAACAGCAAAGTTGGGATACTCCAAACCACATTGATGAGCCAGAGAATTGCTTCGTCTACCCAGCCACGAAAGTAACCGGCAACAGCTCCCAGAAGAATTCCAACAGTGAGTGAAATAATGACTGCAATGAGCCCAACACTTAAACTGATGCGTACACCTACGATCAAACGACTGAGCATATCCCGGCCGAATTTATCAGTACCGAGCCAGAAGGTTTTAGTAACAATCCTGTTATCTGATTTTTTATTGTTGAATGTAAATGACAGTGGTTCAGTAACGCCTTCATCAACAAATTTTTCTACATCGTATCGGCTGCCTGTTTGTTTATAAGAGCTGATGGGGATGTATTGATAACGATCTTCTGTACCAAACAAAAATTCTTTAAAGGAAGAGTTGTTGGTTTGTTTATCTTTTTCAATTTTGATGAACTGCTGTTTGTAACCGGGTTTTTTTGAAGCGATCTCAACAATGATCCGGTTTGCATTGGGTGTGGAGTCAGGAGCAATCACATAAGCAAACACGGCCATGAGCAAAGCGAGAATAATAATACACAAGCCAAACACTGCGCCTTTGTTGCGGCGAAGTTTTTTCCAGAAGATTTTGGTGAAAGAATATTCCTGATGTGACATTGATACCCCCAACCCCTGAAGGGGTGTTTTAATAAAAATTCAGTTTATAGATTGAAACTAATTAATTCTTTTAAAAGGAAGACTGACTAAATTTTTTACTGTATTGCCTTGCTCCCCTTCAGGGGTTGGGGGCTTTACTTCACCTTTCTTCCTTTCCATTCATAACTGCCAAACTTCCCCAGCCATCCGGCAATAACTGTATATACAATATGAAATGGCTGCGCCAATGGAAACCAAATCAAGATTTTTTCTTTCCGGAAGAAAGTTGCTACAGGCATCAGGAAAACAAGCTCAATGATTGTTTTAAAGAGCAGACTTCCTGCAAGCAAGATCCATAAACTGCTATTGAAAAATCCAGCCACAAAAAGAACCAGCATAAATGCATTTAGCAAATACACGAATAACAATACCCCAAAGATGCGTTTGTCATCATACTTGTCGGCCTTACTTGCCCAGCGTATACGCTGGCGGAAAAACTCCGTAACCGTTTCAACCGGGTTGGTGAGCACAATGCTATCAGCCGCTTTGCAATAATGCACCATTGTTGGAAACTGGCTGTACAGTTTATGCATCAGCAGCATATCATCGCCACTGGCAATATGATCTACATCTTTAAAGCCGTTCACTTTGTAAAAGGCTTCTTTGCTGTAACAGAGATTAGCTCCATTACACATGCTGTGAAAACCTGCGCCAACAGAAGCTCCCGTAATTCCCTGCAGCGTTAAAAAATCAAGCGATTGAAATAATTTAATAGAGGAACTTTCTTCTTTCATGGCAACAGGGGCTGCAATAAATACTGTTGGTTGTTGCTCGATGATACAAGCAAAGTTGAGCAGCCAGTTAATTGGTACAATACAATCGGCATCGGTTGTAACAATAAAGTTGCCGGTCGCTTTTTCAACACCTGCTTCAATTGCCTTCTTTTTATAGGAGTTGATTTTTTCTTTCAGGATCTCTTTCAGCTCAACCACTTTCACTTCTTCAAATTGTTTAACTGTTGCAACAGTTCTGTCTTCGCTAAAATCATCTATCACAATAACCTCCATCAAATTTGCAGGATAGTTTAATTGACGGATGGATTGCAAACAGGCCGCAATATTTTTTTCTTCATTTCGTGCAGGAATTAAAATGCTGAATGCAGTAGTTGGTTGAAATGTATTATTTACCTGCAGTGGAGTTTGCTTACTCCACCAGTAACGATAAAGCAATAACAAAACAGAATAAGGGGTCAATAAAAAAAATGTAAACAGCAGCCACAGCATGGCTGCAAAATAATCATTCATCAGTGAGTAAAGAAATAATGAAGTGGGCCTGTTTTTCCCTGAGCAACTGATGGCCCGTAGGTAACACATCTACCATTACATTATTTCGGGCTTCTTTTTGAAAAGTATAACCATGTTTGGGCAGGATCACACGGTCGTAAATGCCAAATACAAGATGAACAGGGATTTGATGCTTGTTGATGTTTGTTTGAATCTGATGCAGATTTGGTCTGAACTTTCGCATCGTGGTCCAGATGCGATATAGATCATTCCTCATTTTTTGATCATCAATATAATAATGAACAAACTTGGCCACACTGGGGTTGATCCATTTTGAACGGTTGAGCAGATCCACCATCCATCCAAACCATTGCGGATAACGCATTGTGTATTTAAACAGGCAATTACCCAACCATGTTTGTGTGGCTAGTTTATACCAGCTATTTACTTTTAATCCATCCGGAGCAAGCAATACTGCTTTTACAATTTTTTCGGGCAGGCGTTCAAGTAAACTCAAACAAACCCTTCCGCCCATACTGTAACCAAGCAGGTATATGGAACGATTGCTGAAATTGGGAATGATGAGTTCTAATAGTTCAATCATTCCCTTTACCGGAAAGGTCAATGTCTTTTGCCATTTTGTTTCTCCATGCCAGGGAAGATCAATGGCAAAGATGGTAAAATCATCTTTCAAATATTGTTCAAGAAAAGAAAAGGTATCAGCACCCTCCCCAAAACCATGAAGACATAACAAAACCTTATCGCCGTTCCCACTTGTGAAATAAGAAAATATTGAATGTTGATAGGTAATATATTTTCGCTCCATCTGCTTACTTTCTAAATTATGATATTACTGTTTAATCAAACTTACAGGATTTTAGAGGAGCCGCCCCTCTCTTTTGGAGAGGGGTTGGGGTGAGGTTAAAATTAAATGTGCCAATGAATTATTATTTGATGATGCATGAATTTAGATTTGCATTTATCTATGGCCCGTCGCAAACGCAAAGCTTCTTATTATATTCCAATGATCCTGGTTGCAGTGGTGTTTGCAGCAGGTGCTTTCCTGTATGGCCGCAACTGGTGGCTTGAAAGAGAAGCAGGCAGGATCCGTTACAGGGAATTTGGCATACCTATTCCATCCGATTATACGCTGCATGGCATTGATGTAAGCCGGTATCAACGGGTCATTAACTGGGAAGCGGTAAAAGCTATGAATGTACAGGATACCCGTATTCATTTTGCATTCATCAAAGCAACAGAAGGAAACGACAACACTGATTTTTATTTTAAACGCAACTGGCGCAAAGCAAAAGATGCTGATATGATCCGGGGGGCCTATCATTTTTTTATTGCTTCAAAAGATGGAAGCATGCAGGCAAAGAATTTTATTAACTGCGTTAAACTCCAACCCGGCGATCTGCCGCCTGTACTGGATGTGGAGCAAACAAACGGAACAGGTAAAACCATTTTAGTGCAACGGGTGAAAGCGTTTTTATATGCTGCTGAGTTAGCATACGGGGTAAAGCCCATTATTTATACCAATGCCGATTTTTATAAAGCTTATTTAAGTGAGGAGTTTGCTGATTATCCATTGTGGGTTGCACATTACCTGCGCCCGGTTGAACCACGCATTAACAGGGATTGGCATTTCTGGCAACACAGTGAAAGTGGCCGTGTAAATGGTATTGCCGGTAAGGTTGATTTCAATGTATTTAAAGGTGATAGTACAGAGTTTGTAAAACTGTTGTTGAAATAATTATATTTGTAATAACGCTGATTGATTGGCACAAAAAAATAAAGAAATGAAAAAATTATTATTGATCACTGTCTGTATTCTTTTGGCAGGCCTGGTAATGGCGCAAAATAAAACAGCCAACAGCAATAGTTATAAAACTGCTGTTGGTGTAAAAGTGTGGGATGGAGCAGGCATCACACTTAAAACATTTATTGCTGATAAGACTGCTTTGGAATTTATTGGTTATTTCAACCGCTTTGGAACACGCATTACAGGATTGTATGAAATTCATGGCGAACTTAATACCGAAGGGAATTTAAAATGGTATATCGGGCCGGGGGTGCATGTTGGATTATACAAAAATGGAGTTACAGCTGTTGGGGTAGATGGCGTTGTTGGATTGGATTATAAATTCAGTGAACTTCCACTCAATCTTGCACTCGACTGGCAGCCAAGTGTTGAATTTGGAAGTGGTGACAGGAACGGTTTCCATGGAAACTGGGGTGGCTTTGCCATTCGCTTTACATTATAAGAAAAAATTTTTACCAAAAGCTGTTGTACAAAGTGCAATAGCTTTTTTATTGTTATGCGGGCAAACTGGCATTGCCGCTGTCCTCAGGAATCTATTGTACTTTTACAGCACGCCCTTTTATTACCGGTATAAATCTTTTAATTGTTGCCAAATGAGTGAAATGGAACCCGAAGCCGTTGAATTTTTAAAACGAATTGTTCAAACTGTTTCTATGGGTTTGCTATTTCTCTTTCTCCATATGACGGTTGGTTTGTATTTCAACTGGGCTTTTTTTGAAGACACTCCAACCATTGGTAATATCATTTACTATATTGTTTTCCTCGCTTCGCTTGCAGCGCTCATTTATTTTTATTACAGGTTGTGGAAAGGGAAAATGTGAGCAGGATTTTTCAGAGGTATGCCATACCTTTTATTACGCTGTTAATATGGATACTGTATGCTTAGGTATGTCATGGCTGTTTTCTTCAGCATACGTCGTTTTATCGAAACAGGGTATAAGTAGAACTATCGGGAAGCAGTTGCAGTTTTTGATCAAAATATTTATTCAAGATTATTCTAAAGGTATTTATATTGCTCATACTGTCGTACAGCATTTGGTAATTATGATCAGAAAAGTAAAAAGCTGAATAGTTTCGAAAAGCATCCTGCTTGCTCGTTGTATCCAGATCAGCAATGCCATGATCGCTTTGAATAATGATCACTTTATTCCTGGTGTTTTTTTCTTGAATGGCGGATATGATACGCAGGAGTTTCTGGTTTGCGTATTTGATATATCCTGCAAATTTTCTTTTATCAGTTATCATCGAATCAGTAAAGATACTTTCATTGGGGTAGGGCTTGCCTGCAGAGTCATAGAAATAAGGGTAATGCGGAAAGCTGAGATGTGCGTAAACAAATGACGGTTGAGGCCTCTGCCTGTCATCCATTTTTAATAATGAATCAACCACTTTAGCTGAATAAGTTTTCAAAGGTGTATAGAGGTCAACCTGGTTTTTCTTCAAATGCGTTTTTTTATCAGTAAGCCAATGATAATTGATATCCCTGCTAAAATATATCCAGAATGTAAAACGGAAAATCATTTCGTAAGTGGTTGCACTTAAAAATAGCTCCTTTCGTAAAGCAGGTTGATTATTGAAATCAAAAATGGATAAGTTGACGAAGTTGTAATTGTTTTCTTTTAAAAACCTGAACAACCGTGCATTGTTTATTTCCTGCAGTGATCTATTGAAGTCTTTTGAACTGATCTCTTGTTCATGATTTAACCATTGGAGATAGTCCATATTAAAAGTGCCCAGGATTGAAAATATGGTACGATTATAATTGCTTTTCGAATTTGCTAATACTCTGAACCCTTTTGATTGAAGCGAATCATCAAAAGCGGTATTATCCGAATGCAGGACTTCTGATTGATAGGATGTAGATGGGTATGCATCAGGAACAATATAATAGATATCCGGCAATTGCTTTTTAATACGATCATTCAAAATAGAAGTTAGCAGCTCCGGCTCTCCGGCACGATGAAGTTGTTTGTTTTGTACTATTATTTTTATTGCCTCTATACAACATACCAGCAGCAAGAACAAATTGAGGTATTGAGTTAGCTTGGCAATTGTGTTTCTTTTCTTTATGTGCATCAGCAAAAGAATATATACTGCAGCCAATACAGGAAGCAGGAATTTGTAAGCTGCTAAAAAATGAAGGAAGTTTGAATTTTGCAGGCTTATACGCAAGTCGCCAAAAAAAAGAAAACCAAAAGAAAGACAAGTGATAACCGCAGCTGATTTTAGAAGTGAGCGCCAAAAAAAATTCAAAGCAAATAATAACACAAGCAGAATAAGAGTTACAAGCAGCCAGGCGCCCATTGTAGTTTTTATATTCAGCAGCCCGGCATACTGGGTATATTTAGAAGCAATAAAGAATACAGGCAATAGGATTACATGTAAAGAGTATCTGCTAAAAAATGTCCTCAAAAAATGCAGCATGTGTACAAAAGTATTACTCAATAATTCAATTGATGAAAGAGTCTATTGCTCACACGCAGCTTATTTATCTCCCGAGTTCAATATCACCGGCGTATTCCCTTTACCCATGATGATGATCTTTGCGTTGGGCGATTTGCTCAGTTCAAGATTTGCTTTAATACTTTCATACTGCAACTGCCGGTCGGTTAAGCTTTCGCTGATGATGCGCTGGTAATCGGCAATACCCTGTGCTTCTACACGCTTACGTTCAGCTTCCTGTTTTTCTTTCTGTAATACAAACTGCATTTTTTGTGCATCCTGCTCAGCATTGATCTTTTGTTCAATGGTTGCTTTTACACTGGCAGGCAAAGTGATGTTCCGTACCAGTAAGTTTTCAAGAAACAGTCCTCTTTTCTTAAAATCATCTTCAATGTTTTTGAAAATGCGTAATTGAAATTCATCTCTTTTAGTAGAATACAATGCCACAGCATCATAATAAACAGCATTGTCCCTGATGCGTGTACGGGTAAGAGGACGAACAATCTTGTCTTCATAATCTTCCCCTGTTTCTGAAATCAGTTTGGGAGCATCAATGGGAATTACACGGTATAATACAGACAGATCAATGGTTACTTCCAACCCATCAGCAGTAAGAACCCGTATGGCATCATCGGTTGCTTTATTTGCTTCATCATGTACTCCACTCATGGTGTAATTTTTTGTTTTGATATCCATCTTGATCACTTCTACCAGAGGATTGATAAAGTTTAAGCCGCTTTGTAGGATACGGCTTTGCACTTTACCAAAGAGTTTTTGAACACCCACCTGTCCGGCATCAATTTGCACAATACAGGAAGTTAAAACACCAATGAGTATAATCACAACTCCGAGTGTGCGGATCAGTTTTGAAAATTTCTGCACCGGACTATCTGTTTTTGCAACAGCAAATCCCACTGCCACTGCAATTAAACCAAGGATGATGAGGAACATAGTATTTTATTTTAGTAGTTGATTAGTTAAAATATGAAAGCAGTAAGACACAAGGTACAAGAAGCAAGGGATAAGGTTTAAGAACTAACTTAAAATTCACAATAAAGAATTGTTTTTGTTAACTGCTGTGATCTGCCACAATCACCCATTGCCCTTTGATCTTTTTAAACAACAAGGTATAATGTCCGTTCGCATCTCCAACCTTTTCCCTGGTTAAATGAAATTTGCCTATTATATAATAAGCATCAGATGCCAACCTTGTTACTTTAAGAATCGTAAACTTCAGTTCTCCCATGGCATCCATATCAGGATAATTCTTGCGATAGTTGGCCAGTGTTTGATCATAACCATACGTAACACCACTTTTGCCAATGAACATGAGCGAATCATTTTTCCAGTAACCGCTCATGAAGCTGTTCAGATCACCACAGTTCCATGAGAGTGTTTGTTTTTCAAGAATGGCAAGAATTTGCTGTTCGTCTTTTGTTTGTGCAGTAGAATCAATTGCTACAAAGAGAAGTGCAAGCAGGAATAACTTTTTCATGAGTTGAAATTACAGTAAAACAAAAATATACTAGAAAAAGAAAGCGGCTCATTGAGCCGCCTGATGTTATTTTAACCGTTTCCCCAGTTTTTCTTTTTCATATAAGCAATGCTTTTCTTAATGCATTCTTCTTCTGGCATCTTGTAGGCTTCCTGTTCAACAAAAGCATATTTTAAACCGGCGTGTTTCTTATGTTCAAAAATGCGGCTGAAATCAATTGTGCCATCGCCCACCTGCGTACTTTCTTTTTGTCCCTTGTCATTAGTAGTTAAATCTTTTACATGCCACATGGTAAAGCGACCGGGATACTTATTAAACCATTCAACAGCGTCTTCGTTCATGAAAGAAGACCAATAAATATCTAACTCAAAATCAACCATTGAAGGATCGGTACCATCCAGCAGTGTTTGCAGGAAAGATTTTCCATTATCCAGTTTCTTAAATTCAAAATCGTGGTTATGATAAGCCAGTTTCAAACCTGCCGCTTTTGTTAACTCTGCAGCTTTATTCACCAGCTCAACCAATTTCGGAAGCATTTCAGCACCCCGACGACTTGCATCTAACCAGGGAACGGTAGCATATGTATTACCCATAATGTTTGCAGCTTCAAGCACTTTCTTCCAGAAATCAAGATTACCTGAAGACAATACCGGGCCAAAATTATAATGACCACTTGGTGATGTTAATTTCAATTCATCAAACATGGCTTTAAACTCTTTAGGCGATTTGCCAAAAAATCCGTTACCATCGAACCCATATAATTCAATTTGGGAGTAGCCGGCTTTGGCAACATACGCTAAAGTGGCGGCAAGATTCTTTGCTACATCATTACGAACTGTATATAACTGGAGACCATATTTTTTTTCTGCAGCAGCAATATCAGTGCTACAGGAGATGAATGGTAATCCACTCAATGAAACACCGGCAGAAATTGCCGCGGATGTTTTTAAAAAGTCTCTGCGATTGTAAGACATATTCATTTGTATTTACAACAACCGTTGCCTTACACGGTTGAGAGATTATTTATTTGTTACTACTGTACTTCCTGGTAAGGGCAACAGATGTGCAGTAATATCATTTATTCAGCCCATGCTTTATCACCTTTTGCATAAGGAAAATTCCCATCGAACTTACCAGGTATCGGAACGTGACGTAATGTTTCGGTCATACCTGTTTTAGAAGAGAAGAAACCGAGCAATGTCAATTGTTTCATCATAGTATAATAATGACTGGGTGCTCCTTCAAAGTCTTTCTGGTCTTTCCACGGTAAAGCATCATTCTTCCCCTTATACTCTTCACGTACAGGTTTTTCTGTTTCATCACGTTTTGTATTAAAATCTTTTGCTTCTTTTTCAAGACTTACCAGAAACGATTTACGTTGCGTTGCGTCGCATTCCATAAACGATTTGTTGTGCATTTTTTCGCAGGCTGTATCCAGTTCGCCAATACCACTCGTGAAAACATCCTGCTGACGTTGGGTGTAACAATCTGTTACCATTACTCTCATAAACTCTCCAATCTTCGCAGCCTTTGCGCCTGGAGTAGTTGTAGCGGGGATAATGGTTTCACCAATCTCGTCTAACAACGAAATATTAGCAGCAGTAAAACCAGCTGCTGCTTTTGGCCCGGTTTTACAACCAGCTAAAAACAACTCACCACCTATAACGGCACCGCCTGTGAGTAATGCTATTTGTTTTAAAAGATCACGCCGATTCATATAAAAATGTTTTAAAGACCTCTCCCTCGTTCCCTCTCCGGTAGAGAGGGAGGCCTTGCGTTAAATTAATAATTTAGCATTTGTATTTAAGCATTTCATCTGCATCCATTCATTTTACTTTATCATAAGCCGGTCTTGAGCTATTGTTCTCTCCGCCAACCGTTGGAGGATTTAGAAGTGGCCTACAGATTTCCTTTTTTCAATTCCTTCACTGCAAAATCAGCAGCTCTTGCTGTTAAAGCCATATAAGTCAATGATGGATTAACACAAGAGGCACTGGTCATACAGGCACCATCGGTTACAAACACATTGGGCGCATCCCATATCTGGTTGTTAGCATTCAGTACAGATGTTTTTGGATCACGACCCATTCGGGCTGTGCCCATTTCATGAATACCCATGCCCGGTGCATAACCAGCATCGTATGTACGAACGTCTTTAACACCAGATGCTTCCAGCATTTCCTTGGCATCATTCATCATATCAATCCGCATCTTTTTTTCATTCTCTTTGATCTCCACATCAAACTTCAACACCGGCAATCCCCATTTATCTTTTACCTCTTTATCAAGGGTGATTTTGTTGTCATGATAAGGCAACATTTCACCAAAGCCAAGGAAGTTTATACCCCATTCTTCTTTCGGAACACTCAATGCTTCTTTTAAATCTTCGCCAATGGTAAACTCGGCAACCTGTGCACCACGTCCTCTGTCTGCACCCCCCTGGTAACCAAAGCCACGGATGTAATCACGCTTATCATCATAAATATTACGGAAACGTGGAATATAAATACCATTGGGCCTGCGGCCGTATTCATATTTATTGCTGAAACCCTCCATCGTTCCATTAGCCCCTGCACGGAAATGATGATCCATTACATTATGACCCAATTCGCCGCTGCTGCTGCCTAATCCGCCTTCCCATATATCGGTTGCAGAATTCATTAAAACCCATGCAGAGTTTAATGCTGATGCACAAACAAAAACAATCTTCGCTTTGTATACATATGTTTGATTTGTTTCCGCATCAAGTATTTCAACACCGGTTGCTTTCTTTGTATCCTTATTATATATAATTTTTGTAACAATGGAGAACGGACGTAAGGTAAGCTTACCGGTTACCATAGCTGCGGGTAATGTTGCAGATTGTGTACTGAAATAAGCGCCAAACGGGCAACCTCTCCAGCAACGATCACGGTACTGGCAATTGGTTCTGTTGTGATGTGGTTGTGTAATATTTGCTGTACGGCCACCAATGAGCTTGCGCATATCTTTGTAATACGCTTCCATTCTTTTTTTCACTTCTTTCTCTACGATGTTCAATTCCATTGCCGGCATAAATTCTCCATCGGGTAATACTTCTAATCCTTCTTTACTTCCCTGGATACCTGCAAATTTTTCAGCATAGCCGTACCAGGGAGCCACATCATCATAGCGTATAGGCCAGTCAACTGCAATGCCGTCTTTGGCATTGGCTTCAAAATCCCATTTGTTCCAACGATAACTATGGCGGCCCCACATGAGCGAACGGCCACCTACATGATATCCACGATACCAATCGAAACGTTTTTCTTCTGTATAAGGACTTTCTTTGTCCTTTACCCAATAATCCAATACCATTTCGTTGAGAGGATAATCACGTTTTAACTTTGGATAATCGTTAATCATCTGCTGCGTTCGGCTGCCACGGTGTGGAAGATCCCATGGTTCTTTGCTGGCATTTACATAATCTTTAATGTGCTCAATGTTGCGGCCACGCTCCAGCATGATCGTTTTGAGACCCTTTTCTGTCAGTTCCTTAGCGGCCCACCCACCGCTGATTCCTGAGCCAATTACAATGGCATCGTACTCATAGTTATCTGGCATGTTTTATTGTTTGAGTTATTATTGTTTATATTAATATCGGCTTTTATTTTTCATGGCATCAAGCCTCACCCTCCAACTCCCTCTCCAAAAGCGAGGGAGCGGTTCTTCATCACAAATCCAACCATTACATCTTCCACATCATCTAAAGAATAGTTATCATCACGCAGCAATCATTTAACTATTAATCACCTTCTTTAACATGCAAGGGCTGTGCCTTGGTAAGTCCCCCTTTGGGGAATTTAGGGGGCTACATCACACCTCTTCACTGCATCTTTCAAAGCAGCAACCTTTTCTTCTTTTGTTTTTCCGATTGACATAAATTCCTGTGCTACGTATCCTTTATACCCGGTTGCAAGAATAGCTTTCATAATTGCCGGGTAATACAATTCCTGTGTTTCGTTGATCTCATGCCTGCCGGGAACACCAGCTGTATGATAATGACCAAAGTATTGATGATTGTCTTTAATAGTATGGATAACATCTCCCTCACTGATCTGCATGTGATAGATATCATACAGGATTTTGAAGTTGGGTGAACCAAGGCGTTTACACAATTCAATTGTCCACTTAGTATTGTCAGCCATATAATCAGGATGATTCACTTTACTGTTGAATACTTCTATCTGAATGATGACATTGTGTTTTTCTGCCAACGGCATCATTTGTTTTAAACCTTCTACGCAATTTTGCAAACCGGTTTCTTCATCCATTCCGTTTCTGTTACCACTGAAGCAGATCAAATTTTTATAACCCGCAGCAGCTACTAAAGGGATGGCTTCTGTAAAATCTTTAATAAGTACGGCATGAAACTTTTTATTGTTCCAACCTTCAGTTAAACTGATCTTACCCGCTGTATAACACATGGAGCAAGTGATGCCATGTTTCTGAATGGTGGGCCAATCTTTAGGCGGAAGTAAATCGATAGCAGCAAACCCCATCTTTTTTACAGCAACACATAATTCATCCAGCGAAAGAAATTCCTGTGTCCATCTGCAAACAGAATGATTTATATTTCCCTTGAGCTTGAAG
>Ga0163144_10008732_pt1 | contig 21888 bp, 19 predicted proteins | sample OliLak19BULKMAT1_FD_123175 | JGI IMG/M metagenome (GOLD analysis project Ga0163144, IMG submission 123175) | Freshwater microbial mat bacterial communities from Lake Vanda, McMurdo Dry Valleys, Antarctica - Oligotrophic Lake LV.19.BULKMAT1 | ecosystem: Environmental > Aquatic > Freshwater >... | reverse complement strand
GTGCAAAACCCCAAGCGGTTTTGCTTTTAGCCCGCATCGGACGCACGCTCCCGCAAGCTCACCGCCTGTCCGCCGACCAACGCCGGAAAAAGGACGCAGAAAGCATGAAATATGCGGGCTAGCGCCCCCACCGTCATGTATCTCAACCTCATCCAGATTGCCGAGTCCTTCGGGGTTTCAGAAAAGGTGGTCGAGGATTGGATCCGCAACGAAGGCCTGCCGCACACGCCCGACCGCGGGCGGCTGCTCTTCGATCGCGCGCAGGTGGCGAACTGGGCCGCCGCGCGCGGGCTCGCGGCCAAGGCGGGATTTCTCGCGCCCGAAGGCGCGGCCTTTGCCGCCGTGTGGCAACTCACCCCGCTCCTCCGCGCGGGGGGAATCTGGCGCGAGGTGGCTCCGGCCGGCGTCCTCGACGTGTTCGCCCAGGTCGTCGCGACGCTGCCGGGCGCAACCCCGCCGATCCGGCAACTGCTCACCCAGCGGCTGCGCGCGCCGGGCGGCGTGACCTTTGCGCCCGTGGGCGGCGGTTGCGCGCTCCCGCATCCCAGCACGCGCGTATCCCTCGGGCGCGCGTCCGGCACCGTCGCGCTCGTGCTGCTGCGCGCGCCCCTGCCCCTCACCGAACCGCCGGCCGACCGCGAGCCGGTCACGCGCTTGATCTTCTTCATCGCACCGTCGCCGCGCGCGCATCTCGATTTGCTCGGCCGCCTCAGCCGGCTGCTGGTCCGCGGAGCGCTGCGCGAATTGCTGGTGCGCGCCGCGACCGACGCGGAGATCTTCCAGGCCGTCGCCGCCGCGGACGAGACCGCAACGCCGGGCGCCACCGGCAAGGAGAAGGTCCCGTGACGCCCGCGCTGCCTTTGTTGCTGGCCACGCTGAGCCTGGCGGCCGCCGTCGTGCTGGGCCCGCGCTGGCCGCGGCTGTGGCTGGCGGGCACGCTCACCGGGGCGGCGGCGGCCCTGGGCGCGGCGCTGCTGGTGCTGACCGGCGGCCCGGAATGGGAATGGCGCAGCGCGTTCGCGGTGGGCGGCGAACCCCTGCATGCGCGCCTCGACGGCATCAGCGCGCTGTTTCTGGCCCTCGTGAGCGTGGTGGGGGCGGCGGGCGCGGCCTATTCGCGCGGGTATTGGGCGGACGACCGGTATCCCGTATCCGCGCCAAGCGGACGCCGCTGGTGGAGCGGGCTGCTGCTGAGCCTCGGCTTCGTGCTGCTTTCCTCGAACGGGCTCCATTTCCTGATGGGCTGGGAGCTCTTCACCGTGTGCGCGTATTTCCTGATCACGCTCGATCGGGGCCGGCGCCAGGTGCGATCGGCCGGCTGGCTGTATCTCGCCGCTGCCCACGCCGGGACGATTTGCCTGTTCGCGTTCTTCGCCACGATCGCGGCCGAAACCGGCAGTTGGGAACTCGGCCCGATGCACGATCGCGCCGCGCTCGCCCCGGTGTTCTGGCTCGCCCTGATCGGCTTCGGGGTGAAAGCGGGCGTGTTCCCGCTGCACGTGTGGCTGCCTTCGGCGCATGCCAACGCGCCGAGCCACGTCTCCGCCCTGCTGTCCGGCGTGGCGCTCAAGATGGGCATCTACGGGCTCGTGCGCTTCAGCGGCTGGCTGGTGCTCCCCGCGGCCGCGGGCTGGGTCGTGATTGCACACGGGGCGGCGAGCGCGCTGCTCGGCATCGCCTTTGCCCTCGGTCAGAACGATCTCAAGCGCCTGCTCGCCTATTCCTCGGTCGAGAACATCGGCGTCGTCCTGATCGGGCTCGGCGGTGCGCTGCTGGGGCTGGCGCAAGCCGACCCGCTCCACCCGGGCGGCCCGGCCTGGGGCCGGCTCGCGCTGGCCGGCGCCCTGCTGCACGTCTGGAATCACGGCCTCTTCAAGTCGCTGCTCTTTTTCGGTGCCGGCTCCGTGCTGCACGCCACCGGCACGCGCGAGATGAGCCGGCTCGGCGGCCTGTGGCGCGCGATGCCGTGGACGGCCGGGCTCTTCGCCCTCGGCGCGATGGCCGGCGCAGCGCTGCCGCCGCTCAACGGCTTCGTCGGCGAATGGCTCGTGTATCAGGGACTCTTCGACGCCGCGATCGGGCGCGGTCCCGCGGCCTGGGCGGCGATGCCGGCGGCGATCATGCTGGCCATGACCGGCGCGCTGGCGCTCGCGACCTTCGTGAAGGCGGCCGCCACCGTCTTCCTCGGGGCGGCGCGCACGTCAGCCGCGCAGGGCGCCCATGAAGCCGGTCCCTGGCTGCGCGGCCCGATGCTCGCGCTCGCGGCCGCGTGTGCGGCGATCGGCCTGGCCCCGGTGCTGTTCTGGCCGGCGATCGCCCGGGCGGTCGACACCTGGCAGCCGGCGTGGCCGGCCGGGGCGGCGCCCGCCCCGCTCGCGACCCTCGGCATCGTGCAGGTCGCTTTCGCCCTGCTGGCCGGCGGCGCGGCGCTCTGGCTGTGGCGGCGCGCGCACGCGCGCGGGCTGCGGCGCGAGCCCACCTGGGGCTGCGGCTTCGACGCGCCGTCACCACGGATGCAATACACGAGCGGCGCCTTCGCCGCGATCGCGACCGGCTGGTTTGCCCCGGTGCTGCAGCCGGAGCGGACGCTGCGCCGGCCGCGCGGACCGTTTCCGTCGCGCGCCTTCCAGCTCGAGCGCGTGCCGGAGGTCGTGCTGGAGCGCATCCTCGTTCCGCTGTCGGACGCGGTCCTGTGGGTCTCGACGCTCGTGCGCCGCCTGCAGCATGGCCGGGTGCAATTCTACATCGTCTACGTCGTCGCCGGGCTCGCCACGCTCGGCGCGATGGTGGCGCTGGAGGGCAATCGATGATCGCTCTCCTCGAATCGCTGTTGCGGATGCTGGTGTGGCTGCTGCTCGCGCCGCTGCTGCCGGGCATCGTCAACCGCGTGAAGGCCTGGGTGGCGGGCCGCCGCGGGCCGCCGGTGCTGCAGCTCTACTATGACCTCGCGCGCTTGTGGCGGAAAAATGTCGTGCTGAGCACCCTCGCCTCGCCGGGCTTCATCGCCGGCCCCGCCGTCGCCTGGGTCGCCATCGCCGGCGCGGCGCTGTTGCTGCCGCTGGGGCCGGGGGGCAGCGGACCCAGTTTCCGCGGCGATGTGCTGTTGTTCGTCTACCTGCTCGCGCTGGCGCGCTTTGGCACCGCGTGGGCGGCGATGGAAACCGGCTCGGCCTTCGGGGGCATGGGCGCCGCGCGCGAGGTCAGCTACGCGGTGCTCGCGGAGGTGTCGCTCATCACGGCGATTCTCGCGCTGAGCGTGCAAAGCGGCAGCGTGACGCTGGCGACGATGCTCGCGCCTTCGGCGGGTCCGGGCGCGGTGCTGCTGGCGGCGGGGTTGTTTGCCGTCCTGCTCGCCGAGAACTGCCGCGTGCCCTTCGACGATCCCAACACCCATCTCGAGCTCACGATGATCCACGAGGTCATGGTCCTCGATCACAGCGGCCCGCCGCTGGCCGCGATCCTGCACGGCGCGGCCATGAAACTGCTGCTCTTCGCCGTGCTGCTCACGCAGGCCGTGCTGCCGATCGGGCAACATCCGCCGTTCGTCGCGGCCGGCGCGCTCGCCGCCGGCGTGCTCGGCGTGACCGTGGGCGTGGGCCTCGTGGAATCGCTGCTCGCGCGCTTCGCGTTTCGGCGCGTGCCGCTGCTGCTCACCACGGCGTTCCTGCTCTGCCTGTTTGCGCTGCTGCTCGCGTGGAAGGGAGGCGCCGCATGACCAGCACGGTGAACCTCCTGATCGGCGTCGCGATGGGCCTGAACCTGCTCGCGCTCGGCAGCAGCCGCCTGCCCTCGGTCATCCGCTCGGTCGCCGTGCAGGGCATGGTGATCGGCGTGATGCCGCTGCTGATCGAGGAACACTTCGACTGGCGCGTGGCCTTCGTGGCCGCGGTGACCGTGGGCGTGAAAGGCTTTTTCATTCCGAACCTGCTCAGTCGCGCGATGCGCTCCGCCCACATCGACCGCGAGGTCGAGCCGTTCATCGGCTTCGTGCCCTCGCTCCTGCTGGGCGCCGCCGGCACGATTGCGGCCGTGGCCGGCGCGCGGGCGCTGCCGTTGCTGCCCGAGCACGCCGGCACGCTGCTGGTCCCCGGCGCGCTCGCGTCGGTGCTGACGGGCTTCGTGCTCCTGATTGGCCGCGCCAAGGCGATCTCGCAGGTGTGCGGCTATCTCATCCTGGAAAACGGCATCTACCTTTTCGGCCTGCTGCTGATCAACGCCACCCCGCTCCTCGTCGAGTCGGGCATCCTGCTCGATCTGACGGTGGGCATCTTCGTCATCGGCATCATCGTGGATCGCATCCAACGCGCGTTCGACTCGCTCGACACGCGGAAGCTCACCGTGCTGCGGGAATGAAGGCGCTGCTGCTCATCGCCATCCCGTTCGCCGCCGCGCTCGTCGCCGCGCTCTGGCGCAGCGAGCGCACCCGCCCGTGGCTGATGCCGATCGCCGGACTGGCGCACAGCGTCCTGGTTTTCTGGATGCTTTTCGATCCGCCCTCATTCGCTCCCGGCGCCTGGCTCGCCTTCGATCCGCTCGCGCGCGCCGTGCTGCCGGCGGCGTCGCTGCTGTTCCTCGCCTGCGCGGCCTATGGCGTTTCGTATCTGCGCATCCGGGCCGAACGATCAAACCGCGTGTTCGTCGTGCTCATGCTCGCCCTGCTCGGCCTGCTCAGCGCCGGTCACCAGGCGCGGCATCTCGGCGTGCTCTGGATCGCGACGGAAGCGGTCACGCTCGCGGCGGTGCCCCTCCTCCATTTCAACCGCACCGCCCGCGCGATCGAGGCGACGTGGAAATACCTGCTCGTCGGCGGCACGGGCATCGCGCTGTCGCTGCTGGGCTCGTTCTGCCTCGGCTACGCGTCGCTGCACGGCGGCGGCGGCGGCGATCTGACCTTCGCGGCGCTCGCCACGCAGGGCGCGGCGCTCTCGCGGCCGTGGGTGCTGATCGCGTGGGTGCTGCTGCTTGTGGGCTACGGGACAAAGATGGGCCTGGCGCCGATGCACACGTGGAAGCCCGACGCCTATGGCGAGGCGCCGGGCATCGTCGGCGCGATGCTCGCCGGCGGCGTCACCACGGTGGCCTTCACCGCGATCCTGCGCGTGCGTGCGGTCGTCGCGGCCGCGGGCGACGGCGGCATCGCGGATCGCACGCTGCTCGCGATCGGGCTGTTCTCGATGCTGGTGGCGGCCCTGTTCCTGCTCGGCACGCGCGACTTCAAGCGGATGCTGGCGTATTCAAGTGTCGAGCACATGGGCATCCTCACGATCGGCGCGGCGCTCGGCGGCGCGGGCGTGTGGGCGGCCCTCTTCCACGTGTGGGGCAACAGCCTCGCGAAGGGCGCGCTCTTCCTCAGCGCCGGCAACCTCCGCCGCGCGGCGGGCGCCCGGACGATGGACGAGGTCGGCGGCCTGGCGGTGCTCGCGCCGCGCTCCGCCGCGATCTTCGTCACCGGCATGTTCGTCGTCACGGCCTGTCCGCCATTCGCGCCGTTCTTCAGCGAGCTGGCGCTGGTGCGCACGGCCTTCGCGACCGGGCATGGCCTGGCGGCCACGCTGTTTCTCGCGTGCCTGCTCTTTGCGTTCTTCGGGCTCACGCGACTCGTGTTCGCCATCGTCGACGGCCGGCCGCGCCGGGCGTCGCGCGTCCCCGGCCAGAGTATTCCGGAAACCGCCGGGGTCGTCCTCCCGCCCCTCCTGCTGCTCGGCCTCGTGCTGTGGCTCGGCCTCGCGCTGCCCGACGTGCTGCGCGAAGCCTGGGCGGCGGCCGTGGCGCAGCTCTACCCCGGGTCGCCCGCGCCATGAGCAGCCCGTCGCCCTTCGCTCTCCTCGCCAACGCCACGAGCCTGCCGTGGTCGCAGGTCCCCGAATGGCCGGTGGCCGAACTCGTGCGCGCGACGGCGGCCGAGCTCGATCGCGGCGGCCGCCTGTGCGCATGGTTCGGCGTGCCGGAAGGCGCCGCGACGCGTCTGGTGGCCGTGATCGCGTTCGATGCCGACAACACCCTGGCCACGGCGCGCAGCGCGCCGGCCACCGGAAGTTATCCGGCGCTCACGGCCACGCATCCGCAGGCGCACCTCTTCGAGCGCGAGGTGTGGGAGCAGCATGGCCTCAACCCGCTCGGCCATCCATGGCTCAAGCCGGTGCGCCGGATGGGCGACGCGGCGCCGGCGATGGGCGAGTTTTTCCGCGTGGACGGCCGCGAGGTGCATGAGGTCGCCGTCGGCCCCGTGCATGCCGGCGTGATCGAGCCGGGACATTTCCGGTTTCAGTGCGCCGGCGAAGAGGTGCTGCATCTGGAAATTGCGCTCGGCTATCAACACCGCGGCGCCGAGGCCGCGCTGCCGGGCGGTCCGCATCGCGCGACGATGAGCCAGATGGAAACGGTCGCGGGCGACACGACGATCGCGCACGCCACCGCCTACGCCTCGGTGCTCGAGGCGCTCGCCGGCACCGAGCCGCCGCTCCGCGCGCAGTGGCTCCGCGCCATCGCGCTCGAGCTCGAACGGCTGGCCAACCACACCGGCGATCTCGGCGCGCTCGCGAACGACGTCGCCTTCCTGCCCACCGCCTCCGCGTGCGGCAAACTTCGCGGCGACTTCCTCAACCTCACCGCCCTGCTTTGCGGCAATCGCTTCGGCCGCCGGCTCGTGCGGCCCGGCGGCAGCGCGCTCGACCTGGCGCCCGCGCACATCGCGCAACTCCTGGAGCGGCTCGGTCCCGCGCTCGCGGACGTCGAGCAGGCGGCGGTGTGGCTCTGGGACGCGGCCTCCGTGCGTTCGCGTTTCGAAAACATCGGCACGGTCTTCGCGGCCCAGGCCGCCGAGTTGGGGCTCGTCGGCCCGGCCGCGCGCGCCTGCGGACTCGTGCGTGACGTGCGCTACGACCACCCGGCAGGCTGGCACCGATTTGCGCAGGTGCCGGTGGCGGTGTGGCCGGGCGGCGATGTGCTGGCGCGGGCCCGGGTGCGCTGGCTCGAGATTCAGCGCTCGGGTCCCTTTCTGAAAGAACAACTCGCCGCGCCCCCCGCAGGCGAGACGCGCACGGAGCTGCCGCCGCCCGTTCCCGATACGCTGGCGGTGGCGCTGGTCGAAGGCTGGCGCGGCGAAGTGTGCCATGTCGCGTTGACCGACGGTGCCGGACGTTTCCGCCGCTACAAGATCGTCGACCCTTCGTTCCATAACTGGAGCGGCCTCGCCCTGGCGCTGCGCGGCCAGGCGATCTCGGACTTCCCGATCTGCAACAAGAGTTTCAACCTCTCCTACTGCGGCTTCGATCTCTGAGCCGCGCCCACCCGCCATGTTCGTCCTCGACACGCTTCTCCACCGGCTGAAACGCGGCTGCGAGACGATGCCGTATCCGGAAGGTCCCGCGCCCGCGCTGCCGGACCGGCACGGGGGCGCGCTGCGCGTCAACGCCGACCGCTGCCCCAGCGGCTGCCGCGACTGCGCGGACGTCTGCCCCACCACCGCGATCACGACGCCCGCCGATCGGCCGCTCACTCTCGATCTCGGACGCTGCATTTTCTGCACGGCCTGCCTCGACGCGTGCCCGGCCGGCGCCATCACGCCGACCCAGGACCATCGCATGGCCGTCCGCACGCGCGACGACCTGGTGCTCGGCGGCGACGGCCGCGAGGAACTGCGGCTCGCCGCCGCCCTCGACGAGAAACTGCGCCGGCTCCTCGGTCGTTCGCTGCGGCTCCGCCAGGTGAGCGCCGGCGGATGCAACGCCTGCGAGGCCGACGTCAACGTCCTCGGCACCATCGGCTGGGATCTCAGCCGCTTCGGTATCCAGTTTGTGGCGTCGCCGCGCCATGCCGACGGCCTGCTGATCACCGGGGCGATTTCCCGCAACATGGAGCTCGCGCTGCGCAAAACCTACGACGCCGTGCCCGGGCCGAAAATCGTGATCGCCGTCGGCGCGTGCGCCATCGCCGGCGGCCCGTTCGCCGGCAACCCGGAAGTGCTCAACGGCGCCGCCAGCGTCGTGCCCGTGGATCTCTACCTTCCCGGCTGCCCGCCGCACCCGCTGACGATTCTCGACGGCCTGCTCCGCGTGCTGGGCCGCCTGGAAGAACCTACGCCTGCTTTCCCTGCCGCAGCCGGTCCACCAGCACCGCCACGATGATGACGAGGCCGATGATGATTTCCTGGAAATACGTCGGCCAGCCCATCTGCTGCGAGCCGTTGCGCAGCACCGCCATGATCAGCGCGCCGATCATCGAGCCGAGGATGGTGCCGACCCCGCCGTTCAGGCTCGCGCCGCCGATGATGACGGCCGCGATGATGTCGAGCTCGAGCCCGACCGCCACCGTCGGATCGCCCTGCCGCAGACGAGAGAGCTGAAACAATCCGGCCAGCCCGAAGAACAGGCCGGCCAGCGCATAGACACAGATTTTCAACCGCGTCGTGGGAATGCCGCAGAGCCGCGCCGTGGCCTCGTTCGAACCGAGGGCGAACACATGCCGGCCAAACACGGTGTTGCGCAGCAGCAGCGACGTCAGCACCGCCAGCACCAGCGCGACCCAGACCCCGGCCGGCAACGTGTAGCCGAAGGGATCCGCGGTGGTCATCCACGTGTTGATCGGCGAAGCCTCGTAATTGACGGTCTGGTTGTCGGCGAGCCACTTGGCCGAGCCGCGCCACACGCCGAGCGCGCCGAGCGTGATGATGAAGGGCACGAGCCGTAATGCCGCGATCGCCGCGCCGTTGAGCAGGCCGATGATCCCGCCCGACGCCACCATCGCGAGCAGCGCCGGCACGGGCCCCCACCCTTTCTGAATCAAGAGCGCGCCCACCACGCTGGTGAACGCGATGCTCGAGCCCACCGAAAGATCGATGCCGCCACTGACGATGATGAGCGTCATGCCCAGCGCGCCGATGGCCACGATCACCGTCTGGGTGAAGATCGTCTTGAAATTATGATACGTGAGAAAGAACTCCCGCGTCTCGTTCGGGATCGAAAACAACCCGATCACCACCAGCAGCCCCAGAAACGGGCCGGCCTTCGCCATGACGATTTTAGCGGTGTCTTTCATGGGGCAGAAGACGGGGAAGAGGAGGGAAGAACGCGAGAGAGGGAGACCGTGAAAGACGGCCCGATCCCCCTCGCGGTCTTCGTCGGTCTCATGCGTCTCGCGTTCTTCATCTGTCTCGCGCTCTTCAAGTCGCGCTGCCGGTCGCGACGCGCATGATTTCGGCTTCGGTCCACTCCGGGCGCGGGCGGATGGCGGCGAGCTCGCCGCGGCACATCACGCCGATCGTGTCGCACAACCCCAGCAGCTCGGGCAGGTAGCTGCTAATCACGATCACGGCCTTGCCGGACGCCGCGAGGTCGCCGATGAGCTGGTAAATCTGCGCCTTGCTGCCCACGTCGATGCCGCGGGTCGGCTCATCGAGGAGAAAAATCCGCGCCGGATGCTCGAGCAGCCGGGCGATCGCGACCTTTTGCTGGTTGCCCCCCGAGAGCTGGCCGATCGGCTGCGCGGCGTCGCGGCATTTCACCTGCAACGCCTCGATCCAGCGCCCGGCGGTCTCGCGCTGGCGCCGCGCACTGATCCAGCCGAAGCGGCCGAACCGCTCGTGCTTCGTGAGCGTGATGTTGTCCGCAATCGATTGCGAAAGCATCAGCCCCTCCTCTTTCCGATCTTCGCTGAGAAATCCCACTCCCTGCGCCCAGCGCGCCCTCGGCGTATGATCCGCGGCGGGCGCGCCGACGACGCACACGTCGCCGGCGTCGAGCCGGTCGAGTCCGAAGATCGTCCGCAAGAGATCCGTGCGCCCCGCACCGATCAGTCCGCCCATCCCGAAAATCTCCCCCGCCCGCAGTTGCAGTGTCGCCTTCCTCAGGCGCGGTGGGCTCGCGATCGCCTTCACTTCCAGCACGACTGCACCCGGGGCGTGGACCGTGCGCGGATAAAGATCCTTCACCTCCCGCCCCGTCATCAGAGTCACGATCCGGTCGAGACTCGCGTCCTTCATTTCCCCGCTGCCGACGGTCTCACCGTCCTTCAAGACCGTGAAACGATCGGCGATCCGGCGGCACTCCTCGAGGAAATGGCTGATGTAAATGATGCTCACGCCCTGCGCGCGCAGCCGGGCGATGGTGGCGAACAGCCGCTCGGTGTCCGCCTGGGTGAGGCTGCTCGTCGGTTCATCCATGATCAGCACCTTGGGCTTGGCGAGCAACGCACGTGCGATCTCGATGACCTGTTGCGTGGCGATGGAAAACGATCCCGCCAGCCGCTCGAGCGCCAGATCCTCGTGGCCGAGCTGCGCGAGCGCGGCGCGGGCGCGCTCGCGCGACGCCTTGCGATCGATCCAGCCGGCCCGCGCAGACTCGGAACCGAGCAGGATGTTTTCCTGCGCCGTGAGGTGAAGTGCGAGATTCAGCTCCTGATAGATCATCGCGACGCCTTTCGCGCGGGCGTCGTGCGGATCGAGTGGCGCGTAGGGGCGATCGCCCAACGTCATCGTCCCTGCATCGGGCGCATGGGCCCCGCTGAGAACTTTCATCAGCGTGCTCTTGCCGGCGCCGTTCTCGCCGATCAGCGCATGCACCTCGCCCGGCGCGATGTCCAGCGACACGCCGCGCAGGGCCCGCGTGGCCCCGAAGCTCTTCGCGATACCCGTCAACCGGAGCGCAGGAGTCATTGCGAAATCCTTCTTCCTCTTTCGCACCCTGTCATTCTGGGCGGAGCGAAGAATCCAATGGGATACACGACTCGCTCGAGAGATGCGAATCTCCTGCTGGATTCTTCGCTCCGCTCAGAATGACATACAAAGGATGGCATGCGTCTACGCTGATGGGGCGGGACTCGGATCATACCATCCATCGGACAGGTCCTTCCACCGCGGTTTCTCTTTCTCGATCAACACGATCTTTTTGGCGCGCAGCCGACCTTTCAGTTCTTTCTCGCGTGCAATTGCATTCGACCCCTCGCGGAACTCTTCAAAGTAAACGAGCTGGTTCACGCGATACTGTTTCGTGAAGCCCGCGATCTCACCCGCCTTATGCTGCCACACGCGGCGTTCAAGAGAGTTTGTCACGCTGATGTAGAGTGTGCCGTGCGGTTTGCTGGCAACGATGTAGACCCAGTAGCTGCGATGTGTCGCGTGGGCGGACATCCCGTTGGATTCTTCGCTCCGCTCAGAATGACAAACACGAAAAAGGTGGGTGAAGTAACGAGCGACCGCACCGCAGTTCACTTCAGGTATTTGTCCAACGGCGGATTCACGATGTCGGCCATCTCCGGCGCGTTGAAGTTTTCCTTCGTCACGAAGCCGACGCCGGTATCGATCGCGGCTTCGACTTTCTTCCCCTGCAGCACCGCCACCATCGTTTTCACTCCGAGATAACCCATGTTGAGCGGATTCTGCACCACCATGCCCTGCACATCACCGGCCTTGAGGCCGGCATTGAGCGTCTCGCCGGAATCGAAGGCCACGAACTTCACCTTGCCACCCGCGAGCCCCGCGTCGCGCAGCGCGAGCAGCATGCCGGCGGCGGATGATTCATTGGACGCAAACACGCCGTTCACCTGGCGGCCGTAGCGATTGAGCAGATTTTCCGCGGCGCGTTTCGCACTGTCGCGCGTGGCGCCGGCGTGCTGGTCGGTCGAGAGGAGTTTGATGCCGGGGAAATCCTTCTTCATCACCTCGAGGAAGCCCTCTTCGCGCTGTTCCGTGCTGGCGGAGCCGACCGCGTAGCGGAGCATGATCGCGTTGCCCTTGCCGCCGAGCATCTTCCCGAGGTTGCGCGCCGCGATGCGGCCGCCCTCGCGGTTGTCGGTCGAGACGGAGCTCGCCGGCAGTTTCGAATCGAGGCCCGAGTCGATGATCACGACGGGAATCTTGCCGCGCACGGCCATCTCGACCGGAGCGACGAGACCCTTGCGATCCAGCGGCGCGAGCACGATGCCGCTCACGCGCTGCGCCACGAAATTCTCGACGACTTGGATCTGCTGCTCGCGGTCGTCCTCCTTCAACGGGCCCTTCCAGATGACCTGCACGTTGACGCCCTGCGCCTTGAGTTCCTGCTGCGCCTTCATCGCGCCGGCGTTGATCGATTTCCAGAATTCGTGCGTCGTGCCCTTGGGGATGACGGCAATCTTGTAGGCCTCGGCCGCCGCGGCGAGCGCGGCGCCGGCGAGCGCGAGGATGAAGGCACAGAGGAGTTTTTTCATAGATAAAGGGACGGCGGCGGCGCGGATCGGATGCCGTCACGCCGCGCACGAGAAGAGGTTGGGGATGCTAGCCCGGACATTTCACACTCTGCTCGTAGGCGAAGCGACGCGGTGTCCGAAATCCCCATTTGCATTCGTGGCTCTCAACGATGTCCGGGCTAAGTTCAAAACCGCTTGGCGGTTTTGATTTAGCCCGCATGAACTCGAAACGCGCGCCGGAGAGGTGAAATCTTCGAGCTGGGACATGGGCCAGAATCAGTTTGAGTGTGAAAAATGCGGGCTAGAGGCAAACGCGGCCCAGGAGAATGGATATACTCGGCCGTCGCATGATGATTCTGGGACCGGCGCAGGCGTCAAGGCGCACGGCGCTGCTCCTCACGGCGCTGCTCCTATCGCCAACGCGGAGATGCCCCCTGTTGCGTCGAGCCGCTTCACGTCAGGCTCGCACCTCGCCGGGCAGTCGTTTTCGTCGACGCCATGCTCTTCTGGCTAAAGAAATTCGTGGCGTTCTGGCTGATGCCCCTTTCGGTGACGATTGTCGCGATGGCCGTGGGATATTGGATGATGCGCTCGGCCAAGCGCGCCCGGTTCGGCCGCGCGCTGCTGTTGACGGGCCTCATCCTGCTGGTCGTGCTCAGCAATAAATACGTGTCGCGCTGGCTGCTGCGACCGCTGGAGACGCGCTACGCGCCGATTCCGGAGTTCGTGGTCGGAGCGCCGGTCCCGGCCGTCCTGGCCAACGTCCGCTTCGTCGTCGTGCTCGGCGGCGGTCATGGCGACACCCCGGGGATGGCAGCGACCAACCGTCTGTCCAGTTCATCCCTCGGCCGCGTGACCGAGGGCGTGCGCATCCTCCGCCTGCTGCCCGAGGCCAAGCTCATCGTCAGCGGCCCCAGCGACGGCAAACGCGAGAGCCACGCCGCCGTGCTCGGCCGGGCGGCGCAAAGCCTGGGGGTGGCGCTCGAGCGCGTGGTTTACATCGATCAGGCGCACGACACCGAGGACGAGTCGCGGCATACCCAGCGCCTCACCCAAGGCGCGCGCGTGGCGGTCGTGACCTCGGCCTGGCACATGCCGCGCTCGATGGCGCTGATGCGCAGCGCGGGGGTCGACGCCGTGGCGTGCCCGGCCGATTTCCAGACGCATGCCGAAGATTCGTTTTATTTCGACAGTTTCCTCTGGAATCCCGGCTGGCTGGAGGACAGCTCCCTCGCCGTGCGCGAACGGATCGGTTTCCTGTGGATTTGGCTCCGCGGGAAGGCATAAACGCCCCGGAATCTCCAACGACGCGCGCAATTGTGCTTGTCGACGTTCGCCCAACAGCCCGATCGTAAAGCCGCATGGCGACCTATCTCGAAACCTCGCTCCAGCGTGACATCGACCGCATCCGCGCCAAGGTCACCGAAATGGGTGCGCTCGCGGAAGTCGCGCTCCAGGACTGTGTGAGAGCGGTGGCCGAATACGACCGGGAGCTCGCTTACGCGGTCATCCTGCGCGACCAATACATCGACGACAAGGAAAAGGAGATCGACCGGCTCTGCCTCGAGTTCCTCGTCCGCCAGCAGCCCGTGGCGGGCCCGCTGCGCTTCGCCTACAGCACGATTCGCATCAACCTCGAGCTCGAGCGCGTCGGGGACTACGCCGAGAGCATCGCGCGGCGGCTGCTGAAATTGAGCGAGATGCCCGCCACTTTCCCGCGCGAGCAGTTCGTCGAGCTCGCCCGACATTCGACCGCGATGCTGCACGACGCGGTCAAGGCGTTCGTGGAGCAGGACGCCGAGCTGGCGCGCAAGACGATTGAGCTGGAGGACGGCATCGACCTGCGAAAGAGCAAACTGATCAAGGACCTCGTCCATTTGTTTCGCGAAAACCAGATGCCGTTCGATGCGCTGGATCCGCTGACCATGATGGTGCGCCGTTTCGAACGCGTTGCCGACCAGGCCCGGAACATCTGCACCGAAGTGCTCTACATGTGCACGGGCGAATACGCCAAGCACCCGGGTTCCGAGGCGTTTCGCGTGCTCTTTGTCGACGAACACGACGTGTGCCTCACCAAGATCGCCGAAGCGATCGCCAACTCGCTGGGGCAGTCGAAATTCATCTTCACCAGCGCCGGCCTCGATCCGCAGCCGATGGCGGCGGCCACGATCTCATTCCTCAAGGACAAGGGCCACGATCCTTCCTACCTCGTGCCGAAGGCGCTGCATCAAGTGCCCAATCTCGAGCACTACCACCTGATTATCGCGCTCTCTCCCGAGGTGAAAAAGACCTTCCCCCGGCGGCCGCGCAAGGGCGTCTGCCTCGACTGGAACGTGCCGGATCCGCGGGCGGTTAAGGGAACGCCGGCGGAGGTGGCGGCGGCCTACGAGTTCGCCTACAAGACGATCAAGGAAAGCATCAACGATTTCGTGCAGGCAATTTTGAAGAGCTGAATCTCAACCAACGAACAAGCCATGAACCCTTCCCTCCCGGCCTTGCGCCCGCTGCTGGCCGTCGCCGCCTTCGCCGCCGGCGCGCTGGTTTTATTCTCCGGTTGCAAACCAAAGTCCGACAGCGCCAGTGCCAGCGGTGGCAAAGGCCGCACCACGATTCAAAACAAGGGCTCCGATACGATGGTCAACGTGGCCCAAGTCTGGGCCGAGGAATACAAGAAGAGCCACCCGCACGTGGACGTGGAAGTCTCCGGGGGAGGCTCGGGCGTCGGCATCGCCGCTCTCACCAAGGGCACCATCGACATCGCCAATGCCAGCCGCGACATGAAGCCGGAGGAGAAGGCCCGGACGAAGAAAAACACCGGCAAGGATCCGAAGGAATTCGTGGTCGGCTTCGACGCCCTGGCGGTCTACGTGCACAAGGACAATCCGCTGACCGAAATCAACCACGAGCAGCTCACCGCTATTTTCTCCGAAGGCGGCAAGGTCACGAAATGGTCGGAGCTGGGCGTCAAACTGCCCCCCGCGCAGGATACGATCATCCGCGTCAGCCGGCAGTCGAGCTCGGGCACGTATGAATTTTTCCGCGAGCACGTGCTCAACAAAAAGGATTTCAAGCTCGGTTCGCGCGACATGAACGGCTCGAAAGAGGTCGTGGAGCTGGTCGCGTCGACCCCGGGCGCGATCGGTTACAGCGGCCTCGGCTACAACGAACCGGGCAAGGTGAAGATGTTGAAGATCTCGCCGAAAGCCGGCCAGCCCGCCATCGAGCCCAGCGTCGCCACGACGCTCAGCAAACAATATCCCATCGCACGTCCCTTGCTGGTCTACACGCTGGGCGAGCCCACCGGGGAGCTGAAAAATTACCTCGATTGGATGTTGACCGACGCGGGACAAAGAATCGTCGAGAAGAGCGGATATGTCCCGCTGCGGGCCGGAACGTCGAAGCCCTGAGCGCGGCGAATTTCTGTGACCCCCTGTCGCCCGGCAGCTAAATCGCCCTAATGACCGAACCGAAAAGCGGCGGCGTAACACCACCGACGTTTGTCGTGCGGGCTGCGCGCCGCGCCGCCTGGGCCGTCGGTGGCGAAAAAATCATCGAGGCGCTCGTCTACCTCTGCGGCTTCAGCGCGATCATCTTCGTCCTCGGTATCTTCGTCTTCGTGTTCAAGGAGGCGCTGCCCATCCTCGCGAACGATAATTTCAGTCTCGTGCAGTTCCTCACGAGCAGCGACTGGTTTCCGACCTCGGAAACCAACAAGCGCTACGGCGTGTTCGCCATGATCGTGGGGACGGCAAGCGTCACCGTCCTGGCGATGCTGATCGCGGTCCCGTTCGGGCTGGGCGCGGCGATCTACCTCTCGGAATTCTGCGGCCAGAAGACGCGCGAAACGCTCAAGATCGTCATCGAGTTTCTCGCGGCGGTGCCGAGCGTCGTGTGGGGCTTCATCGGTCTGACGGTCATGAGCAAGCTGATCGTCCAATACACGGGAGCGCCGGTCGGCGTAAACGTCCTCAACGGCGGCATCATTCTCGCCCTGATGAGCGTGCCGATCATCGTCTCGATCAGCGAGGACGCACTGAAGGCCGTGCCCGACTCGTATCGCGAGGCCGCGATCGCGCTCGGCGTCACGCGTTGGCAGCTCGTCTGGCGCGTGCTGCTGCCGGCGGCGAAACAGGGGTTGCTCGCTGCGGTGCTGCTCGGCGTCGGCCGCGGGGTCGGCGAGACGATGGCTGTGCTCATGGCGACCGGCCATGCGGTCCACATCCCGCACAGCGTGCTCGATTCGGTGCGCACCCTCACCGCCAACATCGCCGCCGAACTCGGCGAGGCGCCCGCCGGTTCCGATCACTACCGCGTGCTCTTTCTCACCGGCGTGCTGCTTTTCACCCTCACCTTCGGGGTCAACCTCATCGCCGATACGATCGTGCGCGGCATCCGCCGGAAATGAACGCCCCTCCCGTTCCCGTCATGTTCGTCGAAACCGCCGCCGTCCGCCGCAAGCTCCGGCAGGAGACGCTCGCCAAATGGATCTTTTTCTCCATGGCGGCGGCCATGGTGGTGCCGCTCTTGTGCATCGTCGGCTACCTGATCGTCCGCGCCGCGCCGTCGCTCAACCTGGAATTCCTGCTCGAGGTGCCGAAGCGCGGTATGACCGAAGGCGGCATCTGGCCGGCGCTCATCGGCACCATTTACCTCGTGTTCATCTCGCTCGCGGTGTCGGCGCCCATCGGAATTCTCGCCGCCGTCTACCTCAACGAATACGCCCGCGACAACTGGTTCAACCGTGCGATCAATCTCGCGGTGATCAACCTCGCCGGCGTGCCGAGCATCGTGCACGCGCTCTTCGGGCTCGGCGCGTTCGTCTATGCGGCGCGCTTTGGTTACTCGATCATCTCGGCCTCGCTGACCCTCGCGATCATGACGCTGCCGGTGATCATCGCGAGCACGCGCGAATCACTGGCCAGTGTGCCCCGGAGCTTTCGCGAGGCCTGCTGGAACGTCGGCGCCACGCGCTGGCAAACCATCAAGTCCGTCGTCCTGCCCAACTCGATCAGCGGCATCCTCACCGGCGTCATCCTGCAGGTGAGTCGTGCGGCCGGCGAGACGGCCCCGGTGATGTTCACCGGCGTCGTCTTCTTCAAGGCGGCCGAGCGCGGTGACATCTTTCCCTATTACCTCAACGAGCAGTGCATGGCGCTCTCGATGCACCTCTACACGCTCTCGACCCAGGTGCCCGGCGTGAAGGAATCGATCCCGTTCGCCACCGCGGTCGTGCTGCTCGCGCTCGTGGTCATCGTCAACGCCGCCGCGATCTCGCTGCGCGTCTATCTGCGCTCCCGCAAAAAATGGTGAACGCGAACGCCGCCCCGCACGTCGAGGTCAGCGACCTTCGCCTCTCTTACGGGATGAAGGAGGTCATCCACGGCATCTCGTTCGACGTCCGCCGCAACGAGATCCTCGGCGTGATCGGGCCGGCCCAGTCGGGCAAGACCTCGCTGCTCCGCTGCATCAATCGCACCATCGACTTCACGCCCGATATTCACCTCACCGGGCGCATCGTGATCGACGGCGAGGATGTGAGAAAGGTCCGCAACGTCTACGCACTCCGCCGCAAAATCGGCATGGTCGCGCCGCTCCCCGTCGGCCTGCCCCTGTCCATTTACGACAACGTCGCGTTTGCGCCGCGCAGCGCCGGCCTCACCCGCAAGGGCGACTTGGCCGCCATCGTCGAGCAATGCCTCCGGCAGGCCGCCCTCTGGGACGAGGTCAAGGATCGCCTCGCCAGCCTCGGCACCAAGCTCTCCGGTGGCCAACAGCAGCGCCTCACCATCGCGCGCGCCCTCTCGCATCAGCCGGAGATCCTCTGCCTCGACGAGTTCAGCATCGCGATCGATCCCGTCACCACGATGCGCATCGAGGACGTCCTGAAGGAGCTGCGCCGCCACATGACGATCATTCTCGTCACCAACCTCACCCAGCAGGCGCGCCGGCTCGCCGATCGCACGATGTTTCTGTGGAAGGGCGAGATCGTCGAGCTCGACACCACCGACGTCATCTTCAGCGAAAAGCCGAAGGACCAGCGCACGCGCGATTACGTGGAGGGCATTTTCGGATGAGCGACGCGTCCACCTACAGCATCACTGCCCGCGATGTGAACCTGTGGTATGGCAAGTTCCAGGCGCTGCGCGACGTCACGCTCGACATCAAGCACGGCCTCATCACCTCGCTCATCGGTCCCTCCGGCTGCGGGAAAACGACCCTTTTGCGCTGCTTCAATCGCGTCAACGAGCGCTACGGCTATGTCACCACCACGGGTGAAATCCGGTTGCTCGGCAAGAACGTCTACGATGCCGACGTATCCCTGATCGAGCTGCGCAAATCGGTCGGCATGGTATTCCAGCGCCCGAACCCGCTGCCGATCTCCGTCTATGAAAACGTGGTCTTCGGCCTGCGCGTGCATGCGGTGGGCGACGCGCTGCGGAAAAGCTCGCTGGACGACGCAGTCGAAAAGGCGCTCACGGAAGTCAACCTCTGGCACGACCTGAAAGACCGGCTCGACCAAAAAGCGATCACGCTGCAGTTGGAACAGCAGCAGAAGCTCTGCATCGCGCGCCTGCTGCCCCTCAAACCGGAAATCATCCTGATGGACGAGCCCTGTTCGGCGCTCGATGTCGAGGGCACCGCGGCGATCGAGGAACTCATGTTTTCGCTCAAGGGCCGCTACACGATCGTCATCGTCACGCACAACATGGCCCAGGCGCGCCGCGCCAGCGACGAGTGCATTTTCATGCTGCTCGGAAAAATGATCGAGCACAGCCGCACCGAGGATTTGTTTCTTACCCCGGCGAACCCCAAGACCGCCGAATATATCGAGGGGCGTTACGGCTGACGCGCAGGGGACGGCCCGGATTGGGTCGTGTCAAAGTCGGGTCACTGCTCTCTCTTTCGTCCGGGTGGGTCGAAAGTGAGAGGAAGATTAAGGGAAAGAAGAAAGAGAAACCGGGTTGGTTTGATTCTCCGCGCTCTCCGCGACCTCCGCGTTGAACTCTGCTCCGTGTATTAAGACCAACAGGTTGGTCTTAGTTCGTGAATAGTCAGACGGAGGAGGGATCGAACTTGCCCCCTCCATAGCCGCCCTTGCCGCCCGCGGAACGGACGCTCGACCCCGCTGCGCGCCTCGGTCAGATCTCGGTCGCATGGGCGCGATGACACCTCGCCACCGCTCGTGCGTCTTGCCCCTCGCTCATGAGCCCGTCGCGCCCCTGTTCCAGGTCGGTTCCCCCGCGCTCCCGCCTCGCCGTCGCGCTGCTCGCGCTTGCCACCGGACTGGCGCCCCTGGCCGCCCAATCGGGGTCGGGCGATTTCTCCAGCGGAGCGCCGCGCTTCGAGAGCGCCAACCTGACGCCGATCCTGGTGTATTATCCGCCGAACCCGCCGCCGCTGGGGCGGGCGATCGCCCGCGCCACCCCGCCCAGCGGCCGGGGCGCCGCGCCCCCTGAGCTCGCCGCCTACGTGAACGAGCCCTTCTACCCCGCGCTCGGCACGCGCCTCACGACCAAGACCCTCCACGCCAAACTCCGCGCCCAGCTCGAGCAGTATCGCGCGGCGAAAACCGCTTTGCTGGCCGAGCTCCGCACCGAGCTCGACCGGTGGCGCGACACCGACGCGATCTCGCGCGCCACCGCGCTCACCGCCTTCGCCCCGAAACAAACCGCGCGCATCAACGAACTGGAGACAGCCGCCGAACAGCTTCGCCGCGACCTCATCGCCAGCGATCAGTCATGGAGCGCGCTCCGCCAATGGCGGCTCGGCGACAACGACCGCCGCGGCTTCTCCCCCTTCGAGATCGCCCAAGTGATGCGCGGCTACGCCTTTTACCAGGCTGGACTGCTGCCGGCGCAGCGCCGCCTGTTGCGCGAGATTTCGATCGAGCTCACCATGGCCGGGGAGGACACCCACACCGCCACCACCCAGCAGCCGTATCTTTTTTTCCCGCCCGAACCGGCCCGCGTGCTGCTGCCCGACGACATCCCCGCCGAGGTCGCCGCCAGCATCGCCCGCTACCAGACGAAGAAATCCGTCCTGAAAAAGGAGCTCTACGACGCCGTCCACACTCATGACGGCCAGCGGCTCACTTTTTTTCGCAAAAACCTGCTCAAGGCGCTCGCGGAAAAACAAGCCGCCGCCCTGCACGGGCTCGAGACCCTCGCCGAGGAGATTCGCCAGGGGCTCGCCGCCGCCGTCGAGCCGACCGCCATCACGGAACGCACTCCGTTGCCGCCCGTCCTGCACCACCGCGTCGCGACGCTCATGACCGATTTCACCGCCCTGCAGAAAGACGCCGGCGCGCGGGTCGACGCCATCATGGCCGGCACGCGCGAACTGCCGGTGCAGATCAACTACCGCTTCGAGGCCGACGGGCTGAAATTTGTCGTCGTGCCCGCGCGCGGCGGCCGCGGCGGCCGCAGTGCGCCACCGACCGCGACTTCGCCTGAGACTCTCGCCCGTATCAACGAAATCCGCACGCAGTTCGCCGCCGCCGCCGAGGACTACGGTCAGCGCGTCGCGGCGCTCATCAATGAGCGCGAGGCCATCCGCATCGAAATCGGGCGCACGCTCGGCCAGGCCAAAGCCGCCGCCATCGACGGGGCGCTCTACAAGGCGATGCGGGTCGTCACCGCCAAGGAAACCGAGGGTCAGTATCGCGATTATCGCATCGCCGTCTTTCAACCGGGGCTCACCCCCGGCCAGCGCCGGCTGCTCTTCGACGACGTCATGGAACAGCTCCACCTCCCGCTGCCCCGCGGCGAGCTCCAGCCCGTCGGCCGCGGGAATTCGTGGTAGGCGACGGCGGACGGTGACCGGGGACAGAACCGAAGTGTCCTCTGTCCGCTGTCACCTGTTATACCCGCGTCTGTTGAGCTTTTGACTTTGCGAAAGGTAGCGGCCGTCGTCCCGACGGCCATCGCCCGAGGTGGCGGTCAGGGACGACCGCCGCTACCTCAAGGGCATTTTTCACGAGAAGTTGGTATCTCCTATCACCGGTCTCCGGCCCCTCGCGCCGCCGGCAGCGAGAGGAAAAACTCCGTGCCCTTGCCCGGCGCGCTCTCCACCCGCACATCGCCGCCGTGCGCCTGCACGACGTTTTTGACGATCGCGAGACCGAGGCCGGTGCCGCCCTGCTCGCGCGTCCGCGCTTTGTCGACGCGGTAGAAACGCTCGAAAATCCGCGCCTTCGCCTCCGCGGGAATCCCTGGCCCGTCATCACGAACCGTCAATTCGACCCGCGCGCCCGCCTCCGTTGACCGGCCTCCGAGCGTAACCGTGCCCTCGGCGCGCCCATACTTGATCGCATTGTCGATCAGGTTCGAGAGGACCTGTCGCAGGCGATCCGGGTCAGCCTCGGCGGCGATGCCCGGCGCCACCGCATTGATGAGATTCACGCCGCGCGCGCGCGCAATCAGCGCGGCGTCGTCGAGCGCTTCTTGCGCGGCCTCGCGCAACGGCACCGATCGCAGGTTCAACTCCACCCGGCCCGAATCGAGCCGCGCGAGCAGCAGCAGATCGTCGATCAGCAACGTCAGCCGGTTCGCATGCTTGTCGATAATCTCGAGAAACCGGGCCGTGACCGCCGGATCGTTCTTGCCGCCATCGATCAACGTCTCGGCCGCGCTCTTGATCAATGACAGCGGCGTGCGCAGCTCGTGGCTGACATTGGCGACGAATTCCTGCCGAACCGCTTCGAGCTGGCGCAACCGCGTGAGGTCG
>Ga0163144_10008730_pt1 | contig 21890 bp, 25 predicted proteins | sample OliLak19BULKMAT1_FD_123175 | JGI IMG/M metagenome (GOLD analysis project Ga0163144, IMG submission 123175) | Freshwater microbial mat bacterial communities from Lake Vanda, McMurdo Dry Valleys, Antarctica - Oligotrophic Lake LV.19.BULKMAT1 | ecosystem: Environmental > Aquatic > Freshwater >... | reverse complement strand
GACGCGATGTTCACGAACGTAGCGTTGAACGTGATCTGACCATCCCTGCCCAATCCGTGGTAGACATCACAGTCATCTAGCCATACACCAGCAGGCTTACCTGTGTCGGTGACAAATTGAGAATGTCCGGCCAGGAATTGATTCGATCCTGTCGCTCCATCGGTTATGTTTACCTTAATTCCCTTGAATCGAAAGAAGCGGCATCGCGGACTGTAGGCTCCGTTAACGCAAGAGATGGTGACGTTACCCTCGTGGCCAGCATATGGCTGCACAGTCATCCAGGTAAAATTATCCCCGTTGCTTGCCTGTACGCAACTCGAATACGTTCCGCTGAGCATTTCGACGATTGGAATGACCAGCGTTGGATCGGTAATGGCAGGGTTGTTCGTGGTTGCCGCCAATCGAATTCCGCGTCCCATCGTCTGGACTGCTGTACCAACTGTCAGTCCGTTATTTGCATCGTTGCCCGCAGAAGCATCAACGAAAATGCGACTGATAGTGCGAGTGCCTCCAGCGTTATTTAAAAATTCATGCGAGACGACAGCCGCTGTTCCTGTCGCCGGTGTGAAGGTGATGGTGAGCGTAACGATTCCATCATTGAGCGATTGGATTTCAGCCGCACTGTATGCCGCTACAATCTTCCCAGTTTTATTCGGGTAGAATTTTGGCGTGTAGTCGGACAGCGTTTCGTCTGCTGGTGTTTTCGTTTTGACGATTGCCGGATTAACGCCGTCACTCAAAGAAAACGTGATTGCTGTAAGCAGTGCCCCTTCGTGGTAGTGGCATGCTTCAGCCTCGAAGACCAACGCTCTACCTTCGAGCACTGACCTATCAACGAACAAATCGCCAGCGGCAAACAAAGTGCCACCAGTCCCAGTTACCACGCCGCCCATGAAGCGACCGATTGTTGTTGTTGGCATTATTTATACTCTTCCCATTGTCCTGTAATCGGTTCGGTGCCCGTGTAATCAACCGTGAAAACCGCTGCAGAACTAATAGCCACCACAGCGTTTGTTGGCTGGAGCGTAATCACTGGGCCGCTACTGCTACTGCCGACACGCGTTTTGCCAATATTTCCTACCCGACCGATATTATTGATGAACATTTAAAGATGTCTTCTATTAAACGATTAGACTGCTGGTACGATGGATAAGGAGCCGTCGACAGCCCCATCTCTAATCCAACTAACAAACTGGCCAGTTGTAATTCGCAAGTGAAATTTTTCACCGGCTTCAAGCGGAATTGATCCAGCCCCAACTGTTGCGACCACTGAAACATCGCCGATCCGGATGAAGCCACGAATACTTGCATGTAACAATATTTCGGTGCCGGTAATTGCGGTGGAACGTACCTGGCCTGCACCGGATGTTGTTATGCGTTGTCCAGTTGCATAGTTGTAGGCTCTGGTCCCTGTTGTGGTCAACGAAACAAGATCCTCAGTAGCAATGCATACTGATCGGCTTGTTGCTACTAAGGCCCTGCCGTCAGCATTAGGTATGTTGACTGAAACAGGACTACTATTAGAGTCTAGTACGGTCATTGTGGGCATTATAATTCCTCAATAAATAACGGAACATACATTGAATTGAGAGCAAGCGAGAAGTTTACTGGGGGTCCAGGTGTAGGAGCTAATATCGGACCTCCGCCAAATTCCTCAATAAACAAGGCAATGTACATTGAATTGGAAGCAAGTGAAAAGTTTACTATCGGTCCAGGTGTAGGAGGTGGTCCCGGGCCAGATGCACCAATGAAATCCATTGGGGTGTACGTTATCATACTAGTTAGTTCCGTGTAGAAAGAAAAGAGTTTCTGCTCCTACTGGTGCTGCTAACTTAAAACGTAGTTCTTCGTGGGGACCGAAGATAGCAATTTCTTCAGGAGTAACAGATCGGACTAGTCCGGAAATATTGTTAATTGCTTTTAATAAGATGAACCCATCATTGCCTAAACCTTTTGAGGTGGCATTGTTTGTTGGATGAGCTGCTGGAATCCATACTTCAATTACAGAAGCAGTATGGGCAGGTGGAACTTCTATGTTCCACCATGTTCGAGAAACCACAGTATTAGACAGTGATTTGCCATTTTCAAAAACAATTTTAGCAATAGAATTATTTCTATTCATGTTGTTATCTTAGTATAAATCATATAATGAAACGACAGCCCATGTTTAGACGTTGTGGCTAGCTTGTGTGTTCAATTATTTGTAAATTATTGAAGATAACATGGACCAACGAAAAAACCCACTAGTTAAAATTAGTGGGTGAAAATTGTTTAGTTTATGAATCGTCATTCTCTGGGGAAAGGGGATTAGTTAGTGTATTGATCTTCCATGAATTTCTGAATATCTACAGGACATTCTATGATGCTGGTGTTTGTTTCGAATTTAACATTAAGATATGCTAAACCAGCTAAGCTTCCCGTTAGATTATCGAAGTACTCATTCTCTTGACCAGCCACTTCATGCCATTGTATTTTGGATCTTTCAGTTTTAGGATCTTCTTCAAGTTTAGGTCTTTCTGATCTGCAATGTCTGGCAAGAAGATTGTGTGGGTTGGTAGTTGTTTTGTCTTGAAATAAGGACAAGCTACCACTTACTCCAACTTCCTTTTTAAAACCTAAGTGTACTTGAGTTTTAAATATATCATTGTCATAATTTATTTCCATCATTGTTTGATCAGATGTTGGCATACAAATTCCACTGAAGAACTTAATAGCACCACCTGAATATGATTTCTCTTCAAATGTTTTTTGTCCAGGTTTGATTCTGTGGCCAATAGCTGGCATAGCAATAGCTCTAGCTTTTGAATCACGAATAGCAGATAATATTTTCTTGGTGTGCCATCGAGTATCTACTAGTATTAGTTTATTGCGTAGTACAACACCATCTTGTCTTAGATATTCCACATCATACATGTAATTTAGGAAGTCTTTAACTGCCAAGTAGGTCACATCTTCTGGGGAAAGGTGTTTGCCATATGTAGTAGCTAGTGTAGTTCCTACAGTTTTCTTGCTGAAGATACCATTGTATGCGGGGTAAGATCCATAGTCAATGCAGGACCCATTGAATACTTGGGGTGACGCTACAGTAGTAAATGTTAAGTAGGGTTGATTCACATCGATGTGAGTTACAATAATGTGTTCTCTTACTTCAAGTTCTTTCCTATTACGTCTGTGTATGGATCTTTCTATTTCTTCTTGATTGCAGAAGGTAATTGTGGGATCAAGATTAAAGAGTTGTACATTACACTGACATTCACATTCAAATACTTCTTCACCTTCATCGATTAAAATGTTGTAAGCATGTTGGATAGCAGATATTTCTGTTTGAGGTACTGAGTGCATATTGTAAGCATATTCCCAAGTAGCAGTAGCACCTCTATTCATCTCTTCAAGATTTTGAGTGTAAAATAACATTGAATCGTGATGGGCACGTATTTGATCACCTGGTACTTCAGCATTAAAATTTTGACGTATCTGAGCATAATCTTCTAGCCATATTGCTTCGTTCTCAGCTCTGTTTTTAAGCATTGAATACTTAATACGTTCCCAGGGTTCTCTGTAAAGAAAATGATGTGTTACATCGTCAGGAGCGATGGGGGTAGCAGCCATCATTACACCAAGATTGACTTGGTGGACTCCTGAACGTAAAACACCTTTCTTTAGTAAACGTACAATCTTTTGAGCTGTTAGTGGATTTTCAGCTTCTTCGTCAGTTTGAATGTCATCAAAAATAACGTGAGTGGGACGTATACGTTTACCAGCATCAGGACCTACTTTATGAACGTGATAGATACCACGTACATTCTTTTTAGGTCTGATCTGGAGGATACAACCACTCCAGGATTCACCTTCAATAATAGGCAATACAATCTTGCCTTTTTTGATTGAAATGTGAGTTCTCTTTTTGTTGTAAGTTTGAGTTTCGGATCTACGTGGATTCTGTTCCCAGTGTTTTAGACATTCAACTAACACTGGATACAGTTCTGCGATTGCTTCGTTTTCAATCAACTCAGTAAGTACGGTGTCTACAATTTCATATGCTTTTTCAATTGTTGAACCCATAATTAGTAAATATTGAATATCTCCTTCTAATACACCAATGATACCCTCATTAACTGATCTACTAGTTTTACCAAATCCTCTAGGTTCTACTTTAATTACTTTACTTCTTTTCTTTACAAAGTTTTCAGAAAAGCGTGTAGATAGTATTTGCTCGTCCGATAGTGGACAAAGACCTGTGGAGTTTGGGAATACTTTCGTGTGTGCTAATACATAGTCATTGTTGTAAGCAGCTCTTTTGTCCAATATTTCTTGCGGAACAGGAGGTACTATAGGTACTGCATTGAGTATTATAGATTGCTTTTGCCTTTTAACTTTTTGTTTATGACTCTCTTTGGATTGTAAGTACCCGTCATAAGTCAAGCCTTCCAAGTCTTGGTCTGTACTTGGGAACTCATCAAAGAAATCAAGTGACATGTTAAAACTCAAAGTTAATTTGTGACGGGTTTGGGTTGTTAGCTAATTTGAAGCAAGTCTGTTTGTAGTTAACTGAAACCCCAATACCTACTGCTTTCATGTTTAGTGGAAAGGTTTTGTGGATGTTATAGTAGGCTACAATTCTTGCGTGCTCTTCAAGCTCTTCAGGAGAACACATTTCTGGATCAGGAAGAAAGTTGTTAGGATCATGTGTTGTAGGATGTCCATAATGTGTTGGTCCTACTTGGGTTAATTCTGGACAGGTATAAAGATCAATGGAATCTGTTATGTAGTTGTGGTCAGCAAACTCTTGATGGCAGTGGTAGCATATGTCAGTTGATTGGAAATCCAAAGTTAAGTCCTTTAAGCTCTTAGTGAAGTGTTGGAGAGAACTAGTTGGAGTTGAGTTTTCAGGTTTGATTTGAGAGTGGCTTTTCTCAAAGAAGCTACACCATCTGTAACTAGAGCAATGTCTAGCATGTTTAATTCATGCATGTCAGCAAGTACTGTTGAGCATATTTCTTTAGAGTATGAAGTGGCAGCCATAAGATCACCAAGAGACAATGGTGAGTTGCTGTTACAAAGTATTCTGCTTAGTATTAGACGTTTGTTACGTCTGTTCATAATATCAAGAGACACCCTATACATGAGTTTCATTGTAAGATCATTCATGGTCTGATCTTGCATTACAATCGGAGCACACATTAACATCTTAGTTAGCTGACCTGTAATACGAGAAGGTACTTCCACAATTGGAGTACCTTTAACTATACCATTTCTATCTCTTTTAACACTAGCTCTCATGTAAGTGATTATGTTGGCTGCTTGAATCATATCTAACATTACGTCATCTTTGATTTCACACAGATAATCATCATTCATTAGGTGATCATCAATGAGAGACTTAGCAGCCATCTTGGGAATCAGTTCAGGGTTGATACCACTACGTGCAGCTAATTGTTGTCTCTTTGTTACAGCTAATTGAATTAGGTATCTATCGTTATCAGACACTTCCAATTCAAAGTCAACAAATCTTTCACCAAGAGCGGTATCATCTAAGTGTCGTAATTCATGAGTACCTAGTAAGTGGAATACTGTTCGAACATCTTTGTAATCAAGATGAAGTCCAGTACGATATCGTACTGAAATGTCTTTGTCGTATACAGTACGAAACTGTGACATAATCTGTCGTGAATTAGGTTCATTGACAAGTGTGTCAGCATCTGTAATGATTAGGGCCTTACCCATGATAAGTGGGATTAAGGAACAATCTTCACCTGGTTTGTCATCACGTTCAAAACCTGAAAAGATACCAGTAATAGAAGTTTCAATTACTACTTGTGAAGATTGATCCAGAAGTCTTGCTACCGTAGTTTTAGCAGAACCTGGAGGACCAAAACCACGTATCCAAAGTTGCTCTCCCTCAAATTTTAATGAATAGATTGATGTGCATTGAAGTAAAAGAAGTAATCCCATGTCTTCAGTCCAATGATAGCACTTCTTACATAGGTTATCCAATTCTAGAAGGCTTTTACACTCTAATACCTGGACATTACTCTCTGGGGAAGATGTAGTTGTGACATGTGTAATGTGATTGATGATGAACTGTTCACAAGTCTCCTTAGTTGGGTTGTCGATGAGTACATCATTTATGTCGTATCCCTTTTTGGCTGTGTCGGGATATTTGATTGTACGAATAGATTTAGGTTTCTGTGTAGCATGTGATATACGTTTACAGATGCGTTCTAAGTGTTCTTTACCCGCATCGTCATGGTCTACGAATATCACTACATCTTTACCCGCAATTACGTTGCACCAAGTTTGTGGGAAAGCGTTGCCTGGGAAAGCAATGACAGTAATGTCCCTACCGGCTGTTATTTGTTGTGCAGCAAGTTTGTCGAAATGCCCTTCGACTAACCACACATTCTGTTTAATTTCTGCCGGCCAGTTAAATAGTGCCTGTGGTAGATCAGGAGTAGAAAATATCCGTCTCTTGCCTTCAACTAAAACTACTTTGTATAAATTATTGATTGCACCATTCGAGTTGGTTGAGGGTATTGCATAACATTCTTGTAATGGATTCCAACGTATGTTGTTGAGTGTGAAGTATTCGATGTGAATACCTCTTTCCATGGAAAGCATACTAAGTTTTAGTTGGTCAGGGATACAAACTTCTTCATGAAACATTTGAATGAAAGTGTATAGGTTCCCTTTCTTTCCACAAGTGTTTTTAGATTTACATTCCCATAAGTTAGTTTCTGGGTTAGCGTAGAAATTCTTGGGTTCGTGTTTACAAAAAGGACAAGTACCTACCAGCTCTCCGTTTATTTCTTCAAGGTAAATATTAGAGTGAAAGGTAAATGGATTCATTCCCATGTTGTGTTCCTAGGTTTGTTCGAAAGGGTTGGTACCAGATAGTGCATGTGGTTGTAGATTGTTGCCGTAGTGGTAGCACCACACTCTACCAGTTAAGTTTATTTCTCTAAGTTCTTGGAGAGTTGGTTTCCAACAAGATATTATTATGGGGTGATGGTCAGCAGTAAAACCTTTGAATACAGATAGAGCTTCACATTCGTTGTGAGACATATCTAAAGGTTTGTCAAATACTTGATTTGATTCGGTGAAGTTAGTTGGCACCATTAAGTTTTTCCAATCTTTCAAGTTCTAGCTGCGTAGTGCAAAACCACATTACTTTAGCAAGATGTTCTTCGGATCGATCACCCTCCTTGTATTTGATAAGATGAAGTAGGGCATGTTCAAGACGTTCTTCTTGATACTCTTTATCATTGACTCCTTTTCTCCAATTGTCTCTACCGTATCGAAGTCCTTCAATAAATACAGCACCAAGATTCAGTAGAGAGTAAAGTGGTATCAGGATAAGCCCTGTATCTACCTTGTCGGTTGCTGCTTTGATTGGTGTTGGGATTGTTTTGGTGATTGGTGTTTCTTCCTCGTAAAAAGGTGGATATACGCTTACTAGGTCTCCTAGGTTGCCATGACCTTTATTTATCTCACCCAAGGATGTGTATGTGTGCATCCAGCCAGTTAGTCTTTCAATGCCTTCGTAAGGATACACTGGATCCATACTAGTTTTTACGATTTCAATAATACGTGAATCACGGGTTAGATATGTTCTGCCTAGTTCAATTTTCATTATAGGATTCCTAGTTTGGTTAGTTTGGTTATACATTCTTCACGTTCACGTTTGTTGGTAATTGTGTCCTTCATAAGATAATCAACTTCATCTAAGAAACCTCTACTCCCATCTGCATTAAACATAGGATTAAGGATTCTTTGAATCATTGTTATGTCGAGGGCTGTAAGCTTCATTGAGTTTAGTTGATAGTCTTCAAATGCCTGCCATGCAACAGGGTATAGCTGTTTGACTATTTCAGCCATAGCATTAGCATACGAACGAATCTCAAGTTGGGCGTGACTGTCCATTCTGAGTCGAAGGAAGTTGAAGATGTTGTGTAGATCACACTTCCAGTAGGCTTCGGTGTATGTGGAAAGAGGTAGATCCTTACGTGCTTGTTCCTTAGCTATACCGAATGCTAGTCTTTGTTGATATAAAACTTTACTGTATTCATGAAATATCTCTTCTTCTTGTGTTAGGTAGTTTCCTGCTTTCGTATGTGGTTGGTTATTGTAGTCTTCAAATTCCCAGCACTCAGGCCAGTCTTCTAAAAATCCTGAACTTCCTTGTTTGTTGTTGGTTGTTTGGAGTCGCCACTCTCTGGGGGAAGTTGTTTGTTGTGAGTCGATAGCTTCAGTGTAGCGTGTTGAGTATTCATTGACAGAGGCTGTACGGTGGCGTATCCATTGACGCCAACAGTCCATGGGTACTCGGACTAGAAACTTTACTTCACACATTTCGAATGGTGTGGTGTGTCCGTGACGAAGTAGGTAACGGATTAGGTTAATATCCTTAGCTTTTTCATCATCGTATTCTTTTTGTTGTTGTGAATCTTCTGGTGAAAACTCAAAGCGAGCATCCCTTCCGTAAGAGACTCGTGCTGCTTGGACGATTGATGCGTCTGTTCCCATTGAGTCAACGAGACAGATGAATCCGTCGTTGAGTACTGGGTACTTTTTCCATTGAAGGGAGTTGGTCATGGGTGGTTCCTGGAATTGTGGGTTGTTGATATAGTGAAATTGTTGTGCTGGGTCCATTGTTAGTTCCTTACTTGAGTAAGAATTGTAGGATAGTGTCATTGTCGTAGTTCATTTCGAGATCTTTGAAATGATGTGGTTTTAATCGGGAATTCATCCTGGATTCTAAACATTGTAAACAAAGCATACCTGTGTTTACACCAAATTTATTCCAGATATGTGCTTTAACCATATAATAATTCCTGTTACAGCAAGTACATATATTACAATCGACACATTTGAAATCTAAGTGGCAATTACAAGTAGAGTTGGTCATTGTTGTGTGGGTTTAGAGAAATAGTGCTAGTTGCGAAACGAAAAGAAAGAAAGCTATGATTATTAGAAAACAACCACAACCGTAACCTGTTTTAGCTATTTCGTTCATGTCTTGCCCTGAAGTTGTTTGTACCAAAGTTTACCTAAACGTAAGTTACGCTTAGGGAGAATAAGAATCATTATTAGTTTGTTGAGTTGTTTGTTGAGTAGTTTGTTGAGTTGTTTCATGGTCGTGCCACAAATTCCCAATCTACACGGTTTGTTATTTCGACTGTGATGTGTGGGTTGTCACAATTTTGTAGAAAAAGGATGCGTGGTTCGTTGCCATTGTTGATAATTGGTTTAACTCTTAGTTGGTAGAGGTTACCATCAAAGTTCTTGTAGTATGATCCTTTTACTTCTTTGGAGAATTGTACAGTTACTGAATTGATGGGGGGTTTTGGCATTAGAATGGAGGCTCCTGGATAGATTGTAGTAGATTTGTTTTAGCTTCTTCACGTGTCTTGCCGATTGCAGTGTAAATTTCCTTGTCGAGTACTCCCTTAGCTAAGAATTGGTTACCGTATATGTAAAGTTTGCATCGGAAGTCTCTGTCTTCACCATCGTTAATAAACCATTCAACTGTTATCCAGTCTGTAGATTTCATGATGTAGTTTGGATCATAATTGATAACCAGTGTGTCCATACGACAAGTAGGCATATGTTTTTTGCCTGTGGCTTCCATTAGGTCGATGCAGTAAGCGTTAGTGGTGGTGGAGTCAGCGTGTATCGGGAATTCAAGTTTAAGTGAATCGTGTACTTGCTGAATCATCTTACCGGATCGAGATTTGATAAAAGGATCTTTTTGGATTTGGATCATCATATCTTGGACGATTAGACCAGCAGCTCCTTGAATTCTACCCGATACTGCTTTGTGTGGGCTATTTCTAGGTACATCTAGACGATATCCTTGTCTGGTGTAAATCATAGGATAGTCATACTTTTCGTCACACGCTAATCTTTGTTTCTCACACCTCTTAAAGAACATACCAATTTCAGGTAGTTTAGCATCAACAATTGCAGATGCGTTTGGAATGCCATAGGTAGTGTCTACTTTGTGATTACCCCCACCGTACATACGTGCGAAGGTTCCGCTTTTGCAACGTGTGTATGTTTTAGTTTCTTTGAAAGCAGCTTCACCTAATTGAGCGATTAGTTCCGGATAAAGAATATTCGCAATGATTAAGTGGACTGATCTACCTCTTTCAAATTCAGCAATTAGGGCTTTTGATCCAACTTCATAAGCCCAAATGCACAGCTCAATGTTTACTACGTCAGCATAAAGCCAGTAGTGATTCTCTGGGGGAGAGAATAGATAGTCTAGTTCCTTGTTGAAGTTCTGTTGATTAGGGTTGCTGGATGATTGTCTGGTCCATTTGGTACCAGTTGCATTGAGATTGGAGTGTATGCGGTAGGAGGTAGGTTGTGAGGGATTGGTTGTGACTACGCACCAATCTTTCCAGGAATGTAAGTCAATAACTTGCTTGTTGCATTTTCTCCAGGCTTTAAGTAGAGGTATTGCAGGTTTGTCGAAGAATATTCTTTCATACTCTATTAAAGTTTCTTTAGAGAATGAGGGTTTACCGTCTTTAGTGTAGATTAGGATCGGTATTTCAGATATAGAATGGATCAGGTGTTTAAGTGAGGCATCTTTTCCGGGATCAATAAACATAGTGTTGCCAGCTATGCTTTGAAGATTCTTACGTATTTCCTCAAGTTGCCAGATGTTTAATTCGAGGAGTCTATTGATGCGATCTATGTTTACGTTAATTCCGTTGGTTTGCAAGTCATAGAGTGCTGGTAGTAGTTGCATTCTGAATTCATATTGTGAGTTCAGTTTGCAACGTGTCAGTTCCTTTTGACATTCTTTGTGTAGTAGGAATGTTCTTTCTACGTCACCACCACCATATTTAAGACATCTGGGCATGTCTAGCCAGTAGTCCATTTTATACCAGCTTTGGTTTTTTAATGCTGGAAAGTGAGGATGGCCTTCTCTAGCAATGTCGATGCCCTGTGAAGTGTCGCGTAGTGAATTGATTGAGTCTTGTAATTCAGATTCATCAGTTTCAGGATAGTCAAATAGTTTGTAACAAGTTGGTTTTAATCCGTGTAGATCTCCTGAAGATAAACAGTGCCAAGCAGCAAGAGTGTCATGAAGTTGTTGGGTTGGGTTGGGGTTAAATACTGGGTTAAACTCAGGAAGGTATATGTTGATAGATTCTAATGCTCTCCTATCAAAGTTGAGGTTGTGGAATACTACTTTGGAGAGATTGTTGATGAAGTTTTGTAGGTTGTTTAATACGTCTGAGTCCCAGTAGACATTTCTGTTGGTCGGATCTACTGTACCTGTCCAAGCAATGTTTTTGTGTCCATTGTTGGCTAGGACCATGAAGGGTCTACATCCGTGGAAGAAGTCGGTGCCAGTAGTTTCAGTGTCAATGGTGGCAAGCATTAAAGATACTCCGCTTTGACTTCATCTCGTATTTGTTGAAGTTGTCCGTGACAGTTGCCTAGTGAAATGTCTAGTCTTACTGCAATCTCACGTAGGGTGTATCCTTTGAGTAGTAGAAGTACGATCTGCTGTTGATCACTAGTGAATTTAGCAACGTAATCATTGGTTAGTAATTCTTCTGCAATAGTTTCTTTTGATGTTGCTAGATTAGATGTTTCTGAGGCAATAGTGAAACATCTTTTCTTACGAGATAGTTTTCTGATCTCATCAATGAAATAAGTGTTGATGCTTTTAAAGTAGAAGTTTTCTAGGTTGTCGAAGGTTGGGTTCTTGTTGTAAGTCAGTAGTATACTAACTCTTGCTGTTTGTTTAGCATCTTCAATGGTTAGGTGAAGTGAATTGTGGAATTTGTAAGCCAGGAAACTTATTTGCTTATGCAATTTTTCTAAAGTTTCTTCTATAGAAAGCTGTTCCATTGTTCCGTCCATGTCTAGTTCCGTCGGTTTGAAAAGTAGTGCAAAGTGTGCGGGTACAAAAGCTGTACCCGCACTTGTGGTTAATCAAGCTGAGAAATCTCAACTGATTGGGTTCTGGTTGGGTCGGAGTTAGATTGCACGTAGCATGTTAATTGCTACAGGCATTTCTTGACCGTTAGCTTCCAAACGTACTGTGGCAAGATTCCCTTCAATACGCTGTACAACAGACGGGTTACCGTTTGCATACACACGTTGGCCAACCTGGAACGCAGAAGTTGTTGGTTGCTGGGGTTGCGTGCCAAGTGGTTGCTGGGGTTGCATGCCAGGTGCGACAAGAGGTTGTTGCATTGATTGTTGCATAGTTTGAGTAGGTTGTGGCATGCCACCACCACCCGCTACTCCACGTGCTTCGAAGTTCTTACTACGCTTCCCATTGAAGTCGTACCCTTCGACTTCGTAATCAAAAGAGCGTTCTTGTTGATTGAACCAAGCAACCATTTGTTGGATGTCACCGGTTTCTCGGATGTTACGTGGAAGTCCCATGTCTTCCATGTAATCATAAGCACGTCCCCAACGCTGAGCAATTGAGGAGTTTTCGGTTTGATTGAGGTTAAACCGACGCGAGGCAATCTCACCTTTGTATTGTTCAGGTGAGTTGACCAGGGATTTGAATTCAATGAAGTGAGACCCAGATATCATCTGGCCTGTTTCATTGTCTTTCACAGGACCATTCTGACCTCCTTTCATTTTAACTAAAGTAGCTGTCCCCGAGGTCCCTTCTGGTAGGTTTAGTCCCCCCATGAACTTTTCTAACAAGCGTGCTTCTTGGATAGCACCTTGGTGGGAATTGAGTACATTCTTAAATTCGTCACTTACTTGAAATTCAAACGGCATGGTAGAAAACTTTCTAAGTTTAGTTTGTGTAGGACAACGAAATATTGTACTACTAAGTGAAAACAGTTTTTTACAATATAAAATCAGGAAGTTAGTCTTCTTGATACAAGTTTTGTAAAAGGGTCTTGTTTGGGCCTTTAAACTCTAATCATCTCCTGTATTTTAGTTGGAAAGTTATTGTAAAGTGCTAAGTAAGACTCAGTAGCTGATTTACCTAAGTTAATTACTTCTGGTAAATTTAAACGATTCTTTGCTACGTGGCCACCCCCTTGTTGACAATACATGATACGTGGTGTAGTATGGGCAGCTTTTCCTTCAATGATCCTTATGTTATCACCCCTACCGATTGATGCAGTACCAATGTCAATGTTGTACTGTTTAGTCATAAAGAGTGTTGCTTGAGACCATTTGAGGAAAGAGTTGCGTATGCCCAGATCAACATCTAATGTGGATATTAGAACATCCGCTCCCATTGAAGTCCTTTCAGCTTCGACTTTGGTGTGACCAATAAGTATCACGTTGATACCTCTGGTACGTAAATTATCAAGTGCTTGAGTAACATGAATCATTACTTGTGGTGCATGTTGTCTTGGTCCTTGATAATATGCATAGAATTCTTTACGTTTTCCTTGGTAATGTTCTTTTATCAGATACTCAAAAAACAGTTCTTGAAAGCCTGATATAGCATCAATTACTAGAGTCTTTGCAGCACAGGTTTGAATAGCTGATACTAGTTGTGTATAGTCAGCTACATTCTCATTAGTGCAACCCTGTGGTATATCGTCAGCCATATCTAAATCGTCATACCCTGATTCTTTTACTGATAAACAGTGCAAAGGTTTAGGGAATTGAAGTGCAAGTGATGTTTTACCACATCCTGGATCTCCGATGAGGATGAAGCCTAAACCTCTTTTTTGTGTAATCATTGAAGCTCTTGAGGTGGTGTGTGTTTGTCGGCTCGGATGGCTGAGTCAGTTGTTGAGAAGGATAGGTTTGGGTAGCGTGAGGTGAGTTTGGTTTGATTGTCAGTGAGGATTTTTTGGATGTTGTTGAAGTAGCACAATTCGTGAAAGAATGCTAGTGCTGTTTCATGGAGATCATCTTCACGTACAGCAAGTCCCTGATTGTATATGAATGCATTTTTAACGTTGTTGGCAAGCTTTTCAACTTTTACACAAATGCAATGTGTATCGTCATTTGAAGTGAAGTGTGGTAAATCTGTGTCTTGAACGCCAGGTTCCATGTAGCAGTCGATAATCTCTTCTGAGTTAATTCCTAGTAAATTGAAGAGTATGAATAAGTAGTAGCAAACATCACCTATTTCCTCTTCAGTGTGTTCTTCAGTAATTAGCTCTAAAGCTTCTCCTTGTAAACCAATCGCTACGTGGAGAAAGTCCCATGCTAAGCAGAGATTAGATTTTTCGATGATCAAATCAGTGTATACGTCACCTTGTGTAATAAGATGGCTAATGTCTTTAAAGTGTGGACAGGGTGCCCAGGTTAGTAGGACGAAGTTGTAATAGTCTGTGATAGTTTGGTCAGGAGTTTTCATTCGTTGTTTAGTTCCGGATAAAGTGTTGTTGTTGGGACCAGTGAGTCGAAGTCGTATTCTTCAGTTAGTAGACCATAGTAGTCTCCTTTGAAAGAGTTAGTCATTGCAGGATCAAACATGCGGATTGGTTGGACGTAAAAGATGTCGTTGTAACATTCAGGATTGTTTGGATCAAATGTTGGTGATGTTACATGTTCCCACCAACGAAGTAATCTACGGCAGATTGGATCAAAAGTTGTAAGCATAAAGTTTCTACAACTTTCATATGGTTGGTGTATCGGGCCTAGTTGTGTCACCCAATGATTCTTATTTTGTGCTATTGGATAATTCCATTTGATGTTTGAGTATTGATGGAAAGCTCTGTGCATCCAAGCATCATTAGATTCAGCTGCTTTTAGAGGTGGAAATGAGAAACCATTTACATCGGGTATTTTGATTAAGTCATAATACCATTCTGTTACGTAGCCACTTGCAGCAGCGTAAAGATTCATTTGTAGATCACGTTTAAGCTCATTTAGTGTTGAAAGGGGTTCTGTGTACCCTTTACATTTGTGATCACATATCATGTTACTTGCTGAGACGTCTTTTTTACCACGTATTTTGATTGCGGTGTTGATGGACTCAATGTAGTAAGGTTGATTGATCTCTTGTTCTGTTTTAATGTCTGTGAGTGTATCTAGGTAGGTCAGGTCATACAGGCTGATCATTTCACAAAGTAGTGGAAACAAGTGGTCTGGTACTTGTTTCTTATACTGTTTGATAATGTGAATGTACATCATCTCTTTAGCAAAATCATAGTCTCGACGTGTGATTAGATGTTCTAAGCCTACGTGCATGATATCACCAAATACTAGATTCTCTTGTGGTTCTCCTGGTGACTTTAATCCACAGTAGTAGTGTAGATAAAACTTGAAAGGACATTGAAGAAATCTAATTAGGATTGATTGTGTTACCCCGCCAAGGTAAGGCCCTTCCCATACAGATTTGTCAGGCTTTGGTATTTCCATTATTTAATCCGATTCAGTTCTTGCTTTGCAGTACAGTAATAGTAACTGTACTTTTCTAACAATTTTCGTGCAATAATTTCTGCATGACAAAGTTTGGGTGAGCAATTACAAACTAAGAAAGTTACTTCGTACAATGTTACGTATCTGTAGATTTTGTCATACTGATTTTTAGCTTCTTCGTTGTCTTTGATTAGACTATTAAAATTCTTGTCAAATAGCTCTATGGAACCGACTAAGTCGGTTTGTTTCTTAACTGGGTTGGGATTACCAAGAAAACTAGTCCCATCTACAATGAACCCATATCTAGGTATCCTATGGATGTTTTTGTTTAAAATAACTATTTTTCTAGGACCAAGTTCCCAAACAGTTGAACCATCTGGTAGTTTTGTTGTTTCCATGGTAATTCCTAAGTCAGTTTTAAAGAGTTTACGAAGTTTACTAGTTTGTCTCTCATTTTCTTACAAGCGTAGAGTGGATAGTCTTGTCTTAAGATGAATGAGGGGTGTACTAATTCCAAACGTGGTAGAGGTGATTTGTAACTATGTGCTTTGTCACCAAGTAATATTAAACCGTCAAATTTATACTCTGAAACTAGATGGTTAATGTGTGGTTCGCATGTCGCTATTTCCTGGGGAGAAGGGGATCTATTACTACCAACAGTGTTGCGATTGGTAGGTGCAGTGTGGGTTGGTCTACAACATAGGCGGTTGGTCATTATGTAAGTGAAGTGTAGTTTAGTAATTGTTAAGACACGTGTCCAGAGGTTGCCTGATTTACCGAAGAATAGTTGACCAGAAGCATCTTCTGATTCACCTGGTGCTTCACCTATGATTAGTAGGTGTGGTACTTGGTTTGGTAAGTTTGTTGGAGTGTTTACTGTTGAAGACAAATCAAATGTTTTGCCTACAGCGTATTTGGGAGCAGCTATGAATTCCCAAGACTCTTGGATTAAGTGTGGTTCGGGAATGAATATTCTGTGATCAACTCCAAAGACTACTACTCCTGCTGATCTGGATATTGCTGAGTTTCTGGTGGTGTGAGCAATACAGCCTTTACAGAGGTTCCAGTCATAGTGTTTTTCTCCGTAGGTAGTTGTTCTGATTCTTTGGTCTTTGTTGTAATAGGTTGGATAGTTATCTGTAGTATCCATATTGATTCTAATCCTAACCCGTTGAGTATTTGATCGAGCGTTGGTTTGGTGAGTGGTTTGTAACCATTCAAATAAGCTGATAGGTTGGATATTTGCATACCAATCATATCTGCGTAGTTGGTGATTCCAATGCCTAATCTTTGTTCAACTGCGTTTTTGATTGATTGCCCGTCTGAGGGTTTCAATTGGGTTGAGGTCTTCGGGTTTTCCGATTGTATGTTGTAGTTTGATGCCATGTAAATTTCCGATGGAAGTTAGTGTTGTGGGCAGTGTGCTAGGGGTTAGGTCAGGTGACATAAAGTAGAGTAGTTTCCACCCAAGCTCAATTGCTGCGTTATGCTTTTCACAATCATTACGCATACCTTGCATTGAATTGTGGGCGGGGCCGAATCCTTGTATTTCGATTGCAATCTTGATGTTTGGCCAGGCAATGTCAAATCTCCATTTACGTGTTGGGTGAAATATGTGTTGTGTTTTAAAAGCTGGAAAGTTTGCTTGAAGTAAGCAAGTTACCAATTTGTGTTCAAGCTCAGATTCAACCTCATGTCCTTGGACTTTACTGGTCTTACTGGTCTTACTGGTCTTCTTCTTCACGATTGTGTCGTATGCCTCCTAAACTAGTTGGGGAGTTTCTGGGAAGTGAGTCTGTAAAGTATGATATCCAACATTGGACAGAGAGTGCTGTGAAGATGATTGTTACTATTGTTAGAAGTATTGTTGTCGGCAGGAGCAGTACCCACCAAGGGATTAAAGTTGACAAGAAAGTTTGATACAAGAAAAAGATAGTTAGTGCTGTTACTGAAATACTATCTCTTAGTGTTAGTTTTTCTTTGTAGTTCATTTGTTAGTTCTTGTTACAGTATTTGGGTTACTACGGATTGTACTGGTGTGCCCTCATCGGATTCGTTTGGGTACTTTACTAGTGCCAGTTTGCCTATAAACTGGTCTTTTCTAATGTAGATTTGAGTCCGGTAGTCTCGATTACCTACTAGTGATGCTTTGAATAGTTCTCCGTTTTCAGCACGGAATACTAAGATGGCTTCACGTTTACGTTTGTCAGAGTCAACAATGTCTACGATGCGGAAAGGTTCAATTTCAAAAGGTTTGATTTTAAGAATTGAAGTTACTCTTGCACCTAGTTGATACATGTTTTCTGGGTCACGTACAATAGCCCCTTCATAACCATGAGTGAGATAGGAGTTGTAGTGTCTGAGAACATCATCTTTGTGGACAATGGTTGACGGGACAAGTTTGATTGGACAGTTTGGAACTAGTTTTTTCAGAGCTTCTACTGTGTCAATAACAATCTTGATACGTTCTTCGAAAGGTAAGTTGAGATTTATACAATCGAATACGTGAAGTTGAACTGATTGGTGATCAGGTTGGGGTGTATGGGTACGAGTAAGTTTACTTATTTCCTGTAGTGAAAGTTTTGGTGAAAACATTTCACCGTCAAGAATAATGTCATCATCGAGATAGTTAGATGCTTCGATGATGTGAGGGAGGGATGTAATTGAGTCGTTGTTGAATGTTTTGAGGCTACCTTGAGACAAGATACCTCTGTGACCATTAAGTTTGGGTTGGATAACCACTTCCTGGGGAAGACAATGGTTGAAGTGTTCCCATGTCTTGAACTTCATTGGTATGAAGGGTTGTTTGGTAGGGATTTCCTCAGTGTATCCTCGTCTGTTCTTTTGTTTGTTGAGCTTGGACTCACCTTCATTGATAGCTTTAAGGTAATGGTTAGCTTCCTTAATTGTTATTACTTCTTCGGCTTTCTTACCGTTTAATAGTCCGTAGCGGATTACTACGTACGATTCGTGAAGTTTACCTACTACTTGTATGGACCATTCTCGAATGTTGAGATTGATGTCCATTTTGTAAAGGTAGTATGGTTTTTGTAGTTTGTGTTGAGATTCCATGTTAGTTCCTTATTCTGTGGTTTGTTTAAGTTGTCTGTGATAAGTGTTGATTACTTTTAGTATACGTTTGTCTTTAGAGCACTTGGGACATATTCGATTACCAGAAGAGATTGATGTGAATAATACTAAACATCTTAGACACTTTCTTGACTTTGGATTAATTTCTGACATATTAGTGTCCGATTGAGTTATCCTGCATTAAATGAAGAACAGATTACGCATACCACACAGAGATGTGGTGCTGCTTCACCCAGGTATTCTATCTTGATGTTTTTTGGTGCCCAGCTTGGACAAGTCCCTTCTCCTGTATTAAATTTTGGATATTTAAGGGTGTAGGCTGGATGGATTGTCAGTGCTTCTGTTTTTGATTTTGCACATACTACAAAAGAAACAAATTCGTCATAGCCAACTTGGTCTGTTCGAGTCAATAAGTAAAGTTTCATGTTTAGTTCCTGAGTGTGGTGGGTGGGGGTGTGGTTAGTAGTGGGGGTAGTTGTGTGGCCTATCTACCCAGACTAGTTGGTTGGTTGTTCTGGTGATTCCAACAAAGTACAAGTTCTCTTCTTGTTCTTTCTCCTCATCTGTCTTTGCTAGTGGTGACTGAATTGGCGGGAAAAGTAAGTAGATGTAGTTTCTCTCAAGTCCTTTAGATTTGTGGAGTGTACAAAGTGGGAAAGCTGAATCAGAGTCAGTGGATAATTTTTCCACTACTTCTTGAATTTCAGAAAGTGAAGTAAGTGCTTCACATAATTCAAGTATTGTTAAACAGATTTCAAGTTGGTAAGACTTGATCTTACTTTTCTTGAGGATGGAGTTTTTATCGTTTGAGGCATGTGCGTGTAGTGCCTCAAGTGTTTTGCAACTAGAGTAGGATATATAGTCTGTAATCCAACTTGTTAATGCTTTTTCTCCACCACGTGTCAATATTTTACACGGCAAGTTGGCTTTAAATAGGGTTAAGCCAGCTTTAATCAAGTGTGCTCTTGTTCTGCCCAAAATCAAGTGTTCTTCAGGCAATGAGTTAAAAATGTCAGTAGATTGATTGTACCTTGTCTCTTTCTTGAGATAATCAGGTAATCCTTGCAAATTAATGTTGATCTCAGGCACAATTTGTGTCTTTCTAGCTACTAATTTTGCACTAGGTTTTACAAAATTAGCATGATCAACTATGTTTCTGGGATTCCTGAAGTTAGTTTTTAGAGGCAGTTTAAGCTTGCATACTGCCTCGATTCTAGGAAAAGCATCAGTACATGCTCCAGCAAATGCATTGATCGACTGATTTGGATCACCACAAAATACTACGTTTCTGGCAATTCTTAGTGCTAGTTCGAGACGTAGTGCTGAGAGATCTTGACATTCATCAACAAAAGCTAAAGCGTATCGGGGTCTTTGTAATTCGCCTAATGCTCTCCACATTTGATCAGTGTGGTCAATGACAGCAGTATTTGTATACATGTCAGTCATTACCGTTTTCACTAGAGACAAGTTTGGTATGTATTCGATACCATACTTGTCTGCGACAAATTCGATACTCTCTGGGGAGGGAGAGAGTAGTTCCTGTTTGAGAAAGTCTATGACACGCAGGGTTTGGGTTAGAAGCGATCTGTCCTTGAATGAGAATGCTTGCCATTGTTTTTCAAGGATGAGGCAGATGGTGTCTCTACCTTTAAGTTCAGACAGTTTTATCTGTCCATACTTTTGGTAGAGTATGTGTCCTCCAGCTTGATTGAAGTTTTGGACTCGAATGTCAGTTGGTAGTTTGACTTTGAGTTCATCGCGTATTGGGTTCGTCATTGCCAGGAAGATGATCTGTTTACTAGGCGTGTCACCTATCTCATTGTAGATGGCAGCAAAGATTGCCATCTGTTCATCTGTTGGTTTGAAGGATAAGTTTCCTCCAAGTCTCAGTCTTTCTTCAGCTTTGACTAGTGTGGTAGTTTTACCACATCCTGGCCCAGCTTCTATTACGATGTTTGTCATGGTTGGTTTTGGTTAGTGGTTGTCTGAGTCTGAGTTTGATCCGACGTAGATGAATCTTCCTATTAGTAGTGATATTACAAAAGATGCTAACAGGAAGATTAGTATGTAATTTAACATGTTGTTTACCTGAAGAGGTTTTGCATGATTAGTTCTTCCGCACCGTAACATGTCCTATTTTCACAAACTGGACAAGTGTAATGGTGTGCATCTGGTTCACAGCCATCGTGGGTCCAGTCTCCACAGTAAGTGCAATAGCCTTCGTGTGAGTCTGAGTCTATCACAGATCCGATTTCCTCAATCGTTGGTAGGTGATGAGGTAGGGGTTTGTTGGGATTTGGGGTTGTCATTGTGTAGTTCCTAGTTAGGTTGTTGGTTGGTAAGAGGGTTAAGGGGTTGGTTTATTTGCTGACGTAGAGGGTTTCAAACTTGGCCTTTAATGCGTCAAAGTTACGATTGGCTTTGTTCACACGAAACACGTCGCTGTTCCAGATGTGTCCAGTGGTACTGAATCTAGTGATGCAGACGACAAAAGCCAATGCGTATTCTTCGGTGATTCTCACACAACGAGTACCGTGTCCAGGGATGCTGGACGTTTCTTTATAATGCACGCGTCGCTTACCTGTGACGCACTCTGCTATTACATAGGTCATGTTTAGTTCGGGGGTTCTGTCTAGTTCTGTCATGTGTAGTTCTTAGTTAGGTTTGGTTGGTAAAGTGGTTAAGGGGTTGGTTTGAAAGTTACAGTAAAGTTGTGTGGTTCGAGAAGTTTGCTGAGTTTGGCTTGATTGGAGAACCTATTCTCTGGGGAGGGAGAGATGTTTAATATTGCAGTGGCTAGATCAGTTTGGACGTAGAGTCCATTGCAAGGTGTTGTGAAAGGTGGGATGTAAATGTTTAGTTCATTGAGAGTTGTTGCAGATTTACCGTCTGATCTAGTCAGACGTATTTGTTGATTAAGGTTGACAAGTATTTGTCCCAGGTAGTGTATTCTACCTGAAGAGGAATTTGGTTTCTTAGTTTCTTTGTCTAAGTAAACTGTCTGGATTACTCCCGGTATTGTTGGAAGTATCGATTCAATTATTATTAAGTTGATTGGTTGTGTCATCTTAGTTCCGTAGTTGGTTAGTTTGGTTTGATGGTTGGTTGGTTGGTTGGTTTTTTACATTTGTAGTGAAACCTTATGTTAAGATGGGTAAGCCCAGCGGACGTTATATGGGGGATAGCTAGGGGGTAGAACGTCCCTATGCAATTGTACGCTTTAAAGACGTTTTTGGGTAGTGGGGTGTTCACAATTTAGGGGCATTTTGTCAAAGTTTTAGTGTCTCAAAATGAGACAAGTGAAATAGTTTTGAATAGTAAAATAAATTAGATTCGATGTTAAGATAGGTAAGGTAAAAGTTTGTGCTTGTTGGTATTTTGTAAAGTTTTTAGAAAAAAATTTTGTAGGTGAAATGATATAAATTTTGTGGTGTGAAGTATTTTGAAAAATGGGGAACGTCATGATTAAATAACTG
>Ga0163144_10008729_pt1 | contig 21890 bp, 14 predicted proteins | sample OliLak19BULKMAT1_FD_123175 | JGI IMG/M metagenome (GOLD analysis project Ga0163144, IMG submission 123175) | Freshwater microbial mat bacterial communities from Lake Vanda, McMurdo Dry Valleys, Antarctica - Oligotrophic Lake LV.19.BULKMAT1 | ecosystem: Environmental > Aquatic > Freshwater >... | reverse complement strand
TACGCCGATCGCGATGGAAGAGGGGCTGCGGTTTGCGATCCGTGAGGGCGGCCGGACGGTCGGCGCCGGGGTCGTGGTCAAGATCCTGAAGTAGGGGCGCCTATAGGGCGCCCGTACGGGCCCAGGGCTACGGGCCAGGGAGGGGCGCCCTATAGGGCGCCCGGTGGGTGCCCCGATGCGATGCCGACCCGACGCACAATAGGTAGAAACGGGCGCCCCATGGGGGGCACCCCGACGTGTCTGCAAGGAGCAAGCGATGCCGCGCGACAAGATCATCATGGAGTGCACCGACTGCAAGAGTCGGAACTACTTCACCAGCAAGAACAAGCGCCTCCACCCCGAGCGGGTGGAGTGGAAGAAGTTCTGCCCCCGGTGCAACAAGCACCTGGCGCACAAGGAATCGAAGTAACCGATGAGCCAGGGCGAAGCGGTTACGGCCCCCGGTGGCGCAGCGGGGTTCCCCGGCAGGTCGCGGGATTTCCTTGTGGCGGCCCGGGCGGAGCTCGGCAAGGTCACCTGGCCAACGCGGGATGAACTGTTCAAGGCCACCCGGATGGTGGTCATCTTTGCCGTGATCCTGGGACTCGCGATCGGCCTGCTCGACTGGCTGCTCAACGTGATCCTGGTCAAGGGCGTCGCCCAGCTGGCGCAGTAACCGGTCATGGAATACCGCTGGTATGCCGTGCAGACCACGGCCGGCCATGAGAACAAGGTCCGGACCCTGCTGAACATGCGGATCGCGGAAGACCCGCGCGTCGAGGATGAGAAGCTGGTCCGCCAGGCGCTGGTGCCGACCCAGGAAGCGATCGAGATCAAGGCCGGCAAGAAGCAGCTGGTGGAGCGGAAGCTCTATCCTGGCTACGTCCTGATCGAGACGACGATGAGCCAGGAGGCCCAGCATCTGGTCAACAGCGTGCAGGGGATCATCAAGTTCGTCGGCACCGGCCGGGCGCCGCAGGCGCTCCGCCCCGACGAGGTGAACCGGCTTCTCGGTGTCACCGAGGAATCAACCGACTCGGCGCCGAAGGAGGAGATCCCGTTCCTCATCGGCCAGGCGGTGGAGATCACCGAGGGCCCGTTCTCGGACTTCAGCGGCACCGTCGAGGAGATCCTCGCCGACAAGGGCAAGGTCAAGGTCTCGGTCAGCCTCTTTGGCCGGCCCACGACTGTCGAGATGGACTATCTGCAGCTGCGCGGGCATTAGCAGCGAGAAGTGTGAAGCAAGCAGTGTGAAGCAGGAAGTAGGAAGTAGGAAGTAGGCACGAGGTCAGGTAGGAGGTAGGAGGCCGCGGGCGTCGAGGGCGGAACCGAGCTGGGACGAGGAATCAACTTCTTCCGTCTTGCTTCTCCCTCCTCCCTGTCCCTCCAAACCTGGCGCCAGTCCGGCGCCCACCCGCGACCGCACGGGACACTGCGGCAGGACCACCGGTCGGGCAGCTGTGCCCGCCGGGAGCCGAACGAGGAGTACGATGGCCAAGAAGGTAGTAGCAATGGTGAAGCTCCAGTGTCCTGCTGGTGCGGCGAACCCGGCGCCCCCTGTGGGCACCGCGCTCGGTCCGCACGGCGTGAACATCATGGACTTCTGCAAGCAGTTCAACGCGCGGACCCAGAGTCAGGCCGGGATGGTCATCCCCGCCGTGATCACGATCTACGGGGACCGCACCTTCACCTTCATCACCAAAACGCCCCCGGCGCCGAACCTCCTGCTCAAGGAGGCTGGCATCGAGAAGGGCAGCGCCGCCCCCAACCGCACCAAGGTTGGCCGGGTCACCAGCGCCCAGGTCAAGAAGATCGCCGAAATCAAGCTGGCTGACCTCAACGCGACCGATATGGACGCGGCGATGCGGATGATTGCCGGCACGGCGCGTTCGATGGGCCTGGAGGTCATTGACTGATGCCACTCCAGGGAAAGCGGTTCCGCAAGGCGGCCGAGGGCGTCGATCAGGCCCGCGAGTACGCCGCGGGTGATGCGGTCGATATGGTCAAGAAGTCGGCCACTGCCAAGTTCAACGAGACGGTCGACATCGCCGTGCGCCTCGGGGTCGATCCCCGGCACGCCGACCAGGTCGTCCGGGGCACGGTGGTCCTGCCCCACGGCACTGGCAAGGCGGTCAAGGTGCTGGTCATTGCCCAGGGCGATCGGGCCCGTGAGGCCGAGGCTGCCGGCGCCGATTACGTCGGCATCGAGTACCTCCAGAAGCTCAAGGATGGCTGGCTGGACTGCGATGTCATCGTCGCCACGCCGGACGTCATGGGGCAGCTGGGCGCGCTCGGCCGGGTGCTGGGTCCCCGCGGCCTGATGCCGAATCCGAAGGCCGGCACCGTCACGATGGATGTGGCCAAGGCGGTCAAGGAAATCAAGGCCGGCAAGATCGAGTTCCGGGTCGACAAGACCGGCAACGTGCACGCCCCGATCGGCAAGGCGTCCTTTGAGGCGGCCCAGCTGGTCGAGAATCTCCAGGCGTTCCTGGACACGATTGTCCGTGCCAAGCCGTCCGCGGCCAAGGGCACCTACCTGCGGTCGGCCACGCTCTCCAGCACGATGGGGCCTGGCGTCCGCCTGGACACGGCGGGGTATCGATGAGCAAGACTGAGCGTCAATCCGAGGTGGAGTCCCTGAGCGAGCAGCTCAAGGGCGCACCGACTCTGTATGTGACCGACTTCACCGGCCTGACCGTGGAGCGGATGACCGACCTGCGTCGGCGCCTCCGCGCCGTGGGCGGGCGGTATGTGGTCGTCAAGAACACGCTGGCCGGGCGGGCCCTGGCCGCGAATGCCGTGGCGGGGCTCGGCCCCCACCTCGCTGGCCCGACCGGGCTGGTGCTGGCGGGCGATGATCCCCTCCCCGCGGCCAAGGCGCTGCTGGAGTTCTCCCGCACCGCCGACAACCGTCCCGCCGTCCGGGTCGGGCTGGTCGATGGCAAGCTGGTCGAGCCCGCGTACATCAAGCGGCTCGGTGAACTCCCCTCCCGCGAGGAACTGCTGGGGCAGTTGGCGGGTGCAATGAACGGCATTCTGTACCAGGTAGTCGGCGCCCTCGAGGCGCTTCGCGAGCAGCGTCAGGCAGCATCCTAACCGTCCGGAGAAGACACGATGTCCACTGCAATGAGTAACGACTCCATCCTCGAAGCCATCGGCGGCAAGACTGTGCTCGAGCTGTCCGAGCTGATCGAGGCGTTCAAGACCAAGTTCAACGTCAGCATCGTCGCCGCCGCCTCGGCGCCGGCCGCTGGCGGGGCCGCGGCCGCCGTCGAGGAACAGACCGAGTTTACGGTCATCCTCAAGGAGGGCGGCGCCAAGAAGATCAACGTCATCAAGGCCATCCGCGAGGTCACCAGTCTCGGCCTCAAGGAAGCCAAGGACCTGGTCGATGGTGCCCCCAAAGTTGTCAAGGAAGGGGTATCCAAGGCCGAGGCCGAGGAGCTCAAGAAGAAGCTCGAGGAGCAGGGCGCTGTCGTTGAGCTGAAGTAGGCCGCGGGCCGGTCTCCCGTTCCCGCCGGAAAGCCCGGCGGGGTACGGGCGATCGAGACCACGCCTCCTATTTCGGTGAGACGGCATGCAGACAGCACGCGACCCCTAATTCGCGACGTCGAAGAGCCCCGTGAGGGCGGCCTGGCATCTCAGGTCGCCGCTCGCGTCGGGGCCCCTTTGTGTTGCGTGAGAGTGTGACGATGGCAACTCCACAGCCGGTGATCAGTTTTTCCAAGCGCGAGGGCGGCATGGCGATGCCGCACCTCCTCGACATCCAGACCCGTGCCTTCCAGTCGCTGCTGGTGCCCGATGACGTCGACGGGCACCGTCAGGATGTGTCGCTGGAACGGGTCTTCCGCGACCTCTTCCCGATCGGCGATGTCAACGGCAAGTACTCCCTGGACTTCCTGCGCTATGCGCTGGGCGAGCCCAAGTACACCGTGGAGGAGTGCATCGAGCGCGACATGACCTATGCCGCGCCCCTCAAGGCGACCCTCCAGCTGGTGGTGTTCGAGGAAGTGGACGGCGACCGCCGTCCCAAGAACATCATCGAGAAGGAGGTCTACCTCGGCGAGCTGCCGATCATGACCCCGCTGGGGACCTTCGTGATCAACGGCGCCGAGCGGGTGGTGGTGAGCCAGTTGCACCGCTCCCCCGGCGTGGTCTTCGAGGAGGACACCCACCCCAACGGCCAGCGGCTGTACTCGGCCCGGATCATCCCGTTCCGCGGCTCATGGGTGGAGTTCACCATCGACATCCACGACGTGATCTACGTCCATATCGACAAGAAGAAGAAGTTCCCCGCCACGGCACTGCTCCGGGCCTTCGGTCATGGCGACAACCCGGACATCCTGCGGCTGTTCTTCGCCACCAAGTCGCTCAGCATCACCGGCAAGCTGGAAGGGCGCCAGGAGCGCCGCGAGGTCATCGGCTCCCTGCTGTCCGCCGACGTGCCGAACCCCGAGGATGCCGATGGCGCGCCGCTCGGCAAGGTGGGCGAGGAGCTCACCATCGAGCGCCTCAACGCCATGAAGGCGGTCGGCATCAAGGCGGTGACCGTCTTTGCCGGCTACACCACCCTCGACCTGACCGAGGACGAGCAGCCGACCACGACCCGGGACAAGGGCAAGCCGGTCCTGGCGTTCGATGTGGCCGACCCGGAGACCGGCGAGGTCCTGGCCGAGGCCAACCAGGAGCTGACCGACACCCGGCGCAAGAAGCTCGAGAAGGCCGGGGTGACCCGGGTGGATGTGCTGCTGCCCGCCGGCCGCGCCGAGTCGGCGCTGGTCAAGAACACCCTGGCCAAGGACCCGACCCACAGCGAAGCCGAGGCGCTGCAGCAGATCTACGCGCTGCTCCGGCCCGGCGACGCCCCGAACCTGGAGACGGCCCGGCAGCAGCTGCAGCGGCTGTTCTTCAACCCCAAGCGCTACGACCTGGGGCGGGTGGGCCGCTACAAGATCAACCAGCGGCTGCGGCTCAAGACCGACTCCAACACCACGGTCCTCACCGAAGAGGATTTCGTGGCGATCATCAAGTACCTGATCGACCTGCACGACGGTCGCGGGCACACTGATGACATCGATCACCTGGGCAACCGGCGGATCCGCTCGGTGGGCGAACTGATTGCCAACCAGTTCTCGGTCGGCTTGTCGCGGATGGCGCGGCTGGTCAAGGAACGGATGAGCATCAACTCCGACCCGGAGAAGATCTCGCTCGATGACCTGGTCAACGCCCGCACGGTGTCGGCGGTGATCCAGGCGTTCTTCGGCAGCTCGCAGCTGTCGCAGTTCATGGACCAGACCAACCCGCTGGCCGAGTTGACCAACAAGCGCCGGCTCTCGGCGCTCGGCCCCGGCGGCCTGACCCGCGAGCGCGCCGGGTTCGAGGTCCGTGACGTCCACTATTCGCAGTACGGCCGGATGTGCCCGATCGAGACGCCGGAAGGCCCGAACATCGGCCTGATCACCAGCCTCTCGACCTATGCGCGCCTCAACGATCTTGGCTTCATCGAGACCCCGTACCGGGTGGTCAAGAACGGCAGGGTCACCAGCGAGATCCATTGGCTCTCGGCGTCCGAGGAAGAGGACTTTGCGGTGGCCCAGGCCAACGCTCTGTTGAGCCCGGAAGGCGCGTTTACCGAGAAGCTGGTGCTGACCCGCCGCGGCGACGACTATCCGCTGCTGGCCCCGGAGCGGATCCAGTACATGGATGTGGCGCCGGAACAGCTGGTGTCGATCGCCGCCGCGCTGATCCCGTTCCTGGAGCACGACGACGCCAACCGCGCGCTGATGGGCTCCAACATGCAGCGGCAGGCGGTCCCGCTTCTCTTCCCGCAGTCGCCGGTGGTGGGCACGGGACTCGAGGAGAAGGTGGCCCGCGACTCCGGTGCCGTGATCATTGCCCGGCGGTCGGGGATGGTCACCCGCGTCACCGCCGACGAGATCATCGTCGACGCCGGCGAGGGGATGCCGGCCGCCGGCGAAGTGCCGCTGGCGCGGCTGTCGCAGCACGACCGGTACCGGGTCAAGAAGTTCTGGCGCACCAACCAGGACACCGCGATCAACCAGCGGCCGCTGGTCCGCGTCAACCAGAAGGTCGAAGCCGGCCAGATCATCGCCGACGGCGCCGCCACCGAGCAGGGCGAGCTGGCGCTGGGCAGCAACGTGCTGGTGGCGTTCATGCCCTGGTACGGCCACAACTTCGAGGACGCCATCATCCTCTCCGAGCGGCTGGTCAAGGACGACGTCTACTCGTCGATCCACATCCAGGAGCTCGAGCTGCATGTCCGCGATACCAAGCGCGGCCAGGAGGAGATCACCCGGGAAATCCCCAACGTCTCCGACGAGGCGGTGGTGGATCTCGACGAGCGGGGCATTGTCCGGATCGGCGCCCACGTCAAGCCGGGCGACATCCTGGTCGGCAAGATCACCCCGAAGGGCGAAACGGAGCTCTCCCCCGAGGAGAAGCTGCTGACCGCGATCTTCGGCGAGAAGGCCAAGGACGTGAAGGACAGCTCGCTCAAGGTGCCCCCCGGCATGAAGGGGACGGTCATCGACGTCAAGATCTTCAGCCGGGTCGAGGACCAGGTTGTCGAGAAGGACCGCGGCGAGCGGATCGGCGAGGTGCGCCGGGTGGAGCACGACGAGAAGACCCGGATCAACACCGTCATGAGCGAGGAAGTGCTGGAGCTGCTCAAGGCGCAGGAAGTGGCCCTGATGCTCCGGGCCGGCACCGTCGAGGAGTTCCTCGCGGCCGGCACCAAGCTCACCCCGGGCCAGCTGGCCCAGGTGGACCTGGGCGAGGTGGACCTGAAGACCCTGCGGGTGGCCAACAAGGCGGCCAACGAGCGGATTCGGGCCTCGATTGATGCCGCAGTGCGCGAGCGGGCCCGCGTTGAGGAAAAGGCCGAGGATCAGATTGACAAGATTCTCCAGCCGGACGAGCTCCCCCCGGGAGTGATCCAGCTGGTCAAGGTATACCTGGGCGAAAAGCGGAAGGTGAGTGTCGGCGACAAGATGGCCGGTCGTCACGGCAACAAGGGCATCGTGGCACGGATCGTCCCCGAGGAGGACATGCCGTTCCTTCCGGATGGCTCGCCGGTGGATATCGTCCTCAACCCGCTCGGCGTGCCGAGCCGGATGAACGTCGGGCAGGTGCTGGAGACCCACCTCGGGTGGGCCGCCCAGTTGCTTGGGTTCAAGGCCAAGACCCCGGTCTTCCGCGGCGCCGACGAGGCGGAGATCGGGGTGCTGCTGCAGGTGGCCGGGGTGCAGTGGGCCGGTGAGGCGCTGGCCATCGAGGCCACGGCGCCGACCCCGACCCCCGACACCGTTCGCGCCCTGGTCGCCGACCTCGGCGCCATGGGGGTGGAGCACGCGCTGCTGCACGAGGCCGGGTTGGCGCTGCTGACCCAGCGGGGCACCTCGGCGCCGACCAAGGCACTGGTCAAGTCGATCGAGGCGTTCCTGACTGCCTCGGCCCGGGAACTGGCCGAGCGCGAGCTGGCCCAGCGCCGCATCGAGGTCACCGCCCAGAAGACCCTGATCGAGGGGGTGTCGGGGGCGGAGAAGAAGGCGGCCGACAAGGTGCTCAAGGAACTGGAGGCCCTGGCCGGAGAGTCGCCGGAAGCGGTGCTGGCATCCGCCGACCGGAACGGCCTGGCCGCGCTGCTCGGGGGCAAGCCCGATGGCGAGGCGCTCCAGGCGGCGGGGATCGAGTTGATGCGCGCCGCCGGGCTGACCCCGGCCGGCAAGGTGCGGCTGCGCGACGGCCGGACCGGGCAGGATTTTGCCGGCGAGGTCACGGTCGGCCAGATCTACATGCTCAAGCTGAGCCACCTGGTGGACGACAAGATCCACGCCCGTTCCATCGGGCCGTACTCGCTGGTGACCCAGCAGCCGCTGGCCGGCAAGGCGCAGTTCGGCGGCCAGCGGTTCGGGGAAATGGAAGTGTGGGCGCTGGAGGCGTATGGCGCCGCGCACCTGCTGCAGGAAATGCTGACGGTCAAGTCCGACGATGTCATGGGACGGAGCAAGGTGTACGAGGCCATCGTCAAGGGCCAGAACCTTCCCGATCCGGGCATCCCGGAATCGTTCAACGTGCTGGTCAAGGAGCTTCAGGCGCTCGGCCTGAAGGTCACCCTTGGCACCACAGCTGACGCTGAGGAGTAACGGGATCCCATGATTGATTTTCGCAGTGGGCGGGAGCCCCAGAACAGCAGCTTCGACTTCATTGCCATCCGGATTGCGGCCCCCGAGGAGATCCGGGGCCCCCGCGACCCCAAGGAGCGGGAGCGCCTGGAACTCCAGGGCAACCGGACCTGGTGGTCATGGGGCGAGGTGACCAAGCCGGAAACGATCAACTACCGATCGTTCAAGCCCGAAAAGGACGGCCTCTTCTGCGAACGGATCTTCGGTCCGGTCAAGGACTGGGAGTGCCATTGCGGCAAGTACAAGCGGATCCGCTATCGCGGCGTGATCTGCGACCGCTGCGGCGTCGAGGTGACCCTCTCCAAGGTGCGCCGCGAGCGCATGGGGCACATCGAGCTGAGCGTGCCGGTGGCGCACATCTGGTTCTTCAAGACCCTGCCGTCACCGATGGGCAACCTGCTCGGGATCACGCTCCGTGACCTGGAGCGGGTCCTCTACTACTCCAGCTACATCGTGCTCGATGCAGGCAAGCAGGAGGTCGAGCCGAACCAGCTGATGGACGAGGACGAGTTCCTCACCCTGCGCCAGAAGGCCCGGGATGAGGGCGATGCCGGCTTCAAGGCCGACATCGGCGCTCCCGCCATCCGGGAACTGCTCGGACGGCTGGACATCCGGCGGATGGCCGAGGATCTGCGGGCCTCGATTGCCACCGAAACCAGCCAGCACCGCAAGAAGCAGACCCTCAAGCGCCTCAAGATCGTCGATGCCTTCCTGGGCTCGGGTGACAATGGCGACCTGCCGAACGACCCGGCCTGGATGATCATGGACGTGGTGCCGGTGCTGCCACCGGACCTGCGGCCCCTGGTGCCGCTCGATGGCGGGCGGTTTGCCACCAGCGACCTGAACGACCTCTACCGGCGCGTCATCAACCGGAACAACCGGCTCCAGAAGCTGATCCAGCACAAGGCGCCGGAGGTGATCCTCCGGAACGAGAAGCGGATGCTGCAGGAGGCGGTGGACGCCCTGTTCGACAACGGCCGCCGCAGCAAGGCGATCCGCGGTCGCGGCAAGCGCCCGCTCAAGTCGCTCTCCGACATGCTCAAGGGCAAGCAGGGCCGCTTCCGGCAGAACCTGCTCGGCAAGCGGGTGGACTATTCCGGCCGGTCGGTGATCGTGGTCGGCCCGGAGCTCCGCCTGCACCAGTGCGGGCTGCCGAAGGCAATGGCGGTGGAGCTGTTCAAGCCGTTCATCATCCACAAGCTGGTGGAGAAGGGCATCGCCGAGACGGTCAAGCGCGCCAAGAAGATCGTGGAGCGCGAGGGCCCCGAGGTGTACGAAATCCTCGAGGAGATCATCAAGGACCACCCGGTGCTGCTGAACCGCGCACCGACCCTGCACCGGCTGGGCATCCAGGCGTTCGAGCCGAAGCTGGTCGAGGGCAAGGCGATCCGGATTCACCCGCTGGTCTGCGCGGCGTTCAACGCCGACTTCGACGGCGACCAGATGGCGGTGCACGTGCCGTTGTCGTTCGAGTCGCAGCTCGAGGCGCGACTGCTGATGGTGTCGTCGAACAACATCCTCAAGCCGTCCGACGGCCGGCCGGTGGCCGAGCCCTCGCAGGACATGGTGCTGGGGTGCTACTTCCTCACCAAGCTTCCGGCCGGATACGAAGAGGAGTTCCGCAAGGCCGGCCCGGGCAGGGCCGAGGAGACCCGCGTCCGGCTCTGGAAGGATGCCCGCTACTTCGGCAGCATCGCCGAGCTCGAGATGGCCATCCTGGCGGGGAGCATCAAGTTCCACACCGCCATCCAGTTCTGGTTTATCCCGCCCTCGGGCGCCATGGAGCCGAACCCCCGCTGGATCCGGACCACGGTCGGCCGGGTGCTGTTCAACAACATCCTCCCGGCGCAGGTGGTCGGCATCCTCGGCTACCGCGACGACCTGATGAAGAAGCGGACCCTGTCCGAGCTGGTGCTGCAGAGCTACCGGCACGCCGGGCTCCGTGAGACGGTGGAGTTCCTCGACCGGCTCAAGCGGTTCGGTTTCGAGTTTGCCACCCGTGGCGGTGTCTCCATCGGCATCGAGGACCTCGAGATCCCGGCCGACAAGCCGGCCCTGATCGAGGAAGCGGCCAAGCGCGTCGAGCGGTTCCAGCGCGCCTACAACACCGGCCAGATCACCTTCGGCGAGCGCTACAACAAGGTCATCGACGCCTGGACCCACGCCAACAATGACGTGGCCGAGGCGATGATCAACAGCATGCGGGTCTCCCGCGGCGGGTTCAATCCGGTCTTCATGATGTTCGATTCCGGCTCCCGCGGCAGCCGCGACCAGATCCGCCAGCTGGCCGGCATGCGCGGCCTGATGGCCAAGCCGCAGAAGAAGCTGACCGGCGGCATTGGTGAAATCATCGAAAGCCCGATTCGCTCGAATTTCCGCGAGGGGCTGACGGTGCTCGAGTATTTCATCTCGACCCACGGCGCCCGGAAGGGCCTGGCCGACACGGCGCTCAAGACTGCCGACGCCGGCTACCTGACCCGCCGGCTGGTGGACGTGGCGCAGGATGTCACGATCACGGAAGAGGACTGCGGTACGATCCTCGGACTCGAGATTGCCGCCCTGAAGGAGGGCGAGGACGTCATCGAGAGCCTCAAGGAACGGGTGCTCGGCAACGTCGCGGGCGAGGATGTCTTCGACCCGAACGAGCTCGACGAGCACGGCGACCCGCGCCTCCTGGTGCAGGCTGGCCAGCTGATCGACGAGGAGACCTCCGACGCCATCGAGGACGCCGGCATTGAGAAGGTCAAGCTCCGCTCGGTCCTGACCTGCGAGGCCAAGCGCGGGGTCTGCCGGATGTGCTACGGCCGCAACCTGGCCACGATGGAAATGGTCGACATGGGGGAGGCCGTCGGCATCCTGGCGGCACAGTCGATCGGCGAGCCCGGTACCCAGCTGACGCTGCGGACCTTCCACATCGGTGGTACCTCGTCACGCATTGCCGAGGAAGCCGAACGGCGGACCCGGCACGACGGCATCATCAAGTACACCGCCGGGCTCGAGTGGGCCGACCAGGACGTCGAATACGAGGACGGCACCAAGGGAGTGGTGCGGGTGGCACTGACCCGTGAGGACGAGTCGGCCGCCGAGGAGGCCCGCGAGGGCATCGTGGTGGTGGACCTCAACGATCCGAAGAAGATCGTCAGCCGGTATCCCGTGCCCGAAGGTGCGGCCATCCTGGTCAAGGAAGGCGATCGCGTCAACAAGCCGGAAAACGAGCGGCGCGCCTCCATCCTGTATACCTGGGACCCGTACAACGATCCCAGCATCATCAAGCAGGATGGCAAGCTCCGCTGGAAGGACCTCGTGCCGGGCGTCACCCTGCGCGAGGAACTCGACGAGGGGACCGGCCTGCGGTCGCTGGTCGTCACCCCGGACCCTGATCGGGAACTCCATCCCTCCGTGCTGGTGTACGCCGCCAACCGGAAGGACCCGCAGGAGTACACCCTGGCCGAGGGCTCGCGCATCATCCTCGGGTCGCCCACCGATCAGGTGAGCCGGGCGATGGAAATTCCCGACGCGGCCAACCCGTGGGCCTCCAAGTTTCATGTCGAGGAGTACCCGATCAACGAGGCCTGGCCGAGCAAGACCAAGCGGGAGAGCAAGGACAAGCGGGTCTACCTCTCGGCCCCGGTCGAGGTCCAGAAGGGTGTCACCGTCACCAAGATCCCGCGGCAGGCGTACAAGACCCGCGACATCACCGGCGGCTTGCCGCGGGTGGCGGAACTGTTCGAGGCGCGCCGGCCCAAGGATCCGGCCACCATGGCCGAGGTCGACGGGGTGGTCAAGTTCGGCGAGATCAAGCGCGGCAAGCGGGAGATCTTTGTCCGGCCCACCGGCACCGACGGCCAGCTGGTGGACGACCAGGAACCGTTCCTGTACGAGGTGCCGGCGGGCAAGCACCTCCGGGTCCACGAGGGCGACCGGGTGCGGGCCGGCGACCGCCTGACCGAGGGGCCGGTCAATCCCCACGAGATCCTGCTTATCAAGGGACCGCGGGCGGTTCAGGAATACCTGCTCAACGAGGTCCAGGAGGTCTATCGCCTCCAGGGCGTGCGGATCAGCGACAAGCACATCGGCGTGATCGTGCGCCAGATGCTCCAGAAGGTGCGCGTCGTGGATCCGGGCGATTCCGGGTTCCTCGAGGCGGAATCGGTCGACAAGCTCACCTTCCGCGAGGGCAACGACCGGGTCCAGCGCCGCAAGGGCAAGCCCGCCACCTCCGAACCGGTGCTGCTCGGGATCACCAAGGCCTCGCTGACCACCCAGAGCTTCATCTCGGCGGCGTCGTTCCAGGAAACCACCCGGGTGCTCACCGACGCCGCCATCCGGGGCGCGCGCGATGACCTGCGTGGGCTGAAGGAAAACATCATCATCGGGCACCTGATCCCCGCCGGCACCGGTCACTACCGGTACGTCGACCTGGAGATCGAGCCGCCTGCCGGGTTCGAGCCGCCCACGGCGGCCGAGCTGGCAGGACCGCCCGCGCCGGACCCGGCCCTGCTGCTGCTGGCCGAAGAAGTCGAGGCGTAGTCCTCCGCCGTTCCCCTGGCGTGTCATCCTCCGGGGTGGCAGGCTGCACGCCGACACCCCCGCCCGGTCACCGGCGGGGGTGTTGGCGTTTCGGGTGGCCCTTGATTTTGGGGCCTGAGCCGCCAGCTTGCAGCATCCCGTTGCCCCAGCCAGCTCCCCGCTTTCCGGACCCGCCCACCCATGCTGTCGACGCCGCTCCTCCTGCTGGTACGGGTGGCACCGTTCTCCTCCTCCACCACCGATCCCGTTTCACAACTCCTGGTCGCCGGGATCATCCTGGCGGTCTTCATCCTGCTGACCCGCGAAACCGCCCACCGCGTCCTCGTGATCATGGGGGCGGTGGCGCTGCTCTGGTTCATTACCTACCTGACCCCATGGCGCCTGATCGGCTTCGAGGCCTCGGCCCGTGCCCTGGACGTCAACGTCCTGCTCCTCCTGGCCGGGATGATGGCGGTGGTGGGTGTCCTCAAGACGACCGGCGTCTTCCCCTGGATGGTGGCCCGGCTCCTTCAGCAGAGCGCTGGCCGCCCCGGGGTGGTGCAGCAGTCGGTCTTCTGGGCCACCGGCACCCTGTCGGCATTCCTGGACAACGTCACCACCGTCATCTTCATGACCCCGATGGCGGGGGAGGCGGCCACCAGACTCGGGGTGCGGCCGGTGGCCTTCCTGCTCCCGATGATCATGGCCGCCAATATCGGCGGAGCCGCCACGCTGATCGGGGACCCGCCCAATGTCATGATCGGCTCTGGGGCGGGGCTGAGTTTTCTGTCTTTCCTGCGCCACCTGACCATTCCGGTGCTGGTCATGATGGTGGTGATCGGGTGGGTGGCGGGCCGCCGCTACCGGGGCGACCTCCAGGCCGCGCAGGCCCTGGGCACCATGGAAATCCCCCCGATTCACGATCCTGGACTGCTGCGCTGGGCCGTGGCAATCCTGGCTGGAATCTTCCTGGGGTTCGTGACTCATGGCATGACCGGGATGCCGGTGGCCGTTCCCGCCGTGATCGGCGCCGCCGCATTGCTCATCGTCCAGGACGCCCGGTACCTCCGGCACAGCCGGCCGACCGAGTCGGAGCGGATCCACGGCATGCTGGATGTGATCGAGCGGGAAATCGAGTGGCCCACCCTGTCGTTCTTTGCCTTCCTGTTCATTGCGGTCGGCGCCGCGGTGGAAACCGGGTTGATCGACACCCTTGCCAACGGGCTGATCGGGCTGATCGCCTCGGCGGAACAGGGGCTGGCGCTCTCCGAGTCGGGCACCCTCCTGCTGGCCGCGCTGCTGATCTGCTGGAGCAGCGGCATCCTGTCGGCGTTCATCGACAACATCCCCTATGTCGCAGTCAGCATTCCGCTGGTGGCACGGCTGGTCGTGGAACTGCCTGGGGAAAGCGGGGTGCTCTGGTGGGCGCTGGCCCTGGGGGCGTGTCTCGGGGGCAACGGCACCGTGATCGGCGCCTCGGCCAACGTGACGGCGGTTGGGCTGGCGGAGCGGCAGGGGATTCGGATTTCGTTTGCAGAGTTTGCCCGGTTCGGGTCCCGGGTCCTGGTCACGACGCTGGCGATTGCCTCGGTGTTCCTGGCGGCGATGATCTACCTCGGGGATACCGCCACTAATGTCTATGGCATCGGGTTGCTGCTGGTGCTGGTTGGAGGACGGGCGCTCCGCCGGCGGATTCGTCGGCGCCCGGGCTGATCTGTCCGGGCGCTGAAGCGGTGTCGGGCGGGCTCGCGGGTCACTCCCGGAGCCCCGGGATCACGGCCGGCGGGGCAACCGCCGGATCGGTTCACTGGAGACCGGGGGCAGCGCCAGCGCTGGCCCGGTGTTTCCCGGTCCTGCCATGAACGACGGCAGGATCTCGTAGGCTTCTCCGATTGCATCGTTGACCAGGTAGCCCATATCGCGAAGCGAAGCCAGGCTGAGGGCGCTCAACGGGTTGAGCCCGCTGTTGATGAAGCCGGTCATCAGTTCGTTGCGGAGGGTGGCCTCCCGCCAATGCCCGTCCCGGGTGCCAGGCCCCCCGGTGTTCTCGACCGGGACGTGGTTTCCGGGATAATTGAAGCCCGGTCCGAACAGGGTCGGGAACACGGTGAGTGCGCCGCCTCCCACGAAGTAGGGGTCGGGTGACTGGTACCCCACCAGCAGGTTGGTCAACCGCCAGAGGGTGCCGATCCCGAGCACGTGCCCCATCTCGTGGAGGATGACCGACTGCAGCTGGCCGCTCGCCTCGAGGTTGGCCAGGTCGGCCACGTCGAATCGCATCCCGCCGACCACCGTCAGGTTGTTGTCATCGCGGACCCAGCACGGTCCCGCCGAGCCGAGTACCCCGCCGGGGCCGTCAATCGCCTCAAGTTTCGCGAAGATCACCACGTCATCCACGTTACCATCCACCGCGTTGCAGAGCGTTCCCGCCGGGGGGATCGGGCCGACTTCGTCCACCAGGTCGCCGAGGATCACCTGCTCCCAGCGCACGACCGCCGCATCGAAGGCGGCGCGCTGGGCGGGTGAGGGCTCGAGGCCAACAAAGCGAACGTCGATGTGGTAGCCGCCCTGCGGTGGTGGTGGGGTCCCGGTGGCATCGAACGTGACCGGTGCCAGAGTCGGCGCGGTGGCGCGCAGGGTGTTGATGGTGGTGCCCTGACCCAGGCGCCACGCCTGGACCTGTGCCCGTCCGGACGCGTCGGTGATCGCTGAGGCGCCATAGACCTGCCCCAAACCGGCGACGACATCGAAGATCACCGGCACGCCGGCGACCGGATTACCAGCACCGTCCAGGGCCCGCAGGCTGGGGCGCGTTGCCAGGAAATTGCCCTGGAACGCCGTCTGGGAAGCTGCGTTCTCGATGTTCAGGCTGGCGGGAGAGGCCTGCACCCCGGTGGCCGTGAAGGAGACCGGCGGAACTCCGGGCGCCACCGCCGAGAGTCCGTTGCTGCCGGGGGTCAGGCCGAGGATCCAGCCGCCCGGCCGTGCGATCCCACCGGCGTCGGTCACGGCGACCGAGCCGACGACCGATCCGGCTCCACCCACCGCGCTGAACGTCACCAGCACCCCCGCCAGCGGCTCGTTGCTGGCGTTGCGTGCAATGACCGAGGGGAGGACGGGGAGCAGGGTGCCGGCGTTCGCGGTTTGCGAGTTGCCGCCGTTGACCTGGAGGGTGGCAGCGGTGCCGGTGGCGGTGATGTCGGAAAAGTTGCCGTTGGGCAGGGTGGCGCGCAGGGTGTTGGACCCCGGAGCAGCGCCAAGTGTCCAGCTGCCGACCTGGGCATTGCCGCTGGCGTCGCTGGCCACGGTGCCGCCGGTGATGGTGCCCCCGCCCGTCGTGATGCTGAAGGTGACGGTGGTTCCGGGGACCGGGTTTCCGAAGGCATCCCCGACCTGCACACGTGGCGGGGCGGACACTGCAGTCCCGACCACGGCGAGCTGACCCACGCCGGCGATCGGCGAGGCCAGCGCGGCGGGCCCGGCGGTCGGGATTGCGCTGAAGGTCACGGCGCTCTCGAGCCCCGGTGTCCGGGCTTCCAGCTGGTTGGGGACCCCAGCCTGGGTGCCGATCTGCCATCCCGTCGATGCCACGCCGTCGGCATCGGTCCGCCGATTGGCTGCGTGCGGAATACCGCCGCCCGCTGTGACCGTGAAATTGACCACCATGTCGGGGATCGGCCCCTTGGCATCGGTGACCCGAACGATGACCGGCTGGGCCAGGCTGGCTCCGGCGACCCCGGTCTGGTTGCTCCCCGAGACCAGGGTGATGGCGGTGGGGGTCCGGACTGCCGGGGTCTTGGGCTCGGTGCTGCCGGAGCCGCAGGCCCAGGAGGCGGTACCAACAGCAACGGCGGCGGCGACACGCCAGGAGGATCGGGTCATAGCCTGCAAGGGTTGGGGTCCCGAAAGCTGGCACCTTCGTGCGTGCCGCGCCAGCCCCGGGTGCCTGCCGTCACCAGGGTTCGGCGGGCGGTCCACGCCCGCGGCTGGATGTGGCTCACCTGGTCCAAGGTGAGGCGGAAGGTCCTGCCACTTGGGTCGAGTCTTGGTTGAGGGTTGCGGGCTAGCCTATTCCCACAGCCGAACCACCACCCACCCTCTCGCCTTGCGGTCCATCGCAGGGCTCACTCGGAAGAGGATCATCCATGCTGCACTCCATCCGATCATTGGCCCTCGCCGTGACGGTGCTCTCGGCGTGCGGCTCGGAACCGACCGCCCCGACCGCGCCAACAGGCCAGCCCGGCCGAGCAGCGCCCGTTCTGGTCCCCCCCCCGTCGCTTGAACGGGCCCGGACTCTGCCCCTTGCCGACGAGTCGGTCGGGTGGTGTGACCTGGTGATTCACCGCCGGGATGGCGGACCAGCCAGGCACTACCCGCTGCGCGCTCCCTCACCCCAGGCCGGCGCGGCTGGCGGTCAAGTCCGGCCGATTGGGCGGATCGTGTTTGCGCGATGGGAGAAGGGGTCCAGGCGGGCGGTTGCCGAGGCGTCGTGTGTGGTCGAGCTGGATGGGCGCAGTGCCAGGCAGCTCCGCATGGCCGTCGCACAGGACCTGGATATGGCGTTGGGGCGGGGGATTGCTTCCGGCGAATCGAGCCTCCGATTGTTCGAGGACTTGGAGGGAAGCGTCTGGAGCGGCGAGGACGTAGATTGCATGCTCATTACCCTCTTCGGGGTCATCACCGAAATGGACTGCCAAGGGGTGAGCTGCGGGCCGATGGCGACGTTGCGGCGAGCCGGGGAAGAAGGGCCGGTGGCGGACATTTTCTTCGATTGCGATAACGGCTGCACCGTGGATATGGACTATCTGCTCTACGACTGTGGTGGGGGCGGTGGGGATGTAGAGGAGGGGAGTGGGGATTCGGGAGGGGGAAGCAGTGGTTCCCCGAACTGGGACGGTGATTCGAACCTGAGGTGTCACAATTACACCCAATCGCCAAATCTGTGCAATTTGCGAGCGCCAAAACCTCAGGAACGAGATCAAGTACGGGCATTTCTCGATCAACTCCCCGAGCCGTACCGGAGCGCGCTCAGGAACATTGTCGACGACGTTACCACGAAGCCCAGTCGATTTCAGGTCTGGACCAACTACCTTTCAATGCCGAACAACGGGTATCTTCACGGCGATGTCAGGGCCTTTTCAGACCACAGTGGGGACTTGTCTCACCAGTATATCGGGAACCTCGGTGGGGTGCTCCAATGGTACGACATGGGTGAGGGAGCATTGAACAACTTGTGCCACGAGGCGGTACACGCCCAGCATGTGCACGAAGAGCATGCTGCCCAATTCGATGCGTGGGTGGCGACGTGCAAATCGGGCCTCCCCACGTGAATCCGATCGTCTGGATGTTTGCCTTCCTGGGCCTGGTTGCAGGACCGCTCACGGGCGGAACTGGTGAACTCTTCGCCCAAGGCTCCATGTCTGCCAGCGATACCGCAGGTGTGGAGCTCGCGGTGTCGGCCTCTCTTCGGGAGAGCAAGCCCTCACGTCGGATCACCTTTCAGGATTTTGTAGGGCCTTTCGTCACCGTCTCAGAACCGTCCCATCGTCCACCTCAGCGGGTGTCCGATATTCTCGCGGCGCTCGGGGGCCGGGCGGAGCCGCACCCGGTCGAGAGAATCTGTGCTCCCCCAATCGGGCAGGAGTGCCAGGAGCTCGTGGTCCGCATCGATCGTCCTGTCTTCCTGGGTGACTCGGCCACGGTGATGCTCCGGATTCTCGTGCCAACGAAGATCCCGCACAATTGGTCTGCGCAGCTTCTTGTCAGGCGCCAAGGCGCTGGTTGGGTATTCGGCAGGGTCATTTTCATTGACGTCGCGTAGGGGAGCAGGGCAGCGGGTCCGGCTGCTTCGGGTCTTCCGAGCGTAAGGGTTTGGGGAGGGACGTCCTGGGGTCGTCGCGCCGGTTGCCTGAAGAGGGGCAATCGGTCGATCCCGGGGCCTGCTCCGGCGCAGGCCTGACCTCGAGTGACGAGTGCATGGGTTGGGCATTGCCCATGGGCGGCCAAGTTGACCGGCGACGACCACCCCGGCACAAATCCCCGCTGACCCCATTTCCCCAGTCCCCAGTCCCCGCCCCTTGACCACCTCCTGGCAACCCGGTAGCTTGTAGATCTGCCGTGGAAAACGGCTTTTTTGCGCTATTTACGGAATTTGGGGTGTATGCCGACCATCAATCAGCTCATCCGGCACGGCCGCAAGCCTGTCATCAAGAAGGACAAGGCGCCGGCGCTCAAGCAGAACCCGCTCAAGCGAGGGGTCTGTACCCGCGTCTATACCACCACCCCCAAGAAGCCCAACTCGGCGCTCCGCAAGGTCGCCCGTGTCCGGCTGGTGGGTGGGGTGGAAGTCACCGCCTACATCCCGGGTGAGGGGCACAACCTCCAGGAACACTCGATCGTGCTGATTCGCGGTGGCCGGGTCAAGGACTTGCCGGGCGTGCGCTATCACATCGTCCGCGGGGCGCTCGACGCCGCCGGGGTCAACGGTCGCAAGCAGAGCCGGTCCAAGTATGGCGCCAAGCGCCCGAAGCCGGGCCAGCCGGCGGGAGGTAAGAAGTGAGCCGCCGCAGCAGCGCGGTCAAGCGTACCGTGCCGCCCGATCCGCGGTACGACAGCCAGACCGTCTCCAAGTTCGTCAACATCCTGATGTATGATGGCAACAAGGGGCTCGCCGAGGGGATCTTCTACCAGGCGATGGACCTGATCGAGCAGCGGACCGGCCAGCCGGGCGTGGCGGTGTTCAAGCAGGCGGTGGCCAATGCCAAGCCGGCGCTCGAGGTCAAGAGCCGCCGGGTTGGTGGCGCCTCGCTGCAGGTGCCGGTCGAGGTGCGCCCGGAGCGGCGGACCGCGCTGGCCATGCGCTGGCTGATCAGCTATTCGCGGGCCCGCAATGAGAAGACGATGGCCGACCGCCTGGCGGCGGAGTTCATCCTGGCCTCCAAGGGCGAGGGGAACACCATCAAGAAGAAGGACGACACCCACCGGATGGCCGAGGCCAACCGGGCGTTTGCCCACTATCGCTGGTAAGTGTTGCCGATTGACTCCCCGGGGTAACCGGGGGTAAATTGGAGGGCTGTTCACCGGCTGCATCTGGCCGGGTTGCTGTGGCCACATCGGGTTACGTGGTAAAGTTGCCACCTCTGATCCTCTACTGAGAACGCGTGGGGCTTCCAGGAAGCCCCCGTCCAGGGCGAAAGCCCGGACGTGCGCGGAGCGATACCACGGGGATTCCCCGGTCGGTCGCCCCGCTTTTTCGTTGGCCGGGACTTGGAGCTTATGGCACGTCAGACTCCGCTTGATCGATATCGCAATATCGGCATCATGGCCCACATTGATGCCGGCAAGACGACTACGACCGAGCGCATCCTCTACTACACCGGCAAGAACTACAAGATCGGTGAAGTCCATGATGGCGCCGCCACCATGGACTGGATGGAGCAGGAGCAGGAGCGGGGCATCACCATCACCTCCGCCGCGACGACCGCGTTCTGGACCCGGAACGACATCGAGTACCGGATCAACATCATCGACACCCCGGGCCACGTGGACTTCACTGTCGAAGTGGAGCGCTCACTCCGTGTCCTCGACGGCGCCGTGACGCTGCTCGACTCGGTGGCCGGCGTCGAGCCGCAGACCGAGACGGTGTGGCGCCAGGCCGACCGGTACGGCGTGCCCCGGCTGATCTTCGCCAACAAGATGGATCGGACCGGCGCCGATTTCGACCGCTGCCTCACGATGATCCGCGACCGGCTGAGCCGGAAGGCGTTTCCGATCCAGTTGCCGGTCGGTTCCGGCGAGCTCTTTACCGGGCACATCGACGTGCTCCGCCGGGTCGAGATCATCTTCGATGACACCACGATGGGCAAGTCGTTCACCGAGATGCCGGTGCCGGATGCCTACAAGGAAGCGGTTGAGAAGGCGCGCCACGACGTGATTGACGCGGCGGTGGAGTACGATGAGGTCCTGTTGGAGAAGTACCTGGCCGGCGAAGAGCTGTCGCTGGACGAGATCCAGCAGGCCATTCGGAAGGCCACCTGCGGCGGGTTCATCGTGCCGGTGCTCTGCGGCGCCTCGTTCAAGAACAAGGGCGTGCAGGCGCTCCTCGATGCGGTCATCGACTACCTGCCCAGCCCGAACGACGTGCCGCCGATTACCGGCCACCTGCCGCTTCACGATGAATCGATCGTGACCCGCCTGACCTCCGATGACGAAAGCTTCTCGGCGCTGGCGTTCAAGATCATGACCGACCCGTACGTCGGCCGGCTGACCTATTTCCGGGTCTACTCCGGCTCGCTCAAGGCGGGTTCGTACGTGTACAACAGCACCAAGGACAAGCGGGAGCGGGCCGGACGGCTGCTCCAGATGCACGCCAACAAGCGGGAAGAGATCGAGGAAGTGCTGGCGGGCGACATCGCCGCCGCGATCGGCCTCAAGGACACCCGCACCGGCGACACGCTGTCCGACGAGGACAAGCCGATCATCCTGGAGGCGATGCGCTTCCCGAACCCCGTCATCGACGTGGCGATCGAGCCGAAGTCCAAGGCCGACCAGGACAAGCTCGGCATCGCGCTGCAGAAGCTGGCCGAGGAAGACCCGACCTTCCGGGTCCGGACCGACGTCGAGACCTCGCAGACGATCATCGCCGGCATGGGCGAGCTGCACCTCGAGATCCTCGTGGACCGGATGCGGCGCGAGTTCAAGGTCGAGGCCAACGTCGGCCGGCCCCAGGTGGCCTACCGCGAGACGATCACCCGGCTGGCCAAGGAGATCGAGGGCAAGTTCATCCGGCAGTCGGGCGGCAAGGGCCAGTATGGCCACGTCGTGATCAATCTCGAGCCGGCCGAGCAGGGCGCCGGGTTCGTCTTTGAGGACAAGATCGTCGGCGGCGTCATCCCGCGCGAGTTCATCAAGCCGGTCGAGGCCGGCATCCGCGAGGCGCTGGAGACCGGCGTGCTGGCCGGCTACCCGGTGGTGGACGTCAAGGTGCAGCTGGTCTTCGGCAGCTACCATGATGTCGACTCGTCGGAAATGGCGTTCAAGATTGCCGGCTCGATGGCCTTCAAGGAGGCTGCCCGGGCTGCTGGCCCGGTCCTCCTGGAGCCGATCATGGAAGTGGAAGTGGTGGCCCCGGGCGAGTTCCTCGGCGATGTGATGGGAGACCTCTCCAGCCGCCGTGGCAAGATTGGCGGCATGACCCAG
>Ga0163144_10008726_pt1 | contig 21892 bp, 21 predicted proteins | sample OliLak19BULKMAT1_FD_123175 | JGI IMG/M metagenome (GOLD analysis project Ga0163144, IMG submission 123175) | Freshwater microbial mat bacterial communities from Lake Vanda, McMurdo Dry Valleys, Antarctica - Oligotrophic Lake LV.19.BULKMAT1 | ecosystem: Environmental > Aquatic > Freshwater >... | reverse complement strand
GGGGCGCTGACCGCGCGCTCAGATCACCATCATCACGCCTTCGGTGCCCGCGAGCTCGCTGACGAGCGCGACCACCTGCTCGCGGCTGCGTGCGACGATCGTATAGGTGATCGAGACGAAGTTGCCCTGGCCGCTGGCGCGTTCCTTGACGCGCTGTTCGACCAGGTCGGGCACGTGCCGCAGCACGACCTCGTCGATGCGCATGCGCAGGCCGTCCTCGCGCCGGCCCACGACCTTGATCGGATAGTCCGTCGGGAAGACGAGTACGGCGGATTCGTTCATGGGCGTCGAGCTACCAGGGTTGCGTCGCCAGTTCGGTCTTCAGGGCGTCGAAGGCCGCCCGGACGCGTCTCCAGGCGGGGCCCGGCCGCCCCGTGCCCACCGGCTGCCCGTCGAGCCGTGTCACGGAGGACACTTCGCGCGTCGCGGCCGCGAGCCAGATCTCCTCGGCAGCGCGCAACTGCGCTTGCGTGACGGGACCGCTCTGCCATTCGAGCCCGACCCGTGTGGCGAGTTCCTCGACTACGGTGCGCGTCGTGCCCGGCAGGATCCACTGGGAGTCCGGCGGCGTGACCAGGACGCCGCCGCGCACCACGTGCACGGTGGAGGCGCTGGCGTCGGTCAGCATGCCGTCGCGCAGCAGGATCGTCTCCTCTGCACCAGCGTCGCAGGCAAGCTGGCGCAGCAGCACGTTGGCAAGCAGGGCGACGGACTTGATGTCGCAGCGCGACCAGCGCGTGTCGGTCGCGGTCACGCAGGCGATGCCGTGCTCGAGATACGCGTCGGGCGCGCGCCGCAGCGGCGCGCAGAACGCGAACACGGTCGGCGTCAGCTCCGGCAACGGTGCATGGTTGCGGCCGAACTCGGCGCCGCGGGTCACCTGAAGGTAAACGTACTGGTCGCCGCCGCCGTTGCGCGTGATCAGTTCCCGGACGAGGTCCTGCCAGGCGCCGCGATCGTGCGGGTCCCGCATCCGCAGCTCGCGCAGGCTCCGCGCCAGCCGGTCGAAATGCGGCCCGAAGCGGAACGGCCGGCCGGCGAACACCGGCATGACCTCGTAGACGCCGTCGGCGAACAGGAAGCCCCGGTCGAGCGGCGAGATGCGCGCTTCGCGCAGCGGCAGGAAGCTGCCGTCGAGGTGGCAGACCGGCAGCGGCTCGGCCATCGGTCCGCGCCTTCGCTCAACGCATCCAGAGCGAGACGCTGTCGGAGAGCTTCGTCCAGAGACCGCCTTCGGCCACGGCCTGCAGCGGGAACAGCGGCACCTTCGCCACCACCTCGGTGCCGTCGGTGACCACCAGCTCGCCGACCGCCTTGTTCGGCGCCAGCGGCGCGACCAGCGGTTCGGTGACAGTGGCGGTGGTCTTCAGCGCCGCACCGCTGCCACGACTGGTGGTGACGATGACGTCGCGCGCTGGCCCGACCGCGATCGATTCGACGGCGCCCTTGTAGACGCGCGGCGTCAGCACGGTCTCGCCGCGCCCGCGCACCTTGACGGTCTCGAAGAACGTGAACCCGTAGTTGAGCAGCGCGGCGCTCGCGTCCTCGCGCGCTTTCATCGACTTCGAACCGAACACCACGCTGACCAGCCGCGTGCCGCTGCGCTGCGCCGAGGTCAGCAGGCAATAGCCCGCGGTTTCGGTGTGGCCGGTCTTGATGCCATCGACGCTCGGGTCGCGCGACAGCAGGCCGTTGCGGTTCTGCTGCTTGATCCCGTTCCAGACGAACTCGCGCATCGAGTACCACTTGTAGTATTCCGGGTGCTCGCCGATCACGGCGCGCGCCAGCAACGAAATGTCGCGCGCGGTCGTATAGAGGTTCGGATCGGGCAGGCCGGTGCTGTTGGTGAAGTTGGTCGACTTCATGCCGAGCTGCTTGGCGTAGGTGTTCATCATCTGCGCGAACGCGTCCTCGGTGCCGCCGACCTTCTCGGCGAGCGCGATTGAGGCGTCGTTGCCCGACTGCACGATCATGCCCTTCAGCAGCACCTCGACCGGCACTGTTGTGCCGACCTGCACGAACGTGCTCGAGCCGCCCGAACCGGCGCCACCCGCACGCCAGGCGTGTTCGCTGATCATCACCGGCTCGTCGAGCGCGAGGCGCTTCTCGGAAATCGCCTTGAAGACGCCATAGGCCGTCATGACCTTGGTGATGCTCGCCGGCTCCATCCTGCTGTCGCCATTCATCGCCGCGAGCACGCGGCCGGTGGCGTTGTCGACGAGGATGTAGGCACGGGCGTCGACCGTGGGCGGCTTCGGGATCGGGACCGCGGCGGAGGCGGGCAGGAGCGGTGCGGCGAGGGCGGCGAGCGCGAGGACGACAGAGGCGAACGGGCTGCGCATTGGACGCATGCTGGAATGGCTCCGGGATCGGGATGGAGGCGGGCGGCGCGTATTGTAGCGGCAGCGCCTGCGTGTCGCGCCTCTCAATCGAGCGCGCGGCGCGCGTTCGTCACGCCCGCCAGGCGCAGGCGCTCGAGCATGTCTTCGAGTTCGAGATCGCCGTCGAGCGGCCCGACGCGTACCTGCCAGACCGTCCGCTCGCCGGCGCGCGTCGGCCGCACCATCGCGTTGCCGATGCCGGTGGCGGCCAGGCGCGCCACGAGATCGCGCGCGTTAGCGGCGTCGAAGAATGCGCCAGCCTGCAGCATCGACGTCCGCGCACCGGCGGGCATCGGCGGCGGCAGGTCGCCGCTCGGCGACAGCACGCGCACTTCCACCGGCGCCGTGCCGGTGCGCAGCATGTCGAGCTTCCAGGCCGCCGTGTAGGAGAGATCGATGATCCGGTCGCCGACGAACGGCCCGCGATCGTTGATCCGCACGACGACCGAGCGGCCGTTGCGCAGGTTGGTGACGCGGGCGTAGGCCGGCAGCGGCAGCGTCTTGTGGGCCGCGGTCATCGCGTACATGTCGTAGGGCTCGCCGCTCGAGGTGCGCGCAGCGTGGAAGCCCGGGCCGTACCAGGACGCCGTGCCGCGTTCGACGTGGCCCTGTGAACTGGCCTGCACGACGTAGCGCCGTCCGAAGACGACATAGGAAGCCGGATTGCCGTAGCGGCTGCGAGGCTCGGCGCGCGGCACCGCGTCGGGAATCGAGGCGAGGTCAGGCGGCGGCGGCGGCATGCCCGCCGGCGGCCTGGCTGCGGGTGCGGGCACTGGTACCGGGGTGGGCGGCGGCGCGGGCCGCGTCGCCGGCATCGAACCGCAGGCACCGAGCAGCGCCGCCGCGAGCACCGGCGACCAGGTTGCCGCGCGCGATCTCATTCACCGGGGCTCATTAACCGGGGCTCACGAATCGGGGGCGTTGGCCCGTGCGGCGATCGCCTGCGCGAGGTCATGTACCGCCATCGCGTAGCGGATGCTGCGGTTGTAGCGCGTGATCACATGGAAATTCTGGAAGCCGACGCGCACGTTGGGCCGGTCCTGCAGTTCTGCGGGGAGCAGGATTGCGGCCGTGTCGGCTGTCACCGGCGCATCGAATGCGATGCCGCGGCTGCGCAGGCCGGAAACCGTTTCGTTCAGGGTCAGGTTGCGCGGATCCAGCGTCGTCATCACCGACGCGTCCGCTGCCGCGTCCACCACCACCGGCCCGCCGGCCTGCCAGCCGTGCACCTTGAAGTAGTTGGCGACGCTCGCCAGGATGTCGTCCCAGTCGATGAACAGGTTGCGCTGCCCGTCCTTGCCGCCATCGACGGCGTAGCGACGATAGCTCGACGGGATGAACTGCGGCGCGCCCATCGCGCCGGCATACGAGCCGAGCGCCGCGGCCGGGTCCACTTTTTCTTCGCGGGCAAGCAGCAGGAACTGCTCGAGCTCCGAGCGGAAGAACGCGCCGCGCGGCTGGTACTCGAAGCCCAGCGTCATCAACGCATCGAGCACCTTCCACGAGCCCTTGATGCGGCCGTAGAACGTCTCCACGCCGATGATCGCGATCACGTAGGGCGCGGCGACGCCGGTCTGCTGCTCGACGCGCTCCAGGCGCTCGCGATGCTGCGCCCAGAAATCGACGCCCTCGCGGATGCGCTGTTCGGTCAGGAAGCGCGCGCGGTACTCCCACCAGGGCGACACGCGCTCCGCGGGCCGCGTCATCGCCTCGATGATCTTCGGCTGAGCCACTGCCTTGCCGAGCAGCGCCAGCAGCTCGTCGCGCGGGATGGCGTTGCGCGCGGCGACGTCGTCGACGAATGCCTGGATGTCGCGGCGCGAGAGATCGAACGGTGCCTGCGGCGGCAGCCGCACCGGTGGCGGCACCGTCGCGACGGCGCCGGCGGAAACAGGCGCAACCGGCGCCGTTGCGGCCGCGGGGGACACCGGCGAACTCGCTGCGGACGGGGAGGCTGGGGCGCCGGTCTCCTGGGCCGACGCGGGCACACCGAGCGCAAGCGCGACGCCGATGAAGAGCAGGGCCGGCGCGTGGCCGGCCCAATGGACGGTGTTCATCATGAACCGCCGAACTTCCTGTGCGAGTAGAGCGACATCAGGATACCGAAGCCCGCCAGCAGGGTCACCATCGAGGTGCCGCCATAGCTGATCAAAGGCAGCGGCACGCCGACGACCGGCAGGATACCGCTGACCATGCCGGCATTGATGAAGACGTAGACGAAGAAGATCAGCGCCAGGCTGCCCGCGAGCAGGCGCGCGAACGTATCCTGCGTCTGGGTCGCGAGGTAGATCGAGCGCGCGACGACCAGCAGGTAGAGCAGCAGCAGGATCGTCAGCCCGACGAAACCGAGTTCCTCGCCGATCACCGCGAAGATGAAGTCGGTGGAACGTTCGGGCAGGAACTCCAGCTGGCCCTGGCTGCCGTTCAGGTAGCCCTTGCCGAAAACGCCGCCGGAACCGATCGCAATCGTCGACTGGATGATGTGGTAGCCCGAGCCGAGCGGGTCGGCCTGAGGGTCGAGGAACGTCAGCACGCGCTGCCGCTGGTAGTCGTGGAGCAGGAACCAGCCGCCCCAGGCGCCGAGCGCGCCGGCCACGCCCATGCCCGCGATGATCTGCCACTGCAGGCCGGCGAGCAGGATCACCAGGACGCCCGCCATCGTGATCAGCAGCCCCGTGCCGAGGTCCGGTTGCAGGATCGTCAGCCCCGCGGGTACGCCCACGATCGCCAGCAGCACCGCGAGGGAGGTGCCGTCGGGCGGCAACGCACGTTCGCGCAGGTACCAGGCGCACATCATCGGCACGGCCAGCTTCATGATCTCTGATGGCTGGAAGCGCACGATGCCGAGATCGAGCCAGCGCTGCGCGCCCTTGCCGACGTAGCCGATCAGGTCGACGATGACCAGCAGCAGCACGCCGATGGCGTAGAGCCAGGGAGTCAGGCGGCGCAGGAACGCCGGCTTCACCTGCGCGAGCGCCAGCATCGCCACGGCGCCAAGGCCGATGCGGATCGAGCCGCGCAGCACCGATTCCCAGTCCTGCCCCGAGGCGCTGTAGAGCACTACCTGCCCGTACAGGGCGAGCAGCGCGAGGCCAAGCACCAGTGGGCCGTCGAGCTTCAGCGTGCCGAGCACCCGGGTGGTTTCCGACAGGGTGCGGCGGGTCGAGCTGTCGACTTCTTCGTAGATCATTCCTGGGCTCCTCCGGCTGCGGCTTCGGCCGCGCGGGTACCGTCCGCCGCGGGGTCCGCCGCCGGGGGCGGCGGGAATTTGCGCAGCAGGTAGGCGTCAATAATCTTGCGCGCGATCGGCGCGGCGACGCCACTGCCGCTGCGACCGTTCTCGACCAGCACCGCGACCGCGATCTTCGGGTCCTCGACCGGTGCGAACGCGATGAACCAGGCATGGTCGCGCAGGCGTTCGCTGATGTTCTTCTCGTCGTACTTCTCGTTCTGGGCGATCGTGAACACCTGCGCGGTGCCGCTCTTGCCGGCCATCGTGTAGGGCGCGCCGGCGGCGGCGCGCGTCGCGGTGCCGCCGTGAGTGACCGCGAACATGCCGGCGATCGCGACCTGCCAGTTCTCGGCCGACGCCGCGGGCACCGTTTCGACCAGGTTGGGCTTGATCGGCGCGGTCGTGCCCGTCATCGGGTCGCGCAGCGCCGTCACCAGGCGCGGCTTGTAGTTCTTGCCGCGCGATGCGACCACCGCCGTGGCGTGCGCGAGCTGCAACGGCGTCACGGTCATGAAGCCCTGGCCGATGCCGAAGATCACCGTCTCGCCCGGGAACCAGATCTGGTCCTGGGGCTTGCGGTACCGCTTACGCTTCCACTCGGGCGAAGGCAGGATGCCGGTCTTCTCGCCACCGACGTCGATGCCGGTTGGCGAGCCGAAGCCGAAGTGCGCCAGGTACTCCGCCATGCGCGTCGGGCCCAGCGTCTCGGCGAGCGCGTAGAAGTAGATGTCGCAGGACTGAGCGATCGCCGGCACCATGGTCAGCGTGCCGTGCCCGGACGGTTTCCAGTCGCGGAACCGATGACTGCTGCCAGGCAGCGTGAAGAAGCCGCGGCAGTAGCGCGCGGTCTGGGGAGTCGCGACGCCGTAGGTCAGCGCGGCGAGGGCCATCATCGGCTTGATCGTCGAGCCTGGCGGGTAGGTGCCACGCAGCGCGCGATTGAACAGCGGGCGGTCGATGTTCTCGTTCAGTGCACGAAACTCGGCGCCGGTGAGGCCGCGCGCGAACAGGTTCGGGTCGAAGCCCGGGCGGCTCGCCATCGCGATCACGTCGCCGTTACCGGGGTCGATCGCGACGATCGCGGCGCGCTGGTCCCAGACCGCCTCCTCGGCGACCTTCTGCACCTCGAAGTCGATGCTGAGCACGAGGTCCGTACCGGAAGTCGCGTTGACCGTGCGCAGCTGTGGCCTCATCGAGCCCTGTTTCTCGACCGAGCGGCCGCGGGCGTTCACCAGGATCTCGCGCGAGCCATTGCGGCCGTGCAGCTGCGGCTCATACGCGAGTTCGATTCCGAGCTTGCCGATGGTTGCCGTGCCCGAATACTGCGCGCGGTCGATCTTCCCGAGGTCGGCCTCGGAGATCGCGCCCACGTGCCCGAGCGCATGCACGGCGATCTCGCCGTAGGGGTAGTAACGCGCCAGTCGCGTCTTGATGTCGACGCCCGGGAACTCGAAGCGTCGCACCGCGAATCGCGCGATCTCCTCCTCGGTCAGGCGCAGGCGGATCGGCACGCTGTCGAACGGCCGGCGCGACCGTATCACGCGTCGCGTCGCGTCGAGCTCCTCGGGCGAGATCAGGCCGAGGCCGACCAGGGCCTTGAGCGTCGCCTCCAGGTCGGGCACTTCCTCGCGCACCAGTTCGAGTTGGTAGGCGGGGCGATTCTCCGCGAGGATCACGCCGTTGCGGTCGTAGACGATGCCGCGCGCCGCCGGCAGCGCCTCGATTCGCGCACGGTTGCCCTGCGAGAGCTCGGTGAAATAGGCGTTGCGCGAGATCTGCAGCCAGCCCAGGCGCACGATCAGGGCGGCGGTCAGCAGCGCGATCAGCACGCCGGCGATCAGCGCGCGCTGCTCGAACATCTGCTGCTCGCGCCAGTGATCCTTGATCCGCCCCTTGCTGGCCACGAGTGCGCGCCCCTCCCGATCAGCGGGCGACGTGCGTACGGCCGAGCGCGAGCGTGATCGGCAGCCAGCAGAGCGCGCCGGTCGCGACGTGCACCCAGCGGCCGAGTCCCGCCGACGTCTGGCCGGTCCAGCCGTCGATAGCCCAGATCACCGCCTCCCACAGGAACAGCATCGCCACGACGAAAAGCGTCTGCTCGAACGGCGGCTTGTTGCGCATCATCAGGTGCTGACGGATCGTGACGTAGGCGATCAGAGAGGTCGCCAGCGCGTACTGCCCGAGCACGGCGCCCTTGAAGACGTCGAGCGCGAGGCCGGTCAGGAAACCGAGCGCGATGCCGCCTGCGCGCGGCGCGTTGAGCGACCAGTAGACGACGCAGAGCACGACGAACGCCGGCCGGAAAATGCCGAGCACGTCCGGCAGCGGCAAAAGGTGCAGCGCAAGTGCGCCGAGCGCCGTCAGCAGCATCGCACCCCGCGGTTCCCTGTTGCGCATGCTCATGGGCGTTGCTCGGCGGACGCAGGCGTGGAGGCCGGCGCGGCCTGGCGCGTCGCCGCCGCCGGCGAGATGGCCGGCACCGATGCCGGCGGCACGGCCTCCGCCGGTGGCGTGCTGGCCGGCGCGGCCGTTGCTGGCGCAGCAGCCGTTGGTTCGACCGGTGCGGGCGAGGCGCTGGCCGGAGCGGCAACGGCGGGAACTGAAGTCGGTGGCACACTCGATGCCTCAGGACGAGTGGCCGCTACGGGCGCCCTGACTGGCGTCCTGGCTGGCGCCGTGACGGGCGCCGCGCGCGCCGCCGCGGCGCTCGCGGCAGGCGCCCGCAGCGACGGTGCCGGCGGCGTCTCCATCGGCTTCATGCTCGGATCGCCGCCGTTGGCGGCCGTGACGGCCGCGGTTGGCGTGGCCGGGTGGTTGGCCCGGAACCAGACGAACGAGACGATGCGATCGCGGTCGAGGGCGGCGAGTGGTGTCGCGCGCACCTGCGCCAGCGGCGAGTTACCGTCGCGTCGCACCTGGGTGACGCGCCCGACCGGATACCCCTGCGGGAATACGCCGCCGAGTCCCGAGGTGACCAGCAGGTCGCCTTCCTTGATGTCGGACTGGATCGGCAGGTAGGGCAGGGCAAGGGTTTCGGTATCGCCCGATCCGACTGCCAGGGTGCGCAGGCCGTTGCGTACCACCTGCACCGGCAGCGCGTGCTCCGGGTCGGTCAGCAGGATCACCTCGGTGCTCCAGGGACCGACGCGCAGCGTCTGGCCGAGCAGCCCTTCGCCGGCGACGACGGCCTGGGCCTTGAAGATACCGTTGACGGCCCCGCGGTCGATGACCAGGCGCTGGCGCAACGTGGTCGATTCCGTGCCGATCACTTCACCCGGCAGCCATTTCTCGGCGACTCCCGGCAGCCGCGCGCGCAGGCCGCGCAGCGCGGCGTTCTCCTGCTCCAGCGCCGCGCCACGCAGGTTCGCGAGGCGCAGCAGGCGATTGGTCTCCCGCAGCTTCGCGTTCTCGGTCTGCAGCGCGTCGCGCGCCTCGAAGATCTTGTGGGTCCAGTTCCAGGCGGCCGAGGGCGAGTTCATCGCGAGCTGCAATGGATAGGCTGCGGCCTGCAGGCCATAGCGCACGCGCTCGAGCCAGCCGCCGCGCTGGTCGAGGACCATCAGCGTCAGCGCCAACAGCGCGTAGATGAAGAAACGAAGCCCGGGAGCGGGGCCGCGTTGCGGCAGCGATCGGGTCGCGCCTGTCGCGAATGCGGACACTTGGGTACGCGTTCCTCCGCGCGGGATGCCAGCCGTGGTTCCGGCTGACTATTCGAGGCCGAAGTTGCCGGGACCGAGTTCGTCCATCAACTCGAGGATCCGACCGCCGCCACGTGCGACGCAGGTGAGCGGATCTTCGGCGATCACGACGGGCAGGCCCGTCTCCTCGGTCAGCAGTTTGTCGATGTCGCGCAGCAGCGCGCCGCCACCGGTCAGCACGATGCCACGGTCGGCGACGTCGGCGCCGAGCTCCGGGGGGGTCTGTTCGAGCGCCTGCTTGACCGCGCTGACGATGCCCTGCAGCGGCTCCTGCAGCGCCTCGAGGATCTCGTTGCTGTTCAGGGTGAAGCTGCGCGGCACGCCTTCGGAGAGATTGCGGCCCTTGACTGAGATCTCGCGTACCGTCTGGCCGGGATAGGCCGAGCCGATCTCGATCTTGATGCGCTCGGCGGTGGTCTCGCCGATCAGGATGCCGTAGTTGCGGCGCACGTAGTTCATGATCGCCTCGTCGAAGCGGTCGCCGCCGATGCGCACGGAGTTCGCGTAGACGATGCCGTTCAGCGAGATCACCGCGACCTCGCTGGTGCCGCCGCCGATGTCGAGCACCATCGAGCCGCGCGCTTCCTGCACCGGCAGGCCGGCGCCGACCGCCGCGGCCATCGGCTCGCTGACGATCGAGACGGTGCGCGCGCCGGCGCCTTCGGCCGACTCGCGGATCGCGCGGCGCTCGACCTGCGTCGAGCCGACCGGCACGCATACGAGCACGCGCGGCGAGGGCTTCAGCAGGCGGTTGCCGTGCACCTTGTTGATGAAATACTGCAGCATCTTCTCGGTGTAGGTGAAGTCGGCGATCACGCCGTCCTTCATCGGTCGCACCGCGGTGATGTGCCCGGGCGTGCGGCCGAGCATGTTCTTGGCTTCGGCGCCGACGGCGACGATGACCTTGCCGCCGCGGTTGAATTCGTCCTGGACCGCGACAACCGAGGGCTCGTTCAGGACGATGCCCTTGTCGCGGACGTAGATGAGGGTATTGGCCGTGCCCAGGTCGATCGAGAGATCGCTGGAGAAGTAGCCGCGCAGGCGTTTGAACATCGGGAGGCGACCGGACGCACGAGGCGCTGGGAAAAAAGTTGCGGCAATTTAGCAACCTGCGGAACCTTCCACAAGACGATTGTGTATCATTTCCGGCTCGCTTTTCCGCGCTTTCCCCAAGGGGAATCCATGAGTCTGACCCGTTCCGACATCGACAAGATCGCGCACCTGGCGCGTCTCGAACTCACCGAAGCCGAGATCCCCATCTATGTCGACTCGCTGTCGCGCATCATCGACTTCGTCGGTGAGCTCGATCGCGCCGAGACCCAGGGCATCACTCCGATGGCTCATCCGCTGCCTGGCCTCGCCCAGCGCCTGCGCGCCGACGTGGTGCTCGAAATCGACCAGCACGAGCGCTTCCAGCGTAACGCGCCGCAGGTCGAGGCCGGTCTCTACCTGGTTCCCAAGGTGCTCGAATGAGCGCGCTCCCGGTGCAGGCCAGGACGCTCGCGGGTCTCGCCAAGGGGTTGAAGCAGCGGGAGTTTTCCAGTGTCGAGCTGACGCGCACCTTTCTCGACCGGATCGCGTCGAGCCAGCCGGTGCTGAACGCGTTCGTCACCGTCACGCACGACGCCGCGCTCGCCGCGGCCGCAGTCGCCGATCGGCGACTCGAGCGCGGCGAGGCGCCCGCGCTGACCGGCGTTCCGATCGCCCACAAGGACATCTTCTGCACCGAAGGCGTACTCACGACCTGCGGTTCGAAGATGCTGTCGAACTTCGTCTCCCCCTACGATGCCACCGTCGTCACGCGGCTGAAGGAAGCCGGCACCGTGATGCTCGGCAAGGCGAACATGGACGAGTTCGCGATGGGCTCCTCGAACGAGACCAGCCATTTCGGCCCCGTGCGCAATCCGTGGAATACCGCGATGGTGCCGGGCGGCTCCTCGGGTGGTTCCGCGGCGGCCGTCGCCGCGCGGCTCGCGCCGGCCGCCACCGCCACCGACACCGGCGGTTCGATCCGGCAGCCCGCGGCCCTCTGCGGCGTCACGGGCATCAAGCCCACCTACGGCCGCGTCTCGCGCTACGGCATGATCGCGTTCGCCTCCAGCCTCGACCAGGGCGGCCTGATCACGATCAGCGCCGAAGATGCGGCGCTGCTGCTCGGCGCCATCTCGGGCTTCGATCCGCGCGATTCCACCAGCGTCGAAGCGCCGGTGCCCGACTACACCGCCACGCTCGCCGATTCGCTCGCCGGCGTCCGGATCGGCCTGGTGCGCGAGTTCTTCGATGCGGGCCTCGACCCGCGATGCGAGGCGCGCATTCGCGAGGCACTGACGGTCTACGAGAAGCTCGGCGCGACGCTCGTCGACGTCAGCTGCCCGAACCTGCCGCTTTCCGTGCCCACGTACTACGTGGTCGCGCCGGCCGAATGCTCCTCGAACCTGGCGCGCTTCGACGGCGTGCGCTTCGGACATCGCTGCGAGAACCCGAAGAGCCTGGTCGACCTCTACCGCCGCTCGCGCGGCGAGGGCTTCGGCGCCGAGGTCAAGCGCCGCATCATGACCGGCACCTATGTGCTCTCCGCCGGCTACTACGACGCCTACTACCTGAAGGCGCAGCGCGTGCGCGAGCTGATCAGCCGCGATTTCGCTGCCGCCTTCGGCCATTGCGACGTGCTGGTGGGGCCGACCTCGCCGACGCCGGCATTCCCGATCGGCGCGAAGACCGCCGACCCGATCACGATGTACCTCAACGACATCTACACGATCGGCGCCAACCTCGCGGGCCTGCCCGGCATGTCGATCCCCTGCGGCTTCGCCGACGGCCTGCCCGTGGGGCTGCAGCTGGTCGGCCCGCATTTCTCCGAGGCGCGGATGCTCAACATCGCGCATCGCTACCAGACCGAGACCGACTGGCACCTGCGCGTGCCGGCCGCCTTCGCCTGAGTCCCACGAGCATGTCGACAACGATGGCCACCAACGTCGAATGGGAAGTCGTGATCGGGCTGGAGATCCACGCCCAGCTCGCGACCCGGTCCAAGATCTTCTCGGCCTCCGCCACGGCCTACGGCGCGGCGCCCAACAGCCAGGCGAACCTGGTCGACCTCGGCTACCCGGGCGTGCTGCCGGTGCTCAACGCCGAGGCGGTGCGCATGGCGCTGAAGTTCGGCCTGGCGATCGGCGCGAAGATCGCGCCGCGTTCGGTGTTCGCGCGCAAGAACTACTTCTACCCTGACCTGCCGAAGGGCTACCAGATCAGCCAGTACGAGTTGCCGATCGTCGCCGAGGGCAGCCTCGACGTCGTGATGGACGACGGCACGCGCAAGCGAGTCGGCATCACCCGCGCGCACCTCGAGGAAGACGCCGGCAAGTCGTTGCACGAAAGCCTGCCGGGCGTCACCGGCATCGACCTGAACCGCGCCGGCACGCCGCTGATCGAGATCGTCAGCGAGCCTGACATGCGCTCGGCCAGGGAAGCGATCGCCTACATGAAGAAAGTGCACACCCTGGTGCGCTATCTCGAGATCTGCGATGGCAACATGCAGGAAGGTTCGTTCCGCTGCGATGCCAACGTCTCCGTGCGGCCGAAGGGCCAGCAGAAATTCGGCACGCGCGCCGAGATCAAGAACCTGAACTCCTTCCGCTTCGTCGAGAAGGCGATCAATTACGAGATCGCGCGCCAGGTCGAGCTGATCGAGGGCGGCGGCAAGGTGGTGCAGGAGACGCGCCTCTACGATCCCGACAAGGGCGAGACGCGCTCGATGCGCTCGAAGGAAGAGGCCAACGACTATCGCTATTTCCCCGACCCGGACCTGCTGCCGGTGGTCGTCGAGGAGTCGCTGCTCGAGGCGGTGCGCCGCAGCCTGCCCGAACTTCCGGACCAGAAGGCCGCCCGCTTCGCGAGCCAGTACGGGCTTTCCGATTACGACGCCGGCGTGCTGACCGCGAGCCGCGAGATGGCCGCGTTCTTCGAGGTGGTGGTCGCGAAGGTCGGCAAGGAGCCCAAGCTCTGCGCCAACTGGGTGATGGGCGATTTCTCCGCCTTCCTCAACAAGGACGGTCTCGAGCTCGCCGCTTCGAAGGTCGACGCCGCGGGCCTTGCGGGCCTGGTCTCCAGGATCCTAGACGACACGATCTCGGGCAAGATCGCCAAGGACGTGTTCGAGGCGATGTGGGCCGAGGGCAAGGGCGCCGACGCGATCATCGAAGCGAAGGGCCTGCGCCAGATCACCGACACCGGCGCGATCGAGACCGCCATCGATGCGGTCATGGCGAAGAACCCGGGCCAGCTCTCTGACTACCGCTCGGGCAAGGACAAGCTGTTCGGCTTCTTCGTCGGCCAGGTCATGAAGGCCACCGGCGGCAAGGCCAATCCGGCGCAGCTCAACGAGCTGCTGAAGAAGAAGCTCGCGGGATGACGCTGGCCGACACGGATGTCGTCCGCCGTTTCGTCGCCGAGCACCAGGAGGTGCGCGGCCAGTTCGTCAGGCTGGGTCCGGCATGGCTGAGCCTGCGCGAGCATGGCCGCTACCCGCCTGCCGTGCGCGAGCTGCTCGGTCAGGCGACCTGCGCGGCGGTGCTGCTCGCCTCGACGCTGAAGTTCGAGGGCGAGCTGACACTGCAGCTGCAGGGCAACGGGCCGGTGCGGCTGCTGGTCGCGCAGTGCACCGACGACTTCCGCATCCGGGCGGTCGCTCGCTTCGACCCGGCGCGGGTCGAGGGCGCATTCCGTGAACTGGCGGGCGAGGGCACCCTCACCGTCACGGTCGAGTCGGGCCGCGAGGGCTCACGCTACCAGGGCATCGTGCCGCTCGAGGGCGAGACGCTGGCCGAGTCGCTGCAGGGATACTTCCGCGGCTCCGAACAGATCCCGACCGCGGTGCGACTCGCAGCCGACGATTCGGGCGCCACCGGCCTGCTGGTGCAGCGCCTGCCGTCGACCGGCGGCAGCGCCGGTGCCGACGACCCGCTCGCGGCCGCCGCGCGCGCCGGCGGAGCACGGCTCACGTTCGCGGCGGCGGCCGCGGCGTTGTCCGGCATCGGCGCCGACGAGTTGTTGCGCCGCCCCGGCGAGTACCTGATGCAGCGCTGTCTCGCCGGCGTCGACCTGCGGCTGTTCGGGCCTCGCAGTGTCTGCTTCGAGTGCCGCTGCAGTCCCGGGCGCGTCGCGGGGATGCTGCGCCTGCTCGGCGAGGCCGAAGTGCGCGACGTGCTGGCCGAGCAGGGCGCGGTGACCGTGACCTGCGAGTTCTGCCATCGCCCCTATCGTCATGACGCCGTCGACGTCGAGCAGCTGTTCGCGGCCGCCGCCGCCATGTCGCCGGGTTCCCCGCGCGTCAATTGAGTTGCCGGGTCGGCCCGCGACCTTCCCCCAATCGTCCCGCTGCGTCCGGTCTCGCGCCGCACCCCGGCGGGCGATCGCCCACAGTTTGACAATTGCTGCGCCGTATTCTCACAATGGCATGAGATATTTTACATAACTAAATGAAAGAACAGAATTTTGTATACAGGCTCTCGCTGCCACGTTCGACTCTCCCGCCTCGGCGCCGGCTCGCGTCAGTTGCTGACTGGGCTGGCACGGCTGGCCCGGCGCGGCGAGATCGAGCTGACGCAGGAGGTCGTGGCCGCCCCGCCGCCGCGTGCTGAGGGGCTGCTGCACCTGCGCGACAAGGCGAGCTGGGACGTCGACCTGATCGTCGATGATCGCTTCTGGGCAAGGATCGACGTGCACATCGGCACCGAAATCGACCCGAGCGCCTATCGTGGCTGCGACCTGTACTTCAAGCGCTACATCGATCGAAGCCAGTCGCCCGGCCGCGACTTCCCGAAACTGCGCCCGTATACGCTCTGCTACGACGTGCACGACAGCGGCTTCGATGGCTATGAGGCGCGCCGCATCTTTTCCCAGGCGCTGCCGCTAGCCGAACGCACCCGGCAACTCGGCCGTTTCGTCGCGGTCAGTGCGCGCACCACCCTCGGTCTCGGCAGCCGGTTGTCAGTCGAGGACATTCAGGCGCTGCCGGCGCCGGGTCGGGATCCGACCACCCTGTTCATGACGCGGTTGTGGGATCCGGCCGAGTACGGGCACTACTGCCTCTCCGATGCGTCCGAACTGCAGGCGATGAACGAGCTGCGCGCCGCCTGCATTCGCGCGCTGCGCCGCGAGCTCGGCCCGCGCTTCGAGGGTGGCGTGCAGCGCACGCCGCACGCGGTCCGTGAGTATGGTGACATCGTGCTGCCGAGCGAGGCCGAGGGGCGCCGGCGCCGCTTCATCGAGCAGGTGCGCCAGCATCCGATCTGCGTGACGACCGCTGGGCCTCACCGCTCCAACGGCTTCAAGTTCGCCGAGTACGTCGCCATGGCCCGCTGCATCGTCGCGGAACCCGTGGCGACCGAGATCCCCGGCAACTTCTCCGAGCCCCGCAACTACCTCACCTTCACCTCGCCGGCAGCCTGCGTGCAGCGCGTGCTGCAGCTCTGCGACGATCGCGGACTGCGCGCCGCGCAGATGCAGGCCAACCGCAACTACTTCCAGGCCTGGATGGAACCGGAGCGCCTGGCACGCAAGCTGGTCGATGCGGTCGCCCAGCGTGAACCCTGGACCGAGGGTCTTGGCGACGACGCACCGCTGGTCGCGGGATTCGGGCACTGACTCGGGCCGGGGCCGGTTGGTCCGATTGGCATGCCTGGTTCCACCATGAGGGTTTGCACCATGAATCGTGCCGTCTGCCTCGTCGCGGCCGCCTTGCCGCTGCTGTGCGCCTGCGCGTCTCGCCTCGCGCGACTCGGTGACGACGGATTCCAGGTCCGCTATTCCGACTACGCCGAGGAATCGGTCGAGCGCTTCACCGCGTTCAACCTCGACGGGTGGACGCCGGTGTCGCGCAATTCGCTGGTCGTCTGGAACGGGCCCAACGAGGCCTACCTGCTGAAGGTCTGGGATACCTGCCGCGACCTGCAGGTGGCCGAAAGTATCGGCGTCACCTCGACCACGCGCATCATTTCCAGGTTCGAGAGGGTACGTGTCGGCCGCGACACCTGCCCGATCGAGGACATCCGCCGCATCGACGTGAAGCAGTACAACGTGGACCGTGACGCTGCGATCGTGGCACGCCGCGGTGTGGCGCCCGCGCCCGCGCAGACTAGCCCGGCAAGCGGCGCGCCGGCACAGCCACTGCGACCGTGAACTGAGCGGTCGCTCTGCCGCGCAGGCGTCAGCGCAACGGCACGCCGGACTTGTCGCGGATCTCCTCGGGCGTGACGCCGGGGGCGAGTTCGACGATCTGCAGGCCCGCCGGCGTCACATCGAGCACGCCGAGATCGGTGATGATCCGATCGACCACGCGCACCCCGGTCAGCGGCAGCGTGCAGCAGGGGAGGATTTTCAGGTCGGTGCTGCCGTCACGCTTGCGCGCCACGTGCTCCATCACGACCACGACGCGCTCGACGCCTGCGACCAGATCCATCGCGCCGCCCATGCCCTTGACCATCTTGCCCGGGATCATCCAGTTGGCGAGATCCCCGGTGCCGCTGACCTGCATTGCACCCAGGATCGCGAGGTTGATCTTGCCGCCGCGGATCATCGCGAAGCTCTGCTCGGAGCCGAAGATCGAGGAACCCGGTAACGTCGTCACGGTCTGCTTGCCGGCGTTGATCAGGTCCGCGTCGACCTGGTCCTCGGTCGGGAACGGCCCGATGCCGAGCAGGCCATTCTCGCTCTGCAGCCACACGTCGATCTCGCGCGGCACGTAGTTCGCCACCAGCGTCGGGATGCCGATGCCGAGGTTCACGTAGAAGCCGTCCTGGAGTTCCTGCGCGGCGCGCGCCGCCATCTGTTCCTGGGTCCAGGGCATCTTCAGCGGCTCCCGTCGTGCGCCGGGATCGGCGATGAGATCGTGCGCTTCTCGATGTGCTTGGGCGCCTCGGGCGCATGCACGAGCCGGTGCACGTAGATGCCGGGCAGGTGGATGTCGTCGGGGGCGATCTCGCCGACCTCGACGATGCGCTCGACCTCGGCGACGCAGATCCGCCCGGCCATTGCCGCGGCAGGGTTGAAGTTGCGCGCGGTGAGCCGAAAGCGCAGGTTACCGGAACGATCCGCGACCTCGGCTTTCACCAGCGAGACTTCCGGGGTCAGCGCGCGCTCCATCAGGTAGGGGCGGCCGTCGAACTCGCGCACTTCCTTGCCCTCGGCCACCGGCGTGCCCACGCCGGTGCGGGTGTAGAACGCCGGGATGCCGGCGCCGCCGGCGCGCAGCTTCTCGGCGAGCGTGCCCTGGGGCGTGAACTCGACCTCGAGCTCACCGGCGAGATACTGGCGCTCGAACTCCTTGTTCTCGCCGACGTAGGAGGAAATCATCTTGCGGATCTGGCGGCTCTTGAGCAGCGTGCCGAGCCCGACGTCATCGATGCCGGCGTTGTTGGAGATCACCGTAAGCTCGCGCACGCCGCTCTCGCGCAGCGCCTCGATCAACGTCTCGGGGATGCCGCAGAGGCCAAAGCCGCCGACCGCGAGCAGCTGGCCGTCGCGCACGATCCCATCGAGCGCGGCGCGGGCCGAGGGGTAGACCTTGTTCAAACGAAGCTCCTGCCAGGCCTCGCGCAGTCCGCGAGCGCGCCCGTGATGGTAACGGAAAAGGTCTCGTGCACAAGCGAGCGACTGCGCGGCCGCCCGGCCCGGGCGCGAGAGCCAAGGTCGTCCGCGCCACCTGCGTCACGCGAGATGTTCGCGCGCGAGATAGTCTGCGCTCTGCATCTCGATCAATCGGCTCGCGGTGCGCTGGAACTCGAAGCGCAGGCGCTGCCCGCGGTAAAGTCTGGTCGGCGACGCCGCGGCAGAGAGGATCAGCTTGACGCCGCGATCGTAGAACTCGTCCACCAGCGCGATGAACCGCCGCGCTTCGTTCTCACGCGTCCCGTCGAACACCGGCACGCCGGAGATGATCACCGACTGGTATTCGCGCGCCAGCCAGATGTAGTCGTCCTTGCCGCGCGGCCCGTCGCAGAGCGCCGCGAACTCGAACCAGACCACATTCTCGCTCTCACGCACGCAGGGCACGTTCCGCCCTTCGATCTCGACCACGCCACCGGCATCGCCGGGCCCATCGGCCAGGTCCTCGAAGATCTCGAACAGCCGATCGTCGGTGTCCTGCCCTTCCGTCGGCAGGTAGATCGCGGCCTGCGTCAGTTGCCGGAGACGGTAGTCGACGTCGCCATCGACCGCCACCACCGCCGTGTGCTTCTCGAGCAGTTCGATCGCCGGCAGGAAGCGCGCCCGCTGCAGGCCGTCGCGATACAGGCCGGAAGGCGGCACGTTCGACGTGAACACCAGCGTCACGCGACTCTGGACCAGGTGCCGGAACAGGCCGCCGAGGATCATCGCATCCGCGATGTCGTCGACGAACAGCTCGTCGAAGCACAGCACGCGCGTGGACTCGGCGATGCCGGCAGCGACGTCGGCGAGCGGGTCGACACGGTCGTGCAGCGATCTGAGGCGCTCGTGCACTTCGTGCATGAAGCGGTGGAAGTGGCTGCGCTTCTTTCTGGCGACCGGCACGTTCTGAAAGAAGAGGTCCATCAGCCAGGTCTTGCCGCGCCCGACGCCGCCCCAGAGATAGACGCCGCGCACCGGGGTGGCGCCGTACAGCGGCTTGCCGGAGAATCGCTTCAGCAGCCGCGCGGTCATCGACACGTTCTCGGCGCGCACCAGTTCGCGCCACACACGCTCGAGTTCGGCGATCGCGGCAGCCTGCGCCGGATCGTCGCGGAAACCGCGCTCGCGCAGCTCCCGCGTGTAGATGGCCGGCAGGCCCTGCGAAGCGCGTGTGCTCAAGCGCGCCCCGGTTCAGAGAGACTGGTAGATCGGGCCCGAGCCGCCTTCCGGCGTCGTCCAGGTGATGATCTGGTACGGGTCCTTGATGTCGCAGGCCTTGCAGTGCACGCAGTTGGCGGCATTGATCTGCAACCGCCGGCCGCCTGCGCCGTCGTCGACCATTTCATAGACGCCGGCAGGGCAGAAGTTCTGGCAGGGGTTGCCGTACTCCTTCGCGCAACGGTCGATGCAGATGCTGGTGTCGAGCACCTTCAGGTGCACGGGCTGCGCCTCGTCGTGCGAATTGTTGGCGAAGAACACCGAGGCGAGCCGGTCGCGCGGCGGCAGGTCGCGCTGCACCCAGTGGCGCTCGGGCGATTCGTATTCGTCGAGCTTCTGCGTCTCGGCGTAGGCGGCGTGGTTCTTCAGCGTCCAGGGCGTGCGGCCGCCGGTCAGCGTCTCGAGTACGCCGTTGGCCATGCCCCACCAGAGGCCGCGCTGGAAGCCCGGCTTGATGTTGCGCACCTTGCGCAGCTCCTGCCCGCCCGGCGACGCGCGCCAGCGCGCATCGAATCCGGCGGTCGCGCCGTTGTCGAAGATGTGCTGCGCGGCGAGCATTCCGCTCAGCAGCGCCTGGTGGATGCCCTTGATTTTCGGCACGTTCAGCGTGCCGCCGGCATCGCCGATCAGCACCGCGCCCGGCATGTCGAGCCGCGGCATCGATTGCCAGCCGCCTGCCGAGATTGCGCGCGCGCCGGCGGCGACGATCTCGCCGCCTTCCAGCAGTGGCTTGATCGACGGGTGTTGCTTGAACTGCTGGAAGGCTTCGAACGGCTTCAGCCGCGGGTCGCGGTAGTCGAGCCCGACGACGTAGCCGAGATAGATGCGGTCGTCGCCGAGGTGATAGAGGAAGCTGCCGCCATAGGTGCCGCCATCGAGCGGCCAGCCGATCGTGTGCTGGATCAGCCCCGGCTCGACGCGGCCCGGGGGCAGTTGCCACAACTCCTTGAAACCGAGCCCATAGGTCTGCGGGTCGCAGTTGGCGTCGAGCGCGAACTTCTTGACCAGCACTTTCGTGATGCTGCCGCGGCAGCCCTCGGCGAGCACCGTCACCTTGGCCCGCACCTCGGGTCCGGGCGCGTGGTTCGGTCCAGGCTCGCCGTTCTTCTCGAGTCCCATGTCGCCGATCTGCACCCCGACGACAGCGGTGCCATCCTCGGAATAGAGCGGTTTCGCGGCCGCGAAACCGGCGAACACGTCGACGCCGAGCGTCTCGGCCTGCGCTGCGAGCTGCGTCGCCAGCATGCCGAGCGAGACGATGAAGTTGCCGTCGTTGTGCTGCTGCGGCGGCGTCGGCAGCCGGATGCGCCCGGTGCGAGTCAGCAGCGCGAATTCGTCGCGTTTCGCCGGCACGCAGATGCCGGGAGGGTTCTCGCGCCATTCGGGCATCAACTGGTCGAGTGGGCCGGGCTCGATCACCGCGCCCGAGAGCATGTGCGCGCCGATCGAGGCGGCCTTCTCGAGCACGCAGACGTTCAGGTCCGGCTTCAGCTGCTTGAGGCGGATCGCGCAGGCGAGGCCGCCAGGGCCGCCGCCGACGATCACCACGTCGTACTCCATCTGGTCCCGTTCGACTGCGGCGCTCATCCGTCTATGTTACTTCGGCTGCATCCGGATAGCTCCGTCGAGGCGGATCGTCTCCCCGTTGATCATCGGGATCTCGAAGATCGACTGCACCAGCTGCGCGTACTCCTCGGGACGGCCGAGCCGCGCCGGGAACGGCGCCTGGCGGCCGAGGGAGTCCTGCACGTCTTGCGGCATGCCCGCCACCATCGGGGTCATGAAGATGCCGGGCGCGATCGACACCACGCGGATGCCGAAAGCGGCGAATTCGCGCGCCAGTGGCAGCGTCATGCCCATCACGCCCGCCTTGGTGGCCGAGTACGCGGCCTGGCCGATCTGGCCCTCGAAGGCCGCGACCGAAGAAGTGTGCACGATCAGGCCGCGCTCGCCGTCGGCGTTCGGCTCGTTGCGCTGCATCTGCGCCGCGGCGGCCTTGTCGCACAGGAAGGTGCCGATCAGGTTGATGTGGATCACCTTGGTGAAGAAGTCGCCCGCCATCGGGCCGTTGCGACCCAGCACGCGACCCGCACCGATCACGCCGGCGCAGTTCACCAGCAGGTTGATGCCGCCCATCGCCGTCGCGGCCGCCTGCATCGCGGCATCCACTTCCGCCTCGGAAGTCACGTCGCAGCGGATGAAGCGCGCGCGCTCGCCGAGCTCGGCCGCGGCCTTCTGCCCGGGGCCTTCCTGGACGTCGAGCATCGTGGCCTGGCCACCGGCCGCGCACACATGGCGCGCCACGGCGTTGCCGAGCCCAGACGCGCCGCCGGTGACGACGGCGCGGGCGTCCTGCACCTTCATCAGGCGAGTTCCACGGCGACCGCGGTCGCTTCGCCGCCGCCGATGCACAGCGCGGCGACGCCACGGCGCAGTCCGCGACGACGCAGCGAGTGGACCAGCGTGGTGAGGATGCGCGCGCCAGAGGCGCCGATCGGGTGGCCGAGTGCGCAGGCGCCGCCGTTGACGTTCAGCCGCGCCACGTCGATGCCGATCTCGCGCGCCGCGACCATCGCGACCGCGGCGAAGGCCTCGTTTACCTCATAGAGATCGACCTCGCCGGCCTTCCAGCCGGTGCGCTCGAGCAGCTTGCGGATGGCGCCGACCGGCGCCGTCGTGAACCACTCCGGCTCCTGCGCGTGGCTGGCATAGCCGAT
>Ga0163144_10008725_pt1 | contig 21893 bp, 19 predicted proteins | sample OliLak19BULKMAT1_FD_123175 | JGI IMG/M metagenome (GOLD analysis project Ga0163144, IMG submission 123175) | Freshwater microbial mat bacterial communities from Lake Vanda, McMurdo Dry Valleys, Antarctica - Oligotrophic Lake LV.19.BULKMAT1 | ecosystem: Environmental > Aquatic > Freshwater >... | reverse complement strand
GTGATCAGCTCCGGGAAGATCGTAGCCGACCTGATCGGGCGGAGTAAGAACTAGCATGGTGTTGCCGGGCATCCTCCGAGAGACGGACGAGACGCTGGCGAAGGCCGACGCGCAGCACTGCGAGTCGATCACGCGCAAATACGCGCGTACCTTCGCGTTGGCCAGCGGCTTTCTCCCCGCGCGTAAAAAGCGCGGGGCCTTCGCCGTCTATGCCTTCTGCCGACTCGCCGACGACATTGTCGACCGAGGCACGGAGGGCCGCGACAAAACGATGCTCGCCGAGGAGCTCGCGCAGTATCGGCTGGGGGTGGCCGCCGCGCTCACGGGACGCCCCGAGGGGCCGATCTTCCGCGAACTCTGGCGGTGCCATCGCGACTTCGCCGTCCCGACCGACGTGCTGGACGAACTGCTCAACGGAGTGGCCTGCGATCTCCACCCGACGCGCTACGAGACGTGGGGCGAACTCATCTCGTACTGCGAGGGTGTCGCGTCGTCCGTGGGCTCGATGTGCACCTACATCTTCGGCGTGAATGGCGAGGACGCGGTCCGTGAGCGCGCGGTGAAATACGCCCGCACGCTCGGCGTCGCCATGCAGCTGACGAACATCCTGCGGGATGTCGGCGAGGACGCCACGCGCGGACGCTGCTACCTCCCCGATGCCGACCTCGCGACCTACGGGCTCTCCGCCGATCGGGTGCTGCACGATTCGACGTTGAAGGACGATCCCCGCTGGCACCAGCTCATGAAGGATGAGATTGCGCGCGCACGGGCCCTGTACCGCGCCGCGTCGCCCGGCATCGCCCTGCTCGCGCCGGATGCGCAGCGCTGCGCCCGCGCCTGCGCCGATGGCTACGCCGCGATCCTCGGCGCGATTGAATCGAACCACTACGACTCGTTCTCGACGCGTGCCCGCGTGGGGAACCTGGCGCGCGCGGGACTGCTCTGGAACGTCTGGCGTTCCGGCGATGAGCGTCCCCCGCTCGGGGAGGATGGTCCGACCATCGAATGGGGGGAGCGTACGCTCTCTCGGGCCGAGGAGATGATCCTGTGCGCTTGACCGACCCGACCGCGCCGAGCTATCCGCTCGATCGCGCCGCGAATGGACTGCTGGGTGGCCACCTCGCGCTGATCGTCTTCTCGACGCTGGCGATGGTGACGATTCTCGCGGGCGAGTTCCCCACCTTCATGCAGGGCCCGTACACGCAGAAGGTGTATCAGCTCGGCTGGGCCTACTCGGGACAGGTCTACATCCTGCTGGGGACCTTTGCGGCGTTGCTGCACTCGGCGCCGCGCTTCGGCACCGGGCGGGCGATCGCCCTGGCCATCGTGTCGTCGGGCGTGGCGCTGGCGTCGGAGCTGGGCGGGACGAACCTCGGCCTCCCCTTCGGCCCGTACCACTACACCGAGATGCTCGGGTATCGGATCATGGGGGATGTGCCCTACCCGATCCCGATTTCGTGGTACTACATGCTGTATGGCTCGCTGGCGATCTGTGCACGGATCCTCGTGGCGGACGATTCGAACGCCACCAAGTGGCGCTGGGCGTTGATTGGAGGCGCCTTCCTGACCTCGTGGGACGTGGCGATGGAAGTCCAGATGACCAATGTGCTCCCCGTCCACTGGGCGTGGGACTTGGCGGCGTTCGGCGATTGGGTGCCGGCGTTCATCACGACGCCCTTTTTTTACGGAATGCCCCTGTCCAACTGGATCGGCTGGTATGTCACCGGGGTGCTGATCAGCCGATTGATGCTCTGGATGGTGCCCCCGTCAGTTTGGCAGAAGTCGGTGGCCCCCTACACGTTCCCGCTGGTGCTGTACGCGACCAACGGGATCATGCCGATTGCGGTGACGGCTCGACACGGGTACTGGTGGGCGACAATCGGCGGCGTGGTTGCCATGGGGATCCCGCTCTGGCTGGCGGTGCGGGCCCGGCGCCCAGCCCCCGCCCTTGGTGGGACCCCCGTCACCGCTTAGTTTTCACCTCGTAGGTAGTCCCCCGCCCCGCCCCGGCGACTCTCGTTCGGTGGCGGGGCTTCGTGCCCGCTCGGGCCGCAGTCCCCAATGACCGATCCCATGGACATCCAGATCACTGCCACGAAGAGCGAGGGCGCCGAGCGCCGCCTCCAGGTGGCTGTTCCCCCCGCCCGCGTTGCTGAAGCCCGTAACAAGGCCGCCGCGCGCGTCTCCAAGCAGGTCCGCATCCCCGGCTTCCGCCCGGGCAAGGCGCCGGCGGCGATGATCCGCAAGCAGTACGCGCAGGCGATTGATCAGGAAGCGGTCGATCAGCTGCTGCGCGAGGCCTTCGAGGCCGTCCTCACGCAGGAAAAGCTTGATCTCGCGACGCAGCCGCATGCGCACGACGTGAAGTTTGGCGACGACAGCAGCCTGAGCTTCGAGCTGCACTGCGAAGTGCGCCCGACCCTCACGCTCGAGAAGCTCGAGGGCTTCCGCGTGATGCGTCCCTCCGACGCCGTGACCGACGACGCGGTGCAGGAGCAGATCGACCGCGTGCGCGAGCAGCGCGCGACCTGGACGCCAGTGGAAGGGAAGCCGAGCGAGAATGACCTTGTGACGGTGATGCTCTCGACCGCCGACGAAACGGGCGCCATGCCCGAGGACAAGGAGTACCGCCTTGTGCTCGGCTCCGGGCAAGCGATTGCCGCGATCGAAGAGCTCGTGCTGAGCCTGACGCCCGGCCAGATGGTCGAGCAGGTGGTGAAGTGGCCGGACGACTTTCCGGACGAGGCGCAGCGCGGGAAGTCGAAGCCCGTGCGCGCGACGCTCACCGAAGTGAAGCACAAGTCGCTCCCGCCGCTCGACGACGCCTTTGCGGCGGAGATGGGTGATTTCGCGACCGTGGCCGACCTGCAAGCGAAGGTGCGTACGGACCTCGCGGCCAACCTCACGCGCGAGGCCGACGCGGCCGCTCGCACGCAGCTCCTCGACGAGATCGTGACGGCGAACCCGTTCGACCTCCCGCCGAGCTGGGTGAAGCAGATGGTGCAAGCGTACGCGGAGGCGTATCGCATCCCGCCAGAGGAGATTCTCAACTTCGGCGATGAGATCAAGGGCATGGCGGAGCGTCAGGTGCGTCGGGACCTGATTATCGACACGCTCGCCGACCGCCAGAAGCTGACGGCGTCCGAGGCCGATGTGGACGCGAAGGTGGCGGAGCTGGCCGAGAAGCGCGGCGAGGACGCGGGGAAGATGTACGCCTCCTTGCAGAAGGCCGGTCGCCTTCGCGAGCTTGAACGGAGCATCACCGAGGAGCGCGTCTTCACGTGGCTCCTCGAGCGAAACGTGATCGAGCAGGCGTAAGCGTCCGAAGCTCCTTGCCTCCCGACGTGCCCCAGACTTTCCACGAGGACGAGACCCAGATGGCCATCATTCCGAACCCGTATGTGATCGAGCGGTCCAGCCGCGGCGAACGCAGCTATGACGTCTACAGCCGTCTGCTGATGGATCGCATCATCTTTCTCGGGACGCCGATCAACGATGACGTCGCGAACATGATCATCGCGCAGTTGCTCTTCCTCGAGGCGGACAACTCGGGGCGCGACATCCACCTGTACATCAACTCGCCGGGCGGCAGCGTGTCGGCGGGGCTCGCGATCTACGACACGATGCAGTTCCTGAAGTCGCCGGTGAACACGATCTGCATGGGCTTGGCGGCCTCGATGGGTGCCTTCCTGCTTGGCGCGGGCACCGCTGGGAAGCGATCGGCGCTGCCCAACTCCCGGATCATGATCCACCAGCCCTCTGGCGGTGCCTCGGGTACGGCGTCGGACATCGAGATCCAGGCGCGCGAGATCATCTATCTCCGCGCGAAGATGAACGAGCTGATGTCGAAGCACACCGGGCGCCCGTTGGAGCAGGTCGAGCGCGACGTGGACCGCGACCGGTTCATGAGCGCCGAAGAGGGCAAGGCGTACGGCATCATCGACAACGTGGTGGTGAGCCGGATCGAGATGGAGAAGGTGAGTCAACTCGCCGCGGCGAAGTGACGATAGTTAAGGGGGCGCTTGTGAAGGATTTCACGAGCGCCCCGTAGATTTTCTTGACCCGTCCGACCCCCGGCATTACCCATAGAGCGTGGGGGGCGTCCCTGCCTCAGGAGCCCTGGCAGGATTCGCGGAACAGCACCAGCTGATTCGGCCCCGTTGGCCCCGCCGTCCTCTGTTCGTATCCGTATTCCCTCAAGCCCCGCCCGATGTCTCAAGACCGTCACCTGCGTTGCTCGTTCTGCGGTAAGTCCAAGGATGCCGTCCGGAAGTTCATTTCCGGACCCTCCGTGTACATCTGCAATGAGTGCATCGCTCTCTGCAATGAGATTCTGGCGGAGGACGAGGAGCGCGAGGTAACGGAGACCGTCACGACGGTCCCCGCGCCGCAGGAGATCAAGAACGTGCTCGACCAGTATGTGATCGGTCAGGACGGGGCAAAGAAGGCGCTCGCGGTGGCCGTCTACAACCACTACAAGCGCATCAACTCGGGCGCGAAGCGCGAGGGCGAGGTCGAGCTCGACAAGTCCAACATTCTCCTCCTTGGTCCCACGGGTGTCGGCAAGACGCTGCTCGCGCAGACGTTGGCCCGCATCCTCGATGTGCCGTTCACGATCGCCGATGCCACCACGCTGACCGAGGCCGGCTATGTCGGCGAGGACGTGGAGAACATTCTTGTGCGTCTGCTCCAGGCCGGTGATTTCAACGTGGCCGAGTGCGAGCGCGGGATCGTGTACATCGACGAGATCGACAAGATCGCGCGCAAGAGCGAGAACCCGAGCATCACGCGCGATGTCTCGGGTGAGGGCGTGCAGCAGGCCCTGCTGAAGATTCTCGAGGGGACGGTCGCGTCGGTTCCGCCGCAGGGTGGCCGCAAGCACCCGCAGCAGGAATACATCCAGATCAACACGAAGGACATCCTCTTCATTTGCGGTGGGGCCTTCGACGGCCTCGAGAAGATCATCGAGGCCCGCCTCGGCAAGCGCCAGATCGGGTTCGGCTCCGAGTCGACCGCCGCGAAAGCAGAGGCGAGCAAGACGAACATCTTCGGCGCCGTTGAGCCGGAGGATCTCCTCCGCTTCGGGCTGATCCCGGAACTCGTGGGACGCCTCCCGGTCTCCGTCCCGCTCGAGGGCCTTGACGAGGATGCGCTCGTCACGATTCTGCGCGAGCCGAAAAACGCGCTCGTGAAGCAGTACAAGAAGCTCTTCGAGCTCGAGAACGTGCAGCTCACCTTCGACGAGCCCGCGTTGCGCGCGGTGGCCCGCCGGGCGATCCAGCGCGGCACCGGGGCCCGCGGCCTCCGCGCCATCCTTGAGGAGGTCCTCCTCGAGACGATGTTCGATCTCCCGTCACGCGACGATGTGATTGAAGTCCGGGTGACCGAGGCGACCATCACGCAGAAGCAGCCGCCACTGCTCGAGATCACGACAGCGCGTCAGAAGAAGGAGGCGTGAGCGGGGATTCCGCCGCGCCGACGGCTCAGGTGAAGCTCGGTGCGACCGCATCCGCCACGCCCGACCCGCTGCCGATCCGGTCCTTGGAGTTCCTGGGACCCATGGCGACCGCCGAAGGGTGGCGTCCCACGCATCAGTATCCCGAAGTGGCCTTTGCGGGTCGCTCGAATGTCGGGAAGTCGTCCCTCCTCAACGCACTGGTGCGCCGCAAGGCGTTCGCGCGCGTTTCGAAAACGCCGGGACGCACGCGAGAAATCAACTTCTTCGCGGTCAATGGGCTCTTCGTCCTCGCGGATCTTCCGGGCTACGGCTACGCCAAGATCTCGAAGGAGCGGAAGGCTGAGTGGCGTCCGTTGATTGAGGGCTTCCTCAAGAAGTCACAGTACATGCGCGGCGTGGTACAGCTCCTGGACATTCGTCGCGATCCCTCGGATGATGACAAGCAGATGCTCGATATGCTGGCCGGGCTCGAGCTGCCGACGCTCATCTGCGTCACGAAGATCGATAAGCTCTCGAAGGGAGCGGTGGCGGGGCGTGTGAAGGAACTGGCCGGCTCACTCGCGCTGGATCCCGAACAGATCATCCCGTTCTCGGCGGTCACTGGCGAGGGGCGCGATGCACTGGCCTCGGCGGTCGTGTCGTTGGTGACGGCGGAGCCTGAGGGGTCCGAGCCGGCTGCGGGGTCCGAGCTGGCTCCGGGGCCCGAGCTGGCTGAGGGGTCCGAGCCGGCTGCGGGCTGATTTCTCGCCCGAGGGCGCTGCGTTCAGCACGATCAAATTCAGGAGCTCGCACCAATGCCATTGATTCCACTCCGCACCCTGCCGCCGCGCCCGACCGAAAAGATCGAGGACGCGTGGATTGCGAATCTCCAAGCAAAGCTGGCGGACCCCCACACCGACCGCGTGCACCTCTGCCGCGACCTGTTGCTCGAGCTGGCGTATCCGCAGTACGTGGGGCGATACGAAGAGGTGATGTCCGATCTCCGGACGCCGCTCGGCACGCAACTCGCGCTCGCCGCGCTCGATTCGCGCAATGTCACGCTCGAACCGGAGCATTACGGCGACTGCGACCAGGACGCCTTCCAGCGCGTGAAGCCGCTGCTCTGGCTCTGGTACTCCTTCGACCGTCTCCCGATCGGTGGACAGGCGGTGCAACTTGGCGTGAAGCTCCGCCGAGCGCTGGCGCCGTACATCTTCAAGCGCGTCGGGAAGAACTTCAAGTGCTTCCAGCATGTCGAGTTCTCCTTCGGCTACAACATGGAGGTCGGCGACGACGTGGTGGTCCACCGCCATGTGCTGCTCGATGACCGCGGGGGCATCCGCCTCGGCAACACGGTCTCGATCTCCGACTATGCGAACATCTATTCGCACACGCACAGCATCGTGGAGCAGGCCGACGTGACGAACGCGCTGACGGTGCTCGGCGATGGCGTGCGCATCACGTACCACGCGACGGTGCTGGCCGGGGTGCATGTGGCCGAGCAGGGGATGGTGGGTGCCTTGGCTGTGGCGACGAAGGACGTTCGGCCGTATCACGTGAATGTCGGAATTCCCGCGAAGTCGGTGCGGGTGAAGCCGAATGCGCCGCCGGAGGGGAATCGGCTGCGGACGTCGACGGATCGCGCGATCGATCAGGGGTGAAGTAGGCGCGCTCCTCGTTCCCTGCGAATCCTACGCAGGTACCTCAGGGACCTCAGGTACCAACAGCACGTCGTGCACGGCCGGGGTACGGAGCAACGCAAATGCCTCATCGAGATGCCGCCGATCGTGGGGCCATGAGAAACGTCGCCGCGCGGCAGCCACCGTCACCCAGCCGTGCTTGTCGTGCTCCTCGCTCCGCACCATTGGGGCGTCCCCGGGCACCACGGCGGCGAACACGGCCGCAATCTGTACGGTTCGACGAGGCACGAGATAGAACGGATGCATGGTGATGGAGAGCATGGTCTCCGCTCGCAGCCCGGTTTCCTCGAACAGTTCGCGCCGTGCGGCGGCCTCGAGGGACTCATCGGTGTTCACCTTGCCGTGCACCATTTCCCAACTTCCGGGACACCGAGTGCCAGCGGCACGGCGAAGCGCGAGGACCTGCCACCCCTTCTGGACGCGCCGGAACACCACCACGTCCACGACCCGCACCTCGATCGGCACCGCGGGCACGAGTGTGGGCACGAGTGTGGGCACGTGTGCAGGCACCCCGGACACTAGGTCTTCGCCTTGCGGTCGATGAGGGAGTGGATGCGGGCCGAGAGTGCACGGCCGCGGAACGGTTTGGTGAGGTAGTCGCTCGCGCCGTACTCGAAGACACGCACCTCACTCTCTTCGTCGCCCTTCGCCGTCAGGACAATAACGGGAAGCTTCTGCGTGGCGGGACGCGCGCGCAGATGGCTCAGCACCCCATAGCCATCGAGGCGCGGCAGGTTGAGATCGAGCACCACGATATCTGGGGCGAGGCGATCGACCTCGTCGAGCGCGATGACACCATCGCTGGCCTCAAAGACCACGAAGCCCTCGCGCTCGAGGAGATCCTTCATCACGCGACGCAACGATTCCTCGTCCTCCACGAGCAGGACGCGCTTCGCGCCGGGGCGCTTGACCTTTTCATCGTCCGCGAGCTCGAAGGCCTCACCGGTGAAGCCCCCGGGAACGACGTGACGCGAACCCGAGCGGCGCCGCGAGGCATCCGTAGTCGCTTGGGCTGAGGAGCCCTCGTCGTCCTCGTTGGCCTGCGGCAGGGAGCGTGAGCCGCGCGGCTCGGCAGGCTTGACGGTCTTCACCTCCTCGGTGGTGACGCGCGGAGAGCTTCCCGACCGCGAGCTGCCTTCCTGCGGGGCTTCGAGCACGCGCAAGAGCTCTTCGATGGTCGTCTCGCCCTGCCGCACGTGTTGCACCGCCGATTCCCACAGCGACTTCATGCCCCCTTCGCGCGCGCCGTCGTTGATCCGCTCGACGCTTTCGTTGCCCGCGATGCGACGCTCGACCTCCTCGGTGACGAAGAGCACTTCCTCGATCGCCAACCGACCGCGGTAGCCCGTCATCGAACATTCGGGGCAGCCCACGGCACGGTACAGCGTGCCCTGCTCTGGGAAGTACCGCTGCAGGCGATCCGGGACCTGTCCCACGGCCAGCTCGCGGCAGTGCGCGCAGATGCGACGCATGAGACGCTGGGCCACGACGCCCTTGAGCGCCGCGGCGATCTTGTAGGTCTCGATTCCGATATCCACGAGACGCGTGACCGAGCTTGCGGCGTCGTTGGTGTGGAGGGTCGAGAGCACCAAGTGACCGGTGAGCGAGGCCTGAATGGCGATGTTCGCGGTTTCCTTGTCTCGAATCTCGCCGACCAGAATGACGTCGGGGTCCTGGCGCAGGATCGAACGCAGCGCCGCCGGGAAGGTGAGCCCTGCCTTCTCGTTGACCTGCACCTGCACGATGCCCTGCAGACGATACTCGACCGGATCTTCGACCGTGACGATATTGACGCCACGGGCCTGCACGGTGCGCAGCATCGAGTAGAGCGTGGTTGTCTTGCCGGAGCCCGTCGGCCCCGTGACGAGCACGATACCCTCACGCGCCTGCAGCAACTCCATGATGCGTGTGTGTTCGTCCGGCAGCAGGCCGAGTGAATCGAGCGAGAGGATCGTGGTGCGCTGGTCGAGCACACGGATCACGACCTTCTCGCCCTGCGACGCTGGGAGGGTCGAGACGCGGAGGTCGACGCGGTTGCCGCTCACCGCGACGCGCGCCCGGCCGTCCTGCGGCCGCAGGCGATCGGCGATGTCGAGTTGCGCCATGATCTTCACGCGCGAGACGAGCGGGATGCCCGCCGCCTTCGGAAGCACCATCGCCTGCCGGAGCACGCCGTCGATGCGATAGCGCACCGCGATCCCGCTCTCCTCGGGCTCGAGATGGATGTCCGACGCGCGCGACTGAATGCCCTCCGCGAGAATGCGATCGACGAGCTGGATGACCGGCCGCTCGCCGGCGCGGGCCGCGTTGATGTCGAGGTCCGATTCTTCGGCCGTCTCGCTGATATTCTCGAAGTCGTAGGTCCCTTGGACGCCCTCGAGAATCTTCTCAATCACATTCTCGGGACGGTACACCTCGTCGATGCGGTCCGCGATGCGCTTGGGCGCCGCAATGCTCATGCGCACCGTGCGACCGAGCGCGAAGGCCATCGTGCGCTCGCAATCGAGATCGAGCGGGTCCGCCGTCGCGATATCAAGCACGGAGTCCGAAATCGAGAGCGGGAGTACGCGGAACTTGCGCGCCAGAGCCTCCGGGACGAGCTCGCGCGCCTGCTGACTCACGGTGCCCAGCTCGGCGACCTTCATCCGGAACCGCGCGGCCACCGCCTTCACGACCGCGTCGTCGGTCAGCCAGCCGCGGCGCACGGTCTCTGCCCACAGGCTGTCCGGGGGGTTCGTGCGGAGCGCATCAATCTGCGACGCCTCCAGTAACCCCTCGAGCGTCGCCATCAGCCATTCGTCCTTTGCCGACTTCGCGCTGCTCGCCATTCAACTCCCTCGGGTGGTGCGGGATCCACTGCGAAAGAGAAAGATACCCCCGGGACACGGGGAGGCTAGCACGACACGCGCTCGCCGGAGATTCGCTAGAGGACCGGCCAGAGGTCTCGCGACACGTCCAGCGAAAACGTCCAGCGCCCATCTCGGAGACCACGCGCGATATCGACGCGTAACAGATCGAAGAACGCGATGGTTCCGAGTCCGACCGCGGGGTGCCACCCCCCCGGTCCCCCAATGGCGCGATCGATCCACACCGCGTGTACGTAGGGCGCGAGCACGAGCGTGGCTGGAACCCGGCCGAAACGTCCGAGATCGAGCGCCACAAAGGGGATCCGACCCTGCCACTCGAGTCGCTGGCTCACCCCCGCCCCGCCCACCAAGCCGTGAAAGTCGTAGCCGGGGCCGGTGATGGGCCCGCCGAACCGGACCGCGTCCTGGACCGGGGTCGGACCCGCCGACACCCCAGCCGCAAGCGTGCGCAATACGAGACGCCCCCGACCGATCGGGCGCGCGACTTCGACTTCCCCCGAGACCCGCGCGACCGCAGCCTCCCAGTCGCCGCTCCCGGGCGCTCCGAACTGCGCGCCCGAAAGCCGCAGGGCGAGGCGTCGCTTCCCCGCACCGCTGGCGATGAGCTGCGACGACTCCCAGCCCAGCGACAGCCCGCGCCGATCCAGCGCTTGGGCCGCCACCGTGGGCTCGAAGGACCCCCACGCGCTCGAGGCGCCCACGGTGAGCGCCTCTTCGCGACGGACGACCCCCTCCGCCGACAGACGACGCCCCCTCCCATTCACGTACTCCGCACGCAACGCACCGCCGCGTGCAGAGATAGGATTGGTCCAGTCGGAGCCGAACTCCTGCGCCGCGATGGAGTTGCGAATCCCGCTGACCTCGGCCACCTCGCCGAGTTGGAGCCAGTCGTCACTCCCGGTGAGCGAAAGCGTGAGACCGTTCGCCCGTCGCCAAGCGAGGGTGCCGCGCCCCTTCACGCGATGGTCTTCGGTGCCGTACCGCCCGCCGACCGTGGTGCTGAACCCCGCGCCGAACCGCTGGGAGAAGCCCGCCCCGACCGCGAGTCCTTCGACGCGATCACTGCGGACAAAGTCGCTGACACTGCGTGCGGCGAAGTTGCGCGTGCGCACGCGGGCGAGCGCGCCAGCCTGTACGAGGCGGCGCGCCTCGTTCTGCACCGCGCGGACCTCTTCGGCATCGAGCGCGCGGACGTCGGCGGGGAGCGCGCTCAGAATCTCACCCTCGAACGGGAAGGCGCGCAGCTGCTCGCGGGTCCCCGCCTCGACAATCTCTGCCCCACGAAAGGTTTCCGGACTGACATTCGCATTCGCTTGGATGCAACAGATCTCCCAGCGCCCACGGATGATGCCGCGCGCGGGGAAATCCATCCAACTCGCCGACCGTTGGATCTCGATCTCCTGGCGACGCGGCAACCAGAAGCGCCCGTCGACGAGTCCGTTCTCGAGAATGACCGAGACATCCTCGAGCTGCGGATCACGCAGGGCGGCGCGGGTGAACGAGAAGGTCATGCGCACCACGCTTGCGGTGGCGCGGTCGAGATACACGGCGCCAACGGCCGCCGGGACGCGCGGGTCCTTCGGCCGCACGCTGATCATCATCACGTCGACCGACAGGCCGGTGCCGCGAATGGCGAGTGAGTCCGCAAGCCGATAGTCGTAGACCGACTCGCCGGCCGAGGACAGGGGATGCGGGACGTCGAGCACTTCGTCCCCGTCGCCGAGTCGGATGATGGCGGGAAAATTATTCTGAATGACGCCGAGATGATCGCGATGATAATTCATGTCGGTCGGCAACAGCAGCGTGTCGCGACGGCCGATGATGCGTTGCTTGCTCCTATTGGGCGCGCCCCAATAGACTTCGAGCACGATCTGGTCGCTCTTGACCAGGGCGGGCGTCTCGAGGAAGCCATCGCCGAATTGCGCGAGGAAGGTGAGCGTGCCGGTCGCGCGCGCGGTGTAGTCCCTGAGGCCGGTGTCCGCGAGCTGGACGGCCCGCCGCGCGGTGGCCGCTCGCACGAGCTCAAGGGTACGCACATCGTTCCAGGTCTCCTGCGCCGCGAGCGACGTGGGACCTGAGAGCGCTACGAGCAGGATCACTCCGGACGCGGCAATGGCCGCGCGTAAAGGATGCATACGGAAAAGATCGTGGGACGACCGGAGCGGGACAACGTCAGGAGTGCGCGACGTGAGCATTTTCGCGGCGCCACCCCGTTGAGGGGCGCATGAGTTTCGAGACCTTCGTCGCGCGGGCCCGCGCCGGCGCGCTCGTCCCTGTCTGGCGCGATTGTCTGCTCGATACCGAGACGGCCGTGGGGGCTTTTCATCGGCTGCGTCACGGGCCCTTTGCGTTCCTGCTGGAATCGGCCCCCGCCGGCAGCGAGATGTGGGCGCGCTACACCTTCATGGGGACCGCGCCGCGGGCCGCGTGGCGCCTGACCGACGGCGTCATCGAGGATTGGGATCCGACCCGCGAATGGCACAATGCGCGCCCGGTGACCGACCCGTTCGCGGACCTGCGAGAGAAGCTCACCGCGCATCCGCCGGTCGAGGCCCCCGAACTCGGCGCCTTCTGGGGGGGAGCGGTCGGATTCTTCAGCTACGATGTCGTCCGACATATCGAGCGACTGCCCAACGCGCCGCCGCGGGTGATTCCCTGCCCCGACGCCCTGTTCTTGCTGACCGAGACGGTGGTCATTGTCGATAACCTGCGGTCGCAGGCGCGCATCGTGACGAGTGTCCTGATTCCCGCCAATCCATCAGTCGACGCCCTGCGTCGGCTCTGGGACGACGCGCAGCGGGAGATCGACGCCACGATCGACCGCCTCCGGACGGGGCCGACGCTCCCGCCGCTGGATCTCGATCCCGCGGCGGCCCCCGCGACGGGTGTCTCGAGCTACGTGCGGGAGGACTTTCTCGCCCACGTGGATCGCATCAAGGAGCACATCCTCGCGGGGGATGTTTTTCAAGCTCTCCTCGCGCGCCGCATCCGCGTCCCGCGCGACTTCGAAGGCACCGCCCTGTACCGCGCGATTCGTGTGCTCAATCCCTCGCCGTACATGTTCCACCTCGTGCTCGAGGATCTGGAGCTGGTGGGGAGCTCGCCGGAACTCCTCGTGCGGGTCGCAGACGGGAAGGTCGTCGTGCGACCGATCGCGGGCACGCGCCCTCGCGGCGCCACGCCCGAGGAGGACGATGCCCGCGCCGCCGAGTTGCTGGCCGACCCCAAGGAACGCGCCGAACACATCATGCTCGTCGATCTCGGCCGCAATGATGTCGGACGGGTCGCGCGCTATGGCACGGTGCAGGTGCGCGAATTGATGGTCGTCGAGCGCTACTCGCACGTGTTGCACCTCGTGAGCGCGGTGGAAGGGCTCCTGCGCGACCTGAGTTCGTCGCTCGAGGTCTTTCGCGCCGTTTTCCCTGCGGGGACAATGACCGGAGCCCCGAAGGTGCGGGCGATGGAGATCATCGACTCGCTCGAACCTGAGCGGCGCGGCCCATACGCGGGCGCCGTGGGGCATATCGGCTGGGGGGACCACCGCATGGATCTCTGCATCACGATCCGGACCTGTGTGCTCGCCGGGGCTGAGGCGAATGTGCAGGCCGGGGCCGGCATCGTGGCCGACTCCGATCCGGCCAAGGAGTGGGAGGAGACGGAGACGAAAGCACGGGCCATGCTGACCGCGATTGGCCGGGTGCGCGGGGCTCGCGGCGGGCGAATCCAGCCTCCTGCGACGCTGATCTCCTAGGTCGCGCAAACGAGCGAATCCGTCCATATTTCGTACATGCACTACCGCCTTATCGGGATCGGCAACGATTTCAAGTTCGAGCTCAAGGGAACGGGTGTCCACATCGTGGGACGTGCGGTCACCAGTGAGTGCCCCGTGGTCGATCCCACGATCTCCCGCAAACACGCCGAGCTCCGGCTGACCGAGAACGGTATCGACGTCACCGATTCGGGGTCGAGCAACGGCACCTTCGTGAATGGGGTGCGGATCGATCGGTCGCACGTCGCGCCCGGGGCGGAAATCACCTTCGGCAAGGTGCTGTTCCGACTGGAGAAGGTCGAGGCAGCGAAGCCGATCACGCCCGCACCGACGCCGGCGATCCCTCCCAAGCCCGCGGGTGCCACGATTGTGCGCCAGATCCCCAAGACGGGGGAGCGCGATGCGATGGCCGCGGCGGGCTCGCTGGGCCGGGAGCTCGCGGGACAGCAGGATCCGGCGGAGAAGGATCGCCGCAAGCTCGCGATTCTGCTCGAGGTCGCGAAGGGCCTGACGCGCGCGACCGACGTGCATGGCCTGCTCGTGAAGATCGCCGAGTACGCCTTCCAGACGCTCGAAGCGGACCGCTGCGCGATCCTGTTGATGGATCGCGACGGGCATTTGCACCCGCAGATCTCACGCGACCGCCGCGGGACCGCCGCGAGCGGCGAGATTCCGCAGTCCATTGCGACGCAAGCCGTCGCCGATAAAGTGGCCGTCCTCACCGATGACGCCGCCGATGACGGCCGCTTCACCGGGCAGTCGGTCGTACTGCAGAAGGTGCGCTCCGCGATGTGCGTGCCGTTGCTCGGTTCAGAGAACAAACCGCTGGGTGTCATCTACGTCGACAACTTCTCGCTGAAGCGGTTCAACGAGACCGATCTCGACTTCTTGATCGCCTTCTCCGGTATCGCCGCGGTGTCGCTTGAGAACGGGCAGTTCTCCGAGCGCATCAAGGTGGAGGCGTTGGCGCGCAGCAACTTCGAGCGCTTCTTCACGCCCCACCTCGCGGCGCGCATCGCGAGCAGCCCCGACGCCATCAAGCTCGGCGGCGACAAGCGTCGCGTGGCGGTGATGTTCACCGATATCCGTGGATTCACCGCGCTGTCCGAGACGATGAATCCGGACACGATGGCGCGACTCCTCACCGAGTACTTCACCGAGATGGTGGAGTGCGTGTTCCGTCATGGCGGCACGCTCGACAAGTTCATCGGCGATTCCGTGATGGCGCAGTGGGGCGCGCCCATCGGAGAGCCGGATGACTGCGACCGCGCGATGCAGGCCGCGCTGGACATGATGGTGGAGCTCGATCGCCTGAATGAGCGGTGGATACGCGAGGGGCGGCCGACGTTGGAGATCGGCATCGGGCTGAATGTCGGCGAAGTGTTCGCTGGCAATATCGGCAGCGATCGCCGTCTCGAATACACGGTCATCGGCGATCCGGTGAATGTCTCGAGTCGGCTCTGTGGTGCGGCGAAGGCGGGTGAGATCCTGATGTCTGAGGGTTTCTTGCAGTCGCTCGGATCGCCCCCGCCGACGGATCCCCTCCCGCCCATGGAACTCAAGGGCAAGAGCCAGCCACTCCCCGTCTTCCGCGTCAAGCGGTGAGCGGTGCGCGCCTCGTCGCGCCGCCGGGGTACACGCGCTTCTCGCTGCGCGATGCGACCGTCGTAGCGCGCGACGAGGCCGTGGACGGGGTGAAGGCCGCGCTGCGCGACGTGCGCACCCTCCACTGTTGGGCCGCGACGGTCCCGGGAGCGCGTGCCTTTCAGGGACGCGCGACCGCGTGGGGCACGCGCCTCCCGAATACCGGCATTGAGATCGTCGTGCGCCATGCGCGACATGGCGGGCTCCTCGCCGCGATCACGGGGGATCGCTTCGTGTTTCCGGGACGGGCGCCGTGGGAGTTGGACGTCAGCGAACGGCTCCGCGCCGGCGGCGTGCTGACGCCAGAGATCATCGCCTACGTCGTGTATCCTGCGGGTCCGGGATTCTGCCGCGTGGACGTCGCCACGCGTCGCCTGCCGGATGGCGGAGATTTTCCGGCGATGTGGGCCACGGCAGACGACGCCGAGCGTGCGCGGATGCTCGCGGCAACGGCCGCGCTGGTGCAGGCGCTGGGGGCGGCGGGAGCGCATCATGCGGACCTCAACGTGAAGAATGTCCACCTCACTCGCGAAGGCGCCGACTGGCGTGCGTACGCGCTCGATGTGGACCGCGTGCAGTTTCTTCCGGCGGGTGATGACCGTGCGCGCCGCCTCACGCTTGCGCGGCTCGTGCGCTCCATGCAGAAGGCGCGCACGCAGTTCGGTCTCGCCATTGACGACGCAGCCATCGCGCTGCTGACGCGGCTCGCGGGGAGCACCGCGTGACGCTGCAGGTCCCACTGGACCGCGTGGGCATCGTGATGATGTCCGCGGTGGGCGATGCGGTGCACGTGCTCCCGGTGCTCACCGCGCTCAAGCGGTATCACCCGTCGATGCGCGTCACGTGGGTGCTGCAACCGGGACCGGCCTCGCTCGTGCGCGGGCATCCTGCTATCGACGAGATCATCCCGTTTCACTACGGCACAGGCTGGCGTGCGTACGCTGACGTGCGTCGGGCACTCGCCACGACGCCGCTTGATCTCGTGCTTGCCCTGCAGGTCTCGCTGAAGTCCGGGCTCGTGACCGCGTTCACGAATGCGCCCGTAAAGCTCGGCTTCGACCGCGCGCGGGCGCGCGATGCCAACTGGCTCTTCACCACGCATCGCATTCCGGCAGGGCCACGACAACACGTGCAGGACCAGTACTTCGAGTTCCTCGCGCATCTCGGTGTGCCGCACGCGCCTGTTGCCTGGGGACTGGGCCCGTGGGCGCACGAGCGCGCAGCGCAACAGGAGTTCTTCGCGGGGTTCGATCGCCCCATCGCCGCCATTGTGTGCGGGACGAGTGATCCGGACCGCGATTGGTTTCCTGACCGGTGGGCCGCGGTGTGCGATGCCCTACACGCCGACTTCGGGCTGCACCCGGTGCTCGTCGGTGGGCCAAGTGCGCGTGAGCAGGCGACCGCCGCGGCCATCATCGCGGCCGCGCGGGTGAGTGCGCCGGTGAATGCCCTCGGCCACGGGGGACTCCGCGGATTGGTGGGGATCCTTGAGGGGGCCGCACTCGTCCTCTCGCTCGATACTGCGCCGATGCACATCGCCGTTGCCGTCGGCACGCCGGTGATTGCCCTGATGTCGCAGGCCGACCCGAAGCGCACCGGCCCGTATGGGCGAGGCATGGAGCTCGTGGTGAATGCCTTCGCCGAACCGAATGATCCTCCTGACGAAGTGCTCTGGATGCGCCGACGCGGGCGTATGGTCCGCATCACGGTGACGGATGTCCTCGAGCGCGTGCAACGCTGGCGCGGCGGTCCGCGATGACGACGCGAGACGGGCGGGCGCCTGGCGCGCAGGTGCGATTGGACCGCGTCTGCATCGTGATGCTCGCGGCCGTCGGGGATGCCGTCCACACGCTCCCGGTGATCAACGCGATCAAGCGCGTGCATCCTGCCGCGCGCATCTCGTGGGTGATGCAGACCGGCGCGCTCACCGCGTTGCTGACCGGACATCCGGCAATCGACGAGGTGATTCCGTTCAGTCGGGCCGACGGGTGGCGCGGGTTTGCGGCCGTGCGACGCGAACTGCAGCAGCGGGACTTCGACTGCGTGCTGGTCCTGCAACCCTATTTCAAGAGCGGGATTGTCGCCTCGTTCGCGCACGCCTCGGTGATCCTCGGCTTCGACCGGGCGCGGGCCCGCGATCTCTCGTGGATCTTCTCCACGCAGCAACTCCCGGCGCATCCGCTGCAGCACATGCAGGACCAGTACTTGGAGTTTGCCGCCTGGCTTGGCGTTGACCCGATGCCGCTCACCTGGAACATCGGTCCGTGGAACGACGCGGAGCGCGCGTGGCAACGCGCATTCATGGCGCAGTTCGATCGCCCCATTGTGCCGATCGTCGTGGCGACCAGCAAGCCGCAGAAGGATTGGCCCGCCGAACGGTGGGCGGCGGTGTGCGATGCGCTCGCGAACGACTACGGGCTGCAACCGGTGTTGGTGGGCGGACGCTCGCCTCGCGAGGTCGAGGCCGAACGCATCATTCTCGCATCAACGCGCACCAAGCCGTTCAGCGCACTGGGGAATGGCGGACTGCGCGGACTCGCGGCGATGATCGAGAAGTCGGCGCTGGTGATTTCGCCAGATACCGGCCCGCTCCACCTGAGCGTTGCCCTTGGCGTCCCGGTCATTTCGCTGCTCGGCTATACCAACCCGAAGCGCGTCGGGCCCTACCGGAAGTTCGCCGACCTGATGATTGACGCCTACGGAGAGGCCGGGGAGACGTATCCGGTCTCGATGCAGCACCGAGCGGATCGGATGGGGCGCATCACGGTCGAACAGGTGCTCGAGAAGGTGCAGCGCTGGAAGTCGGTCTACTTGTGAGAGAGTGAGTAGACGTACGAGGCCACCGCGATGGTCTTGGCCTCCGTCAGCATCACGCCGCCATAGGGCGGCATCACACTGCTGAATTGCTTGGGCGCCATCACGCCGCTTTTCACGGTCTTGTAGATGCCCTCGAGGCTCCCGTCGCTGTGCAACCACTCGGCATCCACCAAGCTCGGTGCCGCCGCGCCATTCTGGCCCGCGACGCCATGGCATGCTTGACAGGAGCTGGCGCCGATCTTGCCATGAAAGATGCTGTCCCCGAGCGCCAGCATGGCGGGGGTGATGGTCGCGGGATCGAACGAGACGGCCGCCTGCGCGGGACGAGCACCCGGCGACGTGGCGGCCGTGTCCGGCGCCTTGTCACCGCCGCAGGCTACAGGAAGCACGGCAAGCAGGAGTACGGTAAGCACGGCGGGGGCGGAGGAACGACGCGTTGTCATGACAAACTCCTTGAGGAACGGCAGGGCGTTCAGAAGTCACGCTGAATGAAGCGACGGCGGGCGAAGTACACCGGAAGCGCGCACCAAAGGGTGAGTGCGACGACGGCGATCGTCGGCCCGAGCAGGGTGCCGAACGCTCGGCGAAAGAGCGCGCCGGTATAGCCGAGCAGTGCGGACGCATCGAGCGCCGTCAGCACGAGAACGCGCGCGACGTCCACCGGATTGCCAAGCATCAGCGCCAGCAATGGCCGATCCAACGGCCAATCACCGAACATCGCAACGAGGGCGAGGACGCCACCATCATACCCGATGGTAAGCAGGAACCAGGCCGCCAGCGAGAGCGACATTCCCTTCAAGCGATCATCGGTGCCGAGCGCGATGGCCATCGCGAGGGCGGAGAAGGCGGCCGTCAGAAAGGCCCCGCTGACGGCGAGCGCGAGGAGGGCGGCCAGTGGCGCCTGCGATGCGGCACCGTGCAGCACCAAGGGCACACCGACGCCAAGCAGGAAGGCGGCGGCCAATGGGAGCGCGAGGCCGAGGTAGAGACCCGTGAACACGGCGGCGCGCGGCAGGGGCTGCGCGAGCAGCAGCTCGATGAACTCGCGTGAGGCGTATACGTGCATGGTTCCGAAGACCAACGCGACGAGCGGCACCAAGAGCAACGTCGCGTTGAGCAGGCTCAGCACGACCTGGTTCCCTGCCCCGCCGAAGATGAACAGGAGTTCGGCCACCCCGGCGAGGCCGAGCCCGTAGGCCAAGAGCCAGCGATTCCGCGCGAGATCGCGGGCACCAGCGCGCAGCACCAGTGCGACGGCATTCATGCGACGGCGCCCGACTCGACGCGGAGCCCACGAAGCAGCGCGGCGATTGCCGGCTCGAGACGCCGCATCCCCGTCTGCGTCAGGAGCGAATGCACCGGTCCAGCGAAGCGCAAGCGTCCCTCGCTGAGGAACGCGACGTCGTCGGCCAGCTCCTCGAGTTCACTGAGGATGTGCGACGTGACAAGCAGGGTGCGACCCTCAGCGCGAAAGCCGCGGAGCGCATGCTTGAAGATCCCCGCCGCGATGGGATCGAGCCCCGCCGTTGGTTCGTCGAGCATCAGCACGTCAGGCCGAAAGAGCCAGCCGGCGGCGAGGCTCACCTTTTGCCGCCAGCCACCGGAGAGTGTGCCGACCGGTGTCGCCCATTCGGCGCGCAGTCCGAAGTTGTCGAGGAGCGACTCATCCGTCCGAGCGCCGGGGCGGAGGGCGCGCAACATCGCGAAGACCTCACCGACCGCGAGATTGCCCGGAAAGTGTGGGGCTTGCGGCGCGTAGCCAATGCGGGCGCGGTACTGCCCCTCGACATCAGCAGGAACGCCATCGAGCAGCACCCGTCCCGCGTCCGCGCGGGCGAGCCCGAGCACACACTTGATAAGTGTCGTCTTGCCAGATCCATTTGGCCCGACGAGTGCCGTGATCCGGCCCGGTTCGAGCGCGAGGGAGACGCCATCGAGCACAAGGCGCGCGCCGTACGATTTCCGGAGTCCGTCGAGCGTGATCATTGCGGGGGCCTCATGAGTGGCGATGCATCGGCAAGCGAGGGCGTGAGCACCGGGAACACCCGTTCGGCGGCATCGAGCACGAGCGTGACCGGACTCCGCAGCAGCAGGAGGGCCTCGGGGTGGCGCTCGACCACGAGCGCGAAGAGGCGCACCGGGTGGAAGGGGACATCGCCGCGGCCGTCGCGATCGAGATCGTAGCCGCGGTAGTCCGCCCACCAGTTTCCGTCAAACGTGCTGCGCACCGTCCGGCTGTTGGTCGTGACGTCGAAGGCGTTGTCGGCGAACCGGTTCGCGGTGAAGCGATTGTCGAGGGCGTTCGCCATGAGGCGCACCGCCCAGCCGTTGGCGCGGAACTCGTTGCCCCGGATCTCAAGGCGGGAGGCCCCTTCGAGATACAGCCCTGTGGAACTACCGACAAAGCGGTTGCCAACGAGGGCGCCGTCCGTGATCTCCTTCAGGAGCAGTCCGTACGCCGAGGACCCCTTCGCCGCGAGGAAGGCGTTCCCGACCATCGTGATGCCCTTGCTGTACATCACGGCGACGCCCGCACCGTTGCGATCGAAGGTGTTGTTCTCGTACCGGCACGAGTCGGAGAACATGAAGTGCAGCCCATAGCGCGAGTTCTGACGGCTCACATTCCCCCGCGCCTCGGCGCCGACCGAGAATTCGAAGTAGATGCCGTCGCGCTGCCCTTCGACGTAGTTGTGGAGCACACGGGTGTGCGGCGAGTTCCAGAGATGAATGCCGTTGCCGTTGGTCGTCTCGCCGGCGCCCTGCGAGCGAATATCATTGCCGCGGACGACGCAGCGCGCCGCCCGCTGCAGGTAAATCGCGAAGAGAACATTGCGAAAGCGATTGGCATCAATCACACAGTCATCGGCCTCGAGGACGCGGAGCGCGGCACGGTCCTGCATCTGACTCACCCCCGTGTTCGTGAAGGTCAGCCCGCGGACGGTGATGTTGGGAGCATGCAGCACGAGCAACTCACGGATGCCCTCGCCGTCGAGCACCGGGTCTCCCTCGCCGACGATGGTGAGGCGGGGCACGCGAGCATTGAGCGTTGGCTCGCGATACGTTCCGGCGCGGATGCGAACAGTCGCGCCGGGGGTCGCCGCCGCCAGCGCCTCCGTGATCGTTGCATAGCGTCCCCCCCGCCCGACGACGAGCTCCTGAGCCCCGAGGGCGGGGCCAAGCAAGAGGACGAGCGCACGCAGGGTGCGCATCTCAGTGGTCATCATGCTGCACGAGCGACGCGCTGTCCGCGAGAATCGCAGTCCAGCTGACCGGCGTACCACCGTAGGTCGCGACCGCTGCTTGCGCATCGGCGGGCGAAGCGAAGGCGAGAATCCGGCCCATCGGGCCACGCCGCGTGGCGTCAAGCAAAAAGCCAGCGTCCTCCGCCCGCACGAAGTCGCCATCGGTGACACCCGCGACCCACACCGACTGGATCCGCTCCGCCGGATTGCCGCGCACGTACCCCGCGAGACAATCCACGGCGTCGAACACTTGGATCTTTCCCGTCGTGAGAATCACCTGCGTGGCGAACCTGGGATCGGTGATCGCCATTCGGCAGAAGTGGCATTGATCCTCCCCGACCACGATGTCGCGCGGTGTGGTGGCGCCGCAACTCGCCGAGAGGAGGGCGAAGAGGAGCATGGCCGCGGCGCGCATCG
>Ga0163144_10008724_pt1 | contig 21895 bp, 19 predicted proteins | sample OliLak19BULKMAT1_FD_123175 | JGI IMG/M metagenome (GOLD analysis project Ga0163144, IMG submission 123175) | Freshwater microbial mat bacterial communities from Lake Vanda, McMurdo Dry Valleys, Antarctica - Oligotrophic Lake LV.19.BULKMAT1 | ecosystem: Environmental > Aquatic > Freshwater >... | reverse complement strand
GCTGTCGGCGTGCTCATGCTCGCCTACGTGATCTTCGGTGGCATGGTCGCCACGACCTGGGTGCAGATCATCAAGGCCATGCTGCTGGTGACCGCGTCGCTGATCCTGGTGTTCTTCACGTGGTTGCCCTATGGCTTTTCGTTGCCGGGGTTTCTGCAGGCAGCGGTGGGCGATCGGAAGATCCAGGCCCAGGTCGGCAAGTTGCTCGGCGATCCGGCAACCCAGATGACTGCGGCCGAGCTCGGTCAGCGCTTTCTCGAGCCCGGTCTGTATCTGAGCGATCCGATCGACCAGATCTGGCTGGGCATGGCGCTGATGCTGGGCACCGCCGGCATGCCGCATATCCTCATGCGCTTGTTCACCGTGCCGACCGCCAAGGACGCACGGACCTCGGTGCTGTGGGCGATGGGCATCATCGCCGGCTTCTCCATCCTGACCCTGTTCCTCGGCCTCGGCGCGGCGATCAATGTGGGTGCGGGCAAGATCAGCGCGATCGAGGCCGGTGGCAACATGGCCGGCCCACTGCTCGGGCAGCAGGTCGGCGGCGGCGCGGATTCGGTGCTGGGCAATCTGTTCCCCGCCTTCGTGGCCGCGGTGGCCTTCGCCACCATCGTCGCGGTGGTCGCAGGTCTGGTGTTGGCATCGGCCTGCGCGGTGTGCCACGACATCTGGGTGGGCGTTATCAAGGGCGAGCGCGCCGCACCGGGCGAGGAAGTGCACGCTGCGCGCATCTCCTCGCTGATGGTTGGCGTCATCGCGATCGTGATCGGCATCGCGGCGAAGGGCCAGAACGTGGCGCACCTGGTCGCGCTCGCGTTCGCCGTGGCCGCGTCATCCAACCTGCCGGCAGTGCTGCTGACGCTGTACTGGAAAAAGTGCCATACCGGCGGCATGGTGGTCGGCGCGGTGACCGCCATCGGACTGGTGATGGTCAGCCCCAACATGACCTATCCGGCTACCGTGCGTGCCAGCCGATATCGAGCGGGCGCAGGCGATAGTGGCGCATCGCCTCGATGCGGAAATCGGCGGCACCGCGCACGGTCAGCGACAGCGCCTGCGACAGCTGCACCACGCCGGCGGACACCGGCACCGCGGCGAGCGAGAGCACGCTGTCGGTGCGGGTGTTCAGCCCGGTGGTTTCCAGATCCAGTGCGATGCAGTCGTCGCCACGGTGTCGCGCGAACATCGGCGCGAAGGGCGGGTCGCGAATGCAGCGGCGATCGAGCAGGCGGCGCAGAAAGGCCATCGGCGCTGTCCGTCTATTCCAGATTCAAGCGCGACTTCAGCCATGCCTTGAATTCGCCGGTCACGCGCAGCGCATCGCGCAGCAGGTCGCGGTCGAGACCGCGCAATTCGGCGACCACCAGGCGGTTGCCGGCGGCCTCGCCGCGCTTGAGCTGCTTGAGCGATGTCGGTCGCCGCTGCGATCCGCTGGCGCTGTTCGGGGTCGAGCAGATCGAAGGGCGGTGAGGCCATGTCGATGCCAACGTCGGTGTTGGCGGGATCCATGCAAGCGCACTGTGCAGCTCGGTTTTCCCACGCCTCCGCCAGTGCGGCACGCGCGCGGATGCGACCTGCGTCGCGAACGTGCCGGCCATGCTGCGCTGCGCGGTGGGCTTTTTGCGCGTTCCTTAGTATGGTCGATGCATGTCCGCAACAGGATGATCTGCTTGACCGCCAGCCAATCGCCCGGCACCGTATGGACCCCGCATTCGCTGGCCGCGCTGGCAGGCAGTCCGCTGGCCGAGCACGACCCTGCGATCCATGTATGGCTGCTGCGCGCGGCGCGCAATGATCCACGCCTGCGGCACTTGGTAGGCCGCTACGCCGGGGTGTCGCCCGAATCGATCGAAACCCGCATTGGACCCCACGGTAAGCCGTATCTGCACGATCACTTCCTGCGCTTCAACGTCTCGCACAGCGGCGACTGGAGCGTGGTGGCGTTGGCCCGCGATGTCGAGGTCGGCGTCGATCTGGAGCATGCGCGGCGGGTCAGGCGACGCACCGCACTGATCGAACGCTGCTTCACGGCGGCCGAGCGCGGCCGCCTGCTCGCGGCCGGCGACCGCGGCTTGCTACGTTACTGGGCGGCCAAGGAAGCGCTGGTCAAGGCGATCGGGCGCGGCATCGCCTACGGGCTCAAGCAGATCGAGATCGGTGAGCAGGCCTGCGGGCGGCTGGTGATCCAGTCGCTGGCGGGCCCGGCAGCGCCGGCCCAGCGCTGGCAGCTGGTGGGGCTGGATGCGGGCGAGGACGGCTTTGCCGCGCTGGCCTACGAGGGTGTGGAGCGCCCGCTGCTGTTCTTTCGCGCCGCCGATTGAGTCGCACTGCCACCGCGCGGTGTCCCGCGGCGGCACGCGTCCGAGCAGTACTTGACGCTGTCCCAGTCGCGCGCCCACTTCTTGCGCCACACCATCGGCCGCGCGCAGACACTGCAGGTTTTGCTCGGCAGCTCGGACTTCTTGCGCATGCGGCTCATGGCAGGTTCGCTGGGAACATGTCGTCCTGCGCGGCAGCCGCACGTGGGGTAGACACACGCGCTACGCCATCGAGTTTTCGTCGGCGGCTGCCGTGGCGCACCAGCACGGCATGGTTGTGCTCGAACATGCCCGGACGCCGGCGCCAGGCTGTGATCTGCGCGCGTGCCCAGCGTGCGGCGTGCTCGTGATCGCACAGCGGTTCGGGATAGTCGCTGCCGATCACGCAACCGAAGCTGCGCTGCATGGCCAGCGGCATCTTCCACGGCTGATGGATCCAGGTCGCGGGCACACGCGCGAGTTCGGGTATCCAGCGGCGGATGAACGCGCCGTCCGGATCCTGGTCCTGCGACTGCTTGATCGGATTGTAGATGCGCGGGATGTTGATGCCGGTGACGCCCGACTGCATCTGCACCTGCGGCCAGTGGATGCCCGGCTCATAGTCGGTAAAGCGCCGTGCCAGCACCAGCCCGGTGTCGCGCCACGGCAGCCACAGGTGGTAGCTGGCGACTGCGATCAACATCGCGCGCATGCGGAAATTGATCCAGCCGCCGGCGTCGAGCATGCGCATGCAGGCATCGACGAAGGGCCAGCCGGTCTGGCCTGCGGCCCAGCCGGCCAGCCGCGCGGGATCGCTGTGGGCAGGGCGCATGCCACGATAGCCCGGGTGTACCGGCTCGAATTCCAGCGCCGGTTCGGTTTCGAGTTTCTGCATGAAGTGGCAGTGCCAGTGCAGGCGCGATTCGAACGCGACCAGCGCACGCTGCTGCACCGCGCTGCTCGCGCCAGGCACATCCGCCAGTCGCTCGCGAGTGGCGCGGCTGGCAGCCACCACCTCGCGCAGGCTGATCGAGCCGAACGCCAGGTGCGGCGAGATCCGCGAGCAGGCACGCGTGGCGGTGCGTGGGCTGGACATCTCGCGGTGGTAGCGCGCACCACGCCCGTCGATGGTGGTGAAACCTGCCAGCGCTGCCAGACCGCGGTTCCGCCCGCCGCGCTGGCGCTGTGGGCAGGGATCGGGCGCCATACCCAGTTGTGCGCTGGTGGGGATGCGACCGGGTTCGAGTCCGGCGGGCGCGCGCAGGACTGCGGCGGCCGCTGGCGCGGCGCACACGAAGCGCTCCCATTGCGCGGCCCAGCCGCGGCGCAACCGTAGTCCGCGCACAATCCCGAACGGACGCGGTTGATGCCAGGCGATCGCGCGCGCGCGCAACCACGCAGCGACCGCGCGGTCGCGCGCGAAGGTCCATGCGTTGCCGGTTTCCTGATGCGACCAGATGGCATCGATCCGGTGTGATGCAGTGAGCTGCTGCAATACCTGGAGGATCGGACCGACCCGCACCAGCAGCGGCATGCCAAGTGCGGCAAGCTCATGGCGGAGCGCCTGCACGCTTTCGATCGCGAATTCGAGTTGGCGCGCGCTGGCGTCGGACTGCTGCCACAACGCCGGTTCGAACACATATAGCGGGATCACCGCGCCAACTTGTCCGGCCAGCGCGAGGGCATCGTTGTCCTGGGTACGCAGGTCGCGCTTGAACCACACCAGCTGTATCGGCTCGCCCATCACCATAGTCTGGGGCCCGGCGGTGAGCTCCGGGTGAAACCCGTATCGTCGATTTGGCCGACGCGGCGTACTGGCGGCACGGCGCGCGGCTGACTACCATCGCCGATCGGCATCACGTTGGGCCGCTGCAGTGAAGGTCGATCCGGGATGCGGCAGCGCCAAGCGCGAGGGTTTCGTCGCGGTCGATGTCAGCGCCGATTGCGACATCCACTGCAACTTCGAGTTCCGCCTTGCGTTGCAGTACACCGACGCACGGGCGAAGAAGTCGGCCGATGAGAAGGTCTTTGCGCGGCAGCATTTCGTCAACATCGTGACCGACCCGCATGGATGCCCGACCCGCCGCTGATGGGGCGAAGGGGCGTGCGAAGAATCATCGACACACGCTATGCAAGGCTGCAACGAGGCTTATCCAGATGACCCGGCTCAGCGTCAACCTGAACAAGATCGCGGTGCTGCGCAATTCGCGCGGCGATGATCTGCCAAGCGTGGACTACGCGGCACGCGTGTGTGTGGCCGCCGGAGCTGGGGGCATCACGGTGCACCCAAGGCCCGACCAGCGGCATATCCGCCCGGCCGACATCGACGCGCTGAAATCGTGGCTGCCGGTGGAACTCAACATCGAGGGCAATCCCTTCGCCGGTCCCACTGCGCGCGGGTATCCGGGATTCATGCGCCTGGTCGAGATTGCAGGTCCGGCCCAGTGCACGCTGGTACCTGATGCCGATGGCCAGATCACTTCCGACCACGGCTTCGATCTGGCCCAGGCAGCGGGTCGACTACGTCCGGTGATCGCACGCCTGAAGTCGTGGGGCTGCCGGGTCAGCCTGTTCATGGATGCCGGTGCGCGCGAGCTGGAACGTGCCGCCGACATCGGCGCGGACTGCATCGAGATCTACACCGGCCCGTTCGCCAAGGCCTTTGCTGCCGGCGATGGCGGCGCGCAACTTCAGATGTGCGCAAGCACGGCGCAGCGCGCGGCGGCGCTCGGCCTGAGCGTCAACGCAGGGCACGACCTGAACCAGGCCAACCTCGGCGCTTTCCTGCGCGGCGTGCCGGGCGTGCATGAGGTATCCATCGGCCACGCGCTGATCGGCGAGGCGATCTACGCCGGACTCGCGCCGACCGTGAGCGCCTATCTGCGCATCATCGCCGAGGCCGATCCGGGCTGAGCAGTGCCCACGATGCGGACAGCCGCTCGGTCGCTCGCCACAAAACAAAAACGCCGCCAGGTGATTCGGCGGCGTCTTGCATCGTGCGTGCCCGCTGCGCGGGCAGCTGCAGCACTCAGCTCTCAGGCATGTTTTTGAAACCGATCTTGGTCATGCCTGCGGTCTTCGCGGTGGCCAGCACTTCGGTCACCACCTCGAACTCGGTCGCGCTCTCGATGTCGACCTGCAGTTCGGGTTGTGGATCCTTGCCCGCTTCCAGCCGCAGCTGCGGCTCGAGTGCGGCCTGGATCAGGGGCTGGTCGTTCCAGAACAACTCGCCGGTGGCCAGGATGCGCAGATCGATCGGCGGTGGCGGTTCGGTCAGCGGCGGCACCGTGCTTTTCTGCGGCAGATCGACCTTGACCTGATGGGTCATGCTGGGCGCGGTGATGATGAAGATGATCAACAGCACCAGCAGCACGTCGATCAGCGGCGTGACGTTGATGTCCGACATCGGGCCGGGACTGGCTTTCGCGAATGCCATGGACGTGCGTTCCTCAGGTTGCCGGCTTGGTGACGATGCGCACGCTCTTCATGCCGGCGTTCTTGGCCAGCGCGAGAACCTTGCCTGCTTCGATCCACTGGGTGTCGCGATCGCCGCGCAGCTGGATATCCGGCTGGGGTTCACGGCGCGCTTCGACCCGCAACTGCGCGAACATCGCTTCGCGGCTGATTTCGGCATCGTTCCAGAAATACTCGCCGCTGTTGGTCAGCGCGATGGTGATGCTGCTTGGTGTTTCGGAGGATTTCTGTGCCGTCGCCTCCGGCAGCTCGATCTTGACCTTGTGCGACATCAGGGGTGCGGTGATCATGAAGATGATCAGCAGCACCAGCATCACGTCGACCAGCGGCGTGACGTTGATCTCCGCCATCATCGCGCCTTCGCCGCCACCACCACCTACCGACATTCCCATGACTGACTCCGCCGACTTGCGTGGATCGTTGTTCGATGGATTTCAAGGACTGCTGCTTGCCACTGCGGGTGTGGCGACCGACTCACGGTGCCGACGCATTGGCGTCGGCACCGTGCCCTCGGAACGATCCCGCCTCAGCGGGCCGGCTTGGCTGCCGGTCCTGCGTCGACGCGCGCACCGGTAGCGAAGAAGTCGTGCAGGTCGTGCGCGAACTCGTCGAAGCGGGCGTTGATCTTGCGGTTGCTGCGGTTGAGGAAGTTGTAGCCCAGCAGTGCCGGGATCGCCACGAACAGGCCCAGCGCGGTCATGATCAGCGCCTCGCCGATCGGGGCGGCCACGATGTCGAGCGAAGCCTGCCCGGACATGCCGATCCTCAGCAGGGCGTGATACATCGCCCACACGGTGCCCAGCAGGCCGATGAACGGCGCCGAGGAGCCCACCGTGGCGAGCAGGGTCAGGCCGCCTTCGAGCTTGGAGCTTTCGCGCAGTACGGCCTGGCGCAGCGCTCGATCGATGAACTCCGAGCGGTTGAGCGCCTCGACCAGACGCGAGCCTTCATTGCGCTGGTGATGCGCCGCTGCCGAGGCGCACTCGAGGGCGATCTTGGAAAACGGCTCGGACTGCGGCTGCTCTTCCATGAAGCGCACGGCATCGGCTGCCGACGGGGTCTGCCAGAAGGTCTGGATCACGCGCTCCATGCGCGAGGTGATCAGCGTATTCCGGATCGCGTTCCACACGATGTAGAACCAGCTCGCGAACGACAGCACGATGAGGGTGACGAACACCATCCAACCCACCCAGTCGAAATTGTTGATCATGTGGTTGAAGCCCATCTGCTGCAGGGCGGCCGCATTGGTGTCCACTCCGATTGCCGAGCTGGCACCCGGATCGGCGAACGCGGGCGGCGCCGCGGGCGGCATGGCAGCAGGCGGTGCTGCCGGCTGGGTCGAACTTGCGTCTTGCTGCATGGCCTTACCCTTCGTTGAGCTTGAAGTTGATGGGGACGAGGACCCAGCCCTCGACCGAACGTCCGTTGCGGACTTCCGGATTGAATTTCCACTTCTTGACCGCCTGCATGGCGGCCTGGTCGAGTTCGCGGAAGCGGCTCGATTTTTCGATCTCGACCTTCAGCGGCGCGCCGTCGACCGAAACCAGAACCCGCAGCATGACTTCGCCTTCCATCCGGCGACGGATCGCCTGCGGCGGATAGCGCGGCGGATTGGCGCGGCGGTAGCTGGTGTCTTCCGAAGCACCCATGTCGCTCATCGGCGGACTCGGCGGCGCCGGCGGCGCCGGCGGCGGTGCCGGTTCGGACATCGCCAGCGGCTCGTCGAACACCGGGGTATCCGGCTCCGGCGGCGGCGGCGCGAGCGAGAGCTTCTTCTCCTCGATCTTCTTGATCACCTTCGGCGGCTCGGGCGGCGGTGGCGGCGGCGGCGGCGGCGGCGGTGGCGGTTCGAGGAACACCACGTCGACGATGCCCTCATCCTCCTTGGCCTGCGCATCGGGCGTCTTGACCGGTGCCAGCAGGAAGAAGAACAGACCAACGTGCAGCGACATCGCGCCCCACAGCGCGATGATCTTGCGCCAGCTCAGCGTCTGCTTGGGGATGTCGGTACTGTATTCGGTCATGGCTGTATTGGAAGCATCGCGATACGCGGAGGGCCTACGGTGGACACGGACGCGGCGTGCGGTTTGCGCGGCACCAGCGCCGTGCGTGGCGAGGGGCGAGTCGCCCCGCATCGATCGACGTTACACCAGTTTCGCGCCGACTGACAAGCCGGCGCGCGCAGTGGCAAGGACAGTTAAAGCCGCGTGCAGAAAAGCCGTCTGTGCGCTCAGCGGTTGCCCATGCTCTTCAGCCACGACTCGGCCATCGCCTTGGTATTGGGATAACCACGCGCCTTCTCGTACGCAGCGATCGCCGCCTTCTGGTTGCCAAGCTCCGACTCGGCGTTGCCGAGCAGGATATACGCTTCGCCTTCGCGCTTGAGGTTGCCGCGCGCAAGCGCTGCCTCCAGCGCCTTCTTGCCTTCGGCAAACTGCTCTTTCTCCGAAACCAGCAGTTGCCCTCGCATGAAGTCCACCTCGCCATCCTTGGCGAGCACCGCGGCGCGCCCATAGGCTTCGATGGCCTTGCTGAAGGCGTCCTTCTGCTCGGCGCTCTCGTCGGTGGCGTTCTGGGCGCTGATGACCCAGGAGTCGCCGAGGCTCTTGAGGGTGTCGAAGTCTTCCTTGAGCACGCCCGCAGCGATGCCCTCGTTGATGGTTCGCGCGGCGTCGACGGGGCGCTCGACGAAGTTGTACAGCTGGTAGAGCTGACGCAAGTCCGACGCCTCGGTGAGCAGTCCGCGCGCCTTGGCGCCTTCCAGCACCGCGACCGCCTTCTCGCCCTGCTCGAGTTCGATGTAGATCGATGCGAGCTGGCGGGTGATGTTCTTGTTGCCGGGATCCTTGGCCAGATAGGTCTCTGCGGCTTTCGCGGCTTCGGCGAAGTTTTCGGCGTCGTAGTAGCTCGCGATCAGGATCTGATACCAGCTGTCCGACGGTGCGGGCGCCATCGAGATCGCCTTGCTCATGGCCGCCGCGGCCTCGGGCATGCGCTCGAGCCGATACAGCGCGTTGCCGCGCACCGCCCAGCCCTCGGCGGTTTCATTGCCGGTCAGCGCGAACCATTGGTCGATCGCGGCAAGGGCTGCATCGTAGCGCTCGTCCATCATGTTCAGCTGCGCGACCTGCAGCGCCACCCCGAAGTGCGACTTGTTGTCGAGCGCATCGAGCGCGAGCGCTTTCTGGTTGGCCTCGATCGCGGCGGCGATATCGTCGGCGTTGTAGCGCACCTGCGCCAGACCCTGCAGGCACAGCGCCTGTTCGTACTTGCTCGACTTCGGATTGGCCAGGATCACATCGAGGATCTCGCGCGCCTTGTCGTCCTCGCCTGCTTCGAGAAACGCGTAGGCCTGATTGATTTTCTTCGAATTGGACTGCGCGAGATCGAGCTTCGGTTCCTTGCGGGTCGCGTTCGGGAACTCGTTTTCCTTGTCCTTGGTCTTCTGCGCCAGCGCGGAACCGGCGCCGACGGCGAGCAGCAGCACAAGGGCAAGCATTTGCAGCAGACGACCGGTGGTGTTCATGGCGACCTCGTTGAAGGGGTTCGAAATGCATGCTGCGGAGTGCGGCAGACGAAAAGGTTAGCGCCGGCAGCCGGCAGCCTCAAGCCGCAGTGCGGCGCGTGGCGTCGCGCAGTGCGGCTGGCAGCAAGCGCGCAATGCGATCACAGCGTCGCGAAATGTTCGCGCGCGAAGGCCACGCGTTCGACCGGATCGCGCGACAAGGCACCCGCGGCTTCCAGCTCCTGCACCCGCTCGAGGCGATGCAGCAGGCCGTCGCCGTTGGCGATCTGGATCGCAAGACCGGGCCGCGCATTGAGCTCCAGGATCAACGGGCCGAGTGTCTTGTCGAGCACGATGTCGACGCCGACATAGCCCAGCTGCGAGACCTCGTAGCACCGCGTGGCGATCAGCAGCAGCTCGTCCCAACGCGGAATCGGCAGGCCGACGATGCTGTGCTCGGTATCGGGATGTTCCTTGACCGGTTCGTTGCCCCACACCCCGCGACGGGTAAGCCCGGTGGGGATGTCGATGCCCACGCCGATCGCGCCCTGGTGCAGATTGGCCTTGCCGTCGGACATGCGGGTGGGCAGGCGGATCATCGCCATCACCGGATAGCCCTGGAATACGATGATGCGGATATCCGGCACGCCCTTGTAGCTGACGTTGTCGAAGATCGGATCGAACTGCACGCAGTATTCGATCAGCGCATGGTCGGGCTGGCCGCCAAGGCTGAACAGTCCCGACAGGGTGTTCGACAGATGGTGGTCGAATTCCTCGCGCGAGAGCAACTGGCCGTTGCTGCGTCGGTACTTGTCGCCGCGGCGACCGCTGATCACGAGAATGCCGTCGCCGCCGGAACCGTGCGCGGGCTTGACCACGAACTGCTCGCGATCGCGGATCTTCTGGTGCAGCTCCTCGATTTCATGCTCTTCGCGCACCACCGCGTACAGCTCGGGCACCGGCAGCCCGGCAGCGATTGCGAGGCCCTTGGTGATCAGCTTGTCGTCCACGCGCGGATAGAACTTGCGCGGGTTGTAGCGCAGGACATAGTCGGCATTGCGCTGGCCGATGCCCATCATGCCCTTCTGGCGCAGGCGTCTGGCGACCTCGAACGGATTGAACATGTCCGTGCGCTCAGCCAGCGGACTTCGGCGGCTCGGCGATCGGATCGCGCGCCATGGAGCGGAAGCGGAACAGTTCGGTCAGGCGGTAGCCGGAATAGCGGCCCAGGACCAGGGTCAGGGCCAGCAACACCAACAGCAGCTCCGGGAATACGAAAATCAGGTGCTGCAGATGCGACCCCTTCATCACCAGATAGGCCAGGGCCGCGATCACGATCGAACCCAGCGCCTGACTGAGCGCGTAACCGGGCCCGCGCTCTTCCCACGCCACCGACACGCGCTCGATGGTCATGGTCATGATGATCATCGGAAACAGCGCGACGTTGAGGCCCACCTCGATGCCGAGCCGGTTGCTGATCACGCTGATCAGGGCCATCAGAAGCACCACCACGATCAGCACCGCAGTCAGGCGCGGCACCAGCAGCAGCTTGAGTCGCTCCATGTAGAAACGCACCAGCAGCCCGGAGCTGATCACGGTCACGAACAGGATCACGCCGACCACGATACCGGTCCAATAGAACGACAGTGCGATCAGCACCGGCATGAAGGTGCCGAAGGTCTTGATGCCGACGAGATTGCGCAGGATCAGCATGATGAACGCGCCGACCGGCACCAGCAGCAGGATCTTGTAGACATCCTGCGCCTGCAGCGGCAGGTCGAGCAGCGAGTACGCGATCAGGTTGCGGTCGCGCGATTCCAGCCGCTGCTTGGCGGTGTCGAGCGCATCGGCAAGGCTGCGTGCGGTGGAGAACAGCACCCGCTCGCCGCGCCCGCCATCGACGGCTACCAGCGCGGTACCACCGCGTTTCCAGACGAAGAAGTGCGGCGGCCAGCCGGTCGCGCCGGTCGCGGCGTCGACGGTGTTCCAGACGCGCTTATCGGTATCGAATACCTGCAGATAGGTGCGCAGCTGCGCGTTGCTATCGGACTTTTCCAGCATCAGGCCATACAGCAGGCGTGCCGCGACCTGGCGATCGGCCAGCAGCGATTGCGCGAGCATCGCGCGAGCATCCACGCTCGCGGCCCCCTCGCTGAGCAGCTTGACCTCCTCCGAGGGAGCGCCGTCGTTGAGACGACGCACCAGTTCGGCGGCAAACGTGGTGCTGTCGACCGACTTCGCGCGCACGTCTTCAAGCAGCGCCTGGCGGGCAGTGGCGAAAGGCTCGTCATAGGTGCCGGGCGTCGGGATCGCGGGTTCGTCGTCGAAGCTCGGCAGGCGGTCGTCGCGGAACACGGTCGCGCGGTAATACAGCACGTTTTGCGTACCGCTGCCGCGGCGGATCTGCCACTGCACCTCGCGCGAACCGTCGCTGCCGGCGAATGCCATGCCGTAACCACGCGCGACAAAGCGCTCATCGAGTATCGAGTAACCGGCCGGGTCGTTGGGCAGCTGCAGCACCACTTTGCTGGTGCCGCGCGGCGCATTGTATTCGACCCGCGCCTGGATCTCCCACACCTCGGTCTCGGTGACCGGCGTGAGCGGAAAATGCAGCACCCGCCACTTGTACATGAAGCCGGCGATGCCCAGCGCCGCGATCACCAGCGCGAGCAGGTACAGATGGGTTTTTTTCATGCGCGGCTCCTCCCCCGCACGGCGGCCGCCGACGCCGTCGTGGTCGTTGTGGTGCGACGCGGGTCAAACGTCGAGGTTGGACACCCGCAATGCGTTCTGTTCGATGAACTCGCGGCGTGGTTCGACCACATCGCCCATCAGGGTCGAGAAGATCTGGTCGGCTGCCACCGCATCCTCGATGCGCACCTGCAGCAGGCGTCGGGTTTCCGGATTCACGGTGGTTTCCCACAGCTGCTCGGGATTCATCTCGCCCAGGCCCTTGAAGCGCTGGATGGTGCGACCTTTCTTGGCCTCGTCCATCAGCCACCCGTAGGCGTCGTGAAAATCGCGCGCCGGCTGGCTGCGCGAGCCGCGCACGATGCGCGCACCAGCCACCAGCAATCCATCGAGCACGTTTGCGGCCTGGCGGATCGGCCCGTAGTCGGCAGCGCCAAAGAACGCGGCCGGAATCAGCTGCTCGCTGGCCAGGCCGTGATGCTGCTTGCGAACCCGCAGTGCGCCGGGCTGCTCGGGCGTGGTGAGCACGCCTTCGAAGGCATAGCGCGCCTTGCCCAGCGCCGATTCGGTCAAGGCGCGGGTCAGACGATCGATCCACGGTTGCAGCGTCGCCTGTGCGTCGAAATCGGCGGCACGCAAGGGTGGCAGGTCGATCAGTGCACGCAGCACGCCCGCATCAAAACGGTGACTCAATCGTGCGATCTGTTCCATCGCGACGGTGTACTCACGCAGCAGCTGTTCGAGCCCCTGCCCTGTCACCGGCGGCGCATCGGGCGAAAAATGCAGCGCTGCGTCCTCGACGGCGTGGTTGATCAGGTAGGCCGACAGTGCCGCATCGTCCTTCATGTACAGCTCCTGCTTGCCTTGCTTTACCTTGTACAGCGGCGGCAGGCCGATGTAGATGTGGCCGCGCTCGATCAGTTGCGGCATCTGCCGATAGAAAAACGTCAGCAGCAGGGTGCGGATATGCGAGCCGTCGACGTCGGCGTCGGTCATGATGATGATGCGGTGGTAGCGCAGCTTGTCCGGATCGAACTCGTCCTTGCCGATGCCGCAGCCGAGCGCGGTGATCAGGGTGCCGACCTCGGCCGAGGCCAGCATCTTGTCGAAGCGCGCCTTTTCGACGTTGAGGATCTTGCCCTTGAGCGGCAGGATCGCCTGGGTCTTGCGATTGCGACCCTGCTTGGCCGAGCCGCCGGCGGAATCGCCCTCGACCAGGAACAGTTCGGACAGTGCAGGGTCTTTCTCCTGGCAATCGGCCAGCTTGCCGGGCAGGCCGGCGATGTCGAGCGCGCCCTTGCGCCGGGTCAGCTCGCGGGCCTTGCGCGCGGCCTCGCGGGCGCGGGTGGCTTCGACCACTTTGCCGCAGATCGCGCGCGCCTGCGCAGGATTCTCCTGCAGGAACTCGGTCAGCTTGTGCCCCACCACGCTGGCCACCGCGACCGACACCTCGGACGAGACCAGCTTGTCCTTGGTCTGCGAGGAAAACTTCGGGTCGGGCACCTTCACCGAAAGCACGGTGATCAGGCCCTCGCGCATGTCGTCGCCGGTAGGCTGAACCTTGGCCTGCTTGAGCAGGCCGGAGCGCTCGATGTAGTCGCCGAGTGCGCGGGTCAGCGCCGTGCGGAAGCCGGTGACGTGGGTGCCACCGTCTTTCTGCGGGATGTTGTTGGTGAAGCAGTACATGCGCTCTTCGTAGGCGTCGGTCCACTGCATCGCCACTTCGACCTGCACGTTGTCGGCGACCGCCGAGAAGCCGATCACGCTTGGATGCAGGGGCTGGCGCAGCTGGGCGAGGTACTCGACGAAGGAGCGGATGCCGCCGGTATATTGGAAGATCTCGCTCTTGGTCTCGCCACGCTCGTCGTGCAGTTCGATGCGCACGCCGGAGTTGAGGAACGCCAATTCGCGCAGCCGTTTGGCGAGGATGTCGAAATGGAACTCGACATCGGTGAACACTTCCGTGCTGGGCAGGAAGCGCACCTGCGATCCACGCATGCTGGACGCTTCCATCTGCTTGAGCGGGTACTGCGGCTCGCCGAGCCGGTACTCCTGCTGGTAGTGGAAGCCGTCGCGCCAGATGTCGAGCCACAGATGCCCCGACAGCGCGTTGACCACCGACACACCCACGCCATGCAGGCCGCCGGAGACCTTGTACGAGTTGTCGTCGAACTTTCCGCCCGCGTGCAGCACGGTCATGATGACTTCGGCTGCCGAGCGCTGTTCTTCGGGATGGATGTCGACCGGGATGCCACGGCCGTTGTCGAGCACCGAGACCGCGCCCTCGGGGTGGATCTTGACGATCACGGTGTCGCAGTAGCCGGCGAGGGCCTCGTCGATGGCATTGTCGACCACCTCGAACACCATGTGATGCAGGCCGGTGCCGTCGTCGGTGTCGCCGATGTACATGCCAGGCCGCTTGCGCACGGCTTCCAGGCCCTTGAGGACCTTGATGCGGCTCGAGTCGTAGGGTTCGCTGGACCGCTCGGGCGCTTTGGCTGCCGGGTCCTGACCTTTCAAGTCATTGTTATTCTTCGGGTCTTTTGGGTCGCTCATGCATCAGGCCGATCGGGCGCAGGCCCGAATCCAAGGACCACAGTATACCTTGCGCAGCTCAGGGACCGGCATCCCTGCGTAGGCGGCCTTGTTCCACGTGGAACACTCTCGCACGTGGTCGATGCGTCTGCAGCGCAGGGCTGAGCTCGGTCGCCGAAACCAGTGCCTGCACCCCGGCGGAGACCAGCTCACCCAGCAACAAGTCCTGGTGGTGCAGATCCAGCTCGGAGGGCAGGTCGTCGACCAGCACCACCGGCCACTCGCCTGCACTGTCACGGTAGCAGCGCGCCTGCGCCAGTACCGCTGCCAATGCCGTCAGTTTGGCCTGACCGCGGGACAGCTGCGCTGGCGCGTCGAGTTCAGCGAAGACCGGCCGCCAGTCAGCCCGATGCGGCCCGACCGTGGTGGTCTGCCGTTGCCGATCGCGGGGGCGATTGACCAGCAGTTGTGCCGCCAGATCGACTCCGGCGTCGACGTTCCAGCCGGCAGCGAAACGCGCGCTGGCGCCCGGGAGCTCAGGGAGCAGGCGCTGGGCCAGCGCGCTGAAGTGACGGCTGAAGTCGCGCATGTAGTTCTCGCGCAGGCTGGTGATGCCCTGCCCCCAGCGATCCAGCTCGGCATCCCAGGCGTCGAGCTGGGCATCCGGACCATCCTGCCTGAGCAAGGCATTGCGCTGCTTGAGCGCGGACTGATAGCGGCGCCACTGGTGGAGAAAGTCCTGTTCCACGTGGAACACACCCCAATCCAGAAACGATCGGCGCAGCTCCGATGGTCCGGCAATCAATTCATGTGAACCCGGCTCGAAACAACACACCGCGCAACGCCGGAACAAATCGGTCAGGCGCTCCAGCGGTCGATCATCGAGGCGCCCGGCCCACACGCCAGGGCGACGTTCCAGCCCCAATTTCTGGCTCGTCTCCGATCCCGGATGCTGGACCCGCGCGAACACCTGGAATCCCTCCGCGCCGCGCCGGATCAGCGTATCGCGACTTCCCGGTCGAAAGGAGTGGCCGCGCGAGATCACGTAGGCCGCCTCCAGCACTGAGGTCTTGCCTGCACCGTTGGCGCCCAACAGATAGTTCAGTCCCGGCGCCAGCGCCAATTCTGCCTCGGCCAGACAGCGCAGATCGCCGATGCGCAGCAGTTCGATCCACATCGGCGGTCGGCCGCGGGCACACGCCCGCGGTTCGAGAACGTCAGAGTCGCAGCGGCATCACGACGTGCCGCGAGCGCTCGTTGTCCGCATCGCGGACCAGGCACGACGAGTTGCCATCGCGCAGGCACAAGGTGACTTCGTTGCCGCGCAGCGCGCCCAGCGCATCGAGCAGATAGTTCACGTTGAACCCGACGCTCAGCCCGTCCACTACTGTGCGCACTTCGAGCTCTTCAACCGCTTCTTCCTGCTCCGGATTGTGCGCCACGATCTGCAGCCGCCCGGGGGTGAGTTCCAGCTTCACCCCGCGGTATTTCTCATTGGACAGGATCGAGGCGCGCTGGAGCGCGGCACGCAATTCGTCCCGACTCACCGTCAGTTGCTTGTCCGCACCAATCGGGATCACCGACTCGTAGTCCGGAAACCGGCCATCGATCAGCTTGGTGGTGAAGACGAAATCGCTGCGCCGCACCCGCAGGTGGTTGCGGCAGAACTCGACCTCGACGGTGCCGTCGCCCGAATCGAGCAGACGCTGCAACTCCAGCACGCCTTTGCGCGGGATGATCACCTGCCGCCCTGCCTTGCCCTCGAGATCGACCGTGGTCTCGCACAGTGCGAGCCGATGGCCGTCGGTCGCCACGCAGCGCAGCGCTCCGTCGCGCAGATCCAGCAGCGTGCCGTTGAGGTAGTAGCGGACATCCTGGTGCGCCATCGCAAACGCAGTGCGATCGATCAACTCCTTGAGGGTGGATTCCGACAAGCTGACCCGTTCCACCAGATCGATATTGTCGATTTGCGGAAACTCACTGGCCGGCAGCGTCGACAGGGTGAACTTGCTGCGCCCGGCGCTAACCGTAATCCGCTCGCCTGCCTGTTTGAAATCGATCTTGATCCCATCGGGCAGTGCACGGCAGATATCGAACAGCTTGCGTGCCGGAATCGTGATATCGCCAGGTTCCAGTTGATCGGCGGCCATGCGCGCAACCATCTCGACCTCAAGGTCGGTGCCGGTGAACGCCACGCCCTCGGCGTCGGCCGATACGAGCAGGTTCGACAGTACCGGCAGGGTCTGCCGTCGTTCCACCACCCCCACCACCTGACTCAGCGGCTTGAGCAATACCTCACGTTGAACCGTGAATCGCATGGTCTTCAATCCCCATCAAGTTCTTCTAGGAATCTGTTGATGATGATGACTGCTGGGGACAACTGCAACGACCTGTGCTGCAGCCCATGGTGCTCGCGGTCTTGCGGCACCACAACATGCTGTGCAATCAGCCCCTGACAGCCTGTCGATGACCTGTGCATAACTTCCGCCTCGAAAGTTATCCACAGTTTGTCCTCAACCTGTCAACGCACGTAGCAACTTGTCCCAATCCTCCCGCGTGCGACCGTCGGTTGCACACAGATCCCGCATCACCCGGCAGGCGTGCATGACCGTGGTGTGGTCGCGGCCACCAAAGCTGTCGCCGATCTCGGGCAGGCTATGTTCGGTCAGCTCCTTGGCCAGCGCCATGGCCAGCTGTCGCGGGCGAGCCAGCGAGCGCGTGCGCTTCTTCGACAGCAGGTCGACCACCCGCAACTGGTAATAGTCGGCCACGGTCTTCTGGATATTGCCCAGGCTCACTGCGCGTTCCTGCACGGTGAGCAGGTCGCGCAGCGTCTCCTGCGCAAACTCGGTGGTGATGCTGCGCCCGGTGAAAGTCGCGCGCGCGGCCAGCGTGTTCAACGCACCTTCCAGATCGCGCACGTTCGAGCGCATGCGGCGCGCGATCAGGAACGCGACTTCGTCGGGCAGCTGCATGTGCTTGCTGTCGGCCTTCGACAGCAGGATCGCCGCGCGGGTCTCGAAATCCGGTGGCTCGATCGCTACCGACAGCCCCCAGCCCAGGCGCGAGGTCAGGCGCGGCTCCATGTTCTCGACCTCTTTCGGGTAGCGATCGCAGCTCAGGATGATCTGCTGCTTGCCTTCGAACAGTGCGTTGAAGGTGTGGAAAAACTCTTCCTGGGTGCGGTCCTTGCCAGCGAAGAACTGGATATCGTCGATCATCAGCGCATCGACCGACCGATAGCGCTGCTTGAACTCATCGACCGCCTTGCTGCCGGCGAGTTTGTTCGACAGCGCCTTGACCATGGCGGTGAAGAACTGCTCCGAACGCTGGTACAGCACCCGCATCCCGGGGTTGTTGTGCCGCATCAGATTGCCCGCGGCATGCATCAGATGGGTCTTGCCAAGCCCGGTGCCGCCGTACAGCAGCAATGGGTTGTAGGTGCGCCCGGGGTTGGTCGCGACCTGGATGGCCGCTGCCTTGCCGAGCTGGTTGGACTTGCCCTCGACGAAGTTGTCGAAGGTGTAGTGCGGATCGACGTTGCTTTCGAAATGCTCGGGCTCGCGCGGGCTGCCGCTGCGCCCTGGACCCGGCACCATGCGCAGATCGATCCCCGGCGCGAGCGCCACGGAACCTACCTCGACCCGCACGTTGCGAAGCCCCGGCGACAGGTGCTGCGCGACCGCCGCAATCTGTGCCAGAAGGCGCTCGCGGATCGCATCGCGCACAAAACCGTTGGGCGCGAGCAGTATCAGGTCCTGCCCGGCCTCCTGCGCCTGCAGCGGCTTCAACCACGTGTGCAGATCCTCGACGCTGACCTCGGCTTGAAGACGCTCGAGACAGCGCTGCCACAAGTTGCTCATACGGCGTTTCCAGGCTGCCCGCAGCGCGCCACGCGCGCACGGCCGGCCAGTCTAGCCCGAACATTTCCCGCGGGCGCGGGAAAATGCGCGGGCAAAGTCGCGCGACCGGAAATTCTCTGGCTGTAGACGCTGCTGGCGCCTGTGCGCCCGCATTTTCCCGCTGGCGCGGCTTTCCAGTTCCGCCACGGCATCTCCACGGCTTGGCAGAACTTGACTCCAGCGCGCAGAAAGCCTACATTCCACGCCCTTTTTCCGCAGTCCGCGAGCAGTCGCCATGAAGCGTACATTTCAGCCCGGCAACCTCAAGCGCGCCCGCAAGCACGGCTTCCGCGCGCGGATGAAGACCGCCGACGGCCGCAAGATCCTGTCGGCGCGCCGCGCCAAGGGTCGCAAGCGCCTCATCCCGTAAAGCCGGTGCCCGGTTCGCTGCGTTTTCCCCGCAGCGCCCGATTGCTCGCCAAAGCCGACTTCGACGCGGCCTTCGCGCACGGCAAACGGATCGGTGGCGCGTTTTTGCGCGCGCATGTGCACCTTACTCCCGGTTTGCCTGCCCGCCTGGGCTGCGCGCTGGCCAAGCGCAGCATCCCGCTGGCCAGCGACCGCAATCGCGTGCGGCGGCAGATTCGCGAGCTGTTTCGTCTGCGCCGTGAGCAGCTCGATGGCCGCAGCATCGTATTCGCCGCGCGCACTGAAGCGCGTACCGCGCCCCTGCCCGCCTTGCGCATGGACATCCAGCGGCTGTTCGAACGCGCTGCCGCGTTGAATGCGACACACGCGAGCGGCACAATATCGGGCTGATACCGACGCGCGGCCTTCGGATCCGATCGCCGCACCCCATCTCATCGTTCACAGCCCACCGGTTTGCAGACCGGCACGCATCCATGGAACCCGCAGCACCCTATGACCAACATGCGCAGCTTTCTCCTGATCGCGCTACTCGTCACCGGGTTCTTCCTGTGGGAAGCATGGCAGCGCGATTTCGGTCCCAACGCCGGTGCCGGCACGCCGCTGCCGTCCACCCAGTCGTCCACCCAGCCCACCGGGGCCGGCGATACGCCTGCGCCGGCAGCGGCGGAAACGGTTGGCGACGTGCCGACCGCACCGTCGAGCATTGCAGCGACGCCCACCGCGATTGCCAGCGATGCCTCCGCCAGCGTGGCGGCGACGCCCGAGCAATCGTTGATTACCGTCGAGACCGATGTGCTGCGCCTGCGCATCGACCCGCGCGGCGCCAACGTGGTGGCCGCCGAACTGCTGGCCTATCCGATCTCGCCGAAGGATCGCGAGAACGTGGTGCACCTGCTCGGCGACGACGCCAGCCAGTTCTTCGTCGCACAGGCCGGCTTTGTCAGTACCGCAGGGGCGGCTCCCGACCATCGCAGCACCTATCGCAGCGAGCGCAGCACCTACCGCCTGCCCGACGACGCGGCCACGATTGACGTGCCCCTGGTGTGGGAAGACGCCAGCGGTATCCGCGTGACCCGCACGTTTCGTCTCGAGCGCGGCGTTTACGTGGTCAACATGACGCATCGGATCGAAAACAACAGCAGCGCGCCGTGGACGGCCAGCGAATATCGCCAACTGCAGCGCAAGTCGCCGCTGATCGACCGCAAGTTCTCGTTCACCAACCCCGAGCAATACAGCTTCGTAGGCGTGAGCTGGTACAGCACCGACAGCGGCTTTCAGAAACTCGCATTCGACAAATTCATCGACGACCCACTCGCGCGCAACGTCACCGGCGGCTGGGTCGCGCAACAGCAGCACTATTTCGTCGCCGCGTGGATTCCGCCGGTGACCGAGAACGCCAGCTTTTCCTCGCAGGTGGTCGCCGCTCCGGACAGCCCGCGCTATCTGGTCCGCGCGATGGCGCCGACCATCACCGTGCCGGCCGCGGCCGAGGCGAGCACATCGGCCCGGCTCTACCTCGGGCCGAAGCTGCAGGAGCACCTCGACGAGATCGCGCCAGGGCTGACCCTGACTGTCGACTACGGCATGGTCACCTTCATTTCCAGTCCGCTGTTCTGGGTCCTGCACAAGCTCTACAACGTCACCGGCAACTGGGGCTGGGCGATCATCCTGATCACCATCATCATCAAGCTGGTGTTCTTCAAGCTCACCGAGGCGCAGTACCGCTCGTTTGCCAAGATGCGCAAACTGACCCCGCGCCTGGCAGCACTCAAGGAGCGCTACGGCGAGGACAAGCAGAAGCTCAACCAGGCGATGATGGAGATGTACCAGAAGGAGAAGATCAATCCGCTCGGCGGCTGTCTTCCGATCCTGGTCCAGATCCCGGTGTTCATCGCGCTGTACTGGGTGCTGTTGGAAAGCGTCGAACTGCGCCAGGCGCCGTTCATGCTGTGGATCACCAACCTGTCGGACAAGGACCCGTACTTCATCCTGCCGGTGCTCAATGGCCTGGCCATGTACGCCACCCAGAAACTTACCCCCACCGCGGGCATGGACCCGATGCAGGCGCGCATCATGCAGATGATGCCGGTGGTGTTCTCGATCATGTTCGCGTTCTTCCCCGCCGGTCTGGTGCTGTACTGGACGGTCAACGGCGTGCTGGGCCTGACCCAGCAGTACATCATCACCAAGCGCATCGAGGCCGGCGAGAAGGCCTGATGCGCCGTCCGATGTGAGCGCTGCCGACACCATCGTGGCGATCGCCACCCCGCCCGGTCGCGGCGGGATCGGCATCGTACGGGTCTCGGGGCACAAGGCAATGGCCATTGCGCGCGCCATCGGTGTGCCCGAGCGCGCGCCACGCATCGCCACCCTGTGCGAGCTTGTCGATGCCGACGGCGCCCGCATCGATCATGGTCTGGTCCTGCGCTTCGAGGCACCGCACTCGTTCACCGGCGAGGACGTGCTCGAGTTGCACGCCCACGGCAGCCCGGTGGTGCTTGCAAACCTCGTAGCCCGCTGCATCGGACTGGGCGCGCGCGCCGCACGCGCCGGCGAGTTCAGCGAACGTGCCTACCGCAACGGCAAACTCGATCTGACCCAGGCCGAGGCGATCGCCGATCTGATCGCCGCCGGGTCGCAGGCGCAGGCCCGCGCAGCATTGCGCAGTCTGGAGGGTGGATTCTCGCGCCAGATCACCGCTCTGCTCGACGCGCTGATCCGATTGCGCATGTACATCGAAGCGGCGATCGATTTTCCCGAAGAGGAGGTCGATTTCCTCGCCGATACGCGCCTCACCGCCGAGCTTGATCGGTTGCGCCAGGCCATCGGCCAACTGCTCACACAGGCGCGCAATGGCGTGCGCCTGCGCGATGGCCTGCACGCGGTGATCATCGGCCCGCCGAACGCGGGCAAGTCGAGCCTGCTCAACGCGCTGGCCGGCAGCGAGCGCGCAATCGTCACCGCACTGCCCGGCACCACCCGCGACGTCCTGCGTGAAACGCTGCAGCTCGATGGCGTCGAACTGACCCTGGTCGACACCGCCGGCCTGCGGGTCAGCGCCGACAGCATCGAAGCCGAAGGCATGCGCCGCGCGCGCGCCGAACTGATCAGCGCCGACCTCG
>Ga0163144_10008723_pt1 | contig 21897 bp, 14 predicted proteins | sample OliLak19BULKMAT1_FD_123175 | JGI IMG/M metagenome (GOLD analysis project Ga0163144, IMG submission 123175) | Freshwater microbial mat bacterial communities from Lake Vanda, McMurdo Dry Valleys, Antarctica - Oligotrophic Lake LV.19.BULKMAT1 | ecosystem: Environmental > Aquatic > Freshwater >... | reverse complement strand
CGAGACGATCGCCTTGCCGGTCTGCGGGTCGGGAATCTGGCCCATGTAGAGCAGGGCCTGGCTGCCGAACATGCGGACGATCTCGGAGAAATCGACGGGCGGAGGCTCCTGTTGGCCCGCGAAACCAGCAGGGGCGCCGCTTGAAGCCGCCGGAGCGGGGGCCGAGGGACCGCCCGCGCCGCTTGGATCGGCGGATCGGGCCGCGGCTCCGGCGGCGCTGGCGGGCGTCGCCGTAGTTGGCGTTGCCGGCGGACGCGCGGCGACGGCGGCCGCCTTCGCCTGGGCCGCCTTCTCGGCCTCGGCCAGCTTTGCCTTTTCGGCACGGGCCTGCTTCTTCCAATCGTCGTCCACAATGATCTTGGGTTCGTCGGGCATGTGGGCCTCTGGGGATCGCGTCGGGGTGATGCCTGGAATCGTAGGGATGAGGCGTCCGCCGCGTGCGATTGAGCGTGGGCAGAGGCAACCATCCGGGTGGTGCGGACACCCCCGCCCTGCCCCGCCCCCATTCCGCAAGGCCAGCCTCGTGGACGGGTGGAGCAATCTCGTACACTCCGCGCGTGAAGTCGCCAGGCACCGGCACCCGCGTCGATCGACCGCCCGCGGCGGGCGTGGCGCTCGTGCTCGTTGGCGTGGGCGCGGTCGTGGTCATGCTCTCGATCGGGCGGGGCGGCGACGCGTTGGATGCGATCCTGATGCTGCCGCAGGTGGCGCGCTGGGCCAGCCCGGGTGGGGTGTATCTGGCGGCGGGGATCGGGTACGGCCTGCTGTTGTCGCGGCTGGTTCGCCCCGCGCGAGATCAGGCGGCGCTGGTGGTGGGGATCGGGATCGCGGTGCTGGCGATGGTGTCTCAGGTGGCCGGCAGTCTGGGGCTGCTCGCGTCGCCAATCACAGCGGTGGCGGTGCTCGCTCCGGGATGGGGCGGGCTGATCGCGTTCCTGTGGAAGCGCCGCAAAGCACGAGTCGAGATCGGACGCCCGGTGCTGATGACCTGGCTCATGCTCGTCCCGATCGGCGTCCTGGTCGCGGCGGCCAGCGCGCCCCCCGGTTGGCTGTGGGACAGCGAGTACGGCGGGTTTGACGTGCTCTCATACCACCTCCAGTTGCCGCAGGAGTGGCTGGTCGGGGGGCGGATCGAGCCGCAAGCCCACAACGTGTACTCGTATCTGCCGGGATCGTTCGAAGCGGCTGTCTTGCACTGCGCGGCCATGACGGGCGCGCCGCGGGGCGTCGTGGGCACGCTGGGGGGAGTGGCTCGCGGTGGGGGCGGCCCGGGGGGAGGAGGGGGAAGCGCCGACGCGGTCGGTCTGCTGGCCAATGGGGGATGGAGGCTCATCTCCGCCCAATACCTCCACGCGTGGCTGACGGTGATCGCGGCGTGGATGGTCGGGCGGGCGGCGCGGGCGGGCGTCTTGCTGGGCGCGGGTGGCCCGGAGGGCGCCGGTGGGGTGCATGGTGCCGAGGGCGCGGATCGCAGGGTCGCGCGGGCCCGCGACGCCGGGCGAATCGCCGCCGCGATGACGCTGGCGACGCCTTGGTGCGTGGTGGTCGGGAGCCTGGCGTACAACGAGATGGGAGTGGTGTTACTGGGGGCGGCGGCGTTGGTGGCCGCGCTGGATCGCGGGATGCCGGCGTGGGGGCGTGGCTTGGTCGCGGGGCTGCTGGTGGGCGGGGCGTGCGGATTCAAGCCGACGGCGATGACGTTTGTCGCGCCGGGGGTGGCGGTTGCTCTGTTGATGACGAGCCGGCCGCGGGAATGGATCCTGCTTGGGATCGCGGGTGCGGCGGCGGGCTTGGCGATGCTGATGCCCTGGATGGTGCGGAACTGGATGGTCGGCGGCAACCCGGTGTTCCCGTTTGCGAGCGGCGTGTTCGGCTCGGCCCACTGGACGCCCGAGCAGGTCGCTCGATACGCCTCGGGTCATGCGTTCGAGGGGTCGTTGCTCGACCGCCTTGGGCTGCTGGTCGCGCCGGACGCCGGTGCGGGGGGCGGGGCTCGCGATGTCGAGCGCTGGCGGGGGATGCTCAATCCGCAGTTCGGCGTGCTGTTTCCCGCGGCGGTGGGGGGGTTGGTCGCGGCTTTGGGCCTGAGCCTCCGATCGACGGGCGCCGCGGGAAGGAGTCAGGAGTCCACCACCGAGGCACGGAGGCCACATAGACCGGCACAAGCGGGGCGGTGGATGGGTGCGGTGGTGATGGGTGCGATGCTGGGGCTGGGGGTCGCGGCATGGCTGCTCACGACCCACTTGCAGTCGAGATTCCTGATCCCACTGGTCATCCCGGCGTGCGCGTTGGTGGCCATGGCGTTGGCAGGCGCGGGAGGGGGCGACGAAGGCGGGAAGGGTGACCGGCGCGGAGGGCGCGGCACGTCGGCTGGCGAGCGGGTGCGCTGGGTCCTGGGCGTGCTGCTGGTGCTCTGGCAGTGCAATGTGCTCGTGGTGACCTTCGCGCAGCAGCGAGGCGGCGGCCCCAACGAGATGACGATCCTGGGGCCTGGCGCGTTCAGCGGTGAGTACGCCATGGACCCGGCCGAGACCGCGGCGTCTCTGCTCCGGCGCGGGGTGCCGGCGGGATCACGCGTGTACTTACTGGGCGACTCGGCACCTCTTTATTACACCGCGCGGCTCCCGCGTGGCGTGGCCGCGGCTCGGAGCGACCACGCCGCGTCGACGCCGAACTCGAGCTTGACCAACCCAATCGCAGCGCCCGCACCCGCCGCGGGCGTCGAGCTGCTCTGGCACACGACGTGGGACACGTCTCCACTCGGAGAGAGCGTTCGCGCGCAGGGTGGACGCGACCCCGTTTGGTGGACCGCCGACCTTCGCCGGCGCGGCGTCACGCATGTGCTCGTCAACTTCGCCGAACTCTCTCGATACCAGCGCAGCGGCTGGTACGACCCCGCCGTGACGCCTGAGCGGTTGGCCGCGTGGGTGCGGACGTTGGGGCCGACCATCGCCGAGTGGGAGCCCCGGCAAGCGCTCTTTCTGCTCCCGGAAGCCGAGGCGGGAGGCGGCGATGAGTGAACAGGAGCAGGCGAAGCCGAGCGGGCCGCCGCCCGGCAACGAGCCCGGAACGCCCGATGCGCCGTCAGGCACCGCCGAACCGACCGACCGCCCGGCGAGCGTCACGGGCGATGTCGTCGACGCTCGCGGGGCCACCGTTGCCCCAGTCGACGCGACCGCGGATGACGCCGGCCTGCCCATCCTGGAGCAGAAGCGCCGCGGCCTTCGCATCGGCGTCCAGACCATCGCCTTCCTGATCGGCATCCTGCTGCTTTGGTGGTGCGCCCGCCAGGCGCTGAGCGAGGACAACCGGGCTCAGATCCAGCGGCTCGGAGAGGCCTCGATCACGGATGTGGCCGCCATCGCCGGCCTGAGCCTGCTCTCGATCATCCTCAACGGCCTGGTGTTCTGGGTCGCGATGCGCCCGGTCAAACGCCTGAGCATCGTGGGCACCGTGGCCACCAACGCGCTGGCCAGTTTCCTGAATTACCTCCCCTTCAAGCTCAGCATCCTGTGCCGCGTGCTGATCCACTCCAAGCGCGATGGCGTGCCTTTGCTCACCATCGGCGCGTGGTTCGCCGGCATGGGCGCGGTGCTGCTGGCGACGTATGGCCCGCTGGTGAGCGTCAGCCTGTGGCGCCGGGGCATCGACTGGGTCTGGCTGGCCGCCGGATTCGGCGGGGTCGCCCTCGGTCTGGCCACGATCGTGCTGGTGGCCCGCCTGTTCGCCGGGGCGAGAGGGCGAGACCGGATCGAGCGTCTGGCCGAGCGGATGCTCGACCGCATCGACGCCCGGATCGCCCGCTGCCTCGTGCGGACGCGGGTGTTCGCCCGTCTGCACGCCGGGCTGGACATGCTGGCCTCGCCGTGGGCCGTGTGCGGCGAGTCGGCCCTCTGGCTGGGCGACCTGGGCGTGCAGGCGACCCGGTTCACCATCGCGGCGGGCATCCTGGGCGTCGCGCTTCCCTGGCAGGACGCGTTGCTGGTCGCGAGTTGTTACTTCCTGATCGGCGTCGCCAGCCCGGCCGGGCAACTGGGCACGCGGGAGGCGGGCACCACCGCCGTCGCCGGCGTGCTCGGCCTTGCGGGCGGCGAGGACCTGGCGGTGGTCATGCTGCTGGCCAGCGCGGTCGAGTCGGTGGTGAGCCTGCTCTCGGCTGGGGCGGCGATCGTGTGGCTCAGGCCGGATCAGATCTTCTGGGGCAAGAAGCGGCCCGCGTTGGCCGCGACCGAGCCGCGTGCGTGAGCACGCGGAGTAGGCGACGCACCGGCACAACCAGCCCGCGTTGCCCCGCGGGGCGTGCGGTCGAGTGCCGCTTGAGCGTCCGCACCCGCCGCTCAAAGCCGCGCGTGGTGGCACCCGGTGCCCGTGGCTTCCTCCGTGCGTCTGTGGTGAATCCTGTTTCTGGAGCAAGAGCGGACCCGGTGGAAACGCCGCGTGCTCACGCAAGCGGCTCCGCTCAGTTGCAGCCGGCCTGGAACTGGATCAGATAGAAGAAGAAGTCGTCGTTGTTGATGACCCCGTTGGGGGCGCCGTAGCCCGCAGAGCCCGGTATGGCCGTGGTGGTCAGGTCGGCCACCGCCAGGTTGCCCGCCGCGAACTGGGCCAGGTAGTAGAAGAAGTCATCGTTGTTGAGCACGCCGTTGGGCACGCCATAGCCCGGTTGGCCCGGGATCGCGCCCGTGGTCAGGTCTCCGGGGCACTCGCACTCGTCGGGCACGCCATTCAGGTTCGCGTCCTGGGATCGCCCGGATGAGATATCGCACTCGTCCGGCAGGGCGTTGAGGTTGCAGTCGGTCCCGAAGTCCGGGTAGAACGCGATGCCGCTGGGGCGGTACAACCCCGTGTCGCGTCCGACGACATAGGCCTTGATCAACCATCCGCTGTTGGGGTTGTACTGGAACACGCGACCGGTCGTCACATGCAGCGGCTCGGGCCCGCCCCACACATTTTCGGGGTCCAGCCCGCTGGCCGAGCAGAACACGTCTCCGGTCGGCCCGATCACGATGTCCCACGGCTGGTCGAGGATCAGCACGTTTCCGTTGCCGCCCGTCTGCCACTGGCCCATGGAGGCGCCGGTCGTCCCGTCGTACCGGACAATTCGGAAGTTGGTGATCGAGGCGACCAGCAGGTGCCCGGAGGGCAGCCAGCACACGCCTCGCGCGCCCGACAACTGCCCCGCGCCCGAGGCCACGAGGACGCGGATGTAGGCCCCGGTGGTGCCGTTGTACTCCAGCACACGATTCTGGGTGGCGACATAGAGGTTGCCCGAGGGTCCGTACGCCAGCCCGTAGGGCGCCACCAGAGCGCCCGGGTTGGACGCGACGAACGTGCCCATCGGCGCGCCCGAGGGCATGTCAAACTTGAGGATGCTGTTGGTGCCGCGGTTGGAGACAAGCAGATCGCCCGCCGGGTCCAGCGTCATGAACGTGGGGTTGTTCAGCCCCTGGGCCGGGCCGGCGAGATCGGCCAGCAGCGTGCCGTCGACCGCGAACTCGAGGATGCGGGAGTCGGTGGTGCTGGTGACCAGGATCCGCCCATCGGGCGTGATGAGCACGTCCCCGCCCTCGCTCACCCCGCTGGCCGAGAGCTGGGTCAGCACGCCGGTGGCCGAGTGGAACTCGCGGACCTTCGCATCGGTCAGCGAGGTGACCCAGGCGTGGTGCGCGTGCTCGAGCTCGTAGCGATCGATCACCTGGTCGTTGTCGCAGTCCTGGCAGGAGTCGAGCACCACGTCCCGGTCGACGTCCAGAGGCATGCTCAGCCGGATGTCGGTGTAGTCCGAGATGCCGTTCTCGTCGCAGTCCACCTCGCACTCATCGGGGATGCCGTTGAGATAGGCGTCGGTGCTGGTGCCCAGGAAGATGTCCACGTCATCCGGCACGGCGTTGGCGTTGCAATCCGGGTCGCAGGAATCGGGCAGCCCGTTCTGGTTGACGTCCGGCACCTGCCCCAGGGTGATCTCGATGGGGTCCAGGACCTGATTCCCGTTGCAGTCCTGGCACTCATCGGGCACGCCGTCCTGGTTCGAGTCGATGCTCGTGCCCAGCAAGATGTCCTGGCTGTCGGCGACGGCGTTCAAGTTGCAGTCGTTGGCGATGCAGGCTTTGAGGTTGAGCGTGTTCCGGATGTCGATCCGCGGGATCGTCTCGAACCGCAGGTCCATGGTGCCGCCCGCGCCCGAGACGGTCTGGGAGCAGTAGCCCATGATCCCGCTGCGGGCCGCCGGGGTCGTCGCGTTCTGGCAGGTGTCCAGCCCGTAGTCATGGTTGTGTCGCGAGCCCACGTTGTGCCCGAGCTCGTGCGCGGCGATGCCCACATCCCGCGAGAAGTCGTCGGTGCGGAAGGGATCGCCGAAGTGCCCCAGCACATAGCCGGTCCAGGAGTAGCCCGCTCCGTCGCACAGTCCCGGCAGATAGGCCACGCCGCCCGCCGAGAGGTTGGCCCTCGCCTGGAGCAGCTGGGCCGTGTCCCGGGGGATGGCCTGCATGTTGGTGTTCCAGTGCGTCCGGAACTGGTCGAGCGGGCTGGCGCTGGTGAAGGGATCGGGCGTCGTCCACAGCCGGAAGTACGTGAGCACCACGGTCGAGCGGACCTCGGTGATGTAGATGTCGCTGATCGCTCCGTACAGCTGCACGATGTACTCACCCGCCGCCGTCGCGTCGTTGAACAGCGTGTAGTACTCGTTGTCGGTGTCGCACGCCACCTCGACCTGCTTCATCCCAAGCACCGTGCCCCCGTCCAGCATGGACGCCCCCGGGCCCATCGGCGGCATCCCCATCGTCGACAGCGAGGAGTGCTCCGACGCCGCGGGCCACGCCGAGGTGTCCGTCCCGCACAGCACCGCGGGCACGGTTCCCTGTCCGCCACCGGCTCCCGGGATCGCCGGGAAGATCTGCAACTGGCTCGCGTCGGGCGCGCCGGCGCCTTGGGCGGGCCAGTTTCGATCCGCCTCCCGCACCCAGTACTTCCGCGGCTGGCCCGTCGAGCCCGCCCCCGGCCCCAGGTCGATCCACCCATTGGTCACCCGAGACCCGATCGCCAGGTAGACGTGCGACTCGGGATACCCCTCAACCCGCCCGCGCAGCAGCACGACCTGCTCGGGATCAAAGTCCAGCGGCCGACTCCCCGTGGGCGTCATGATTTCAAACCGCGCGTCCGGCGTGGTCGCCCGGAACCGCACCAACTCCAGGTTCACCGTCCGCGACACATCCAGCGGCACCCCGTCCAGCCGCACCCGCGGCGCGAGCCCCATGGCCCCGGACGCCTCCGCCTGCGCCGCCAGTTCCGATCGCGAGACCTCGACCAGCACGCTCGTCTGGGTCAGCCCGACAAACGCGGGCGCGACGCCGACGCTCGCCCGGCCCGCCGCCGCGCGCCCATCGGCAGGCGCGCCCGCCGCGCTCGCCGTCGTCCCCGCCAGCGCCACAAGACCACCCATGGCCGCCGCGATCGCATAACGCTTCATGTCAGACTCCCCCAAGGACCCCCGGCGTCCCAGCTCGTGAACTTGCCCCATTCGACTCGCAACCCCGTGCCCGACCGCACAACCCCAGGCCCAAAACCAGCGCCGGGCTCCGATCACACACGCGACCTCAATCCTATGTCCGAACCCGGCGGCCTCTAGCACCCCGCCGCGTACAGCGTGAGGTAGTAGAAGAAGTCGTCGCTGTTGAGCACCCCGTTGGGCACCCCATAGCCGGGCTGCCCGGGCACCGCCCCGGTCGTCAGGTCGGCGACGCCCAGATTACCAGCTCCGAACGCAAAGAGGTAGTAGAAGAAGTCATCGTTGTTCAGGATTCCGTTCGGGATTCCGAACCCGGGCTGGCCGGGCACCGCACCCGTGGTCAGATCCGCTCGGCACTCCGGCGCCTCCGGCGGCATCCAGACCGACATCCGCCCCTCGGGGCGCGGCGTGCCGGTCTCCAGGATGTTCCCGATCTGCGTGAAGTTCCCGTCGGGATGGATCTGGAACACATACACCCCATAGATCCCGTCGATCGCCGTCGAGTCGTCGATGATGATGACCTTGTCGCCCATCACCGCGATGTCGCCAATCGTCCCCTGCAAGCCCACATCAAACGCGAACCCGGTTGGCGTGAGCGAGCCCGTCGGCCGATCGACCAGGAACGACCGCACCGTCGCATCCGTTCCGTGCCCCACGAACAGGATCGAGTCGTTCTGGCTGAACGTCAGGTACGCCGGGGACTGACCCGGGCTGAAGAACGGCGCGCCCGCGAGCGGGTCCAGGATCGTGGGCGAGCCCAGCGGATTGACCGTGAACCCACCGAGCGCGTGCCCGCCCGCGCTGATGCCGCCGGCGGTGTACAGCCGACTCCCGGCCCGGTTCAGCATCAGGTCGATGGGGTACACGCCGCTCGTGAAGACCTCGCCCTCCTTGGTCAGGTGCCCCGTGGGGGCGACGTTCCAGCGATGGATGAGCGTGTTGGTGGTCGTTTGCGTGTACAGCGCGTTGGCCGCCGGGTCATACTCGAGATAGGCGTTGAACCCGCCCACCGGCTCGGTCTCCACCAGCGAGATCTGTTGGGTGAGGCGGTCAAAGCGGTACGACGACACGCTCGACCCCGCCGCGCCCGAGTTGGTGATCGTCACGGCCACGAACTGGTTGCCCATCCACTGCACCGCCAGCGGCGACGTCGGAATCTGCCGGTAGGCGACCTGCGTCAGTGTCGAGTCGGCGTTCACGCGGAAGATGCGGAAGTCCTCGAAGTTGCAGTTCCCGTCGTCGCACCCGCTGGCGTTGCTCACCGCCAGGTACTGCCCATCGGGCGAGAGCGAGCACGCGGTGGTCCAGATTCCCGCCGGGAACGATCCGGCGATGGTCAGCGAGCCGTCCGGGTTCAGGATCAGCGTCACGACCCGCCCACCCAGCGAGTAGTAGTGGGGGATGAACATCGTCGGCTTGTCCGCCTGAGCCAGCGCGGGCGCGCCCAGGCCCGCCACCAGCACCGCCGCCGTGCCCGCCGCACACCACACGCCACGTTGATCGATCCGCATCTGCAGACTCCTCAGCCCTGTCCACCGAACCTGCGGGGCAGCAACCGCGCCTCGCACTCAGCAATCCACGCTGCCCAGACCGGGCACGCCGGCCACCCGATCAAATCCTCGTCCGGCTCTCCGCCGCCGCTCGCTGCCGCGCCCGGATCGACTCCAGCCCCGCCACGAACCGCGGCTGGGCGCGGATCGCCTCCAGGTCCGGATCGACCTCCGCCCACCGCGTGTCCACCTGCTCTCCGCTCTCGGCCAATCGCTCCCAGATCTCCAGCGCCCGCTCATGCTCGCCCGCCAGGGTCAGGTAGCAGGTCGCGTTGTAGCGACCCACGCCGCGCATCCGCGCGATCAGTTCATCCCACGCCCGCTGGGCCCCCGGCTCATCCCCCAGCCCGTGCAGACCCCAGCCAAGGTAGTACCACTGGTCCGAGTTCCGGTTTCCCTCGGCGATCGACCGGCGTGCGGAGTCGCGCAGGCGTGTCCACACCATCTCGGCCCCGCGCGGATGTTCGAGTTTGTCCTCTGACCATCCCCAGAACAGCAGCGCGTCTTGCAGGCCAGGCGCCCGCCGGATGGCCCGCCGCGATACCCGCCCCACCCGCGTCCAGTTCCCCTCGATCGCCGCCACGCGGACCTCGTTCCCATACGCCCCGACGCTGAACTGCCCGGGCGCGGTGAGTAGCGTCCCGACGAACGCGAACCCCCCCGCCAGAATCGCCAGCATGATGACCAGATTCAAAGGCCTGCCCATGTCCCCAGTCCCTCGCAACTCTGCCGCCGTCCGGCCCGTCCCCTACCCTACCGCCAATGCCCGACGCCAACAACCCGAATCCTCCAAAGCCGGCCCCCGCCAAGCCCGCCAAACGCTCCTTCCAGGCTCCTAAGGGCACCCGCGACCTCTACCCCGACGACGCCAACCTCCGCCGTTTCATCACCGAGGCCTGGCGAAACGCCTCCATCCGCCACGGGTTCGAGGAGATCGACGGCCCGACCTTTGAAGACGCCGAGCTCTACAAGGTCAAATCCGGCGACGGCATCCTGGCCGAGATGTTCGGCGTGTTCAGCGGCAAAAGCCCCGAGGATGTCGAGGCCGTCCGCGATCCGAGCCGCGGCCCGCCGTACGTCCTGCGCCCAGAGTTCACGCCCACACTCGCCCGCATGTACGCCGCCCGGGCCGCCCAACTCAGCAAGCCCACGAAGTGGTTCACGGCTGGGCCGTTCTTTCGGGCCGAACGCCCCCAACGAGGCCGCCTCCGCGAGTTTTTGCAATGGAACGTGGACTTCATCGGGTTGCCGGGACTTGGAGAAGGCAAGCCGACGGACGATCAACTCGCCGAATCCAAAGCCCGCGCCGACGCCGAGTGCATCGCGTGCTGTGTAGACCTGCTTCGCTCTCTAGGGTTCACGCCAAAGAATGTGCGGGTCAAGTTCTATAGCCGCATGTCATGGGTTGCTTGGATGCAAGACGAGGGCGTGCCACCCGAGCTTGTTCAGCCGACGTTCATGTTGTTGGATTCACGCACGAAGATGAGCGAAGATGTACTTCGCCAACGCTGCGCCGAAATCGGCCTACCTCCGAGAATCGCTTCTCAAGTGATCCTTGGATCGTCAATGGGCGTGAGTTGGGATCTCACGAAGGGTCATCCTTCGCTTCTAGGGCTGTTTCGTCCGATGCAGCCTCTCCTCGACGCCCTCATTGATTTGGGTGTGGCTGAGTGGTGTGAGATTGACTCTTCCATCGTCCGCGGCCTCGCCTACTACACCGGCATGGTCTTCGAGGTCATCGCCGACGGCGAGCGCGCCGTCGCAGGCGGCGGACGCTACGACAACCTCATCGAACTCTTCGGCGGCCCGCCCACCCCCGCCGTCGGCTTCGGCATGGGCGATGTCGTCCTGACCAACCTCCTCCGCGACAAGGGCCTCCTCCCCGAGCGCAAAGCCCTGCTCGACAAGCTCTCGCAAACCCCCGCCCCCCTCCGCCCCGACGCGTTCGTCCTCACCGCCGACGAATCGCTCGACCCCCTGGTCCGCGGCCTGGTCGCCGACCTGCGTCGGGGCGTTGAATCCTCTCATTCCCTGCACGCCCGCCACTCCTACAAGTCCACGCGCAACGTGGGCAAGCTCCTCAAAGAAGCCGCCGCCCAGCACGCCCGATTCGCGGTCATCATCGAGACCGCGACCACCGCCACCATCAAGCCCCTCGACGCTGGCGAGCAGTTCCAGTGCCCGCTCTCAGAGGTTCCCGCGCGCCTCTCCAGCCTCCTCCATCCGTGACCACGCGCACGAGGCGGGCGGCGCAAGACCCCGCACAAACGGCCACCCGCACGATGCACGCGGGGCCTCGCGCCGCCCGCCTCGTCACGACACCTGCGCCTCTCCCACCATCCTCCTCCACTCCTGCATCGCCCGACATCCTCTTCCCAATGACCTATCCTCTCCGTCCCGCGCCGGGCGCGGGGCCGGGCGAGCCGCCCCGCCGGACTGAAACCACTCCATGCCGAATCAGAAAAACCCCTTGCTGCGTCTTGTGGTCCCGGTGGTCGCCGCGCTGGCGGGCCTGGGAGTGGTGGCGGCGTTTTTCATCAACAGCAAGCCGCCCGCCCCGACGACGCCTGCCACCACCCCGGCAAACCCCCAGACGACCGCCGACGCGGGTTCCACCCAGGCCGCCGAGGGCTCCGACCCGTCGGCGTCGGGCCAACCCGACCCGCAACCCGTGGCTGCGGACCCCGGCAGCACGCCCATCAACCAAGGCGAGGCTCCGGGCCAGACAGCCCCGGCAACACCCCCCGATCCCTCCCAATCCGCCCCAACCTCCACCCTCCTCGTCCAACCCTCTGGCGAGTCCGAGGCCGACTGGACCGGCATCGGCGCCCCCTACGCCCACGACGACGCCGGCGTCCTGATCCCGGGATTGCTCGACCAGACCTCTCCCTACGAACTCCGCCTGGAGTTTTCTCCTTACGGCGCGGGCATCGGCAACCTCTTGCTCGCGCATCACCACACCACCTGGCGGGCCGAGCAGAGCCAGGGCATCCAGACCACGCGCGAGTGGCAGAGCACGACCTGGAACGCGGACGGCACGACCACCACCCGCGACCTGGCTGCCTCCCCGATTGCCGCCGCGCTGGTCCGCATCACCGAGAATGGCGCGACCCGCGATGTGGTGCTCTGGCAGAGCCCGACCCGCCAGAACATCTGGAGGCTGGTGGACTCGGGCGAGAACTTCGCCACATTTGAAGCGACGATCGTCGAGGTCGGTGCGCCCGCTCTAACCACGCCGACGCCCCCGGAAGCCGACGGGTCCGATCCGTCGGTTCCGCCCCCGAGCGTCGGAAGCGCGAATCCCTCCAGCCCTGCGACGCCGCTCTTGCGCATCCGCAAGCGCTTCGAGGTCTCCCCGAACTCGTACGTCGTCGCGCTGCACCAAACCGTCGACAATCTCTCCACCCGCCCCCTCGATGTCCAGCTCATGCAGTTCGGCCCCATCGACCTGGTTCCCGACACCATCGGCAACCAGGCCGCGGGCTATGGTGGCGATGTCCGCCGCGTCCGCATCGGCTACCTCGCCAATCCGCAAAGCGACCCTCCGCAGCAGTTCGTGGTCGCCGATGACGACCTGCGCCCTCGCGCCTCGGTCATCTCGGCCGTGACGTCGGCGCGTGGGCGCCAGCAGGCGCCGCCGGACATGTGGCCTACCCCCGAATCCCAGGCCGACGGGCACACCCTGGTCTGGGCCGGCATGACCAACCGCTACTTCGGCGTCGCGGTACACACGCTGATCGCCGACCCGACCCAGCCCGCGCCCGCCAAGAGCCTGGCCGCGATCACCCGCATCGAGCCGCTGGTCGAGGCGCTGTCGCCCGCGCGTGGCGACACGCTTCTGGCCACTCGCCTCACCGGGGCCTCCACGACCCTCGCCCCCGGCGGCACGACGTCCGCCTCGATCGGCCTCTTCGCCGGGCCGCTCTCCAAGCCCGCCATCAACGCCGACCCCCGCGCCAAACTCGTCGGCCTGCCCGGGCTCGTGACCTACAACTTCGGCGGCATGTGCGGGGCCTGCACGTTCTCCTGGCTCACCGGCCCGCTCATCGAGCTGCTCCGACTTCTGCACACGCTGACCCAGGACTGGGCGGTTGCGATCATCCTGCTGGTTTTCTGCGTCCGCGGCGCGCTGCACCCGGTCCAGAAGTGGTCGCAGATCCGCACCCAGCGCTTCGGCAAGCAGATGCAGTCGATGTCTCCCAAGCTCAAGAAGCTCCAGGAGAAGTACAAGGACGACAAGGCCAAGCTCCAGCAGGAGACCGCCAAGCTCTGGCGCGAGGAGGGCATCACCCCCGCCTCGTTTGTCGGGTGCATCCCGCCCTTCCTGCAGACCCCGATCTGGATCGCGCTGTCGGCCATGATCTTCTTCGCGGTCGAGCTCAGGCATGAGGCGGGTTTCTACGGCATCTTCCAGATGATCGCCCCGGGCTGGTCCTTCCTGGCCGATCTGTCCAAGCCCGACAGCGTGGTGGACTTCGGCAGCGTGCTCTTCACCGTGCCGCTGCTGGCCATCCCGGTCTCATCGCTCAACATCCTGCCGCTGATCCTGGCCCTGGTGTTCTACATCCATCAGAAGACCTTCACGCCCCCCACGGGCGCGAGCGTGACCCCCGAGCAGCAGCAGGCCCAGCTCATCAGCAAGTGGATGATGGTGGTGCTCTTCCCTGTGATGATGTACGCGGCCCCCGCCGGCTTCACCCTCTACTTCATCGCCAACTCGACCATCGCCATCTTCCAGACCAACTGGATCAAGAAGCACATCACCAAGCACGACCTGGACAACCCGGAGCAGGCCAAGGTTTTGGCCGCGTCGCGCCGCAAGGCTGTGTCGACCAGCGACACGTTCATGGCCCGCATGGCACGCCGCGTCGAGGAAGCCCAGCGTGGCAAGCAGGGCACGCCGCCCGGCCCCGGCAAGGCTCTGCAGCGCCGACCCGACGACACAAAGGAACCGCCCAAGCGTTTCAAGGATCGATAGCAACAACGGAGCCGACCCGCGCGAGCGGTCGGGCAACTCCACATTGGCGGCGCGGATGTGGACTGGCCGACAGCGGGCGTCGACGCGACCGCCAACGCATGGCGAGTTCACAACCGCGCCGTGGCAACGCAGTGGCCGACCACGCGCGCGATCGGTTCTGTTCCCGCTCAGTTCTGCGGAATCGCCCAGTTCTGCGCATCGGCGGCGTCCACCCGCGCCTCGTCCAGGATGTACAACCCCACGAGCCAGTTGTTCACCAGGTACGGATCGACCACGAGCACCCCGGTGATCGTGCCATAGTTCAGCTGCTCACGCACCAGGCTGATCGGCTTGAGCAGTTCCACCTCGACCGCGTCATACGGCGAAGGCGGCACGCCGATGCAGCAGCCGTCCCACTGGTTGCGCATCAGCAGGATCTGGCTCGTGTCGTCCATCATCAGCGGGCTGAGCAGGTGCCCCGTCAGCCGCACATGCTTGTCGTTGAACACCTTGACCCAGTCCGGCATCGTGGTCAGCCCGTTGCGGGGCTGGTACACCCGCTCGGCCGCCACCAGCAGCTCCCACCCGATCTCGAACGGCTTCTCGACCGATCCATCGCCGCGGATGATCGTGCCGCTCGACATCCGCACCGTGCCGTCGTCGAGCACCGTGTACGTGGGTCCCGGCGGCGTTGAAGCACCCCCCGCGGCCCCGTCCATCCCCGGCTGCTGCTCCGCGATGAAGTGCACCGCCCGCGCACCCTCGGGGAACGCGGTCGGCGCGTGCCCGATCCACAGCGTCCCCGCCTTGATGTCCGCGATGATCGCCTCGTACAGATTCCCCTGGTCCGGCAACTCGCCGGGCATCGCCTCCCGGACCTGCGCCAGCACGTCGATATCCGTGATGGGCTCGAGGCGCACCGTCTGCCCGAGCACGGCTCGGAACAAGGCCTCGTCCGGCTGCGTGATGACCACCGTGATGTGATCTCCCGCGCCGTTGTCCCCGACATAGATCGGCGTGGTGGACACCGGGATACGGAAGGTGCGCTCCCGCTCGGGGAACGCGGACGCCATCTCCGGAGCAGCCAGCCACTGCCCGGCCCCCGCCAGGCGACCGATGAAGTCGCTCCCGGGCACCAGCATCGCCTGGTTCAGCACGTTGGACATCATCATCGCCGCCGCCCGCGACGACTCGCTGTCCGCAGGCAACGGCGGCGGGACCTCCGCCACCATGATCTGGGGGGTGACCGCGTGAGCCTCGGCCGCCGGCTGCGCCCATGCCCCCGGGACACTCGCCAGCCCGGCCCCAACCACCGTCTGCCAAACAACTGCCCGATGAATGCGCATGGAGCCTCCAGACCTGGATACCGACCGCATCGTAGGAAAGTTCCCGCGCGCGAAGCGTCCATCTCCGGGTGGTTCCACGGGGGCCGCGCCGCAAGCGCCCGCGTGGTTGCCCAGGGCAACGGGAGCACGAGCGTTTGTGGACGATTGCGCGGGGGTTGGCGCTGCCCGCCTTGTTCACGCAAAGGGCACGCCCCCCGCACGGGAGCGTGCCTCAAGTCTGGTCGTCCCGATCCGCGTTCAGAGGGTCGGACCACGCCCGCCGGTCTGCTCTTCGCGAACCTCGGCGGAGGGGCAGTGCTGAACCCCGGGGTGTTTGAAACCACCCTCATCGGCCGGCATCATCTGCACGCTGCGCCCCCCGCGCCCGCCGCGCCCGCCGGTCTGCTCGCCCGCGTAGGCGGAGGTTGGCGTGATGCTCAGCGTCAGGAACGCCGCCAGCACGAGAGCCCCGACCGCCTTGGCAACCTTGCCCGTCGTCGTGTGCGTGCCCGTCTGCATGATGGACCTCACCTCGCGCGTGGCGCGGCTGCGCATCTGCTGAACCGTGTTCACCTTCAGTTCCCCCGTGGTCGCGCTCTCGATCATCTCGTCGGTCGATTCATCGGTGACGCCCAGCGCCATCGCGATCCGCTGACGCTCGCCCGGCTCGCTCCACGACGCCGCCAGCTTCTGGCGGATGCGCTCGGCGACGGCGGCCCGGACCTTGGCCAGGTCGGCGTTGATCGCCTCGTTCTTCTCGAACGCGGCCCCCGCGCCGCTGGTCGCGGCCAGCACCTCGGTGCGGGTCATGGTGGACTTGGCCAGCGCCTCGACCGCCATGGTCTTCTCGTAGGCCGCCTCCCGCGCCTCACGGCGGAAGGTCTTGCGGACCAGCGCCAGGTGTGCCCAGCGGGCCAGGGTGCCGGCGTTGTTTACCAGGCGCTCGATGGCGATCTCGGGCGTGGGGCTGTCGTGGAAGGTGGGCCAGGCGGCCGTTTCCAGCATCTTCCAGACCCGCTGATCGACCCAGGCGATCATGTCATCGGGGTCCATCGCGTTGTCGGTGCGGGTGCGGCTGAGGCGACGGCACGCCCGCTCGACCGGGGTGCGAACCTGCTTGTCGTACATCCGCCAGAAGAGTTCCTGCTGCGTCCGTTCCATGGTGAGGCATCCTTCCGCGCTGTCCCGGACTCACGAAGAGTCCGGGCCGCCCCGGTATTCACTCCTGTGAACCCTTGGGCTTGATGCGTTCCCACCTGGCTTTGAGTTCAGCCAAGGCTGGGAGGCCGGCGGCGAGTTCGCCCAAGCGCGGCTCGTACTCCATATAGGCGACAAGTTCGGTCCCGGGCCGCAGGTGCTCGGGCTGGGCGAGGAACTGGCGGAAGATTCGGTCCGCCTCGTCCGTAAACCCAGCCAGGGCCAAGGCTTGTGCCCCGGTCAGCATCACCGGGACGCTGCTGGGGGCGACGGCCTGCGCCTCCAGGAAGTGCTCGATCGCCTCCTCGTAGCGCCCCAGGCGGAGACAGCGGTCGGCAAGGTTGCCCAGGCTGATCTCGCGGCGTCGGTCGGTATCCGCGTACCGCAAGGCGATCCGCTCGGTGACGACCGCCTGTTCCACTTCTCCGGCGGCGGAATGGGCGAGCGCACGCTGGTTGGCGCGTGCCCACGCGGGGTTTGGATGATTTTCGGCATCGGAGGCGTCGTACTTGTCCAGCAGGTCGAAGAGGGTCGCCCGGACCTCGGCGGCGCGGGCGTGGGCTCCGGAGGCCCGAACCTCGTGGAGCAGGTTACAGGCGTCCATGATCGCGGCTTCGAGGGGAGAAAGTTCCTTGGGCGTGGTGGCGGTCACCAGCGAGGTGGAGGAATGCCCGGGTTTGCGGGGTTCGCGGGTGAACATGTCTGAACAATAGCCGAACTGAGGGAACGGAGTTTTGACCTTGCCACAGGGGAACCGTCGATGGGGTGGCGTTGCTGACACGATTCCGGAGGAGTTCACCGCAGAGAGACCGAGGCACCGAGGAAGGCCGAGGGACCTGGATTGGAATCGCGGCCCGACCCCACCCTCTGCTGCTGCTTTTCTGCGTGCCGCTGTGCCTCTGTGGTTGATGCTCTATCGTTGAGCACGCGAATGGCCAAGCCCAAGAAGAAAAACCCGACGCCGGTGATCGAGAATCGCCGGGCACGCCACGACTACCACATCGGCGACACGGTGGAGGTTGGGATCGTGCTGCTGGGGTCGGAGGTCAAGGCGATCCGCGATGCCAACGTCTCAATCGCCGAGGGCTACGTGACCGCGACCGAGGAACCGCTGGGGCTGGCCCTGCACTCGGTCAACATCGGGCCCTACGGCCCGGCCGGCGTTGTCGCGCACCCGGCGGTGCGCGTCCGCGAGCTCCTGGCCCACAAGCGCGAGATCGTGAAGCTCGCCAAGCAGGTCTCGCTCAAGGGCGTGACCATCGTGCCGCTCAAGCTCTACTTCAAGGACGGCTTCGCGAAGCTGCTGATCGGCGTGGGAACGGGCAAGACCAGCCACGACAAGCGGGACTCGATCGCCGAGCGTGAGAGCCAGCGGGATATCCAGCGGGCGATGTCCAAACGCATGAAGACCCGGTGAGCACACACGGGCCGCCGCTTGTGAGAGGGGGCGGGTAAACGGGGCCAGCGGCTCCGTGCGCAACCCGTCGGCTCTTGCCGACGGCTCCGTCGGGTCGGGGATCGATTTGGGAGCCACGCATGGACTTTGGAATCGCCGGAAAGACGGCCGTCATTGCCGCCTCCAGCAAGGGTCTTGGCTACGCGATCGCGTTGGAACTCGCCGAGAACGGCTGCGGCGTGGTCGTGAGCGGGCGCGGCGAGCCTGCGGTGCGCGACGCCCAGCGGCGCATCGCCGCCCATGCCGGCGTCAAGGTCGCCGGCGTCGTATGCGATGTCGGCACCGAGGGTGGATGCCTTGCCCTCATCGACGCAGCGACCTCCAACTTCGGCGCCGTGGACATCCTCATCACCAACTCCGGCGGCCCGGCGGCGGGCAGGTTCGACACGCTGGACGACGCCGCGTGGCGGGCGGCGATCGACGTGACGCTGCTCAACGCCGTCCGCCTGATCCGCCTCGCGCTGCCGTCGATGAGGCAGAACCGATGGGGGCGGATCGTCAACGTCACGAGCATCTCGGCCAAGCAGCCGATCGACGGTCTGTTGCTGTCCAACGCGCTGCGGGCGGCGGTACACGGGATGGCCAAGACGCTGTCGCGCGAAGTCGCCCGCGATGGAGTTCTGGTCAACAACGTGTGCCCGGGCCTGCACGCGACCGATCGCCTCGAGCATCTGGCCCAGGTTCGCGCCAAGGCCGCGGGCACCAGCGTCGAGCAGGAGTACGCGAAGATGACGGCCTCGACGCCCGTGGGGCGGCTGGGCCAGCCTCGGGAGCTGGCGGCCGCCGCGGCGTTTTTGTGCTCGGAGCGGGCGTCGTTCATCACGGGGCAGTCGTTGGTGGTCGATGGCGGGGCGAGCGTGTTCCTCTCGTGAGCGTCGGCGCGTGTGGTCGCCCAGCCGAACCGGCCGCGCGATCGGTCGGCCCTCGTGGCGCGGGGGACGCGGGTGAGGGCACCCGGGGCGGGCGGGGAGGCATGGCGGGGGCGACCGGCGAGAACACGGGCGGTGGCACGGCGGACGGTGGGCGACCGCTTGCGCGGAGGGTTCTGTTGATGCGGGAGCGCCGAGTCGGGAGCGTGGCGACCACGACTACCATGCGTCCCTCGCGGCGGTTGCCGCGTTCTGTTCGGAGCCGTCGCGATGGACGTTGGGCACGGCAGGCCGCGAAATCTGAGGTGGTTCCACGCCGGGCCGCTGCTGTTTGGCGACTGGGGGACGAGCCGGCTGTATGTGCTGGGCCTGGCGTTTTACTACACGGGGCACGCCAGCCCGACGTATCTGGCGGTCATGTCGGTGCTGATGGCGGCGGTCGCGTGGGCGTACACGGTGGTGTGCCGGTGCTTCCCGGACGGGGGCGGGGTGTACGCGGCCAGCCGCAAGATCAACCCCACGCTCTCGGTCATCGGCGCGACGCTGCTGCTTTGCGACTACATCGTGACGGCCGCGCTGTCTGGCGTGGAGGCGTTCCACTACTTCGGGACACGCCACGCGCTGGTGGTGCCGCTGTTCATCGGCATGATCGTGCTGATCGCGGTCATCAACTGGTTCGGGGCCAGGAGCGCGGGGCGGCTGGCGCTGGTGATCGCGATCGCGGCCTTGGCCGCCTCGGGCCTCATCGCGGTCATGTGCCTGCCGCTGGTCGGCGAAGGGCTCAGGCTCGCGCGAGTGAACGCCCCGGGGATGCACGGCCCGTGGGAGCGGTGGGAGAGCCTTGTCCGCATCGTGCTCGCGCTCTCGGGCGTCGAGGCGGTCGCCAACATGACCGGGCTGATGAAGCCCCCGGTCGAGCGCACCGCCAAACGCACCATCTGGCCCGTGCTGATCGAGGTCGTGGTGCTGAACCTGATCTTCGGCATCGCCCTGACGGCGATCCCGTCCCTGCGGGATGTGACGACTCCCGACTACCAGGTGTACGAGCTCGCGGGTGGCCTGGACCCATCGCAGATCCCGCCTGAGGTGAAGCGCTATCGCGACACCGCGATGCACCTGCTTTCGGAGGAGTCGTCGTCGCGGCTGTTCGGGTCCGGGTTCGGCGCGGTGTTCGCCGTGGTCACCAGCATCATCTTCGGGGTGCTGCTGCTGTCGGCCGTGAACACCGCGGTGATGGCGATGATGTCCGTGCTGTACTCGCTCGGGCAGGACAGGGAACTCCCGCGGGCGCTCACGAAACTGAACTACTCGGGGGTGCCCTGGATCGGGCTGGTCATCGCGGCCATGGCCCCCGCCGCGGTGATCCTGGTCGAGGCCGACGCCAAGGCGCTGGGCGAGTTGTACGCGATCGGCGTGGTGGGCGCGATCGCCATGAACCTGACGTGCTGCGCCTGGAACCGCGAGCTCGCGATCAAGCGGTGGGAGCGGGCCGGGCTGTGGACGGTGGGCGGGGTCATGTGCCTGGTGGAACTCACGATCATCGTCGCCAAGCCCAATGCCACGATCTTTGCCAGCAGTGTCATCGTGGCGGTGATGGCGATCCGGTTCGTGATGGGCCGGATTCGCCCGTCGGTCGCGGTGGTGCCCGAGCCGTCGCAGGGGTGGCTCGCCCTGCTGCGTCAGCCGCCGCCCGTGATCGAGCCCGACCGCCCGAGGATGATGCTGGCGGCCCGCGCACCCGGGCTGGCGGCGTGGGCGGTGGATCAGGCCAAGAAGCGCAAGGCGACGCTGTTCGCGATCTTCGTCCGGACGCTGCGCGTGATGGACGTGCAGCCGGGCGCGGTGCCGCGGCTGGATTCAGACGCCGATGCGCAGCGTGTGCTGGGCACGGTGGCGGTGCTGGCCCAGCGATCGGGGGTGGCGTTCATCCCGATCTATGTGGCGTCGCCCGAGATCGCCGACGAAGTGCTGGATTACACGGTGACCTACGGCTGCGACGCGCTGATCATGGGCACGACGCGTCGCTCGGCATTCGCCCGAGCCCTGGAGGGTGATGTCGCCCGCCGGATCGCCTCGATGCTGCCCGAGGGCGTGGACCTGATCCAGCGGGTGGCGGACCCGTACTCGCCCGAGCAGCGGCTGGGCGAGGCGGGGCTGGGAGCGGGGACGAGCACGCCCGCGGGCCCGCCCACCCCCCGGACCGAGGATGCTGGGCGGGTGCCCTGAGCGTGCCGCAGACCGACGCGCGTTCGCCAGGGAGCGAGCCGCGAGCCGTGGGCGTGCCCGCGATCTCGACGCTATCCTGTTGACATGCTCGACTCCCACCAGGTCAGCGCGGCGTTCGTCGACGGCGTTCTGGTCGCCGTCATCAAGACCGAGAAGGTGGGCGAGTACGAGTGCGGGATCATCTCGCAGGACCTCAAGGGCGTGCTGCCCAAGGCCAAGCCCAGGCTGCTGCTGGATATGTCGGCCGTCATGCTGCTGTCGTCGGCGGGCATCGGCATGCTGCTGGACCTGTTCCGCACGTGCCAGGCGTCCGGCGGCAAGTTCGCGATCTGCGCGATGGATGAGGACGTGCTGGGGTCGCTGAAGGTGACGAAGATGGATCGGCTGTTCAACATCAGGACGGATCGGGCGAGTGCGCTGGCGGTCATGGTCTGAAGGGGATGAATCGCAGAGGCACCGAGGCACAGAGGGAGACAGTTGGGGGGGCGGGACTGTGGAAGCCGCGGTGAAGTTTGGAGTTCAGACAGAGTCTGCGCGGCATACCCCCTTGGTCAACTTCGCAGAGCCTCGTTGACACCTGCCCCGCACGCGGTGGAGGGGGCTCAGAGCGCCAAACCAACGCGAAGGGGGTATGACTGACGTGATCGCCTCCAATGCCTTTGTCCGTGTCTGTGTGTCTGTGTGGTGAGCCCCTTCGGTTTCCGCCAAAGCCATGCACCAACGCCTTGCCGTCATGCTGTCGGGATCGGGGCGCACGCTGGTCAACCTGTGCGAGGCGATGGCACGGGGCGAGATTCCCGCCGAGATCGG
>Ga0163144_10008722_pt1 | contig 21899 bp, 17 predicted proteins | sample OliLak19BULKMAT1_FD_123175 | JGI IMG/M metagenome (GOLD analysis project Ga0163144, IMG submission 123175) | Freshwater microbial mat bacterial communities from Lake Vanda, McMurdo Dry Valleys, Antarctica - Oligotrophic Lake LV.19.BULKMAT1 | ecosystem: Environmental > Aquatic > Freshwater >... | reverse complement strand
TTTATATATTCCAGGTTTATGAATCGAACCAATCCTTATTTTACTTTAGCAGAGCAATTTAATAAGATAGTAAGAGATAGATTATATGGCAATCTTACTTTAAAATACAATATCACTCCGTGGTTGAATATCCAGGGCCGTGCAGGTCAGGATTATTGGTCCCGAGACCAGGCTTATAATAATTACCCAACCGGCCATGCCTCCTTAGCTGCTGCTCCGGCTGGTTTCGTGAACGGGCAGTTTACCCAGGAATCCAGAAGGTTTAGAGAGACCAATATGGACTTATTAATATCCGCTACCAGGGAGGTTGGGGATTTTGGCTTTGATCTTACAGTCGGTGGCAACAAAATGTACCGGAGAGCGGATCAGAATAATGTCTTCGTCCAGGACTTTGTAGTGCGCGGTTTGTATACCGTAGCAAACGGCCGGGTCAAAGATCCGATATATTCCCTTTCCGAAAGAGCAGTAAATTCTGTATATGGCTCCGCGGATGTTTCCTTCAAGAGATTTTTATTTTTAAATGGAACATTAAGGAATGATTGGTTTTCGACACTTTCACCAGCTAACAGAAGTATTCTTTATCCTTCGGTATCTGGAAGTTTTGTTTTTTCTGATGCATTTGACGGGCTTCCCAACTGGCTAAACTTTGGTAAGTTGAGACTTGCTTATGCGGAAGTGGGTTCGGACACCGATGTTGGACCTTATTCTAACAATTTATTTTATGGTGTCAATGCCAACTTGTTTCCAAATCCGGCAGGTGCACCTCAGCCTCTGGGAGGTTCCTCCGGAAATGTTTTACCCAATGCAAACCTCAAACCCATGCGTACTTCTGAGACCGAAGCAGGCCTGGAATTAAAATTGTTTCAAAACCGGGTAGCACTTGACTTTGCAGTATATCAGAAATTTACAGAAGATCAGATCGTATCTGCCCAGATTTCAGATGGATCGGGATTTACCAATACATTGATCAATAGCGGGAAAAGCCGGACGAATGGATTCGAAGGATTATTAACCCTGGTGCCGATAAAAAGTGGCAAATTCCAATGGGACATATCGTTCAACGGATCTTATAATAAAACCAAAGTCCTGAAACTTCTGACTGAAACCGAGGGAGAGCGGATTACGGTCGGGAACCACGTATTCAATGGAGAACTAAGACAAGTGGTCGGACAGGAAATGGGCCAGATCTATGGTTTTGGATACAGAAGGGATGCACAGGGCCGCAAAATTTTTGGCGGTAATGGAATTGCGCTTCGTACCCCGGATCTCATTTCGTTTGGGACCGCTCTACCCAGATGGAACGGGGGGATAAACAATGGATTCACTATCAATGATTTCAGTTTTTCATTCCTTATAGATTTTAAATTAGGGAATCAAATGCTCTCCGGGACAAACTTTAACCTGACGAGGCACGGGCTCCACCAACAGACCCTCGCAGGCCGCGCAGGAATTGTAGGTGACGGAGTAAATGAAAAAGGGGAAGTCAATACCGTTAAAGCCAATATTCAACCCTATTGGGAAGTAGTGCGCTCATTGGCATTGATTGAACCCGTTGTGTACAACGGAGGTTATTGGAAACTCAGGCAAATTACTGCAAGTTACGACTTGACCAAATTCATTCCGAGCAATATCCCGATTGAGGGAATTAAGCTGAGTTTCGTCGCTAATAATGTATTGATGCTAAAAAAATGGATACCCAATATTGATCCCGAATCATTTGGTTATAGTTCGGACAACCTGGTGGGTATGGAATCTACCGGATTGCCCACCACACGGAGCATTGGTTTTAATCTTAATGTCAAATTTTAAAAATGAACAGGATCATGAAAAATATTACAAAACTCTTCTTCTTAACGCTCGGCCTGATTGTCGTCTCCTGTGATGAAGGCTTCGACGAGTTGAACGTCAATAAAAATGCTGCTACGGCTATCAATCCCGTCTTTATATTAAATAATGCCGTGATTAATGCATCATACGTCAATACCACGATTATTTATGAGATCGGGATCGTCCAGCAAATGGTAACTCCCAACTCAGGAGTATTGACCGGAGCTAATTTTAATCAGGACAACCGCGATGCGACCAACCAAAACTGGGTGCGCTATTATCGCTCGGTAGTGAGACACTCCACGGATGTCATTATTCAGGCTCAGGCGCTGCCGACCCGGACCAATCTATTGAATATGGCTAAAATTTTTCGGTCTTTTGCTTTTATGGTATTGACGGATACCTATGGCGATATTCCTTATTTTGATGCCGGCAAAGGGTACAGTGATCAGATTACGTTGCCAAAATATGATGCCCAGCAGGCTATTTATGCAGACATCATTAAAACACTGACCGATGCTTCAGCCGCGCTGGATGCAACCAAAACCATAGAAACCGCTGATATTTTATACGGAGGAGACATTGCCAAATGGAAAAAATTTGGAAATTCTTTATTGCTGAGAGCCGGAATGCGCCTTACTAAAGTAGATCCTACCCTGGCCCAATCTACGGTGCAAAAAGCGGTAGCAGGAGGCTTGATGACTTCTAATGCAGATAATGCCTTTTCCCGGCACGACGCCAATTATGTCAATTCCATTGGAAACTGGATGAACAGTACCGAAGCAGCAAACTCGTATATGGCTGCCCCGTTTTTAGACCACCTCAAAAGAACCAGCGATCCCAGGCTAAAAGCTATCGCCGTAAGATATGTAGGGGCCAAATCAGGACCCGAACAAACTGCGGCCAGAGCCAGTACGGACACTTCACTTCAAATAGGAATGCCATTCGGATATGACAATAATGGTATTACTGCACAAGCTACTGCAAGAGGCCTGGCAAGTTTTTATGATTTTAGCCAGGTGGACCGGACCCGATTTGGTAAAAATACCGCTCCTATGTTTTTTGTTACGTACTCCCAAACCTCCCTTTTACTGGCAGAAGCCATTCAAAGAGGTTGGGCTAGCGGATCTGCCGCCGATGCTTTCAAAAATGGTATCAAAGCACACATGGATCAATGCGCCATGCATGATGCCAATTCCGCTATTCCCGCTGCCTCTGCAGATGCCTATATCGCAGCCAACCCTTACAATGCCGCCACAGGTTTAGAACAAATCAATACCCAATACTGGATTTCATCCTTTATGAATGGCCCGGAGGCTTTTGCTAATTTCAGGAGGTCAGGATTTCCAAAACTAACCCCCAACCCTTTCCCCGGAAAGGGAATCAAAGGTGATTTTATCCGTAGGCTGACTTATCCCAATTCTGAAATTTCAGTTAATAGTACCAATGTGAAAGAAGCCATCTCGCGTCAGGGAGCTGATGATTTAGACACCCGGGTATGGTGGGACAAACAATAATTAAAACATCAATTCGAATCAATTTAAGCCGGTTTCCATAGAGACCGGCTTTTTTATTAACTGAATAAAAAGGCCACATCCTCTTCAGACAGATTTTTCACGAAACCATCTTCCGCCTGGATCAACTCATCGGAGATCCATTGTTTTTTTTGCTGAAGCTGGATGATCCGCTCTTCGATAGTATTGGTGCAAATCATTTTGTAGGCAAATACATGATTGATCTGTCCTATCCTGTGGGTGCGGTCAATAGCTTGTTGCTGAATCGCCGTATTCCACCAGGGATCGACCAGGAAAACATAATCAGCAGCAGTCAGGTTGAGCCCTGTATTACCAGCTTTAAGGGAGATAAGAAAAACTTTGGCAGGATCGTTTTCGGTCTGGAATGCATTGACCATGACCTGCCTTTCAACTATGGGAGTGTCCCCGTCAAAATGATAATAGGGAATACCAGCAAGGTTAAGGCAGGATGCTATCAGGTGGAGCATTCCTTTAAATTGTGAAAAAACCAGGGCTTTACTGCTGGTTTGCAGGTTATTCAATTCATCCATTAAGACCGACAGTTTGATAGAATCTCCCGGTGGGCTACCTTCAAATTCTTCTAATAAGGAAGGAGCACAACAGATTTGCCTTAATTTGATTATCCCGGCGAGGATACCGATTTTGCTTTTAGCCAGGCCATCGTTTTTTATATGCAGGAAAATATTGTCCCGAATAGACCTTTTGGTCTCCTCATAAACTGCCCTCTGTTTATCTTCCATTTCGCACCAAAGAACGGATTCCGTTTTTTCCGGTAAGTCGGGGGCCACTTGTTTTTTGGTTCGTCTCAGGATAAACGGTGAGGTTAATTTCGAAAGCGTGGCTATTTTTTCCTGGTCTCCGTCTTTATCGATGGGATTGGCATACTCCCGGGTAAAAAACTCGGGACTGCCCAATAAGCCAGGCACGATGAATTCTATTTGTGCATATAAATCAAACGTGTTGTTCATTACAGGTGTGCCACTGAGGGCTATGCGGTGAGCGGCTTTGAGGCGATGTATAGCTTTGGTAATTTGTGCTGCCGGGTTTTTGATATTATGGCTTTCATCGATAATCACCCCGCCCCACAAATACGACTCCAGCAAATCGATCTGCGATCTCACCATTCCATAACCTGCGATTAAAATAGGATCCCGGGAAGCAAAAAAAGCAGCCAAATCATTGACTCCTCCTTTAAATAAACGAGAACCGAGATGGGGGGCAAACTTCTCCAATTCAGCCTTCCAATTGTATAATAGTGAGGCGGGACAAACGATTAAAAACCGCAAATCAGGATGTGCCTCGTATAACCAGGATAAAAAAGCAATGGTTTGCAGGGTCTTACCCAGGCCCATATCATCTGCCAGGCATGCCCCTGATTTCATTTCTGAAAGCAATGCCATCCATTCAAATCCCTTCCGTTGATAAGGCCGGAGGGTCGCCCTGATCCTGGAAGGCAGGGGATATATTTCGATATGACTTTGCTGCCAATTCCGCCACCTGGCCTGGAATTCGACCGTGTTGGATTTTTTCACGTCTTCGGAGGATAATATCCTGGGATCGCTCTGCAGCAACCAGTCCGAGACCGTCAATTGGCTGCCTTCCATGCGAGCGTGTTTAACCAATAAGCCATACCGGGATCTCCACTCCTCCGGCAATATTCCTATAGTATTATCCTGGAGGAGAATGCTTTTTTGACCGGCAAGGACAACTTTTTGTAATTCTTTATTATTGATTTTTTCTTCTCCAAACAAAATCTCCAGGTTTAACCGGGTGAGTCCCTGCTCCGAATTGAGCCAGGTTAGTGTGGTCGTTATTTTGAATGAAGAGTATTTAAAATGTTTTAATTGGTCCAGGCCAAGAATCTGGACCCCGGTGTCCAGCCATTGCTGATAGGTAGTTAAAAACCAGTTGTTTTTACGTGCCTCATCAAAGCGAATAAAAAACTTACCGTTAAACTGCTGTCTGAAGGACGAGTGTTTCTCACGGATACTTTTTACGAGGTTTGATTCCAATCCTTTATCCCGGAATATGCGATACATTTCATCCTGCCGTTGGATTTCCACCTGTGCAGTATAGTGGCCTTCTACCGGGATACCTTCATAATTCCAGCACGGGATAAATTCCAGAAATGTATCACTGATCTCCTGTACCCTTACCATGGTTTCTGGTAACGTGTGAATTTCATAGATTGGGAAACAATTATTACGGTCGACCACATACCCTTTTGATTCCAGCTTAAGAACTACCTGAACCAGAAATTCTTTCGGTAAAAAAGCCAGGGTAGTCAGATTTAATTCTCCCAACCACTCCAGGGTCTGATAATCACGTGCCGATAAAATGGCATATTGATGATTGTACTCCAACAAAAAAAGCGTCCGGCGAAAGTCATCAACCAAATACATATCCTTGTTGACCCGAACATACTTCATCAACCGGAGACCCTTATTGGGAGATTGTTCTACAAAAAACTTTAGTTCCGGCGTTTCACTTAAAAACTGACAAGGCAATTTCATTACCTTCCGGGTAATCGGATCCTGGGTGAGATGGTAACACGGGAGATGCTGCCAATGTGGTAAGCCATTCAGGAAAACCTCATTGAGGTAGCGATTCCTGCTTTTCTGGACGAGGGCTTCGATATCCTTGCCGGACTGAAGCTTTCGGTATTCCTTGGTTTTCCCATCAGAATAACTCAAAACACTTTGATTGGACAATTGCAGCAGAGCCTGAAACGCATCATCCTTCAGATTAATGAATTTACGTTTTACAAGATCCCAACCGAAGTAAACAAACTCGGTATAGGCCGGTGTTTTGATTACCGTCACAAAAGATATAAAGTCAAACCCTTTCGACAAATATTTTGGAATAAATAATATAGCGTGATGTCTTTCAGTCATGTTTTGGATAGAGGGTTAATAATCCAATTTGAGCGGGTTAAAAGTAAAATTTATTAAAGTTATGACATCAGGTTTACCGTTAAAATGGCTGATCTTGTTTTTGTAAAAGTCCCCGTCCGGTCTAGCGGATAAATCTATATCTGCTCCATTCTGTTGATTTTCAGTCCTTTTTCCTCATTCAAACTTCTGTACTTATCTTTGCGGCCTCATGGAATTAATTGTCAGGGATGAGTCTTCGGTCAGGAGACGTACCATTTTATGTGTTGTTACCATATTGGTGGTGCTGATTCTTGACCAATGGTTAAAGGTATGGGTTAAGGTCAGTATGGAATATGGTGATGAATTCAAGATCATGGGCCTCGAATGGGCACGCATCCATTTTGTAGAGAACGAAGGAATGGCATTTGGGATCTCCATTGGAGGAAATACAGGCAAATTATTGCTCAGTTTATTCCGTATTGGCGCTGTGGGATTCCTGCTATTTATCATCTATAAATTGGTAAGATCTAAGGAATCCTCGGGTTTGCTCGTTTGTTTTTCGCTGATTCTGGCAGGGGCTATAGGCAATATACTGGATTCCGCTTTTTATGGAATGATCTTCACCGAGTCTTACTATCAGGGGGGATTGGCTCAATATGCCCCAGGCAAAGGATACGCCCCATTCTTGTTTGGCCGGGTGGTCGATATGTTCTATTTTCCAATGATTGATACCTATTGGCCCAATTGGATGCCTGTCATTGGTGGTCAACCATTCCAGTTTTTCAGACCGGTATTTAATGTGGCAGATGCCGCCATTTCTACAGGGGTCATCAGCCTGCTGGTATTTTTCCGCAGTTTTTTTAAGAACCAAAATACCCCGGAACCGGTTGGAAAAGAACCGGAAAAATATGGAGAGGAAACTAAACCGGAAGAATCCGCTCCAGAAAATTCTACTGAAGAAAACACCTTATTGCCTGAGACCAATAAATCTAACCAGGAATAACCGGACCTACTATCTCCAGGTAGGGTGCATTTTTTCGGATAAATTTCCAACCAGACGAAGTGGCCTCAAATGGGGCGTTTTTCGCTGCAATCCAGCGAGAAGCCAGCATCCAGAATGCAAGACGGGTCCAAAAAAAAGCTGAATAGCCCTTCCGGGCATTCAGCCTTAAAATTTGGGATAAAAAAATGGGGGGTAGTAAGTTATTTGCCCATAAAATTATTTATGGCTTTCACTGCAGTGGCCACTTTATTGTAGTCGATCTGGTAATGTTTAAATTTACCATCTTTATTGTTATCGACTACCCCAGCGCCACGGAGGATTTTCAAATGTTGTGAAGTGATGCTTTGTTCAATTTTCAGGGTATTATAGATTTTGTTGACATTGATCACTTCATGGCGGTCAATGAACTCCAAAATCTTTAATCGGAGAGGGTGAGCAAGAGCCCTCAAAAGCTCAGAGGAATATTGTAGTTTTTCCTGATCGAAAGTAACCTTTGTCTTCTTCATACTTACATTTTAGTAGGTCAATGAATATCTAGCGGAACAAATATGATGAATACTTTTAATATGTCAAAGGAAATATTAAAAAAAAATATTATTTGTAAATCGTTCTACTTTATTTGTAAGCAATTTGAGGTAAAAATGGCCTAAAAAACAAAAAACCAACGAATGTTATTCATTGGTTTTCAATACATTACAACAATGTAATTAATTCTTTAATTTATCCGACTAATTCTTCGATCAACTTTGAAATTTGGTTTAATCTTTCCTTGTCCAACGAATAGTAGATAAATTTCCCCTGACGATCGGTGATGACTACCCCTGCCCTGCGTAAGATGGCTAAATGTTGAGAAGCTACCGATTGTTCCAACCTTAACTTGATATAGATATCAGTTACTGTCATATTATCGCTTTCTTCCAACACCTCGATGATGCGCTGCCTCAATTTGTGATTTACCGCGCGTAAAACCAAGACTGCACGTCGCAGATCGGTGTAATCCAGCTGAATGTCTTTGGGCCCCTTTTTCAGCGTAACAATTTCTTGTTTTTGTTTTTTCATACTCCTCAGGTTTATGGTTCAATGATGTTTGAATGCTAGGTCTTAAACCAAAACCATACCAACTTTTATTTAACGGTGAAAATTCTAAATGTCACTTTTTATTTCAATAATTTTATTATATAAATATTTTATATACAATAGCCTAATTATTTGAATTTCATCTACTTACATTGCTTTCTTATAAGCCGGAGCCTTGAGGTATTCCGGTACGGCATAAGCAAGATTTTCAAATACCTTGTTTAAGAAACAGTTAATGCCCGGCTTCACCATATACTTTGCATCGATTTCATAAGCGTCAAAATGCAGAAATTCATTGCTTTTTATCAGGTCTCTGGCTTTCCGGGCTCCATTTCCACAGAGATAGAGTCGGTATCCAGCTTCCAGGTATTTATTAAAACTTTCCTCCTGCAGGATCATTGGGGACGAGGCCTCCAGAACTTCCCGTTCCGCATTGTAAATTTCCAGATAGACTTCATCCCTCCTTGCGTCAATCATTGGGACCAGGATACTTCCCCGCTCCGGGTATTCTATGCCATAAGTCAGGGCCAGGAGCGTCGGTACAGCGATCAGTGGTTTATTCAGGGCATAACAAAGCCCTTTGGCGGTAGATAAACCCACCCTTAAACCGGTGTAGGATCCCGGACCCTGGCTGTAACAAACTGCATCCAGGTCCGAAATACCAACCCCGCTAGCCATCCTGGCCTCTTCAATCATCAGAGGAAGTAAGGCAGCATGTCTCCTCCCTTCCCTTTCCAGGGCATGGCCGATGATGGCATACCCCTGGCTGAACGCTACCGAGCACACATCCGTACTTGTTTCTATATGCAGCAGGAGCGGTTCATGGCTCATTTTATATCTTTTTCAGGAGGGCCTGGTAATGTTCATTGGAGCTTAACAAATCAATGGCTTCCTGGATTTCACGATCAACCTGCAATGATTTTTCAATTTTACCTTTCTGCAGATAATATCTTGGAATAATTTCCTTTTCCAATTGTTTAATGATGATCACTTTATGTTTATCCAGAAGTTGATCCGGGTCTGCCTTGACTTTGGCATACATATGCTGATATTCCGCCTGAATCTGGGTCCAGGTCGGGTCTTGGGCGGCCTTGTCTTTAAATGCTTCCAGGGATTTCTCCAGCGAGGAATTAAAATTAAATCGCGCGTTTTTCAGGTATTTTTTAAACTCATCATAGTCATTAAACTTAAACTCCTTTACCGGATTGATTTCTTTATGTTGCAGTGTATAATGAGTAGCATATTTAAATACCAGGTGCTGCTTCATTAATTCCTGGAGGATTTCAGGAAAATTTTCAGAATCAATGGGCACGTCAGGCCGTATGCCTCCCCCGTCCAGTACTTTCCTTCCAGCCCGGGTTTTAAAATCAGCACGCAATGAATCCGGGATATTTTTTGGCTCACCATTTTCATACTCCACTGCCTGAATACAGCGGCCACTGGGAATATAATATTTAGCGGTAGTCAGTTTAACCTGGCTATTGTACCCTATTTCCCGGGTATTCTGGACGAGGCCCTTACCATAAGTACTTTGTCCCATAATCACTCCCCGATCCAGGTCCTGGACCACTCCGGATACAATTTCTGAAGCCGAGGCTGTCCCCTTGTCCACTAAGATCACCAGTGGGATTTTTTCATCCACCGGATTTTGCATGGTTTTAAAGGCCCTGTCCCATTCTTTTACCTTGCCTTTCGTCGTGACTACCAATTCATTTTTAGGTATGAATATGTTGCAGATATTTACAGCTTCCCGGAGTAACCCACCTCCATTGCCCCTCAGATCCAGGATCAGGCCGGTCAGTTCAGCATGTTCTTTTTTCAGTTTTTGCAGGGCCGTGGATACATGGTTACCGGCTTGGTCAGAAAAAACGGTTAGGTTGATATACCCGATTTTATCGCTGACCATTCCACTATATGGTACATTGGGCACGTCCACCTCGCCCCGGTTAACAGAAAAATTCAATTCTTTAGGCTCACCGGGACGCCTGACCTGGAGATCAATATGAGTATCGGCTGACCCTTGCATATAAGAATCAATTTCTTCTTTAGATTTTCCGATGACGGATTTGCCGCCAATGGCCGTGATTTGGTCAGCCAGTTTTAATCCTGATTTATAGGCCGGCGATTCTTCGAATAATTCAGTAATCGTGGGCAGTCCATCAATTGTTTGCATACCAGCCCCGATTCCGTGGTATTTGCCTTCAGTGAGGAAACGATAACTTTCGACCTGTGCCTCGGAAAAATAATTAGTATAGGGGTCCAGGCTGTTTAACATCGCATCAATACCAGTCCGCATCAACTTACCGGGCTCAATATCATCTACATAATAATAATTGAGTTCTTTATATAAGTTGGCAAATAACTCCAGGTTTTTAGTGATCTCAAAATAACGATTGGGGTCTGCAAACTTCTTGAATGAAAATAATAGCCCTACGACAAGGAAAACCGTCAGGATACGCTTCATAATAAATTTTAAAAATGTAACGAATCCTGTAAAATTACAGGTTAATCAGCTAGGTATACTCTTAACAATTATTTAAAACTTTATCCCTACCCGTTTTATTCGATTGGAGCAACGGTCTCTGGTTTTTCTTCTTTGTCATTCAAAAGCTGGTATTTGTTCAAAAATCCATACCACTTGATGACTTTTTTAATATCGCCTATACTTACCCGGTCCACATCATAATCTGGCAGGATTTTCTGGAAATAGCCTAGGGTTTCTTTCTGATCCGCCGAGGCATCGGGTAAAGGCAGATCGGATTTTTTCATGTTTGAAAAAATTTCTGTCAGGGGGGTAGCATCAGCAGTGGTATAGATACTAATGGTTTCCAACAAAGAAAATTGATGTTTTCTCAATGGCGCAAACCTGGATTGTCCGGTTTCATAGGACTTGATAATGGCTCCATCAGCGCGGTTAGCTACCATTTCATACAATCCGGGAAGGCCGGATACCGATAATACTTTTGAAAGATCAATCATGGGGTAAAGTTAAAGAAAAGTAGTCAGTGAGTCAGTAGTCAGCCGAGACTTCGGCTTAGTCAGTCGTCAGTGAGTCAGTCGTCAGCCGAGACTTCGGCTTAGTTAGTCGTCAGTGAGTCAGTCGTCAGTGAGTTCGTTATTGTCAACTGTCAACTGATACTGTCTACTGACCACTGTCTACTAATTCATATCTTTGTGTCCTTCAACATGCATTTCGATTTAATTATTGTAGGAGGGGGACCTATTGGAATGGTATGTGGTATTGAAGCTAAAAAAGGAGGATTGCATTATCTCATCCTGGAGAAGGGCGCCCTGGTCAATTCGCTCTTCCATTTTCCGGCAAATATGACTTTTTTCTCCACCTCATTGTTGCTGGAAATTGGTGATGTACCCTTCATTTCTCATGCGGACAAACCCACCCGGACCGAAGCCCTCGAATATTACCGGCGCATTGCCACAGCCTGGCAACTGCCAATCCATTTATATGAAACCGTAACAGCGATAAAACGGCAACAAACCGGATTTTCGGTGACCTCTGATAAATCGTTGTATACCTGTGACCAGGTTATTGTGGCCACCGGGTTTTATGATCAGTTTATCAGCCTCCGGGTGCCAGGTGAAAACCTGTCCAAAGTGAAACACTATTACGACGAAGCACACCCCTATTACCAACAGAAATTAGCCGTTATAGGAGCCGGCAATTCAGCATGTGATGTCGCTCTTGAATGCTGGCAAAAAGGGGCCCAGGTCACCTTAATCGTCAGAGGCCCTCAGTTGAAAGAAACCATTAAATATTGGATAAGGCCCAACATCGACAACCGGATCAAAGACCAATCCATCCGTGCCTATTTTAATGCCAAATTGGTCGAAATAAAAGATCGCAGTTTAATCATCTGGCAGGACGGACAGCTCCACGAACTGGAAAATGATTTTGTCCTGGCCATGACCGGTTACCTCCCCGATTATGCATTTCTTTCTTCAATGGGGGTTTTACTCAACACCGACGAACATCGCACCCCGGTATATCACGAAGATACCCTGGAGTCCAATATCCCGGGCTTGTACCTTGCCGGGGTGCTCATCGGAGGCATGAAAACCAATAAATGGTTTATTGAAAATACACGTGATCATGGAAAAAAAATTGTCGATCATATACTATTTAAAAGACAGAAATGAATAAACCTATAAGCCTTGTTATTTTTGATTGCGATGGTGTATTGGTTGACAGTGAACAGTTGGCAAACACGCTCTTTGCAAGGATTTGCCGTGATCTGGGGTTTCCCATTTCAGATGAAGAAGCTATGGAGCACTTCCCCGGAAACCGGTTTTCAACCTGTGTACAATATGTCGAGGCTAAAAACGGACGGCCAATGCCTCCCGAAATCCTGCCATTGTTCAGGAAACAATGTACGGAAGTGTTTGCTGCCCGATTATTGCCTATTGATGGAATGGCGGAGGTATTAAACCGGATTAAGCGACCCAAAGTCGTTGCCAGTAATGGCCCAAAAGATAAAATGGTGGAAAACCTAATCACCTGCAAACTCATCCACTATTTCCAACCGGATCACATCTTTAGTGCTTATGATATTAATAAATGGAAACCCGAACCGGATTTGTTTTTAGCGGCGGCTGATTATATGGGTATTTCTCCGGAAGAATGCCTGGTGATCGAGGACAGCACACCAGGGGTCCAGGCGGCTATGGCAGCCGGTATGAATGTGGTGGGGTTTACCCATAGCATGAAAAATAAAAAATTATTCCCCCTCGGTGTCCCTTTGATCCACCAGCCTCATGAATTATATGTGCATTTAGGCTAAGGTTATACTTGTTTATCCTATCATAGATTACAATAGAGGATCTAGCCCTCCGTTTCGCCGTTCGAGCGTCTCTTCCCGACCGATACCGATCGGGACTCGAACCAATATTTAATTCACTTATTGTTCAGCCCCTAAATACTTCGGACTTATAACCTTGCCAAATTAACTTAAACAGCAGGCCCTATTTATTAATCCGATTGATATCCAAATCTAATCATCATTTTGCCCTCAGATCCCCCAAATGAATTGCTGCATAAAAAATTAATTAGCCTTTTTTTCCCTTAACATTTCACCAAATCCCATTCCCCTTGAAAGGGCATCAATGGCCAATGCAATTCGATTAGACTTAGTCTGTTCAGTTTTAGCAGTTGACAACCATTTGGTGAAATAATTTTTATGTCCCTGGGTTAGGCTCAGAAAATAGGTTTTGGATGCGGGAAATTCAGCCAGACATTCCAGAAAATCGTCATCAGGTTTGATGAGACTTGGATCATATTGAAGGCGGAGTACTACGGCTGCTCCTTTTGACTTCCTGATTGCTTTTCGCATTTCCTGGTTGACCGGCAGGATAAAGTCCCCCTCCCCCATCGGCAAAATGGCGATCTGACTTAAGGGACAATCATCAATAAATCCTTTTACCCTGAAAATGGTTTTGATTTTACTGATGGCACTTGCTTTTACTGCCGGGATCCGTAGGTAAGTCCAGCCTGATTTTTCTCCCTGCTTTTCAAATTTTTCCAATATGCCTTTGATTTCTATCATTGCCAACGGTTACGTAAGAGTTGCATCATATATACATTTATAGCCCATTGATCCGCTAAAGGCATTTGAGTAAATGGAGTAGCCGGCAGATAAGGAGGTGGGCCAAATTCAGTTAATATGGTCAGCGATTTTTTACCTTCTTTGATTCGGGCTTGCACTACCCTGTCCCACCATCCCAGATGCATTCGAACAGCAGCTTCCCATTCCGGAGCACGCGGGTCGTTAACTTGTGGCCCTTCGGCATGACCTATCCTGGAATGGATGTGGTGGGTCCTGGAAATCGCAAGCTCCAGGGCTTCGTCCTGGCCTTCCATCATCGATTCATGTACTGTCGTCCAATGGGAAATGTCCAGGGTGAGTCGGAGAGCATTAAATGTCTTGAGATATTGAGCCGTCAATGGCGCAGTATATAGACACCTCCCCCGATGGGTTTCGTGATAGACAGGAATACCCGTCTTTGCCTCCAATTCAAAAGTATGCCGGAGCATGGGCTTATTCTCCTCCAGGGTAAAATAATCACGACCAGAATGGCAATTGATATATACCGGTTTTAGTTTCACTGCTTCATCAGCATACGCCAAAAATGAACTGGTATGGGATTTAGCATCGGTTTCACCGGTACCAATCAAAAGGCCCAGGTCAAGTTTGTGTAAATCAGTTAACCGTTTGAGATTTTCCCGGGAGATAGCATCGCGTGGAGACCAAACTTCAATGCCCTGGTATCCATCCTTTTTGGCTTTAATACAAAAAGATTCCAGGTCGCCGGTATAACCCCAATTGGTAGCATAAAATTTAAAATTAAAATCGGCCGGTATAATCATTTCAGGTTGTGGTATATTTTTTGATAAAAAATAAGGAGAAGCAATTCCTGTTGCCAGGATGGCAGTAGAATTTTTTAAAAATTTCCTTCGTTTAAGTTGCATGGACAAGAGATACAATAATACCAAAATACAAATTTATTTATTCGAGTTAAGATTATCACAAGCCCCAGAGGACTCTAACAACGGAAAGAGAATTCCACTATCTTTATATTCAATTTTTAACTTATAGATCACAACTACCAGTTATGTATAAACCTTTGATTACCTCAGTCTTATTATGTGTAGGATACTGGACCTTGGCACAGCCATTAAAGGAAATTCCGATTTCCATGAAACTTCAGACAGCGGATGAAAGACTTGCAAGTGGTGATTATTATAATGCGCTGGATTGGTACGAACAGGTTTATAAAGAAAAAAGAGATCCGGAAATTGCCTATAAGATCGCATTATTACATCTCACCCTCAGGGACTATGCCCGTGCAGAAACCCAATTGTCCAGATTGTTAACTACCAACCTAAAAGGGGTTCGTCCGCCCGCAGAAGCTACGTATTATTATGCGCAAGTATTAAAAATGAATGGTAAGACCCGGGAAGCTACTGAAGCGTTCAGTAAGTATATCGCAGAAGGCCGAGATCAAAACCTGATCACCCTGGCGCAGAATGAACTGGATGGCATTTCCAAAATGGCCAATTTTAATGCCAATAAAGGAATAGCAGTAGTCAACGTAGGGACCCTGGTCAATTCCACCTTTACGGAATCCAGTCCGGTGATGGCTGCGGATGGAAGTTTATATTTCATTTCTTTCCAAAAGAAAGCGCCTATTGTCCTGGATGGCAAGGATACTGATTATTTCAGCAAGGTTTATACCAGTACAAAAGGCAAAGATGGGAAATGGGGCAAACCGGCTGCTTTGTCCGATGCCATCAACCGGCCCAACGTCCACAGCGGTCACGTAGCGCTCAGTTCCGATGGCAATAGTATGGTATTTACCAGGTCCGTTCTGGTGAGCAATGAAGTAACTGAAACAAAATGGTATGCATCATCCCGCGATGGGGGATCCTGGATACCGGCGCGCGAAATAAAATTACCTACTGGTGAATTCCAGATCAAATATCCGGCATTTGGAAAAATGTTTGACCGCAACGTCTTGTTTATGTCTTCCAATATGCCCGGAACCAAAGGGGGATACGATTTATTTTATGCCAATTTTGACGGAGAAACACTGGGTGATCTGGTCAATATGGGAGCTGCATTTAATACAGCCGGAGACGAAATCAGTCCATTTTATACACAGACACGATTTTATTATAGTTCCAACGGTTTACCTGGAATGGGCGGGTTCGATATCTTCTCCGCTGAATGGAACGGCGCCGAATTTTCTGCTCCTACCAACCTGGGCCGCAATTTCAATACTTCAGTTGATGATATGTTTTACACCCTAAACCCGGATGGCAATACTGGATTTTTGGTGTCCAATCGCCCGGGTACCCGCAGCCTAAAAAGCAAGACCTGTTGTGATGATGTTTTCTTTTTCTCCCTGCAACCTATTTTGGTTGATCTGATAGTCACTGTATTTGAAACGCCTAAAAAAGTCCTTCCGGGCAGTCTGGTCAAAATCAATGAATTCGTTGAAGAAAGCAGTTTTGAAAAAGAACGCAAGACCAACGATAACGGAAATACCTATCAATTTGACCTGGAAGCGGATAAAGCCTATCAATTTGTAGTGAACAAAAACGGATATTATCCGGATACTTTTGAAGTCAATACGGTAGGCGTTCTTGAGTCGAGTACGATGAAAAGAGAAGTTGTACTCCGACCTATGCCCCCGGAGCCTACCACCGAGGTCATTACGTTGAATGAACCCATTCGGTTGAACAATATTTATTACGAATACGACGATGCAGCCATTTTAAAGGATGCCGAACAAGACCTGGGTACCTTGTTGGGATTGCTGCAGGAATACCCTACAATGGTCATCGAACTTTCCAGTCATACGGATGCCCGGGGCAATGATGACTACAATAAAAGATTGTCACAACGAAGGGCCAATTCGGCTAAAAACTGGATTACGGCCAAAGGAATCGATCCGTCAAGAATTAAAGCGATTGGTTTCGGTGAAGCTAAAATATTAAACCGGTGTAAAAACGGCATCACGTGCACCGACGACGAACATCGTTTTAACCGTCGCACCGAATTCAGGATACTGGAAGGGCCTCAAACCATTACCATCAAAAAAGAAATATTCAAAGGGATCAAACCACCGGACAAACAGGGTGGAGATGGTGGATCTGCCAGCCTGGAAAATGTGCCGGCCATTCATAAGAAGGGAACTCCGGTACTGAAATGGGATAATCCTTTTCATGATTTTGGGGTTGTTCAAAAAGGAAATGATGCTATCCATGATTTTGGATTTGTCAATAGCGGGGATGGTGACTTGTTGATTGAAATTGCCACTGCCTGTGAGTGTACTGACCTGGATTACACATCCCGCCCGATCAAACCAGGGGAAAGGGGAACCATAAGGGCTACTTTTCACAGTAAAGAAAAAACAGGAGAGACCGAAATCACCATTAATATCATTGCCAATACCAATCCGATTATTGTGGAATCCAGGTTCAGGGCTTTTGTCAAGGAATAATGGTTCAGCTGGATTCCCTCCGGAATTATTGTCTTGGTTTAAAAGGGGTTACAGAAGACGTAAAGTGGGGTCACGATCTTTGTTTTTCAATCGGAGGAAAGATGTTTCTGGTCATCGGACTGGATGTGCAACCGGTCGCAGCCTCATTTAAATCAAGTCCTGAAAAATTTGAACGACTGATTCAACAAAGCGGCTTTTCACCCGCCCCCTATCTTGCCCGGCATCATTGGGTACTTACAGATGATATCAACCGGATAAGCCGGACAGAATGGGAAAATTACATCCTTCATTCCTATGAATCGGTGTACGGCAAATTATCCAAACGAAAACAGTCTGATGTCAAATCTTCCTGATGTCCGAGTTAGTTAACACATTGATTACACAGGCTGTAGCTCAAGGCTGGATCCAGTGGGTTTCCTTTTTATCGGGGATCTTGTATATTTTTTATGCCACCCGCAACAATCCACGGTGCTGGCCATGGGGTATTCTATCCAGTGGCCTTTGGGCCTATGCGAGTTGGTTTCATTTGCATTTATTGAGCGATGCATTATTACAGGTTGTCTATGTGATTTTGGGTATGATCGGTTGGTATAAATGGAATGCGGGCCATACATCCTCAATGAATAAAGGCCAGGAATTAAAGGTGACCAGTTATCCGCTCAAATCCTTGTTAGTCCTGTTAATCGGCAGTTTGTTTCCGGCACTTTTATTGGGATATCTGATGCATTTTACCACTGCCGCTTTTCCTTATATCGATGCCTTGCTGACGGTTTATTCCCTGTTGGCTACCTGGATGCTGGTCAGGCGTAAAATAGAAAACTGGCTGCTCTGGATCGGTATTGATTTTTTATCCATCCCGTTATTTGTATGGAGAGGAGGGCACCTGTTTGCCTTGCTTTTCTTAATTTATGGCATTCTGGCAATTAAGGGCTGGAAAAGCTGGCGGACCCAAATGATAAGGGTGTATGACAGGCCGGAGGCCGAAACGCACAGTTTAGACTAAGAGGTAATGGATAGACGGGCGAAGCCGGCTGCTCCGTTGATTTTAAACGCGGGTGACCAAAAAAGGTAAAGGACTCTTTGTTTCGCATGAAATCCAATCTTTCTATCAAATAATGGACAACCATAGCGGAGCAATTGTCTGATTTTCAAGCATCTAAATAAAGATAAAACTTTTGTTCTACTATCAAGCGCATCACCGTTCGCCACTTTGTGGCTCGCCGCTCGGGTGTCTGAATCCCGACGGAATCGGGACTCGAATTAATATTTTAAACCACATATGGTCAGCCTAAACATGTAACTGTTTGGGCTTCAGCCGTGACTGCAAATTTTCATTAAATTATGCGTATGAATTCGCAGATAAAATTATACTTGTGCAGTCTGTCCTGCACCCATTGATAACACATTATTAATACTCCTTGAGACAGGACAAGCCACCAAACTGAGCCGGTTATTGCATCTATAATTTTGTATTTTACATCTAATTCACGATGAGTTGCCAATGAAATTATTTCAATTTTTTTTACTGATTGTCTTTAGTTTACCAGGTTGTATCAATAATAGTGGTACAGGCAGCTCCGGGACCCCATCAAAAGATGCTTTCGGAGATGCCAATCATGTAGTCATAGTTTGTCAGCAGGAATTATGGGGAAGTCCGTTGGGGGATTCTATAAACTATTATTTTGGCTCTGCTTATCCCATCCTGCCCCAACCAGAACCCCTGTTTGATCTTAGGCACATGACTTATAGTGATCTCATAGGATATAGTGTACGTAGAGAGTTGAGAAATTATATTTTTATCGGTGATTTATCCAATATGGAAACCGCCCCGATGAATCTATTAAATGAATTGGTAGGCGCTGAAAGATTAAAAGAACATTTACAAACCAGCAAGGTCTCCAATCTGATAACCCGGAATCAATGGGCCAGAGGCCAACAACTTTTTTATATCCTGGGAAAAGATTTAACCGACCTTCATACCCGTATTCGGACCAGTTTTCCGGGGATTTCCAAACAAATCCGCGATTTTGACCAGGCCAGAATAAAAGCCACAGTTTATGCAGCCGGGAAAAGTAACGCGCTTTCTCAACAAGTGGAACAGCGGTTTCAAATTAAAATGGATATTCCAAATGATTGGGTATTGGCTTCCACCAAACCTGGCGGTTATTGGTTCCGCAAAGAGAGTGAAAAGTCCAGTGCCAATATCATCCTGAGTAAGTTACCCTATGTGAACACCTTACAAATGTCGGCAAATGGAATTAAAAGTATACGGGATACGCTGTCGAGAACTTTTATTCGAACGGATAGTCCGGGTGATTATATGGTAATTAATGACCGGGATTTACCGATGTTTATTTATCAAAAATCAGTGGATGCCAACTATGGGATCGAAGCACGGGGAATATGGGAAACCAAATTGGAATATATGGGTGGCCCTTTCCAGACCTACCTCATTCAGACCCCGGCAAAAGATTCCTTGCTTTATCTGGATTTATTCATCTATGCTCCAGAGATGGAAAAAAGGGACCTGATGCAACAAATGGAAGAAATTGTGCGCACGCTTCATTTCCAATAATAGACTTCATCGGCTCAATTCCTTCAAAGCCTGCTTATCATCGTATTGAATCATCAATTTGCGCAGTTCTGCTTTCATAGACCCTATCTTCGGTTTCAGGTCCGCCCGCTCGTATAAATTAATCATTTCATCCGGATCGGATTGCAGGTCAAACAACTCCCAGGATTTAGAGGTGCCCTGATAAAAACAAATCAGTTTGTACCGATCCTGCCGGATACCAAAATGGGGCAGCACGCGGTGTGCGTCCGGATATTCATAATAATGGTAATACATGGAAGATCTCCATTTAACATCCAGTTTGCCCTGGAGCAAGGGTTTGAATGACTGTCCTTGCATATCGGCAGGTTTAGCAATACCGGCGTAATCCAACAAAGTAGGTGCAAAATCAATGCTCACGATCATTTTATCCACCTGGGTAAGAGGTTTAATGGCCGGTGGGTAACGTATCAGCAGGGGCATATGCAAAGACGGTTCATACATAAATCGTTTGTCATACCATCCATGTTCACCGAGATAAAACCCCTGATCAGAGGAATAAACGACTATGGTATTTTTTGCCAGATCGTTTTGATCCAGATAATCTAATACCCTCCCGATATTCCTGTCCACAGAAAGGATACATCCCAGGTAATCATGCATATAACGCTGATACTTCCAGCGTGCGATTTCATCGGGTGACATTCTCGTGGTATCTAATTTCGAATTTTCAAGTTTATAATACGCATCCCAGGCTTTGCGTTGAGCCTCATCCATCCGCTGAATAATTGGTAAATTATCCGCATTCACTTTAAGGTCCCAGTCCCAGCGCAGGTCTTTGATTTCCATTTGTTGGTGGGCAGCGGCTTTTCTATCCTGATACTGGTCGTTAAATGATTTTGGTACTTCAAACTCTTTACCGCCGAAGGCATGCAGGTCTTTGATATCGGGCTGCCATTCCCGGTGAGGAGCTTTATGGCCGATGACCAGGCAAAAAGGTTTTTTATCACTGGTCCTGTTTTTTTCAAGCCATTCCAGCGCTTCATCGGTAATGACATCGGTGACGTATCCCGGCATTTTAACCCTTGAGCTGTCCATATTGATGAAGTCGGGGTTATAATAAACACCTTGTCCGGGCAATACTTTCCAATAATCAAAATACCTTGGTGTATTACTGATATGCCATTTTCCAATCCAGGAGGTGGTATATCCATGTTGTTGCAGGTATTTGGGAAAGGAAGCCTGTCTGGTATCCATTACGGTAGAAGGCCTGTTGTCTATTTGACCATTAAGATGGTTATACTTTCCGGTAAGTAAAACCGCCCTGCTGGGTGCACAAATCGAATTGGTGCAGAAGGCATTTTTAAATATTGCCCCTTCGCGAGCCAGACGGTCTATATTAGGTGTTTTAATGTGCGGACTGCCATAAGCGCTAATGGCCTGCAAAGCATGATCATCCGAAAATATAAAGACAATATTTGGCCTCGTGAGGGGTTGTTGGGTAAAGGAGGCAGGCGATAAACCAAATAAGAAAATTAACAGACAAGTCATCCTCATGATTTTGATTTTGAATAAAGGTATTAAATTTTCATACCATATAATCAATACCCAATCATGCTGAAAAACATTCAATGTATGCTGCGAAGTTCTGCGCTAGCTTCTGCGGGGAACTCAACGGACCTCATTTTTCCAGCAAATCACACTGATTTCCGCAGAAACCAAATGTTATTTTCTGCGAAGTTCTGCGCTATTCTGCGGGAATTTTACTGGACTAATTTTTCCCACAGCTCACAATGATTTCATCAGAAACCATATGCTTTTTTTCTGTAGAATTCTGCGCTGCTTTCTGCGGCAAATCATGACTTTATTTTTCCCACAGATCTAACTGATTTCCGCAGAAAACCATATGTTTTTTTCTGTAGAATTCTGCGCTGCTTTCTGCGGCAAATCATGACTTTATTTTTCCCACAGATCTCGATGATTTCCGCAGAAAACCACATGTTTTTTTCTGCGGC